>Ga0209161_10000630_pt1 | contig 28642 bp, 20 predicted proteins | sample GraSoiAngelo_155_FD_186169 | JGI IMG/M metagenome (GOLD analysis project Ga0209161, IMG submission 186169) | Grasslands soil microbial communities from the Angelo Coastal Reserve, California, USA - 14_1009_13_30cm (SPAdes) (version 2) | ecosystem: Environmental > Terrestrial > Soil > Grasslands... | reverse complement strand
GGTCGAGTTGCCGGTCGTGCCGTTGGCGCTGCCGGCGCTGTTGGTGGAACCGGTGCTCCCGACCTGAGTCGAGTTGCCGGTGGTGCCGTTGGCCGAGCCCGCGCTGTTGGTCGAGCCGGTGCTCCCTACCTTGGTGCTGTTGCCGGTCGTGCCGTTGGCGCTGCCGGCGCTGTTGGTGGAACCGGTGCTCCCGACCTGGGTCGAGTTGCCGGTGGTGCCGTTGGCCGAGCCCGCGCTGTTGGTCGAGCCGGTGCTCCCGACCTGAGTCGAGTTGCCGGTGGTGCCGTTGGCCGAGCCCGCGCTGTTGGTCGAGCCGGTGCTCCCGACGCGGGTCGAGTTGCCGGTCGAGCCGTTGGCGCTGCCCGCGCTGCCGACGCTACCCGTGCTCCCCAAGGCTTCTTCGCCCTGGTTCGCCTTGGTCCTGTCGTCGCCGTTGCCGCTCTTTCCCCCTGCGACGTCACCCCGGGAGTCGGAGTTGCCTTCGCCGGCCTCCTTGTGCTGCCCGGTCGCCGTCAGGGAAGCACCCGCGCTGCCGTTTGCCTTGGCGCTGGTGCTGCCGCTGGCGCTCGTGCTGCCGCTCGCCTTGGCACTGCTGTCGCCGCTGGCGTGCGTGCTGACGCTACCGTTCGCGCTGCCGCCGGCCTTGGCGCTACTGTCACCGGTGGCGTGCGCGCTGCCGCTCGCCTGGGTGCTCGACTGCCCAGAGCTGGAAGCCCTGGTGTTGCCGCTTCCGCTGGACGATTGGCTGGTCTGACCGCTCCCGCTCGTGTGGCTGCTGCTGCCTGCACTCGCATGGCTGCTGCTGCCCGTCCCGCCCCCGCCCTTGCCTTTCCCTCCGCTGCCGTCGCCGTCACCGCCGCCGATGTTGTGCTCGTTTCTCGTCGTGGGGCTGTCCTGACGATGAGCAACTGCGGAAGCACTCGTGTGATCTTGTGCTTTGCCCTGGCCGTGGGAATTGTCCGCTGCCAGAGCCGGTGACGTGCGAGCAAGCATGAGGAGAAGTCCGGCCATAAGGACGAACGCCTTGACGACCAGGTGCCGTGCGAGCGCAGGGCGACTGGCTACGAATTCGCCGAATGCTTCCAAATGCCCACCTCCACGTGGAAATGAGCGATTGCCTCGCCGCCATCCTGGACACGGACCCCTCAGCCCCGGGGATATGTCGCAGAACGCCCCGCTCAGCGTTCCCTAGTAGGGCAATACGCTTGCAATGGAAACGCAAACTGCATCGCGAGTAACCATGGACGCGGCGACGAGCCAGGAATCGGTAGCCGCTTTTGTGGAAGAAACGCTGGCCGGATCGGGATGGCAGCTCCACCGCGTCCGCCGCCGGGGGACCAGGCTCGAGCCACCCGACTGGTACTGGACGACTTTCGCTCTGGACATTAATAAGGACGGGGAAGAGCGCAGCCTGCGGCTGGTCGCCAAAGGCGCCCTCAATCCGGCAGCCTGGGAGAAGCTGAAGGCTCGCTTGTCGGACGCGAGCACCCACCCCTGCGATCCGATCGACGGCGTCGGCACTCCGCGCCTGTTCCCCGACACACAGCACGCGTACTGGTTCTACCCGTACGACCCCAGGATGCCCGACCTGCCCCTGGCCACCGATCCGGTTCGAGTCGCCTCCATCCTTTTCGGTTTCGACGAAGATGCGACCGCGGTGCTGGCGTTGGCGCGCCGGATCGCCATCGAGCGCGTCCGCTACACGCCGGAGATCGGCGCGATCCTCTGCTACACGATCGACCTGGGGGGTCAAGCCACCAAGATCTATGGCAAGGTCCAGCCTGGCCACCGGGGTCTGCGCACGTATCGCATCGTGCAAGGCCTGTGGCGAGCAGCTGCGCGGTACCCCGGTTACCTGAACTTGCCCCGACCGCTCGGCTACGTCGAGCAGATAGGCCTGCTGCTCGAGGAAGGCGTGCGCGGACGCCCGGTGAGCAGCAAGCGCACGAGTTCGGAGTTCGCTCTCATGTCGGGCGCCGCGGCCGAAGCGCTCGCGGTGATCCACGAGTCGGGGGTCGAGAACGACGAACGGATTGAGATCGAAAGGGAGATCGCGCGTCTGGACCGCGTGGTGGAGCAATTTGCCTATGTCCTCCCGCAGGGCCACTTCCTCCTGAAAGACCTGGTCACCCATATGCGTGAACGCGTTCGCCGGACGACCGAAGAGGAATGGCTGCCAACCCACGGCGACCTGAAGTACGACCAGTTCGTGTTCCACAACGACCAATACACGCTGCTCGACTTCGACTACTTCGCCACGGCGGAAACCAGCTACGACCTGGGGAAGTTCTGCGCGTATCTCGTACCGTCGACGCCGAAGGACTGGGCGGAGTCAGCCGCAGCGGAGGAGATCCGCCTTCAATTTCTGCGCCGCTACCGAGAGCTGCGTCCGCACGCGACGCTCCAGCGCTTCGGCGTCTACGAATCGCTGCAGCTGGCACTACGGGCGATGGCGTTCATGTGGTCGCAGACTCGTGGATGGGAACGCATCGCCGAAACCTTCCTCGTCCTCGCGTACGAGCGCCTGAAGAGCCGCCTCCCCGATTAAAACCGCGCTCCGTTCGGCCCCGAAGACAAGCGCACGATCTCTTTTACAAGCCTTAACCCAAACGAACGCAAGATAGGCATCCCCCCAACGTCAGAGTCTCCCGTCTGCTATGCGGCTTGCTTCCTGGTTCGGGGGACTCCTCATCGCGGTTGCCGTCGCCACCAGCGTCGGCGCAATCAGCCTCGCCCGCCAGCACTCCGACAGCGCGCAGACGCTGACCGCGTCGAGGCAGCCGGCGGCCGGCGCTGCGATCACCACCTCCGATCGGGCGCAAGATCCAGCGCGCAAGCTCCAGCCCCCGCCGACCCCGAGCCCCAGCCCATCGCCTACCGCGGCTCCCACCGCGCCTCCCGCCGCCCCGGCGGCCCCACCTCAAGTGACGACGCGGGCGCCGTCACGCCCGGCCCTGGTCATCAACTCGACACAACAGTCGCTCATCAACCAGGACCGTGCCGCGCGCGGCCTCGGTCCGCTGACGTGGAGCAGCTGCCTCTACAACGTCGCCGTGAGCAACGCCAAACGCATCGCCGCCCAGGGGTATCTGTCTCACACCAATGGACCGCAGGTGGATCTCGGTTGCGGCCTCGGCCACCAGGCAGGCGAGAACGTCGGTGACTGGTCGCTGGGCATCAACGATCGCCAGCTCAACACCATGTTCATGAACAGCGCCGACCACCGCGCCAACATCCTCGGTCCGTACAACTATGTCGCCACCGCGTGGGTGGTCGCTTCGAACGGCTACGGCTTCATCGCGGTCGAGTTCAGCTAACCCGTTCGGCTGAACTCGTTCTCGGGTACGGTGAATTGAGCGAGCGTTGTCTCTGACGTAGCGCTCGAACGCGGCGCAGTACCGCCCAGATGAGCGCTCGGAGGAGGAGCGCGAAGGGTGGCTAGCGAACCGGTGGCTGGCCGCGGCCAGCGCGCGCTCTGGCTCCGCCCCATCGCCTGGTTGTGGGCCAGGAAGGTGTGGATCTCGGCGCTGGTCGGAGCCCTGCTGATCGCCATGACGGTCTACGTCCTGTGGGCGATCAAGGACCTTCCCGATCCGAGCCAGAATGTGCTCGCCGCGGGCGACGTGATGGTGCTCGATCGCAACGGCAAGCTGATCGAAGATTGGAGCCCGGCCGGCCACTATCACGTCACCTTGACGCTCAAGGAGATGGGCTCCTACGCGCCGAAGGCGGTGCTTGCGGCCGAGGATCGCAACTTCTACAACCACGGCGCCGTCGACCCACTGTCCACGGCCCGCGCCGCATGGGTCGACATCACCTCTGGCGGACTGCACCAGGGGGGCAGCACGATCACCCAGCAGCTGGTCAAGATCCAGCTCCTCACGCCTCAGAAATCGATAACCCGAAAGGTCCAGGAGATCGTGCTGGCGATCGCGCTCGAGCAGCGCTACTCCAAAGACCAGATCCTCGGCATGTATCTGAACCGCGTCTATTTCGGCCACGGCGCCTACGGCGTCGGAGCCGCAGCCCGCACATATTTCAATAAAGACGCGAAGGATCTTTCTCCGGCGCAGGCGGCATTTCTCGCCGGCTTGATTCAGGCGCCCGCGGCATACGACCCGCTCGTTCACTACGAGCTGGCGCAGGAGCGCGAGACCTACGTGATTCAGGGCATGGTGGCGACGAGCGCCCTCAGCCCCGAGCAGGCCGACAAGGCGACCAAGGAGGATGTCAAATCCGAGCTCCACATCCAGTCGACGGCGCGCCAGAGCAAGGCGCCCCATTTCGTCGACCACGTGCTCGTCGACCTGGAGAACTTGTTCGGCTCGGCGGCGGTACAGCAAGGCAGCATCGTCGTGCGCACGACCCTCGACCTGGGCGTGCAGCAGGTCGCCCAGCAAGCAGTTGCCAACGGTGTGCACGACCTGGCGGGCTTCAACGTCAACAACTCAGCGCTGCTTGCGGCCGACCCCAAGACCGGTGAGATCCGCGCTTGGGTGGGCTCCGCCGACTACGGCAACGACGCCATCGGCGGCCAGTTCGACGTCGTCTTGTCGCCCCGCCAGCCCGGGTCTTCGTTCAAGCCTTACGTGTACGAGGCCGCGCTTCGCGACCACAAGATCACGTGGTCGACCATCCTCCATGACAAGCTGACCAACTTCAACGGCTACATGCCGCGGGACTTCGACAACGGCGGCATGGGCGATATCAAAGCCAGCACGGCGATTCTCTACTCGCGCAACATCCCCGCGGTGCAGGTCGCGCAGATGGAAGGCATCACCAAGGTGATCGACCTCGCCCATGCGATGGGAATCAAAAGCAAGCTGGCGCCGTATCTGTCGACCGCGATCGGCGCCAGTGATGTCTCCCTCTACGAGCACGTGCAGGGCTATCAGACTTTTGCCAACCAGGGCCAGCGGATCGACCTGCGCGTCATCAACGACGTCCAGGACTCGAGCGGCCACTCGGTTTTCAAGTACGAGAACCCAACCAGCACGACCGTGCTCACGCAGAGCGAGGCGTTCTTGATGACCGACGTGCTGAAGAACTACCAGAACACCTGGCACTTCGGCTGGAACCGTCAGATGGCGAGCAAGACCGGGACCAGCGACAACGGCAAGGGAGGCATCCCGGACTCGTGGATCATGGCCTACAACCCGGACATCGTCATCGGCGTGTGGGTCGGCAACACAGCGCCGAACGGAGGTGGTGGACTGATCCGCGCGTACGGCGAAAACGTCGGCCTCACCATCATGAAGCGCTTCGTAAACGGGCTCCCGACGAACATGCGGAACTGGTACTCGCGACCCGCTGGCGTTCTCCAGGGTTGTAGCGGCGACTCGCAGGATCCGTTCCTGCAGGGCGCTTGCACCCCGACCCCGTCGCCTTCTTCATCGCCGAGCCCGTCGCCGTCGCCGAGCGGGCTGCCGTCCGCCCTGCCCTCGGTCCTGCCGTCGATACTTCCGACGGCATCGGCCCAGGCGTCGCCCTCGCCGTCCGCGCAACCGACGCCATCGCCCCAGCCCTCACCGAGCTGATGCTTGCCATGAACGATCCTGAGACTCCATTCCTGGACAGCGTTGAACGGCGGCGGCCGGGCACATCGCTGCGCGGCTACGTCACGCGCACGCTGCCGCACAGCTCCGCGATCGTGGTCGCCAACCGGGCTCCGCACGAGCCGCGTCCAGAGGGCGGTTTCACGCGTGGCGCGGGCGGGGTGATCACCGCGTTGCTGACGCTGGCTGAGGTGGCTGGCGCCGATTGGGTGGCATGCGCCCGCACCGAGGGCGAGCGGGCGCTCATCGAGGAGCACGGGACGACCTGGAAGGCACCCCTCATCCGCAGCGAGACGCGCCTTCACTACGTGACCCCGACGCCGGAGCAGTACGACCAGTACTACTCGGTGATCTCAAACCCGGTCTTGTGGTTCGTCCAGCACTACCTGTGGGACCTGGCCCATCAGCCCGTCATCAACGGCCGCATTCACCGGGCCTGGAAGAACGGATACGTCGAGGTCAACAAACAGATCGCGCGCAAGGTGGTCGATGTGGCGCGAGGCCTGCCCGGCCGCCCACTCGTGATGGTTCACGACTATCAGCTCTACCTCGTGCCCAAACTGGTCCGCGAGCAGCTGCACGGCGCGATCATCCAGCACTTCGTGCATATCCCCTGGCCAACGCCTCAGTACTGGAAAGTGCTGCCGCGCGAGATGCGCGACGCGATCCTTTTCGGCTTGCTCGGCTGCGATATCGTCGGCTTCCAGACCAGCCTCGACGTCCGCAACTTCTTGATGACCTGCGAGGAGAACGCCGGCCTTGCGGTGGACGAGCGCGAGCGGGCGGTGCTGGTCGATGGCCGCATCGTTTATGCGCGGGCTTATCCGATCTCGATCGACGTCGCGGGCACGACAAGGCTTTCGTACTCGCATGGCGTCATGGTCGAGGAGCGGAAGCTTCGCGACTGGCGCCCGCAACACCTCATCGTGCGCATCGATCGAACAGACCCGTCGAAGAACATCGTGCGCGGTTTCCTCGCCTACGAGAAGCTGCTTGCCCACCACCCAGAGCTCAAAGGCCGGGTGCAGTTCTGGGCCTTCCTGCAGCCATCGCGCCAGGACGTCGCCTTGTATCGGAACTACGTCCGCAAGGTTCGCCAGGCCGTGCAGCGCATCAACGCGCAATACGGCGCGCACGGGTGGCAGCCGATCCGGCTCGAGCTTGGCGAGAGCGTGCGCAAAGCGATGGCTGCGATGCGCAACTTCGACGTCCTCATCGTCAACTCCGTGTACGACGGCCTGAACCTGGTCGCGAAAGAAGGCGCTCTGGTCAACCGGTCGGACGGCGTGATCGTCGTGTCAGAGAATGTCGGCGCCCACGAAGAGCTGCAGCCTCACGTCCTGTCGATCAACCCCTTCGACATCGAGGCGACCGCCAACGCGATGCATCAGGCGATCGTCATGGGTGTGGAGGAGAAGCGGCGCCGCAACGAGGGAGCGCGCGAGGTCGTGCGTACCAACGACATCGCGCGCTGGATCACCCGCCAGGTGCAGGACATCCGCGACCTGGCCGCGGAGCCGGGGTTGCGGGCGGGGTAACTCTTTCCGCGCCCCTCTTGCCACAGCCCTCTCCCCTAGGGGAGAGGGCGCCCTTGGGCTGAGCGGCTAGAAACCCCTCGGGCGCAGTCCGCCCGAGCGCCGCGCCACCGTCACGTTGCGATAGAAGATGATCGTGACCAGGCGCGCGATGGCCCATCCGAGCAGCGCGTAGACCAGGATCGCCAGCACGACCGACATCTCGAGTAACGACTGCTCATTGCCGATCGTCGGCAGGATGTTCTTGAACGGACCCAGGAAGACGTCGGTCACGTTGTAGACCCAGTTCGAGAAGCCCGCGTGTGGGTTGGCTCCCAGCAGCTTCAGCACCAGCCGGATCAGCATCAAACCCTCGATAACGCCGAACACCAGATAGACGAGCTGGACGGCGCGCCAGCCCGGGTTGAAGGTGCTGACCACCTCGGATTCGGATGGTGCCTGGGGACCTTCGCTCACCACCCGCTCGCGCTCGTGCACCTGACCGCTCGCCGGATCGCGTTCGAATTCGGTGTCCCTACGCTCCATTTCGTACTCCCTTCAGCCCTGGTGGTTAAAAGACGTGAATCGGGCTATGCAGGAAACGCCCGGGGCCACAGCGGCACCCGGGCGCCTGGGGGGAGGTTGGCGAGCTTCAGACGCCGATCAGGATGGGTACCACAGGGGAAGGTCGGAGAGAGCCTCGTCGCCGTCGATGTCGGAGTTGGGGGCGTTGCCTCCGATCTGGTACTGCCAGGCGGCCACGTAGTCGGGACAGCCGGTCCGGTACGGCTGCCAGACGGGGGCGTTGGACTTGGACCACGCGCCGGCAACCAGGGACGGCTCGAACGACCAGATGAAGGCCGTCGTGGACAGGGCCGGGACCTCGCTCTGGGCCTGGCACCAGGCGGAACCGAACTCGCTGCCCCCGGTGCCGTTGCCGTAGAAGAGTGCGACATAGCCCGCGCCGCGCACGCCGTCGTACCAGCCCCGGATGAAGCCGGCATCGACGGAGACGGCGCCGGGGCAGGCTTCACCAGGCGGCTCGATGTCGATCGCGATCACGCGGCCTTGAGGAACGCCGTCGTGAGCGGCGACCCCCGTCGCCACCTGCGCGTATCCCATACCGGTGTCGTAGCCGGACACCGAGGAGCAGTTGTAGTCGTTGTAGATCGGCAAGATGCCCATGTGCGCCTTGGCGGCCAGGTAGATCTCTGGCCAGCTGAGGCCCGGGCATACGGTCGAGGTCAGGTAGCGGCCCCAGAAGTCAGGCTGGCCCAACGAGCCCGAGATGGAGGAGAACAGCTCCGACCCGCTCGGATCGCCGGTGAACGCCTTGCACGAGTCGACTCCCCACAAGATCCTGGAGGGCTGCACCTCGGCCGAACGCACCTGGATGTCGACGAGGGAGGTGGGCCCGGTCACCTTCTGCAGGACCTGGCCCAGCTTGGTGAGGTTTCGGGTTGGCGGCACGGCGCCTATGGCGGCTGTGAAGCGGGGCGTCGCGGACGACGTCACGCTGACGTTGGCGCTGCATGAGCTGCCAGTCTTGCAGGGCGTTCCCACCAGGTTTCCCTTGTCGTCAAAGATGCCGATGCTCCATGGCGTGTTGGTCAAATCCGCGTTGGCAGTCGCGTTGATATGGACGGCGCCCCCCACCTGGAAGGTCGAGCTGCCGCCGATGGCGATCGAAAGCCAGGTCAGCGCGAGGTGGTCGGACACCGCCCAGATGTCAGGGTTGGAAAACTTTGACGTGGGCCGGCCGACCGCGGCCACCAGGGAGCGCCCTCCGCTCGACGGCTGACTCAGGGAGACGCTGCAGTTGGTGCCATGGCTGCAATACGTGACGCGGTTCATGTTGCTCAGATCGAAGATCTCGATTGCGTAACCAAACTGGTCGGCTGGAATGGTCGACGCGGCCGTGACGAGCATGGCCTTGCCGGGTCCGGCCACAACGTTCACGGCCTTGAGCGTGAGGCCGATCCATCCCACGGCCACGGAGCTGGAGGTGAGCACCGAACCGGTCGGGACCGTGGAAGTGGGCCTGGTGATGTAGGCCGAGAAGTTGTGGACTCCCGTTTCAGCCGCGTACGCCACCGAGCACTGGGTTCCCTGCGAGCAGGCCGCGACCAGCGTGCCCGCGGTCGTGTCGAAGATCTCGATCGCGGTGCCGGTTGCGCTCACGCTGGCAGGTGCGGTCGCGGTCAGAACGACGCCTTGGCCCGCCTGCATCGCTGACGCGCTGGCGCTGAGGCTGAGCTTTTGGTGTGCGGCGGCCGGCTGCAGGGATGCGATCGGGACGCTGGGGGAGACGATTGGAGATTCGGCCGGCGTGCCGCTTTGGGAGGCAGCTAAGGGAGTGGTGTCGATGCAGGCCGCGGGCGTGCTCGAGGAGATGCTGGAGTCTGACGGACATGCGGTCAGGCCGTCGGGAGTAGAGGCGACGCCGGCCGCGACCTTGGGCGATCCGGCGCTGGTGACGCAAGCGGCGCCGTCGCCCGAGCCTGGACATGGCTGAGCGCCGTCGGGCAGGCTCACCTGGAGGCCGTCGCTGAAGGCCGCCGGGCAATGCTCCTCCCTGATGGCCTGCGCGCACGCTGCAGCCGCCCGGTGGGGGGCTGAGCTCACGACGCCGGCCGGCGCCGCCGCCAGGGCGACGAAGCTCACATGGTTGGTGATGGCGAGGAAGGCCAGGGCGAGATGAGCCTTCCGGCGTGACCGGCAATTGGACAGAAGCTTTCGAAGCGAGTGCACTGATACCCCCGTTTGCCGCGCACCCAGGCAAAGGGGGCGCTAGATGACGGGGGCAAGCTACGGTCGGCCTGCCAGTGCACCCACGGCATGAGGGTTAAATAGGTTCAAGGCTTGTGAATTGGCCTGAAATTCGTCGATGCCGTGCCCTTTTGACGGCTCAGGCCGCCCGCTGGGCGGCAGAAACGAAGCAGCCCGGGGCAGGGGGCTGCTTCTGCAACTTAAAACGCCAGGTCAGGCGGCGGTAACCGGGCCTCGAATCAGGGGCTGGCGTGGACGGCGCCGAGGACGTTTCCGTACATCACGCCCAGGGCCAGCAGGCCCAGCAGGGAGACCAGGACGAGGACGAAGGTACGGACGCAGGTGTCGACGAGCCACGAGTCTTCGGTGCTGTCGGCGTCCGCGATGTTCCACCTCTGCCGATAGAGGCCGGCCCTCACCGAGAGCCCGATCGTCGCGATGAGAATGATCAGAAGTACTGCCATCGCTATCACCAATCGAGGGCGTGGACGCCGAGCGGGTCAGCGTCCGCGCCATCCAGACAACGCGCTGGTACACGAATGTGAACAACTCGTGCCGACTTTCTGAGCCGATGACGTCAGCCATCGTCGCCCATGCCACATTTCGTTGAGGTCGCGGGAACCCCGGCGCCGCCAATACTCCCGCCGGGGGGCGCGTTCTTTTAGGCGTGGAAGTGCCGCTGCTCCTGCAGTTCTCGATCGCCCTTTTCACCGGAATGGTCGCGGCGACCTTCGTGCCGCAGGTCAGGAGGTCGATCCCCAGGGTAGTCGAGGTGTTCCTGTGGATCGCCCTCGTGACCGCGTGCATGCTGGGCGTTCTGAGCGTCACCGACCCCGAAGCGCGAGAGCTCAGCGCGTCCGCTGTCTGGGCGGTCGACCAGGTCCTCAACACTCTCGTCGGGCTCCTGCTTGGCGGCATCGGTGTCTGGATCGCCGATCACCATTTTTCGATCGCGAGCTGGTTGTTCATCCTTGCGGGGGCGGACATCTTCGCGCTCATGCTGATCGGCTCGCTGCGCAGCGCCCGGCCATGGCAGCCGCGGGTCAGGCTCCGCGAGTGGATGGAGCTGCCCATCGCGGCCGTGGCGCCGGCGCGCCGCCCCGTCGTCGTCGCCGACCCGGTCATCAACCTGAACCGCAGGCTTGCGGCCGCCGGTGCGGTCGCCGGGACGGCGGCGCTGACCAGGGTCCTTGACGCCTCGATCTGGTTTCGCGACGTGATGCTGCCGCGCCAGGCGCAGCGGCTGACACAGGCTGCGAAGTCTGGCCGCGTCGAGTCGCGGGCTCGCCTGGAGTCGCTTCGCGAGGCGTCCGCTCACCTCCACTACGCCGCCCGAGCCTGGTACGTGGCGGCCGGCAAACCCGCCATCAACGGCCTCGTGGTCAAGGCTCAGCGCGAGCTGCGTCCGGTGACCTTGCGCCCGGACCAGGTCGTCGACATCCAGGCGCTTTTGAGCGCGCAGTCGATCGGTTGGTACGGGCCCTTGAGCATCGTACCCACGTCAACTAACTCCGGAGATCACGATGTCGTTGAACCGCAACAATCAGATCGTCTGGCCTCGTAGGCCAAACGGCATTCGGCGGCGCGCAAGCGCGCCGAAGGTGTTGAGCAAGGGCAAGATCTCGCGGCCTGCGGGCTGGGTGGTCAGGCTCGTCGTGCTGCTGGTCGTGGCCATCCCGAGCCTGATCATCACGTCTCCGGGCTACGTCGCTTTCGCCGACAAGCTGCCTGACCCGAGCCAGGTCGCCACTTCCGTGCCGGAGGACACCCTGATCTACGCGGCGGATAACCAGACCCTGCTGGCAGACCTCCATCCGCCCGGTTACCAGAGCTACTTCGAACCCCTCTCCGAAATGGGCACCCTCCTTCCGGAGGCGGTGATCTCGATCGAGGACCGCAACTTCTACGACGAGCCGGGGATCGACCCTCAGGGCATCGTGCGCGCGTCGGTCGTCGACCTGCAGTCGCACAGCACCGCGCAGGGCGCCTCCACCATCACCCAGCAGCTCGTCAAGCTGCGGCTCGTCGGCAATGAGACGACCCTCGACCGAAAGATGCGCGAGGCGCTGCTCGCCTTTGAGATCGAGCGCCGCTACACGAAGGCGCAGATCCTCGAGTGGTACCTGAACAGCGTCTTCTTCGCCAACACCGCGTGGGGTACGGCCGCCGGCTCCAAGGTCTACTTCCACACCCAGACCAAGGACCTTGACCTGGCGCAGGCCTCGATGCTCGCCGGCATCATCCGAGGGCCGACCCTGTACAACCCGCTTGTCAACTGGACCTCCGCGAAGCAGCGCCAGAAGACAGTGCTGGACGCCATGATCCGCGACGGCAAGATCACCGCTGCCGACGCCGCCAAGGCGTTCGCGGAGGACCTCTCACCGCCCAAGCACATGTTCATGCCGGAAAACCATGTGGTGGCTCCGTCGTTCGTGCGGTACGTCACGGGCCTGCTCCTGACCAAGTACGGCTCGGATATCACATACACGGGTGGCTTGCGTGTGATCACCACGCTCAACCCGGCCCTCCAGACCCTCGGCCAGCGAGTGGTGACCGACAACATCACAGCCCTGCACTACCGCAACGTGACGCAAGGCGCCCTGGTCGCCATCGATCCCACCACGGGCGCGATCGTGACCATGGTCGGGTCGGCGAACCCCAGCGCGTACGGCGGCCAGTACAACCTTGCCGTGTGGCCGCCGCGCAACCCGGGGTCGTCCATGAAGATCTACACCTACACGGCCGCGATCGCGAGTGGCAAGTTCACGATGACCACGCCGGTCGTCGACAGCAAGTTCTCGTATCGAGACCCCGCCTCCGGCGAGGTGTACGCGCCCCACAACTATGACGGCAAATATCACGGCACCTGCCAGCTGCAGGCTTGCATGGGCAACTCACTCAACATCCCCGCCGTCAAGGTCGAGCTCGGCATCGGCGTCTCGGCAGTCGTGCAGATGGCGCGCAGCATGGGGGCGCCGCCCTACCAGCTTCACGGTTACGACGCGAACGGAAATCCGAACTACACAACCGACGATCCCCTGAACACGTTTGGCCCTTCGCTGACGCTTGGCGGATACGGCGAGACTCCGCTGCAGATGGCAACGGGGGCATCTGTGCTCGCAACGCAGGGCTTGCTCCGTCAGCCGTACGGGATCAACCTCATCAGCCGCGGCGGCCAGCTCGTCTACATGCACGAGCAGAATCCGGGCACGCGAGTCCTCGACGCTCGGGTCGCCTTCATCATGCAGGCGATCATGTCCAACGACAACAACCGGGCCATGATCTTCGGCCGGAACTCGCTGCTCACGCTGCGCGGCCGCCGCGTCGGCGTGAAGACCGGAACCTCCGACTCCTTCGCCGACGCGTGGACGGTCGGTTACACGCCGCATCTCGTGACCGCGGTCTGGGGCGGCAACGCCGACTGGCGCGTGAAGATGACGAAGAACTCCGACAGCTACTACATCGCCGCGCCGATGTGGCACAGCTTCATGCAGCAGGCGCTCGACACGATGGGCCAGGGCGACGAGTGGTACACCGAACCCGCAGGCCTGACCAACGCGACCTGCAAAGGGCAGCCCGTGTACTTCCTGCCGGGGACCTCAACCCGCTGCTGACCGAGGCGATCGCAACCATCATGGCGGCCGCTTAGCCAGATGCAGGCAAGGTTCGACAAGCACGGAAAGCAGCTACCCGATAGCGGTCATGGTTGCGGATGCCAGCTCTGCGCCATCTCCAACGCCCCTCGATACGAACGGCGCGACGACGATTCGCAGAACCGGATGGGAGAGTGGAGCCCGATCCGCAGGGGCCTGATCCGTCTGGTCAGGAGGGTCCGGCCCTCCACCCGACCACAGCCGGCCTGAGGCGGCCAGGTGATAGGGGCCCAGCTTTCTTAAGCCCGGCCCTTGAGGTCGCTATTTCCGCAGCGGTTCAGTCGGCTATGGCGTAGCCCCGCTCGGCCGTCTCCTCGAGCATCGCCTGCGGGCCGTACGAGTGCTTCAGCATGACTCGCAGCCGCTCCTTCGCGACCGCCAGCCTCGACGCCACCGTCCGCTCGGGTATCCCGAGCGCCTGGGCGATGGCGCGGTTGGTGTAACCGTGGTAGTGCCGGAGCACGATGGCGGCCGCCTGCTTCGGCGGCAGCTTGCCGAGCGCGGTGGCCAGGTCGCGGTGCTCGACGACCTCTTGGGGGTCGGGAGCCAGGCCGGGCCGGCCCAGGCGGCGGATCACCTCACCGACCTCACGCAGCCGCATCTTGCGCTGGTACGAGACCGCAGCGTTGATCGCGATCCGGTGCACCCACGCCTCGGCGGGTGCGATCGGCTGCCAGGTTGCCCACTTTTTGTAAGCGCGTTCGAACGCATCCTGCGCGCAATCCTCGGCGGCGGCCCGATCGCCGAGCATCGCCGTCAAAGTGCCGAGAATTTTTCCGTACGAGGCTTGATAAAGGCGCTCGAAGTCCGCCTCGTTCCCGGCTTGGTACGTGTTCGTCGCCTCACGCCCTTCTCGACCTGTCGCCGCAGAGATCGGCTCTGCCATAGTCAGTAATTCACCCCCGTGAGTTGGTGAGGCCCTCTCACCTGGCCCTAACTCTCCACCACGAGGGGGCGCCCGGTCGCCGTACGGATGCGCGGATTTTGCCTAACTCAGTTGCAGTAGCAGGTGTCAGCCTTCCCCCCAACGTTTCTAAGAAGGATGAATCCAGGCTCAGAGTCGGGCGGGAGCTACGCGATCGACGTGCTTGGCACGCTCGCCAGCGGGCTCGAAGTCGACTCGAGAGACAGCGGACGGAAGGCGCTCGCGGTCGTCCGCGAACGTTCCCCTGAGCTGATCGTGCTCGGCGAGAAGACCGGTGAGGATCTCGTCACCACGTCGGCAGGCTTCATCGAGATGATGCTGGCATCGCTTCGCAGCGACGTTGCCCTTCCGTGGCCTGACTTCGAACAGCGCTCACACGAATATGGGCGCTTGAGGGCGGCGCAGGGGATGCCCCTCGAGTCCCTCATCGACGTGCTCGCCGTTTACCGGCGCGCCACGATCGAGCTGGTCTCGCGCCCGATCCAGGGCAAGCCTCACTACGACGAGATCCTCGCGCTGGCGCAGAGCCGGCTCGAGGACGTGACCGAACGGCTGACGGCCGCGATCGCGCGCGGTTATCTCGACCACATCGATGAGGAGCACCGCGCCCGCGAGAGCGAGATGTACGGCCTGGCGGCCATCGTCACCGCGATGGGACGATCGCTCGACCTTCAGGAGACTGCCGAGGTCGCCCTGGTCGAGGCGCTCGCTGCGCTCCGCCTGAGCACGGGCGCCGTGTGGTTGCGCGAGCGATCGTCATACAAGCTGGTCCACACCGTGGGTCTCGACCAGGACCAGGTCGACTATTTCGCGCGCCAGGTCGGTCCCCACGTGAAAGCCTCGGCCTCGGCCATCGGCAGGTCTGAATCACAGGTGGACCGCATCTCGAGCCAGGAGTGGAACGCGTTGCGTGCGCAGCTGCGCGTGCGAGGAAGGACCGTCGGCATGATGAGCGTCGGCACCATGGTCGACCGGCTGTTCAGCGCGGCCGACCTGCTCTTCATGGCGGCGGTTGCCGACCAGGTCGCGATTGCGATCGACCGCGCGCGCCAGTTCGCGAGCGAGGCGCGCACCGACCACCTGAGCGGCCTGGCGAACCGCCGCGAGTTTGAGCGTGTGATGGAGCGCGAGGTTGCGCTGGCTGAACGCCACAACCGGCGGCTGTCGCTGATGATGATCGACCTCGACAACCTGAAGCGAATCAACGACCGCCTCGGGCACAGCGCGGGAGACGGAGCGCTGAAGCTCGTCGCGCAGCAGCTGCAGCGCGTCGTCCGGGCTTCCGATGTCTGCGCGCGCGTGGGCGGCGACGAGTTTGCGGTCGCCATGCCGGAGACGGACCTCGATCGCGCTCGCGATGTCGCCCTGCGCCTGCGCCGCGCCGTCGAACAGGCGGCCCTCGGGATGCGGGCCCCAGAGCACGTCGAGGTCAGCGTAGGCATCGCCGCCTGGCGGCCCGGGCAGGACTGGCAGGGCGTCTATCAGGCAGCAGACACAGACCTGTACGAGGACAAAAAGCGGCGCAAGACGGTTCGGCGATGGCAGCAGGAGGAGCAGCAACCGCCGGCGATCCGGATCCTGGGTCGATCGGGCAGCCGCCGACGGATCTCGGGAGCGTGAAGTATGAGAGGGAACCCAGAGGTGGTATACGGTTGGGACTTTTCTAAATGGCTGCTCGTAGCGACGTTTGGCAGACGTTAGAAACAAAGTCGCGGCCGGGGTGAACCCGGCCGCCAATTCGACGTCGGTAGGGAACCCAGATGGTGACACTCACCCTCTCATCGGCCGGTCGCTTCGCGACGGGCCTGCTCTTCTTTCCGGTATACGGTTGGGACTTTTCTAAATGGCTGCTCGTAGCGACGTTTGGCAGACGTTAGAAACAAAGTCGCGGCCGGGGTGAACCCGGCCGCCAATTCGACGTCGGTGAAGAAGAGGGTTCTTGCTATTCGACGAGAGCCAGCTCGCGCGCTTTGACGATCGCCTCCAGCTTGGAGTGGACCCCGAGCTTGCTGCCCAGGCTCCGGATGTGAGTCCGCACCGTGGTGTAGCTGATACCGAGCTGGCTGGCGATCACCCGGCTTGACGTTCCTTCCGCCATCAGGCGCAACACCTCTTTCTCGCGCGCCGTCAGCCGCTCGAGCTGCGCCTCCACCTCGCGGCGGCTGTTCAGCAGCTGGGCGATGCTGCGCGGCGTGAACAGGGTCCCGCCTGCGGCGACCTTGCGGATCGCGTCGACGACGTCCTGGGCGGCTCGTGACTTGTGGATGAAAGCGCTCGCGCCCACCTCGAGCGCGGCGAAGCGCGCGGCGTCGCTGTCCTCTCGGGTCAGGAAGATGAGCTTGGCGTCCGGCCGCAGCTGCCTGATGGCGGCGGCCGCATCCGCCCCCGTTCCGTCCGTCAGCCGGAAATCGACGAGCACGAGGTCGGGCTCGAGCTCGGAGGCGCGAACGATCGATTCCGCGACCGAGCCCGCGTGCCCGATCACCTTCATGTCCTCCTGGTCGTTGATGAGCGCGGCCAGACCTTCGGCCACGACCTGGTGGTCCTCCACCACCAACACGCGGGTTGGTTCGCCCTTCACGGACTAAACCTTAGAGTCTGCGAGCGGGATCCAGAACTCCACAGTCGTGCCCAGGCCTGGCTCGCTTTGAATCTTGTTCCACCCGCCGGCGAGCAGGGCCCGCTCGTTGAGCGCGAGCAGTCCGAGATGCCCAGGCAGCCGATCGCGTTCGGCGACCACGAACCCACGGCCGTTGTCCTCGATGAGGCCGTGGATCCCGTCCTCGCGCACCCGCAGCGAAACGCGTATCCGCGTCGCGGCCGCGTGCTTCTCGATGTTGGCGATCGCCTCCGCCATCTGGCGGAACAGCAGCGACCGGAACTCATAGGAGAGTTCCTCGGGCAGGTCCAGATCGACCTCCACCTCCGCGCCGGTCAGCGACCTCAGCATCCGGATGCGCTCGCGGATGGTCTCGGCGAACCCCCCCGGCACCTCCAGCGCGGGTGGGCGGACCTCGAACAGGAGGCGTCGAAGCGCCTCCTCTGTCTGCGCCAGCAGGAACTGCGCCTCGGTCAGCACCTCGGTGCTGTCGCCGTTGGGGTCGTGCAGGCGCTGCAGCTGGAGCTCGGCGGCGGTCAGCTTCTGGAGGGCGTCGTCGTGCAGGTCGCCGGCGAATCGTTTGTTTGCTTTGTCGACGGCCGTGGACACGTTCTTCAACAGCATCTGCCGCGCGGCATCCACCTTCTGCAGTCGGTCGGAGGTCTTCTTCAGGTCCGCCTCCGCGTATTTGAGGTGCCAGACCAGGCCTGCTGCGAGGCCGGCCTTCTGGAGGACCCACGTGTCCTCGCGCGAGAAACCCTCAGAGCGGCGCGAGTCGTAAGCGGCGACGAGCCCTAGTCGCTGATCGCCCGCGCGCCACGGCACGGCGATCGCGTTCGCCACGTTGAGAGCTTCCAGCACGTGCTGGAAGTCACTCGCCTCATCTGACCGCGCCGCCTTGAACATCAGGTCGTGAAAGACGACACGGCTGGCGACGTCGTCACGGTCCGGCGCGCACGGCGCCGGATACAGGCGCGAAAAAGACTCCGGGTCGATGCCGTGTGCGCCGGGGATCGGCGCCAGCGTCCCGTCCTCGTTCAGCCGCCAGAACAGGACTTTATGCGCCGCCACGAGCCCGGCGATGCTGCGGGTCAGCCGGCTGTAGAAGTCCACGAGGTTGTGCCCGCTTCGGGCGTGGCGCGAGACCGCAAGCAAGGCCTCCACGGCGGCCTCGTGAGCGCGCTCCACCCGTTCCGCGCTCCTGGCGCGTTCGTCATTGATCAGCCTATGCCGCTCGCTGCGATCCAGCTCGGCGCGCAGGTTGACGAGGGTGTTGACCATCTCCTGGCGGCGCTCCGCGTCCTGGGCCAGGGCGATCGCGGCGGCGACGTGGTTGGCCAGGATGGCAAACGTCCGCTCCTGCAGGGCGGTGTATCCGCTCGGGCTTGCGACGCCGAACATACCGAGCGATCGGCCAGCCGCCTGCAAGGTCTTGCTACACGTTGACCTGATAGCGGGACCCGCGGTTTCATCCATGCCGCTCCAGGTGCTGCCGGCAATCGCCTCCGAGAGCGCGGGCTCGGCCGCGAACATCTTCTCGATCTCGTCCCGCGGCATGCTGTCGGCCGGGTCGGCCGCCATCGAGAACACCCGCTTGTCGTCGCCGTTTTCATCGACCAGGGCGAGAAAAGCGACAGAGGACCTGGTCAGCCTGAGGGCCAGCCTGAGCGCCGAGTCGGCGACCTCGGATACCGTCCTGAAGCGGGCCAGCTCCACGGACGCTGACTCGATCGCCTCCAAGACGTGTCCATAACCGGCGTCGAGGCCGACTGTTTCCAGGTGGCTCCCCCCTTGTGCGACTTGACGCACTGAACAGGATTTTACTTGCGTCGTCCGCCGGCAAGCGAAATATCGTCGCACGTACGCGCGAGTACTGATCCTCCCAACCGCGTTGATCAGGCGAGGGCCTGCACTGGTTGCTTCAAGGGGGCTCCTCAGAAGGATGGGAGTGGCGGTACCGGTGGATGTGATCGACGAGACCTCGGTTCGGCGGTACTCGGCGACGCGGCGGCGTTCTCTAATCGCGATGGTTACGCGCCGAGCCCTTCACAGAGTGAATGGTTCGGCGAGCATGGCCCTGGTCAAGCCCTTCGTGGTCATGGCGGCCAGGGTTCTCGGACCTGGTCCGACGCGACTCAGGCTCGTCAAACTGGCCCACAACCTCGGCCAGAACGGCGTGGTCGCGGCAGCCGACCAGGATGTTTACCATGAAGATGAGAGGCCGGCTGTTCAGCCCACCAGGCGCGCGGCGTAGGCTGGTCTTCGGAGCTTACGGGGGCGCCTTTCCCCCTCCGTCGCACGGTCCAGTACGGGAAGTTGCGGGGGTCGTAGGTACTCCTGTTGAGGGAGGCGTTTCTGCTACAGATGAACGATTTCGATCTGATCCTGGAACTGAACCTTCGGCAGATGCTCGACCCGGTCGTCGCACGAAAGCCGCCCGTACGAGGCGGCCGGCTCGCCAGGCCGCAGGCGCCGATCCTGGCCCTTGAACCGGCCGGGCTCGAGCTTGCGCCCCAAGCGTTTCCCCCGCCAGCCCGCTTTAGCCAGGAACCCCTTCCTTCCTCTCGCGAGGCCGGGTCGCAAGACTCGGCCTCTTCGTACCCGGCAAACTTGCCAGCGCCGGCCAAGGATACAGTTGGCGCAGGTGAGCTCCGGTACCTCCGCCACGAAGTTCCAGGTCAGCCGCGTGCCTCGCCGCGTGCCCGCCGCGGAACGGGAACGCCGCCTGGCCAACCCCGGGTTCGGCCGCATCTTCACGGAGCACATGGTGCGGATGCGCTGGGACGCCGGCCGCGGATGGCACGATGCCCAGCTGACCGCCTACGCACCGCTGTCGCTCGACCCGGGCACATCGGTCCTCCACTACGCGCAGGCCGTGTTCGAAGGCCTGAAGGCGTTCCGCCAGGCGGATGGCGGGGTCGCGGCCTTCCGGCCGGACGCACACGCCGCCCGTTTCCGGCGGTCGGCGCGGCGGCTGGCCTTACCTGAGCTTCCCGAAGAGACGTTCCTCGACGCGATCGACCTCCTCCTCGAAGCCGACCATGAGTGGGTTCCGTCCGCGCCAGAGCACAGCCTGTACCTCCGCCCGATGATGTTCGCGAGCGAGGTCACGCTTGCCGTCCACCCGGCCGACGATGTCACCTTCCTTTTGATCGCCTCGCCTTCCGGTCCGTACTTCCCGAGCGGCGTCAAGCCCGTGACGGTCTGGCTGTCCGAAGATTTCAGCCGCGCCGCGCCTGGCGGCACCGGCGCCGCCAAGACGGGCGGCAACTACGCGGGTGGCCTGCTCGCCCAGGCGCAGGCGGCCGAGCACGGATGTGACCAGGTGGTGTGGCTCGACTCCAACGAGCACCGCTGGGTGGAGGAGATGGGCGGCATGAACCTGTGCTTCGTCTTCGGCCGGGGCGGCGACGCGCGCGTGATGACGCCGGCCCTGACCGGAACGCTGCTTGGGGGGATCACCCGAGATTCACTGCTGACCCTCGGGCGTGACCTTGGTTACGAAACCGAGGAAGGGCGCATCAGCGTCGACGAGTGGCGCGCGGGATGCGGGGACGGTTCCCTGACCGAGGTCTTCGCGTGCGGCACCGCCGCCGTGATCACTCCGGTGGCGGCCGTCAGATCGGAGCGCGCGTCCTGGACTGTAGCGGACGGCGGCCCGGGCGAGGTCAGCATGCGATTGCGGAAGGCCCTCGTCGACATCCAGCGTGGAGCGGCGCCGGATACGCACGGCTGGCTGCACCCCGCCCACGTGTCGTCGGCAAGGTAGATGGCGCGCGCGGTCATCGTCGGCGGTGGAGGCACGGGTGACGCGGCGGCGTTCGCGCTGCGCAAGCGTGGCTTCGAGGGCGACATCGTCATCGTCAGCGCCGACTCCGACCGGCCTTACGACCGTCCATACCTTTCCAAAGAGTTTTTGCGCGGCGAGATCGAGAGGCCGAAGGTGTTCCTTCACGACGAAAGGGACTACACGAAAGAACGCATCGAATTACGGCTCGGCGAGCGCGTCACGGGCGGTTCGCTGCAAGAACGCAAGCTCTTCGTGGAGGATGGGGCCGACCTCGCTTTCGACGTGCTGGTGCTCGGCCTGGGCGGCACGCCGCGGCGCCTGCCCGAGATTCCCACTGCCGAGAACGTGCTCACGCTTCGGTCCTTGCACGACAGCCAGGCGATCCGCGAGTCGCTCGGTCGGAGCTCACGCCTGCTGCTCATCGGAGCGGGCTTCATCGGGGCTGAGGTCGCGGCCTCGGCTCGCCGGCTCGGCAAGGAGGTGCTTGTCGTCGAGGCGCTCCCTGTGCCGCTGCAGCGGGCGCTCGGGCGTGAGGTCGGAGAGATCTACGCCCGCATCCACCGCGACCACGGCGTCGAGGTGCGCACCGGCGCCAAGGTGGAGCATTGGCACGCCGAAGGTGACCGCGTCGTCGGCATCTCGCTTTCCGACGGGAAGCGTGAGGATGCCGACCTGGTGCTCGTCGCGGTCGGCATCGAGCCCAACCTGGACCTGCCGCGGGCGTTGGGCCTGCCCATCGAAGGCGGGGGAGTTCGAGTCGACGAAGGATTGCGCGCCGCGGACGGCGTCTATGTCGGCGGTGACATCGCGCTTCACCAGCATCCTGTGCTGGGCCGGTCGATCCGCGTCGAGCACTGGGAGGTGGCCAAAGGGCACGGGCGGGGAATCGCAGCCGCGATCGCCGGCGGGCACGCGCCGTACACCAAGCTTCCCTATTTCTGGTCCGACCAGTACGACGTCAACCTCGAATACCGCGGTCATGCGTCAGGCGATGACACCGCTGTGTGGCGGGGCAACCGAGAAGGGCTCTCGTTTTCCGTTTTCTACCTTCGCAACGGCCGTGTCGAAGGCGTGCTGTCGATGAACGACTCCGGGACCAATGAGATGGGCGGCAAGCTGATCGAGAGCAGGCGTGTATTCGACGCCGCAGCGCTTGAGAGCGCGGACTTGGCCGAGCTGGTCGAGAGTCCCTCCGCCGGCTAGCTTTAGTTCCGGCCCGGCCCTTCGGCGGTGCACCGCCCCTCCCATGAAAAGGGAGGACGCGATTTTGTCAGGCGACCGGCTGGTTTTCCTCGGGCAGGAGCCAGGGCAGCGCTTCCGACAGGGGGCGTAACAGCGTCTTGGCCTGCTCCTGGCTGATCAGGTTGCCCGCGACCAGGCCCAGCGCGGCCATGAAGGCGGCATCCTCCGCTTTGTGGCCGATCTCGCCGTGTTCCGCCTTCCAGCTGACCAGCGCTCCGCCCGACTCGGTGAGACCGAACAGGTTGCGGCGAACCTCGTCCCAGGCCGGCCCGCGGTCGGCCTTCTCGATCCCGTGGAGCGCAGCCTTCTCGGCGTCATGGATGACCTGCAGTCCCTGGAGTCGGGCGTAGCGGTCCCAGCCCTGCGCGGCGCGCTCGACGCCGGCCGGGGACAGGATCCGGATATCGTCCATCAGGCGAGCGAGTGTCCGCTGATGCTCAGGGAACCCGTAGCCCTCGGCGTCGATGCCCACGGAAGGAAGCGTATCGGGTCAGCGAAGCCAGGCGGGAACCCAGCCGAAGCGACCGAGGGCGAGGGGACCGGCCCCCGACACGATGATCTGCGCGTTGGCGAGCACCGCCAGGTAGTAGAGCCAGCGAAATCCATCGTCGTTGACGCTGAACGCCACCGTCAGCGCGAGGTTTGATGCCAGGAGGAAGCCAAGCACTCCGGCCCACCTGGTAGCGAAACCGAGGATGAGCAGGACCGCGACCACGGTCTCGCCGGCCGCCTGCGCGAGGGCAAAGGGCAGCCACTCGGGCACCACCACCGCGACGAGGAATTCATGGAGGCCCGGGATGGGGTTGACGCGTGAGGTCGATTCGATCAGCGGCTTCATCCAGCCGACGCCCTGCCACTTCTGGCTGGCGAAGTAGAGCCAGTACAGCCCGACGACGATGCGAAAAAGGCTGGGCCAGACCTCCTGCACGCTGCCGATGGTAGTTATTTCATGGCTCGCAGCACGGGGTCGGTCGCGAGTTGGAACGCGCGCGCCGCCGGCCGCATGTGCATCTGGTTGAGCCGGTGCTGGATCGCCCCCTTCAGGATCGCCGCGCGCAGCTTGTGCTCCGAGAAGTCGGTGTTGAAGAGCAGGCGGTTGTGCCGCACCTTGTGCCACTCGCCGTGCAGCCGCCGCTCGCGGACCCGCTCGTAAAAGCCTGTCCCCGGCAGTGGATACGCGATCGTGTAGCTCACGTAATCGAGCGGAAGGCTGCTCGAGAAGTTGATGCTCCGGATCAGGGAGTCGGTCGTCTCGCCGATGTAGCCCACCATGAAAAAGCCGGCGGCCTTGATGCCGGCGGCGACGCACGCCTCGACCGCGGAGCGAGCCCCCTCCGGAGTGATGCCTTTCTTCATCTCCTTGAGCACGCGCTCGTCGCCGGATTCGATACCGAAGAAGATCCGCTTGCAGCCCGCACGGCGCATCTGCTCGAAGAGCGCCCGGTCGACATGGGTGACCCTGCTGAGGCACTCCCAGGTCAGCGGAAGGTGCGCAGCCTCGATCGCGCTTGCGAGCTCGAACGTCCTCTTGTAGTTGAGCGTGAAGAGGTCGTCCGACATCCAGATGTGGTCATAGCCGAGCTTGGCGATCTCGCGCATCTCGGCCACGACGGATTCGACGGAGCGCGCGCTGAACAGGTCGCCGAAGACCGACTTGTGGCAGAAGTCACAGCGAAAAGGACATCCCCGCGTCGACATCAATGGCGTCGTCGCGTCCTTCCAGTGCTTTCGCCAGTAACGGATGTAATCGTCATTGGGGACGTCACCGCGGTAGGGCAGAGGCAGGTTCGACATGTCCTTGCTGCGCTGCCGGGCGACGCTCTTGACCACCGAGCCGTCTCGCTTGAAGACAACGCCAGGGATCTCTTCGAAGCGCCGGTCATCGAGGTGCTCCATGATCGACACGATCGTCTCCTCGCCCTCACCCACAGCGACCAGGTCGAAGAAGTCCACAAAGGTCTCGGGTTCACCGGACGGGTAGGGCCCGCCGACCACGGTCAGCGCCTTGCCCCGCACCTGCTCGGCGAGGGACAGCGCCTCGTCCTGCATCGTGATCATGCAGTAGATGCCGATCACCGACGGCTGCAGGCGTTCGATCTCCTCGAGGACCTCACTGCGCTCGAGGAACGTGTGGTCTATGTGGCGGACCGAATAGCCGGCCTGGCGCAGCGATGCGCTCAGATACATCAGGCCCAGGGACGGCATGATCCAGTGGCGTCCCTGCCTCGGCGCGCGCTGCGGGTAGACCAGCACGACGTCGGCTCGTTGAGTCATCTCGCCTCCTGCACGTTGATGTGATAGGTCGTGCCGGCAAAGGACGCCGGGAAGACGTAGTCGAGGCCGGACCAGTCGAAATCAGGCGGGACCAGCTCGCGGCCGCCATGAAGTGAGGCCCCCGAAACAGCGGGCACCGACCACTCGACCCCGAGCGACGCCGAACGAAGCCGAGCCCAACCGCCGGTCACCGGCACCCAATTGGCGAAGGCGGCGTCTCTGAGCGTCGCCTGGTTTTCCGCGGCGAAGTCGCTGAACGTCGCCGACTGCTCGTTCAGGATGCCGACCTCCGAGTAGCCGGCAGCCAGTGAGATGACCTTCACGTTGACGGAGATCCCCGTGCTGTCGACCGTGTAGGTGACCTGGATCGCACCTCGGGAGGGGATGGCGACGAATCGGTATCCATGCGCGGCATCACCGCCGATCTGGTCGAGCTGGAATGTGCGCTGCCAGATCGCGGTGGTCGGCGTCGAGCGGTCGACGTCGAGCGTTGCGTGGGAGTAGACCCAGCCGTCCGTGTAGTGGACGATCGGCACGCCAAATCCCAGCCCTTCGCCCGCCACCTGCGTCGCTCCGGCACGCAAGACGACACCCTTGGCCAGCGGCGCCGTCTTGCCCCTGGGCGGCGCCGGCGAGATGTCGGCGTCGAGACCTGGGTAGATCGACTCGAGCGTTCGCGCGTTGCCCAGCCGGTAGGCGTGGACGGTCTTGCCGCCGCTGACCTGGTAGGTGCTCTGCCGGCCGAGCCAGGCGAACGGCGGTGATGCCGATCCACGGGCCAGGTCTGGAAAGACGGCGGTCGAGCGGTAATAGCTGATGTCTTCGACGACAACCGTGCTGACGGCGCGGGAGCGCATCCACTCGAGCGCGCGGGCGCGGTCGAGCGGCAGCGCCTGCGAGCCGGTGATATCTACCGGCCGCTTGCCGCTGTAGTAGGCGACGACGGGTGAGTCGGTGAGCAGCACGTCAGGACTCCCCGCCGCCGCGCGCCCAGCCGCCACCAGGCCGGCGTTGTGGTCGGCAAAGCTTGCGAAGACCGGCAGGAACGCGACGGCGAGCAGCGCGGTCGCGCCGACCGCCAGCAGCCGTACGGCGCCCTGCGCGTGCCGGTCGAGGGCGGCGGCCGAGAGAAGCGCCAGGGCCGGCAACGCTGGATACAGATAGCGGTGGCTGCCGCTGTAAGCCCCGATCGCGACGAGGCCGAAAATCACCGCCAGGTAGACCAGCGCCGGCACGTGCACAAAGCGCGTGTGCAAAGCAGCCGGGCGCCGGAGAGCTATGCCGGCGCCCACCGCCCCCAACGCGAAGAGGGGAAGCGCGGCGAGGCCGAACGTGGTGAAAAGCTCTCCAATCCGGCCGAGGGCGCCTTCCGGAACGCTGCCCCGAGCGGTTGCCGACACCACCTCCACGGTGCCTCGAGCGATCGAGTGGCTTGCCGGCGCGAATCCGAGTTGCAGGAAGACGAGAGCGCCCAGGGCCGGGACCGCCCAGCCCAGGGCGGTGGCTCGGCGGCGCAGGCCGGCTCTCGATCGGATCGCTGCGATCAGGGCGAGCGCGGCCGCGGCGGTAACCCAGATCCAGGCTTTGGTCGACGTCACGCACGCCATGGCCGCAAGCAGGGCTGCGAGCTTCATGCGTCCTTTGACCGCGGCGAGGGCTGCGCCGGAGATCAGGGCGGTCATCAGCGGTTCGACCACCGCCGAGCCGGACGTGAACAGAAACACTGGGTTGAGCACCAGGAGGACGACGGCAAAGCGCGCCTGCCTGACGTTTGGCGCAAGGAGGTAGACGCAGGCCGCGGTGGCCAGGCCAAGCAGCGCGCTCAATGCCTTCAGCAAGCCGAGCTGCCACAGGCCGAAGAGCTGCAGCACCGCGGCCGCCAGCACGTGGTAGCCCGGCAGCCATGTGTCTTCCATCCCGAACAACGGGTCGTGGAGCTGTCCCGTCGAGGCCAGGTTCGCGGCGATGAGCCAGTGCCCATAACCGTCCTCGAACGGCTCGGGCAACTGAGCCGCGAGCAGCAACAGGATGGCCGCGACGCCCATCAGCCCGACCGCTGGGGCCGCGACCCGCATCCTCGCGAGCGCTCGGCTGCCGAGGCGGCGCAGCGCCATCACCTCGACGAAGTCGACCAGGCTGAGGGCCGCCACGAGGAGAAAACCGAGACCGAACATGCCCGCGTAGATCGCGATCAGGAACTGGTGCATCGCGAGAGCGATGGGCGGGATCGAGAATGCTGCCACCGCCGCCACGCCCTCCACCAGCGCGCGCGGATCGCCCACCCGAACGTAATCCTGGTCTCGCCATTCCTGGCCCGCCTCCACGATGCGGTGCTTGGGTGTGCGCACGAAGACGCCGCCGGCTCGGGTGGAGCGGACCAGCGCGAGCATCGTGTTCAGCGACATCCCCGCGCCCACGACCTGGCAAAGCAGCGCTGGGACGCCTGACCACCACGGACGCCCACGCCTGGTCTGAGCCGCCATGAATCCGATCCATGGCGCAACGCCGACCAGGATGGCGATCGCTGAGGAGTCGGCGAGGAACCAGGGCAGCCTGAGTCCCGGCCGTCCAAACGTGAGCAGCAGCACCGGGTAGCAGGCAAGCTGGACCAGCATCACCGGGCCGACCCCATAGGCGAGGAGATGCATCGCCGCCTGAAACTTGACCGCAACGCGTGCGTGCATGCGCAAGACCGGGCCGAGAAGCCTGAAGGCGGACTGAAAGCTCCCGGTGGCCCAGCGGGATTGCTGCCGCCGGTAGGCGTCGATCGAGACCGGCAGCTCCTCAGGGACGACCAGGTCTTCGATGTAGGCGGCCCTCCAGCCGCTCAGCTGCGCGCGGTAGCTGAGGTCCAGGTCCTCGGTCAGCGTCCGCGCGCTCCAGCCGCCCGCGTCCAAGATCGCGGTCCGGCGCCACACCCCGGCCGTGCCGGTGAAGTTGGTGAAATAGCCGTGCTCCGACCGCACCGCCTGCTCGACCAGGAAGTGAAAGTCGATCGCCATCGCCTGCAGCCGAGTGAACAGCGAGTAGCCCTCGTCGAGATGACCCCAACGCGCTTGCGCGAATGCGATCGAGGGGTCGTCGAATGCGCCGATCGTCCGCCGCAGAAAATCCGGAGGCGGGACGAAGTCGGCGTCGAAGATGGCGATGAAGGGCGCATCCGTCTCCTCCATGCCGTAGGCGAGAGCGCCGGCCTTGAATCCGGTGCGGGTGGCCCGGCGCAGCTGCGTCACGCCGATTCCCTTGCGGCGCCAGTGCGCCACCCGTCTGGCGAGGATCTGGACCGTCTCGTCGTCAGAGTCGTCGAGAACCTGGACCTCAAACCGATCGTGCGGCCAGTCGATCGCGCAGACCGCATCGAGGACCCGCTCGACAACGTAGCGCTCGTTGTAGATGGGGATCTGCACGCAGACGCGCGGTTCGCCGGCGGTGGCAAGGCGCCGCGCCGCGGGCGGCCCCAGCCGCATCGCGCGCACGGTGAGGTACAGGAGGTTGAGTCCAAAGGCGAACAGGAGCAGGCTCGTCGCCGCCACCACCGCCACGGCGATCACGGCGATCAACCGGCGTCGAAGAGCGTATAGGGACGCATGGTCGAGCGCACGTAGGCCACCCGTGCCAGGGCGTCGGGGCGATAGCGCCGCGTCCACTGCATGTAGCGCCAGGCCGCCTCGCCTAGATATCGAGCCGGCGTGTCAAGGAGAGCCGGGTAGAGGAGCTTCGGCGCTCGGCGCATCGGGCCATCGAGCAGCAGCGGCGCGGCCCTGTCAGCAAGCTGCGGAAAGTGCCCGAGCAGTGCCTGGTTTTCGTCCACCACCTCTCTGATCGCGTCCAATCCAAAGACCGGCTCAGCGACGAGCAGCTCGAACGCCATGTCCTCGTCCTGCCTTCGTAGGGGACGGCATTGCGAGCGCTCGAGAATGAGGTTCGCGGTCATGAGCCGCGGGGCGACGGGCCGCCGCGTGAGGTCGTCGACAGGTTTACCTCGGTGTCGAACCGCGTGCACCAGACCGAGAACGTTCACGGCCACATAGGCCAGGTGCCGGCGGCCGTCGTCGACGATTAGGTTGAGGTCGACATCGTCCGAGGCGCGGAACCCACCACTTGCCAGCGAACCCGCGATGGAGACGCCGCGGATGAAGGGGGCGATCGCGACCAGACGGCGGACGAACGCGATCGTCATCTCGACGTAACGGCCGGCCTCCGTCCTGTGCGTGAGTGCGCGGCTGCAGATATCGACCGCGCGGTTGATCGCCTCCTGCTCGACAACCAGGTCCTCCGCGATCGCAAGGCCCGGATTGGCCGCGACCGCCCAGCGGACGTC
>Ga0209161_10000621_pt1 | contig 28865 bp, 22 predicted proteins | sample GraSoiAngelo_155_FD_186169 | JGI IMG/M metagenome (GOLD analysis project Ga0209161, IMG submission 186169) | Grasslands soil microbial communities from the Angelo Coastal Reserve, California, USA - 14_1009_13_30cm (SPAdes) (version 2) | ecosystem: Environmental > Terrestrial > Soil > Grasslands... | reverse complement strand
TGTTGAAGGCCGCGGTCAAGACGCTGTCGCAGAGCGCTGTCTCTACCGTCCTGGCGAATACCACCGCCACGGTCGGCAGCCCCAGTGCGGGCCTGACCGTGAGCAACGACTACCCCTCCAGCGCCGCCAGCGCCGTGCACGCCAATAACAAGTTGAGCGCGCCGACCGCTGTGACAATCAACACCGCTGGGGCCAGCGTCGTCGGCGGGCTCACCGCTAACGGGGTCATCACCGGCGTGGGCTGCCCAACCTGGGCCTGGACGTGCAACGCCAGCGCCGGCGTGCGGGCGATGCCCGAAATTGACGTGGACAGCGCGGCTACCACCAGCCTCAAGTACCGCGCGCAGCACACCAACGATCCCGTAGACGGCAAGCCGCTATACTTCAAGGGCGGGGATACCAGCCGGTGCAACAGCGGCAGTCCGTGGATCTTCACGTCGACACAGCAGTGCTGGGACTACTACGTCAACAGCAAATCCGGCACGCTCGGATCAGGTATTACCAATCCCGTGTTCTTTGTCGAGTTCACCGCCGCCACCGAGTCGACAACGTACACGACGGGCGGAGGCGGGGGCGGGAGCATTACGACGAACCTGCCCATTGTCGTCCGCGGCAGATGCGCCGGAGGGTACAACGGAGCCGGCAGTGGGGGCGGAGCAAATCAGTGCGGTTCGGGAGGACAGAATACGCTCACCATCGGCCGGCCGGCCGGCGTCGTCAGCGGCGATCTGCTGGTGGCCGCGATCTCGGTTCGGAGTGCAAACCCATCGACGCCGTCGGGATGGACCCTCGTCTGGTGCGGCAATAGCGGCAGCAGTAGCGGCGGGAGTACCTGTCCGGTCTCCTCCACTGTCTCCCTGGCCGTCTATTGGAAGGTGGCTGGGGCATCGGAACCGTCAACCTATAGCGGCTGGACGACCACCCAAAAAGCGGCGGGCGTCATCACCGCCTACTATAACGTCAATACGAGCACTCCGATCGATGTGCAAAATGGCACAGGATATACGAGCAGTGTCACGTCCCTTTCGACCCCCAGCATCACGACGGCCGTGGCGAACACCATGCTGGTCGCCTCTTTCGGGGCTGCGGACGGGACTGATCCCGCCTTTGGAACATCGGTAGCGAGCATGCCTGCCGGTATGACCGATGAGTGGGACAAGAACGGCAGCGTGTCAAGCGGCTCGGCGAGCGGGGCAGCCCACGGTGCAATGTTCGACGCGATCCAGGATAGCATTGGGGCGACCGGCCAAAAGACGGTGACCATGAGCTCTAGCGCGGTGGGGGTGGCCCATCTTCTCGCGCTGAAACCCGCGACGGCGACGGTGGCCACCTCGTCCGGTGGTAGCGCCCCCACGTTCCGCGCCGCCTCCTCCGCCGCCACGACGGTGAGCTGCGGCAGCCCCTGCATTTCTCTCACCATCTCCGCGCCGGCGGGGGTCGTCAATGGCGATGTGATGATTGCGAACATCGTTGCCAGCGGCACCACCTCAACCATCCAGGCGCCTGCCGGCTGGACGCTCATCCGTCGCACCACCAGCGATATGACGCTTATCACCGTGAGCTACTTGGAGCAGGCCGTCTATTACAGGGTCGCCGCGGGGGAGCCGGCGAACTATGCCTGGACCTCGACGGGGACCGGTGGCAGCATGGCCGGGGGAATTTCAGCCTATTCCGGAGTCGACACCACGACTCCAGTCGACGTGGAGAACGTCGAGTGGGTGGCCGCTGTCCCCAACTACGCCAACACATCGCTTCCTGCGCCTAGTGTGGTGACGACCGTGGCTAACGACCTGCTTGTCGCGTCGTTCGCTGCCACATTGAACGGGAGCCCGCCTCCCGCCCTCACAGGTCCCGCTGGGTGGAATAGCCGCTACTCTGCCACTTACAACATTGAGGCGCAGAGCTCCGATCTTGTTCAGGCCACTGCCGGGCTCACCGCCGCGATCAGGGCGATCGCGCCCTCGACGAGAGGCCAGGGGTTCGGGCATCTGCTCGCCCTCAAGCCGGCGGGCGGGACGACGGTCACCTGCGGCGGGTCCACCTACACGGAGACGCTGTGCATCCGGGCCACGCCCGCCGGTTCCTACTCCAGCAGTGTGCCCACAGCGGTCACCGGCGCGATCGTCTCCTTCCGCCGCGTCAGCGGCACCAGCGTGTCGGGGGATATTGTTTTCCAAAATACGGCCTCGGCCAGCGCCAACTATGCTCACACGTACCAGGGCAGCGATCCCGCGCTTCTCGCGGCCGGAAAGATCTCGATGATCTCGTCAGGCGCGTCCGCAGGACGGACCAGCACGTCCATCACCGGGATCGTCTACACCTTCGCGGGATCCGACAACCCTGATGGCAACAGCAATCTGCAGGGCATCGGCAACCCGGGCTTCGATCTACAGCACGGCGCGAACGGAATCACCCTCACGCTCAGCGGCCTCCTGCTGTCCAACGGCAGCATCTCGCTGCAGGATACCGGCGGCACCGGCACCGCGACCATTCAGTACAACCGCACGGTGGTGGAGAACCTGCCGGCCGCGTTCACCACATCGACAGCAGGCTCGTTCATGATCCCGCTTTCCTGGTCCAGCGGCGACTGAGATGGAACTAACGGAATCAGGGAATCACGGAATCGCGGAATCGCGGAACGGATTGTCGCGACTGCGCGACTCCGCGACTACGCGACTCCGTGATCAGCGGGGTTCGGCATTAGCCGCGGTGCTGGTCCTGGTCGTGCTGCTCACCATGGTCGGTGTGGCCATGGTGAACTCCACGTTCACCGAGATCTCTGTCGCCTACAACGCGGGCGACACTGCCGCGGCCCAGTATGCCGCCGAGGCGGGGCTCTCCCGCGCCATCTATGAGCTCAGCCAGAATGCCGGCTGGACGGGGACCACCGCCGCCATCGGCACCGGCCAGTACGTGGTCACTGTCACCTCCTCCGGGTTGATCCGGTCCATTACCTCGACGGGAACCCAGGGCGGGGGCCGCCGGGTGTTGAAGGCCGCGGTTAAGACGCTGTCGCAGAGCGCTGTCTCTACCGTCCTGGCAAATACCACCGCCACTATCGGCAGCTCCAGTGCGGGCCTGACCGTGAGCAACGACTACCCCTCCAGCGCCGCCAGCGCCGTGCACGCCAACGACCAGTTGAGCGCGCCAACCGCTATCTCAGTCAACACCGCTGGGGCCAACGTCATCGGCGGGCTCACCGCCAACGGGGTCATCACCGGCGTGGGCTGCCCAACCTGGGCCTGGACCTGCAACGCCGGCGCTGGTACGCGGGCGATGCCCGAAATTGACGTGGACAGCGCGGCTACCACCAGCCTCAAGTACCGCGCGCAGCACACCAACGATCCGGTCGACGGTAAGCCGGTGTACTTCAAGGGCGGCGATACCACATACCGGTGCAACACTGGCAGTCCGTGGGTGTTCACGTCGACGCAGCAATGCTGGGACTACTACGTTAACAGCAAATCCGGCACGCTCGGATCAGGTATTACCAATCCCGTGTACTTCGTCGAGTTCACCGCGAGCGAGTCCACAAACTATACGACCAGTGGCGGCGGCAGCCTCGCGTTCCGCGCCGGTCAAAGTACCAATTACAACGGGCTAGGCCTTGGGAACTGCATCAAAGTACCCACAGGCATAGTCAACGGCGACGTGGTGCTCGCGGCCATCTCCTGGTCTGACGGCACCAGTGAGGCGATCACCACACCGGCGAACTACGCCCTGAATCTGACGCCCTCCGACCTCGGTGGCGGGACAGCATACGTCCTGAGATCGACGAACTCCGATCTGTCTGGCGGGTTGGACTTCAACAGGGAGCTCAACCCGGGCACAGAGACGGCAGGGAGCATTGCGGTCAGTGTCGCGGCCGGTGCAACCGAGGACAGTTTTGGGTTCACCAGAGCGGGACAACCCGGGGTGAGCGGGATCACCGGCAACTACATAGTCGAGATGAATGTCACCGTGGCCAACGCGAACATTCTACTGTCGACTGCGGTCGCCCGCGTGAACTCCGTTGGGGTCCTGCAGACTCTCAGCGGCTTTGCCGCTGAGCAGTCCGCCGGAAGCACCGGCGTCAAAACCTTCTCCCTTACCAGCGTCAACCTGGGGACCTGGTCCAGCGGCGACCGACTCAAGGTCTATTACCGATTTCGGAACACCGCGGCCAGCGCGCAGTCAGTCACCCTTCAAACTGGTACCACAAGTGCCGAGGCGATGGCGCCATGGACTATAGGTGACTTCAACAAAGAGCTTGGCGACTTTAGCACGGATATTAGCCTAGCGGTGAGTGTCGCCGCCAGTGCGACCGAAGACAGTTTCGGATTCACTCCATCGGGGGTGCCTGGCGCGATCGGAGTTACGGGCGATTATTGGCTCTCGAACTATGTGACAGCGGCCAACTCCAACATCTGGCTGTCTGTCGCGCTCGCCCGCGTGGACTCCGGTGGGGTCGAACAGACTAGAAGCAGCTTTACCGCCGAGACGCAACTCAGTACCACCGGCCAAAAGACGTTCTCGTTCACCGGTCTCAACCTCGGGACGTGGTCCAGCGGCAACCGGCTCAAGGTCTATTACCGGTTCCGGAATGCCGCGGCCAGCGTGCAGTCGGTGACCATTGCCACCCCCGTGTCAGGTTGGGGACTGTCCAACATGATCAAGACGCCGTGGTCGAGCGGATGGACGTTGGTGCGCCGCATTAACAACAGCACCAGCGTCGGCCTGGCGGTCTACTGGAAGGTCGCCTCCAACGAATCCGGCCGCGTGTGTCGATCGTATAGTGGCGCCGGCTACGACTTCGCATTTTCCCCGGGCAGCGGCTCACAAAGCATGACAGGCGCCATCGTGGCTTATTCAGGGGTCGATACGACCACACCGATTGACGTCGAGAACGGGCAGGCAACTTCCAGCGGCGCGACCCATTCGACTCCCAGCATTACGACAAGTGTTGCCAACACTATGCTTGTGGCTTCGTTTGGCCTCGCTGGGACTGGGACTTGGACGCCTCCCGCCGGCATGACCGAGCGATCAGACTCTACAGCCCAAGCCGTTGCCCTTGAAGTGGCCGACGTGCTCCAGGTCAGCGCCGGCGCGAGCGGGACGAAGACGGCCACGGCGAGCGCCAGCAAGGCTGGGGCCACCCATATCCTCGCCTTGAAGCCTGGAGGCGGAACAACGGTCACCTGCGGTGGGTCTAGCTACACGGAGACGCTGTGCATCCGCACCACAGCGGCCAGTGGCCTCACGAATAGTGTGCTCACCCAGCTCAACGGCGCGATTGTCTCCTTCCGCCGCGGCAGCGGCACCAGCGTGTCGGGGGATATTGTTTTCCAAAATACGGCCTCGGCCAGCGCCAACTATACTCACACGTACCAGGGCAGCGATCCCGCGCTTCTCGCGGGCGGGAAGATCTCGATGATCTCGTCAGGTGCGTCCGCGGGACGCACCAGCACGTCCATCACAGGAATCGTCTACACCTTGGCGGGATCTGATAACCCCGACGGCAATGGCAACCTGCAGGGTGCCAGCAGCGGCAACCTGGGCTTCGACCTGCAGCACGGTGCGGACTCGATCGCGTTCACGCTGAGCGGCCTTCTGCTATCTAACGGCAGTATCTCCCTACAGGATACCGGCGGCACCGGCACCGCGACCATTCAGTACAACCGGACGGTGGTGGAGAACCTGCCGGCCGCGTTCACCACATCGACGGCAGGCTCGTTCATGATCCCGCTCTCCTGGTCTAGCGGCGACTGAGATGCGCGAACCAACGGAATCGCGGGACGGATTGTCGCGACTGCGCGACTCCGCGACTGCGCGACTCCGTGATCAGCGGGGTTCGGCACTGGCCGCAGTGCTCGTCCTGGTAGTCTTGCTCACCGTGGCCGGTGTGGCCATGGTGAACTCTACTTTCACGGAGATTTCCGTCGCCTACAACGCGGGCGACGCCAGTGCGGCCCAGTATGCCGCCGAGGCCGGCCTTTCCCGCGCCATGTATGAGCTCGGCCAGAATGCCGGCTGGACGGGTATCACCGCCGCCATCGGCACCGGCCAGTACGTGGTCACCGTCACCTCCTCCGGGTTGATCCGATCCATCACCTCCACGGGCACCCGGGGCGGGGGCCGGCGGGTGTTGAAGGCCGCGGTCAAGGTGGTGGCCAAGAGCGCCGCCTCCACGGTGCTGGCGAACACTACCGCCACCATCGGCAGCAACACCTCAGGGTTGACCGTCAGCAACGACTACCCCTCCAGCGCCGCCAGCGCCGTCCACGCCAACAACCAGTTGAGCGGGCCAACCGCTATCTCAGTCAACACCGCTGGGGCCAACGTCATCGGCGGGCTCACCGCCAACGGGGTCATCACCGGTGTGGGCTGCCCGACCTGGGCCTGGACCTGCAACGCCAGCGCCGGCGTGCGGCCGATGCCCGAAATTGACGTGGACAGCGCTGCCACGAGCAGCCTCAAGTATCGCGCGCAGCACACCTTCGATGCCGACGGCAAGTACCTCTACTTTAAAGGCGGCGATCCCGGCCGGTGCAACAGCGGCAGTCCGTGGATCTTCACCTCGACGCAGCAATGCTGGGACTACTACGTCAACAGCAAATCCGGCACGCTCGGGTCGGGCATCACCAATCCGGTGTTCTTTGTGGAGTTCACAGGCGCCACCGAGTCGACGACCTACACACCGGGAGGTGGCGGCAGCATCGCGTTCCGCGCAATTTCACCCAACGGCGGTGACGTCTATAATGGTCTCTCAAACACTGGCAACTGCGTCCACGTGCCCACAGGCGTGGCCAACGGCGACGTGATGCTCGCGGTGATCTCCTGGACAGGCGGATCTGCTTTTACGGTCACCACCCCGGCGAACTACGCCATGAACATGACGAACTCCGACCTCACCGTGGCTGGGGCGGACTTCAACAAAGAGCTCGATGTCTATACCGGGGACATCAGCATTCCCGTGAGCGTCGCGGCCAATGCGTACGAATACAGCTACGGCTTCACCAAAGTGGGAGTGCCCGGGGCCACCGGAGTCGCGGGCACCTACCTCGTCCGAATCTCTGTCCCCACGGCCGGAGCTAACTCCAATATCTGGGTGTCGGCCGCGGTCGACCACGTGAACTCTGCTGGGGTCGTGCTGAACACCAGCGGCTTCGCCCCTACCGAGCTACAGGGAACTGCCGGCTCCAAAGAGTTCACGTTCACCAATCCCATCCTCGGAACGTGGTCCGCGGGCGACCGGCTGAGGATCAGCTACCGGTTCCATAACTTGGCGAGCATCACCCAGTCGATCACCGTTGGCCACAGCGTTGCAGGGTGGGATTATCAAAATATGGTGACGACGCCGTGGACGAATGGATGGACGCTGCTGCGCCGCATCGACAACAGCACGACGGCCAGCATGGCGGTTTACTGGAAGGCCGCCGACTCTAACGAATCAGGTCGTGTCTGTCAAAGCTATAATGGCGCCGGCTACGACTGGGCATTCACCCCCACCAGCGGCACGAAGACTATGGTTGGGTCCATTTCGGCGTATTCCGGGGTCAATGCGAGCACACCGATTGACGTCGAGAACGGCCTGGCAACCGCCAGCAGCACGACCCATTCGACGCCCAGCATCACGACCACGGTCGCCAACGCCATGGTGGTGGCCTCATTTGCAGTGAACAACTCTAATGCGACCACGAACCAGTGGACGCCGCCTGCCGGGATGACGGAACGGATTGACCGAGGGCCGACGCCGGCTATAGAGAGTGCCGAGCTCCTCCAGGCCTTAGCAGGCCCCACCGGTGTAAAGACGGCTACGGCGGTGAGAAGCGGCGTCGGCGCTGCCCACATCCTCGCCCTCAAACCCGGCCCCGGTGGGGGGACGGCGGTCCAATGTGGCGGGATCGACTATTTGGAGACCCTGTGCATCCGCGCCACGCCGGCCAGTGGCCCTGGCTACTCCAGTAGCGTCCTCAGCCAGGTCACCGGCGCCATCGTTACCTTCCGCCGCGGCAGCGGCACCAGCGTGGCGGGGGACATCGTCTTCGAAAACATGGCATTGGACAGCACCACCACGCACAACTACACCCACACGAACGTCGGCAGCGATCCCGCGCTCATCGCCGCGGGGAAGATCACGATGATCTCTTCCAGCCCCCCAACCCCGGCGCGCACCAGCACGACCATTACCGGGATCATCTATACTTTCGCAGGATCTGATAACCCCGACGCCAACGGTAATCTCCAGGGCGCCAGCACCCTGGGCTTCGACCTGCAGCACGGCGCGAACGGAATCACACTCAAGCTCAGCGGCCTCCTACTGTCCAATGGCAGCATCTCCCTGCTGGATACCGGCGGCACCGGCACGGCGACCATTCAGTACAACCGGACGGTGGTGGAGAACCTCCCAGCCGCCTTCACCGCACCGACTGTAGGCTCGTTTATGATCCCGGTCTCTTGGTCGAGCGGCGACTAGAATAAAATCGGTCTTCACAGTCTTCCCAGTCTCCACAGTCCTCACAGTCTACCTGCTACCTGCCGATTCTCGCACAACTTCCGGTCATGGGTAAGGTATGAGATTAGACCCGAGACTTCTCGAGCGTAAACCTCGATTTGAGAAAATAGTTGGCGAAACGAGGAGTCGTCGATGTAACCTAAATCCAGAGCGACGTAGAGATGACTCTGGGCCTCCGCTGCGGAACCCTTTCCTGTGAAGAGAAAGTGAGCAAACTCTCTGTCCGATTTTCTGGCAAAGCCCTCTGCAACATTCGCCATCATGGAAATCGTAGTCCGTCGAATCTGGTCTCGTAGAGCGAAATCTCTCGCGAACTTCCCCCTGGCCGAGACTGCGTACACCTGACTCGCAAGTCTTCGCGCTGCTTGCCACGCTAAGATATCCTCAAATCGCCGAAATGTCACTGTCTTTGCTCCTTCGCAACTAGCAATGGGAGCATAGCGATTGGAAAGGAAGACCAGCAATGACCCAACTGAGCTATTCGTAGCAAGTCCACCATTTTCGACGGGGGAGTGGGCGCCGAGCATCAGGAAGACTGGGGAGACTGAGAAGACTGGGAAGACTGGGGAGACAATGTATCCGTGAGCAGGTGGATTCGTGTAGCCCTGCTTGGTCTGGGTCTTGTGGTCCTCGCCGGGTTTGTCGCTTCGCTGGACCTGGCTGCAATTGTCTCCGCCGTTTCCGGAGCCGATGCCGGCTGGCTGACGCTCGCCCTTGCGTTGCTGGTAGTCAATGTGATGGTCAAGGCGCTCCGCTGGCGGGTGATGGCGGCTACGATGGGCGCGCATCCCCTCAGCCTGCCTGCGGCGAGCGCAGCAATCCTCGCTGGGGTTGCGGCGGCGAGTCTTACCCCTGGCCGCGGGGTGGAGCTGGCGAAGCCCCTTCTTCTGCGCAGTAGCCATGGCGTGCCGATGACGGCCTCGACCGCGGCCGTCGTCGTCGAGCGGCTGCTGGATGGGGCGGCCCTGATCATTCTCTTTGCGGTGTCGCTGCTCGTGGTGCCGGCGGGTCGCGGGTCGACCTTCTATCCCGTCATCGCCGCGATCGGTCTCTTTCTTGCCGCGGGAGCCGCGCTCTTGCTGTTGCCCCACCGGCTGACGTCGCTCGCGACGTGGGTGACCGACCGGCTCCCTTTCCCGGCGCGGGTGCGATCCCGTGTCGCCTCTATCGCCGAGCGCTTCGCCGGCGGTCTGGCCGTCTGGCGGCGAGGTGGAAATTTCGGTCTGCTGCTGGCGATGTCGGTCACGGCTGCGTGCGTCGAGGTTCTGCGCCTTACTGCGGTATTCGCGGCGCTGCGTCTGCACATCAGTGTTGCCGACGCAATGCTGGCCTTTTGCGCGGCCAACCTGCTGGGAGCGGCCACGTTCATTCCAGGGGGGATCGGCATCACGGAGTTCTCCCTGGCCGGCATCATCACGCTGGTGACCGCACTGGGGCCCCGCTCAGCCGTAGCGGCCGCCGTGCTGGTCGACCGGGTGCTCTCGTACTACCTGGTCGTAGCGTTGGGCTCGTTGATCCTGGTGGCGGCATCCCAGAAAACGCCACCCTCCGGCCAAGAAGGGCGATGAAGGTAATTGCTGTCGGGGCCGCAAAATGGTCTACGGCATGAACAGGAGCGTGAGGCCGTGATCCCGGAGACGCCAGAGGCGCAGCGGGAGCGGGAACGATGCCCCGTCTGCCGCTCCCCCCACCGGCCGATGATCGAGCGGATGCGGCATGAGGAGCGCGCCGCATACGCCGAGATCTACCGGATCCTGCCGCCCGATGCCAGCATCTCGCTGCGGTGGCTGGTCCGGCACTTCACCCGCGGGCATCAGTTCTTCGCGCCCAACGACGGTCCGCAGCTGCCGGGGTGGTTAGTCGAAGACGACAACGAGATGCAGCGCTACCGGCGCGAACAGGGATATTGCCGGACAATCGAGGATCTCTGTCCGCACGTTCCCGCGGGAACGATCAGCACGTGCGAGCAGGTCCGTCATCCTGAGTGTGAACGGTTCCGCCTGCATACATTGCGTGAGCGGCTCATCGACGCGGAAGCGCGCAACGTCTCCCCGCCGATCGCGGCGCCGGCCGGTGCAGAACGCGTTGCGCTGACAGAGCCCCTTGTACCACAACAGCGCCTCGAGGTGGAAAAGAAGACCGGCCAGCAGCGAGGGATTTTCTCCAGCACGGTGCTGGCCATGGAGCCCTCCCAGATCGTCATCAGCATGCCGACCCGCCTGCAGGAAACACTGGCGCTCGCTGCCGGCGACCGCGTCACCGTATCATATCAGGGACGCGTTTCGAAGTATGTCTTCGAGACGGCCGTCCGGGCAGTGCGGGAGGGCAGGGTGGACTTGGAGCCGCCTGGGACCATCGGCATCGCCTCGCGGCGCAGCCCGCGTGTCCCCCTCCGGGACACCACGGTGCGCGTGAAGCGGGTGGAGCAGGGAGGGGAAGAACTGGTCGGAACGGCGCTGGATGCCAGCCTGCAGGGAGTGCGGGTGGTAATGTCTATCGGACTCCCGCAGTGGGAGCGAGTTCGCGTCACCGTGTCGCTCCCGGACGGTCCGCTGGACGTCGATGGCGAGGTGGTCCGCGTCGAGCGGCTGGGCACCGGCCAGATCGCCCACGGCATCTACTTCACAAGCTTGAGCCAGCAAGATATTGCCCGGCTGCGGCGACTGGGAGGATGATCGGTGACGACGATGCGCCTGCAGCCGCTCGTCGCCGTCCTCGCGCTGGTCGGCCTGTTTGCGATTTCGGTCCTGGTCGGTTACGTCGGCGGCCAGGCCTTCCTGACGCCGTCGGCTCCGACCCCCAGACCCGCGCGTTCGGCGCCGGCATCGCCTGAGACAATTACACCGGCCCCCGCACCCAGCCCGCCTCCCGATGCCTCTTCCCGATCGACGCCCAAACCCCCCGACACAACCGCGCCACCAGAGGAACCCGCCGCGGGCCCCGCGACGCCACCTGGAAAGCCCGGGCGCGAGACGGGGGTGCTCTATCGTGTGCAGGTCGGCGCCTATATCTCCCGGGAAAACGCGGAGGCCAGGGCGGCCAAGCTCCGCGAAGAAGGGTTTGACGCGTACGTGACCCAGTCGGGCACCCTGTACAAGGTACAAGTAGGCGCCTTTGCGATCCGCGAGAACGCCGAACGCCTTGCCGCCCAACTGAAGGCGGCGGGCTATGAAGTGCTCATTGCACCATAACTGCGTGATTAGTGATTCGTGATTGGTGATTCGACACCGCATGTCGAGTGAGCGTAGTTACGAATCACAAATCACAAATCACGAATCACTGCTCGGGTCGAGGAGAGACCTTATGGTTAAGCTCATCGCCTTGTATAAGAAGCCTCCAGATCCGTCCTCATTCGACCGTCATTATCGGGACACGCACATGCCCCTCGTCCGCAAGTGGCCCGGCCTGCGGAAGGTGGAACTCGGGCGCATCACCGGCATGCTGGGCGGGAGCGAGCCGCCATACTACCTGATTGCCGAGATGTATTTTGACGATCAGGAGGCGATGCACGCGGCTCTGCGCTCGCCAGAGAGCCGGGCCGCGGGAGAAGACCTGCAGCGTTTCGCCCCTGGTCTGGTCACGCTGCTCTACGCGCAAATGGAGTAGCCACCGGCGCAGCTTCCCGTTTCCCGCTTCCGGTTTCCGGGAGGAACTCATGGCTTATCAGAACATACTCGTCTCAACCGAGGACGCCGTCGCCCTCGTCACCCTGAACCGGCCCGACGTCTTCAACGCCCTCAACCAGGCGACCATGAACGACCTGGGGGATGCGCTGGAGGGATTCGATCGCGACGGGACGGTGCGCTGCGTCATCCTCACCGGCAATGAACGTGCGTTCGCTGCGGGCGCCGACATCAACGAGTTCCGCGGCGCCACTCCGGTGCAGATGCTCCAGGAGCACCGCTTTCTGCAGTGGGAGCGCATCCGCCGGTTCCCCAAACCGATCATCGCCGCGGTCAGCGGGTATTGTCTAGGCGGGGGATGCGAGCTGGCGATGCTGTGTGACATCATCATCGCCGCTGAAACCGCGCGGTTCGGGCAACCGGAGATCAACCTGGGTCTGATACCGGGAGCCGGCGGCACGCAGCGGCTTCCACGCGCCGTGGGCAAGTACCGAGCCATGGAGTTGATTATGACGGGGCGGCAGATCCCGGCACGGCAGGCCTGCGAGTGGGGCCTCGTCAACCGCGTGGTTCCCGCAGAGGTGTTGCTGGATGAGGCCCGCGCCCTCGCGCGCGAGATCGCCGCGAAACCGCCCGTCGCGGTGCGTTTGGCGAAGGAGGCGATCCTGAAGTCGCTCGACACGCCGATGGATGTGGGCCTCGACCATGAGCGCCGGCTCTTCTACCTGCTGTTCAGCACTGAGGACATGCGCGAAGGTGTCGACGCGTTTCTGAGCAAGCGCAAGGCCACGTTCAAAGGACGCTGAACCTACACAAACTACACAATCTACACAACCCACACAATCTACACAACCCACACAATCACCTACCCACGATCACATTATGAGATTGTCGGTAATTGTGTAGGTTGTGTAGATTGTGTAGATTGAGAAACGTCGGAGGAGACCGAAATGTCGGACACTTTGTTGGTCGACCAGTTGGAAGGCCTGCTTACGGTGACGCTGAACCGGCCGGAGGTCCTCAACGCCTTCAACGAGCAGATGCTACGCGAACTGCACGAGGCGCTGCGCCAGGCTGAGCGGGATGCGGCGGTGCGGTGCGTGCTGCTCACTGGGGCGGGGCGGGGATTCTGCTCCGGTCAGGACCTGCGCGACCGGGCCGGGGCGACCGCCTTCTCCTTCCGCGAATCGCTGCGCAACTGGTATAACCCGATCATCGTGGCGATCCGGACGATCGAGAAACCCGTCATCGCCGCCGTCAACGGCGTAGCCGCGGGCGCGGGGTGCAGCCTGGCGCTGGCCGCGGACATGCGGATTGCCTCTGACCGCGCCAGCTTCATTGAGGTCTTCGCGCGAGTCGGGCTGGTGCCGGACTCGGGCAGCACATACTTCCTCCCCAGGCTGGTGGGGCTGGGGAAGGCATTTGAACTCGCTTACACAGCTGAGCCGGTCGACGCGGCGGAGGCCTTGCGGCTGGGTCTGGTCAATCGCATCGTGCCGCATGACGACCTCATCCCGCACGCGAGGGCGCTGGCGTCACAGCTGGCGGCGGGTCCCACGCGAGGCTACGGGCTTACCAAACGCGCCATCAACTACGGGCTGCATGCCGCGCTTGACCAGGCACTGGCGTACGAGGCACATCTTCAGGAGGTGGCCGGTCGCACCGCCGACCATCGTGAGGGAGTGGCAGCATTTCTGGGGAAGCGGCAGGCGAACTTCAGAGGGGTATGATGCAGGTATGACGGCACAACTCCGAGACGCGGTCATCGTCGACGCCGTGCGCACGCCGGTGGGCCGCTACAATGGCGTCCTGCGGGATGTGAGGCCCGATGATCTGGCCGCCCACGTGATCAAGGAACTCATCCGCCGCACCGGAATCGATCCCAACCAGATCGAGGACGTCATCTTCGGCGCCAGCAACCAGGCAGGCGAGGATAACCGCAACGTCGCGCGGATGGCGCTGCTGCTGGCGGGATTGCCGGTCGCCGTCGCCGGACAGACCGTGAACCGCCTGTGTGGATCGGGCATGCAGGCCGTCGCGTCTGCCGCCCAGGCGATCAAAGTGGGGGAAGGGGATGTGCTCATTGCCGGCGGTGTAGAGTCGATGACCCGGGCGCCGTTCGTGATGGCCAAGCCGCAAGCGGCATTTCCACGCGGGGAAGTCAAGCTGCACGACACGACGCTCGGCTGGCGGTTCACCAATCCAAAACTGGCAGAGAGCTATCCACCGTTCAGCATGGGCGAGACCGCGGAGAACGTAGCCGAACGTTTTCGCGTCACGCGCGAGGAGCAGGATCGTTTTGCCCTGCTCAGCCACCAGCGGGCCGTGCGAGCGATCGCCGAAGGACGCTTCAAAGACGAGATTGTGCCGGTCGTCATTCCGCAACCAAGCGGTGCGCCGGTCGTGGTCGACACCGACGAGCATCCGCGCGCCGATACCACATTGGAGAAACTGGCGGCCTTACGGCCGGTGTTCAAGAAGGACGGGAGTGTCACGGCGGGCAACTCATCGGGCATCAACGACGGCGCGGCGGCCGTGCTGCTGGTCTCGGCCGAGGCCGCGGAGCGTCTGAACCTCACGCCCATGGCGCGCGTGATCGCGTCGGCGGTGGCAGGCGTGGATCCTGCCTACATGGGGCTGGGACCTATCCCTGCCACGCGCAAAGTGTTGGAGCGAACCGGCCTGACGATTGACGACATGGCCGTGGTGGAACTGAATGAGGCCTTCGCGGCGCAGGTCCTTCCATGTATCCGCGAGCTGAAGATTCCCCCAGACAAACTCAACCCCAACGGCGGCGCGATCGCCATGGGACACCCCATCGGCTTCTCCGGCGCGCGCCTCGTCACCACGCTGGTGCACGAGCTGCGGCGGCGGAAAGGGCGCTTCGGATTGGCCACGATGTGCATCGGGGTGGGGCAGGGCATTGCGCTTGTGGTTGAGAACCTGGCCTAGCCCCGTTCCAAGCGGCCTGACACGTGTGCCGGCCCCGCGACGCTGGACAGGCCGCTTGGAACGGGGCTAGCCGCTAGATCTTTCCACTGAGAATTGGCGTCGTAGTCGGCTGACGCGCGCCGCTGGGTGCGCGCTCAATGGAGATCGCCACGGCTTGATAACGCGAAAAGTCCGCCACAAGAGGTAAGACAACTGGTTGACCAGGCGCAGGACGGAAGGTGCCCGCGCTTTCGGGCTGTGTCCCGGCGATGAGCCACAGCTGGTACACAAACTCCCGGCCCGGATCTTGCAGGTCCGACACCACCAGCGCCCCTCGCCCCCGATCAGGGTCATAGACGAAGCGCACGGCGGCAGTCACGGAGCCGGTCAGGGACACCGATCGCGCCGATGGAGCGGCCAGCAGTGCCAGAACTTGCTCTTGCGCCGCGAGCCGCGTGGAGATCGCGGTGAGTTGCCGGCCCAGCGAGACGCCGAGCCCCGCCAGGATCAGGAGCACCAGCGCCGCAGCCGCGGCGAGACCCAGGGCCCACCCTCGCCGTACCTGGATCACGTCCTGACGCATCTGGATTCCCGCGAGCACTGCCTCGCGCAGCCCCGGAGGAGGGGTGACCTGTCTCACCGCGTTGCCGAGTTGCCCCATCACCCCTTGCAGCGATGCCAGCTCGCGCTGGCATTGTGCGCAAGATTGCACATGCGCGGCCACCGCCTGCTCCTCATCCCGGTCCAGCGCGTGGAGCGCGAACGCGGCCAGCAATTCGGAAGCCTGCTCGTGCGTCACTGGCGTTCTTCCTCCCCCCCGGCCAGCTGAACTCGCAGGCGCTGCATCCCATCGCGGATTCTCGTCTTGACGGTTCCGAGGGGAATCTTCAGGCGGCTGGCGATCGCTTGCTGAGTGTATCCGCCGTAGTAGGCCAGCACGATGGCTTCACGCTGATCCGCCGAGAGGGTCATGAGGGCGCTGCGTACCGTCGCGCCTTCGACGCCGCGGAGGGCCTGCTCCACAACGTCGGCGCCGCCGCCTGCGCTGCGATCACCTTCTGCAAGCGTTTCCACGGTACGAACTTTCTGGCGGCGCAGCGCGTCGACGGTGCGGTGATGGGCCAGGGACAATACCCAGGAACGGGCGCTGCCGCGAGCAGGGATGAATTCGCCGGCGCCGCGCCAGATGTGGAGGAAGATCTCTTGCGCGACCTCCTGGGCGGCCTGTGGATTGCCGAGCATTCGTAGCGCGAGAGAATAGACGGCCCGACTGTATCGATCGTACAGCGTCTCAAATGCGGTGGCATCCCGCCGCGCGATTCGCGCCAGCAGCGTAGCTTCCTGATCTGTTCCCGTCATGCCGCGGTCCACGTCCCACCCCACCGCAGAGGACCGCATGGGCCGTTCTTCGGAGCGCAATATGGTTCCTGTGGTCATCCGGCCCGGTCCTCCTGTCCAGTTCTTCGCACCGCGCGTCCCCACGGATGGTCCAATCCGCCTGCACGGGTCGTGCGAACAGTCGGAGGAAGGCTCTTCCGGAATCCACACCATCACGGAGGTGGCGTATGGCACGGCATAGATTCTGGCTGGTGGGGCTGGCGGTGGTGGCCGTCACCGCGATTCTGGTTGTCCCCGGACTGCTCGTGGCCTCGGACCACGACGACGGTGAAACTGACATGAAAGGGCGGAACGTGAATCTGACCGATCTCTACGCGTTCCGAGAGGGCGATCAGACCGGCAACGCCGCCCAAAACTCCAATCTGATTCTGGTGATGAACACGAATCCGCGGTCCGTGGCCCGCCAGCAGTATTACTTCAGCGCACGGGCACGCTATGAGTTCCGCATCGAGCGTGCGGCGAGCAATAGTGCGGCGCCGACGGCGGCCGGACTGTCCAGGCCCGACATCATCCTCCGGTTCGAGTTCGGCGAACCGGTCGCCAACAAGCAGTCCATCAAGGTGACGGCAATCCGGGACGGAGTCAGGATGGTTGCCACGGGCGCGGTCACCACGCCGTTGCCCGTGACCGCGGCCGACGCGCCGACCATCAACGCGGTCACCCTGGGTGGATCTCAGCTGGACCTGTATGCGGGCCTCCGCGAGGATCCGTTCTTCTTCGACGTCGAGCAGTTCTTCCGAGTCCGCGCGGGACTCGCGGGAATAGGGCCGAGTGTCGGGTTCCGGAACCCGGGGTTGGATTTTACCTCCGGATACAACGTCAACTCGATCGTCGTGCGCGTACCGATTGCCTTCCTGCAAGGGGCGACGGCCGCGACCACATACGATGTCTGGGAGACCATCGCAGTGCGGACGGGTGATGAGGATGACGACAACGAGTTCGTGCAGGTCGAACGGCTGGCCCGGCCCGCGATCAACGAGGGGTTGGTCATTACCAACGACTTCTTGAACAGAATGAACCAGGTAGGACCGGACTGCGAGGCGAAGGCGCTGGCTGGCCAGCAACCCTGCGCGGGGATCCTTGGACCGGTCTTCACTGAGGCGATTGGCACCCTCGCCGCGCTCGGCAACAACTCGCCTCGGATCGGTCAGCTCGTGGCGGCGTTTCTCCCCGATGTTATGCGCATCGACACGACTCAGCCCAGCGGCTACGCGGCCGGATTCAGCGGGCTCAATGGCCCGGCCACGCTCACGCGCGGGCGCCTGCTCAAAGACGATGTGATCGACGCCACACTGTTTGTGCTGACCAATGGCGCGGTCATCAGTGACGGCGTCTCGTACGACGGTCCCAATCTCGACGGCAGAGGTCACAACCCGCTGCTGCCAACGTTCCCATATCTCGCCACGCCGAACTAAGGCAAAGGGTGTGCAGGAGGTGCTCCGGTGTGTTCCCCCGCCGGAGCACCTCCCACCTGGAGGAGCTCGCGGAAAATGCAGCGCGCGCATGAAACATTGATCCCCACTCCGGCGTCATGGCGCCGGCGCCGGGCGAGGTCCGGCCTACTCGGGGCAATGGGGGCAGGGGCGGTCCTGTTCCTGGGTATTTTGTTCTGGGCACATGCTGCGGCAACGCCCCGATCGGCGTACCATTATCGCTTCGCACGCACTCCGCGAGGCGCGGTGAAGCAGGCGCTGCAGCGTGAGATCGAATTCTACCAGGCGCGCCTAACCTATGATCCGAATAGTGGTCTCAATCTGGCGGCGCTCGCCGGTGCATATCTGAGGATGGCCCGGGCCACCGGAGATCTGCGATGGTACCTGATTGCCGAGCAAACGGCGCAACGATCCGTGGCCAGCCTCCCGTTTCAGAACAACGGCGCGCTGATCGTGCTCGCCCGCGTGGCGGAAGCGAGGCATGATTTCCAGCAGGCGATCAGCCTGGCACGCCGGGCTGGCAGCGCGGAGGCGCTCTCGATCATCGTCACGTCCAATCTCGCCATGGGAAAGATCGACGAGGCCGCTCGGGCTGCGGGGATCCTCATCCAGGGCGGCGCGGGGCTGACCAGTTACACGCTGCGATCGCTGGTGGAGCTCGCCCAGGGGAACGATGAAGCAGCGGTCGCTGATCTGCAGCGGGCTATCGCATCGGAAGAGCCAGACGAAGTCGCCAGCTCCGTCTGGGCGCGGACGCTGCTTGGCCGGCTGCATTACCGTCGCGGCAGGTTGCGGCTGGCGGCCGACATATATCGGGAAGCGCTCGCCGTCCTTCCGCAGTACCCGCAGGCCCTCATCAATCTGGCGGAGTTGGAGATCCGGCAGGGGCACTACCGGCTGGCTGCCCAGCATCTTTCGGAGGTCGTGACCGTGACCAAGGCATCCCCCAACATCTATGATCACGCAGTGCTCCGCGGACTGGCGCGGCTTGCCGAGCTACAAGGAGACCACAACCGGGCCGCAGCATTGCGGCGCGATGCTGAAACCCGCCTGCGTCAGGATGCCGCGTCGGGGCAGTTCGGGCATCGCCGTGAACTGGCGCGGCTGTTGCTGGAACGCGGCCGCCCGGAGGATATCGGCGAGGCCGTCTCACTGATGGAAGCTGAGGTGCATATCCGCAGGGACACTGAGACGCTCGATGTCCTGGTGTGGGCGCTGTCCCGGGCGGGGCGTCTCCAGGAAGCGCAGCAGGCCATGCAGGAAGCGCTCCATACCGGGGTGCACGATGCGCGGCTGTTCTATCGCGCGGCAACAATCGAGCGCTCGCTAGGTCACGATATGCAGGCGAAACGTTTCCTTGAGCTGATGCGGCAGACCGATCCTACGTTCGATGAGCGCGCCAGGCTGGTCATGGGAGTGGGATCGTGAGGCGAGGCGGCGGGATGGTACTGCGCACCGTCAAGTGCGTGACCGCGTGCGGAGCGCTGCTCCTGGCCTGGAGTCTTGGCACGCCGACGGTGGAGGCCCACTGGGCAGACCAGGCAGTCGCTGAGATCAAGGTCGAGGCCGCGCAGGCGCGCATCACCTTGACCTTTCCCACCAGCCTGGCCATCTTTGCCGATGATGACCATGACGGCCAGTTGTCGGCGCAGGAGGTCCGAAGACATCGGGCAGAATTAGAGACATTCCTGGGCCAGCACATTAGGGTGGCTGATGGCGATGCACGGGGCGCATTGGCCGTGGAACCGGCATCCACAGGCGACGTCACGCCGGGCCCTGGGACTCACAGCACGTTGCTGCTGGTCTACCGTTGGTCCAAACCCATCAAGACGCTGGCCATTCAGTATGAGTTGTTCGTCCCCGGTGTGTCCACCGCGAGCTGCCTGGCGACGATTGTCTACGGGGGCCAGGTCCGGACCTTCGTCTTCACCCCCGAGCGCCGCACGCTCACCCTCGCTTCCGGCACGGCGTCCCTGTGGCACCAGGGCATCAGCTTCACGGCACTCGGGATCCGGCACATCCTCACCGGGCACGATCACATGTTGTTTCTGGTTAGTCTGCTGATGCTGGGCGGGGGCCTGCGGAGCCTGCTCAAAACCGTGACCGCCTTCACGGTCGCACACTCTGTGACCCTGTCACTGGCGGCGCTAGGCATCGCCACGCTGCCCCCCAGGTTGGTGGAAAGCGGGATCGCGCTGAGTATCGCCTACGTGGCGGCAGAAAACTTGTGGCGCGGGGCGCATGCGATTCGCACGCGGTGGTTCGTCACCTTCAGCTTTGGCCTGATTCACGGACTCGGATTTGCCACAATTTTGAGACAGCTGGCTATCTCACGGGCAAACCTGGCGCTGTCGCTGGTGAGCTTCAACTTCGGGGTCGAGCTCGGTCAGATTGCGGTGGTGACTGCTGCCTTGCTGAGTCTAGGTGCGCTCGCCACGCTGCCGTGGGAATCCACCATGCGGCGCTGGGTGTCCGCCGCCGCCGCGGCGATCGGGATCGTCTGGTTTATCCAGCGGGCCTTCCTGGTATAGTCTACCTACTGCATCCCGAGCGGGGGTGAGTGCCGGACCGGCCGGATGACCTTCTCCTGCGCGGCCAGCGTGGCCTGGAGAACGGGAGTGCCCGTCCCAACCGAGTGGCCGCGGGGACCCACAGTAATCGCTACCGAGTGATAGCGTGCAAAGTCCGCCCGCACCGGCACGAAAGTCGCGCGATCCGCGTTCGGCGAGAAGGTGGCAACCGTGCGCGCTCCGCTGGCGTCGATCAGCCAGAGCCGGTAGACGAGATCATTCCCAAGCTCAGGCAGACGCACGACGACCAGCGCCCCCCGCTTGCGAACCGGATCGTAGACGAACCGCACGCTGGCGCCCATCCGTCCGGTCAGGGTGGCGACCCTTCCCGACGTGCCGGCCAGGACGCCGAGGACCTGCTCGGCAAGTCCCTGGTCTTCCGGCAGGACGCTGATGTGCTGGTTGAAGGTGACGATGAGCCCTCCCAGGAGAACGATCACTGTGGCGATGGCGACGGGAATGAAGAGCAACCAGCGGGGCGCGGAGCGGTGCAAACGGCCCCGCCGGGACCCCACTTGCTGCCTGGAAGACGTGCCCTCTGCTGTCATCTAGATGGTCTCCAAGATAGAGATGGCAAGCAGGAAGTGTGCCACGCTGCAGGCCTCTACGTTTTCTATGCCCGATTCTGGCCGTTGACAGTTCTCCTCCGAACAGTGGTAGAGTGGTAGATGAGCGAACGTTTGTTCGTACATGTTACTCGACATGTTACTGGAACGCGTCGCGCTACCCGAAGTGCTGACAAGCCCGGCTATCTTCGCGGGAGATGATACCTGCCTGACCGTGGGGCTGCTGGCGGGGCTGCGGGCGGTGCGGCCTGAGCAGCCCTTGCTGATCGTCGACGGCGCCAACGCATTTGACCCATTTCTGGTCACCGATCTGGCCAGGAAATCTGGGTTGCCGCCCGGTGCACTGCTGGACCAGATCCGCATCTCCCGCGTATTTACCTGTCACCAGCTGGAGGCACTGCTGCGGGAGCGGCTGGGGACCGCGGTGCAGCAGTTCCACGCGCCGGCCGTCTACTTCTCGGGACTGCTGGATCCGCTGCTGAGTGAAGAAGCCCCGGCCGGCGAAGCCGTCCGTATCTTCCGTCTGGTCATCCCGACCTTACAGCGCCTGACCGCGGCCGGTGTGATGACATTGATCGCGTGCCCGCCGCCGCACAGCACCCCTGGCCGGGAACGGTTCTTCCCCGCCCTGTGCGCGGCGGCCGCATGGGTGTTTCAAGTGACGCGGGCAGCGGACCGGGACGCAGTCCAGATCACCTGCACGAAACCACAGGCGGCGACGTGGACGTGGGAGCCGCAAATCGGAATGATCACGGCACGGAGATGGTGGTAAATGGGACGGACAACGCAGACGATGACGCAACTGGTCGCGCAGGAGGAGGCCTATTGGACACCATTCCGTCGCGCGCTGCGTAAAGAAGACCAGATCGTCTTCGATAAGCTGTTTGCCGCCGCACGCCATCACACCGCGCCCGCACACTACGCCTCGCATGCCACGCCATTTGACTCCATCCTGCTGGCGATGATTCTGGAGGCGATGAAAGCGGTGGAGGCACTCCGGGCGCAGGTCGAGGATCTGACACACGGGCCTCGGGCATCGGGCGCCGGGCCCCGGCAACTGCCTGGCAGTACTGAAGTCGGTCCGTAAAGCCAGCAGATGTCCGGAGCCCGGAGCCCGAAGTCCGAAGGCCGGCAGTTACTCGAAGGGTGGCTCTTCGACGTCTACCCGTCGCATGACGGGATGATCATCTGGATGATCGATGATGCCGATCGCCCGCACCGGCTGCGCTATCGGTATGCTCCGACGTTCTATGTGGCCGGCGACCGCAGCGCACTCGAGGTAGGGCGGCAGGGGCTGGCCCGTCTGCGGATTCCGGTGACGTGTGAGCCCACGGCGCGGCGGGAGCTGATGAGCGGCGAGCAGATCCCGGTCGTCGCCGTTGCGGTGCACAATCCGCTGGCCTTTCCTGCCGCCGCGCGCCTGCTGGCCCGCATCCCCGGGCTCACCCTGTACAACTGCGACATCCTGACCACGCGGCTGTTCTTTTACGAGACCGGGCTGTTCCCGCTGGCGCGCTGCGCGCTCGCGTGCGCCGGCGATGAAGCCAGGGAGGTCACACTGGCGTCCCGGCCGGAGGATCTCGAATATGCGCTCCCGCCACTGACCGTCCTCCGACTCTCTCTGGAATCATCGACCGCCAATCCATCCCATGGCCGGCCGGGGCAATTAGCAGCCGGGGTGGACGGGGAGACGGTGGTTCTCGATGGCGACGATCCGGCTGACACCATCCACAGCCTCAACCGGCTGCTCCAGCGCTACGATCCGGATATCGTGCTGACGGAGTGGGGCGACTCCGTCCTCCTGCCCCGGCTGCAGGACCTGGCAGCGCGCACGGGCATTCCGCTCCAACTGAATCGCGATCCTACTCACCGCGCCCGCACGCGGCGATCCCGCTCGTACATGACCTACGGCCAGGTGGTCTACCAGGCCGGCGCGCAGATGCTGCACGGTCGCTGGCACATTGACCTGCGCAACTCCTTTATTTACGCCGAGTCGGAGTTGGGCGGACTGCTGGAGGTGGCGCGGCTGGCGCGCATCCCGGTGCAGGAACTGGCGCGGACGTCGACCGGGACGGCGATCAGTTCCATGCAGCTGCAGCGCGCCGTGCGCGACGGCACCCTCATCCCGTGGCAAAAGAGCGAGCCGGAAGCATTCAAGACGGCCAGCCAGCTGATCGTCACCGATAAAGGCGGGCTGACCTACCAGCCGCTGGTGGGACTGTACGAGCAGGTCGGCGAGCTGGACTTCTCGTCGATGTATCCGACCATGATGGCGAGATTTAACATCTCGCCGGAGACGATCGGCTGCGCGTGCTGTCCGGACTCCCGCGTCCCGGAGATCAACTATACGGTCTGCCGCCGGCGGCGCGGGCTCGTGCCGCAGGTGCTCGACCATCTCCTGGAGCGGCGGCTGTATTACAAGCAGCGCAAGCAGGCCACCACCGGCTCGCAGCGCGCGTCATACGATCAGCGGCAGACAGCACTCAAGTGGTGTTTAGTTACGAGTTTCGGTTATCTCGGGTATAGAAACGCACGCTTCGGCCGCATCGAGGCGCATGAGGCGGTTACCGCATTCGCCCGCGAGATGTTGCTGCGGGCCAAAGAGGTCGCGGAATCGCACGGGTTTCGAATGCTGCACGCCCTGGTGGACTCGATGTGGCTGCAGCGCCCCGGTGCCACGCGCGCCGATTACGACGCGCTGGCGCAGGCCGTCACCGGAGCCACGGGGCTGCCGATCTTTGTGGAAGGGATCTACCGGTGGCTCGCCTTTCTGCCATCTAAGACCCACCGCGGGGTAGGGGTGCCCAACCGGTACATGGGGGTTTTCGAGAACAACGCCACCAAGGTACGAGGCATCGAGGTGCGCCGATCCGACGTTCCCGCGCTGGTGGTGCAGACGCAGGAACGCATGCTGCAGCGGATGTTCCGCTGCCAGACGCTCCAGGACGTGCGGGCCGCGCTGTCGGAACTCCTCGGCATCCTGGAAGAGTCGCTGATCCGGCTGAGATCCAAAGATGTCGAAGCCGCCGAACTGGTCATCACCAACACCCTCTCGCAGGAGGTCGGCGAGTACCGCCACAATACCGTGCAGGCCATCACCGCCCGCACCCTGGACCGGCACGGTGCGCACCTGCACCCCGGCGAGGCGGTACAGTTCATCATCACAAGCGCAGGGGCGAAAGTTCCTGAAGACCGGGTGCGGCCGTACGCGCTGCTGGGTAGTGACTGGCACTACGACCTGGAAGCCTATGCCACACTGCTGCTCCGAGCCGCCGCGACCGTTTTAGAACTGTTCGGCTATTCAGAAGAGCGCCTACGGGAAGAGGTCTGGTCACTACTCGAGCAGCAATGAGATCTCGCGGGCGTTCCGGGCCGACTGTCCCCGGTAATGGTTGTTGAAGAGCAAGAAGATCCGCTCAAGATTTGGCGACAGGTCCCGCACCGTCTGCGCCCAGGGGCGGAGCTCGTCTTGGTTATAGGAGTAGTCGTAGACCCGGTTGGTCGGCGCGCGGTGCTCCACCATGGCGGGGTTGCGGCCGTGGAAACGGACGATACTCCACGGCGCCGTGATCTCGACGTCGGGGGGCGGCAGATAGGCCCGCTGCACCATGTCGGGGATCACGTATGCATACCCTTTCTGCCGAAGATAGGAGAAGAACTCCGTACGTGCCGGCTCCTGCAGCCAGCTGCGGTGCCGGATCTCCACGGCCACCGGCCACCGCCGCAGGTACGGCTCCCACCGCTCCAGATGCTCAAATAACTCGGGCGTGTAGCCCTGACCCTTGGGAAACTGGAAAAGGACGTGACCCAGCTTGCCCGCCTTGATGAACTCTTCGACGAAAGCCGCGAAGTAATCCCAGCAGGCGATGATGACTTCTTCGGGCAACTGCCCGGCGCCGACCGCTTCCACCGCGCGCAGCGACTCTGGAATCAGGGGCACGATTTCTTTCGGCAGTCGACGGGGGTCGCTGTCGTGACCGGTGAACAGGGCAAAGGCTTTCATGGTGAAGATGAACTGTGGTGGCGTCCATTCGACCCAGTGCGCCGCGCGCTCCGCGGGCTGCAGGACGTGATAGGTGGCGTCCACTTCGACGGTGGGAAAGGCGGTGGAATAGAACTGCAAGCGCTTCTTCGGATCCGCGCCCACGCCGCGCGGGTAGAACTGTCCTTCTTTGACGAAGTTGGGATCCGCCCAGGAGCACGTCCCAACGTAGACCTGGCACGCTCCCACATGCAGCGGCCGCGCGCCTTCGGAAATTCCCAGCGAGAATTGCGCCATCCTCGATCTCCTTCGTCGCTATAGTAAACCAACCCACGGTGAATTGACACCCCTGAGGGCTGTTCCTATAATGAATCGAGTTTGCGTGGAATCTGCGTGGGAGTGAGCGTGTGCGATCGCGTTCCTGGCTCCGCCTGCTAATCATCTTCATTGTCGCGGTCGCGGCGTTTCTGATTGCGTTCTCCCCGCTGCGGATCGTGCACTGGCAGCCGGAAGTCCAGGCTCCGAAGCTGCGCCTCAACCTCGGACTGGACCTGCAGGGCGGTAGCCACCTGGTCCTGGAAGCCCAGGACTCCCCAGCCGGCCCTGCCACACCAGAGGCGGTCGATGCCGCGTTGCGGGTCATCCAGAACCGCATCGACCAGCTGGGTGTCGTCGAACCGACCCTGGAGCGGCAGGGCAGCCGGCGCATCATCGTGGAGCTCCCGGGCATTCAGGACCCGCAGCGCGCCATCGACCTCATCGGCAAGACAGCGCTGCTGGAGTTCGTGGACACGGGGACCAACCCGCTGCCGGAGCACGCCCGCTGGTCCTCGGACGGCAAGACGGTGACCTTGCCCACGCCCAACTCCCCGGCGGTCCCGCTGGAAAAGAAGGTTATCCTCACCGGCGCCGACCTCGCCGATGCGCAGGCAGGGTTTGATCAAACCACCGGACAACCGATTGTGAACTTCCAGTTCAAAGGACCGGGCGCTCGGACGTTTGAGGAGTTTACCGCCAAGCATATCGGTCAGTACCTCACCATCGTCCTGGACAACGAAGTGATCTCCTCGCCTGTGATCCGCACCACCATTACCGGCGGCCGCGGGCAGATCAGCGGTGGGTTCCACGACCTCACCGACGCGCGCACTCTGGCCGTGCTGCTGCGCGGCGGCGCGCTGCCGGTCCCGGTCGAGGTCGTCGAAAACCGCACCATCGGGCCGCTATTGGGTCGTGATTCCATCGAAAGGAGTCTGCGGGCCGGCTGGATCGCATCCGTCATGGTGGTCCTGTTCATGGCCATGTTCTACGGGTTCCCCGGCATCCTGGCCGATGTCGCGCTGGTCCTATACGTGCTCCTGGTCCTGGGGGTCCTGGTTGCGCTCAAAGCGACGCTGACACTGCCCGGCATTGCCGGGATTATTCTGTCGATCGGCATGGCGGTGGACGCAAACGTCATCATTTACGAGAAGGTCAAGGAGGAACTGCGGACCGGCAAAACACTCTGGGCGGCCCTGCAGTCGGGGTGGAACCGGGCGTTTGTCACCATCGTCGACTCGAACGTGACAACACTGCTCGCGGCGCTGGTCCTGTTCGTCCTCGGCAGCGGACCGATCCGCGGATTTGCCGTCACATTGAGCATTGGCGTACTGGCGAGTATGTATACCGCCATCACGGTGACGCGGGCCCTCATCGACACCGCTGTGGCGGTTGGACTAGAACGCCCTATTACGCGGATGGCCGGAGGCCGGGGGAGGGGCGCGGTTGAACGGGCGTAGCCCTGCCCCATCCGATGCGGGGCGCAGCTGGGATATCATGGGCCGGCGGCGCTGGGGGTATGCGCTCTCCCTGCTGATCATCCTCCCGGGCATCGCGGCGCTGATCGTCAATAGTGCCGCGGGCCGCGGCGCCCTGGATTGGGGCATCGACTTCACCGGCGGAAATTTCTTCCAGTTTCAGCTCCAGCAGCCGTTCGAGGTGGCCGACGTCCGCCAGATCGTGGATCGCTTCGCCACCGGGCAGAGCGTCATCCAGAAGTCCGAGCAGGAAGTCTTCATCCGCACGCGCCCGCTGCCTGCCGGAACGAAGCAGGCGCTCCTCGATGCGATCACAGCCCGGTTCAGCGGCGTCACGGTCCTGCGCAGCGATGAAGTCGGCCCCAAGATCGGGCGGGAGTTGCGTAACCTCGCGATCGTTGGCGTGATCGTCGGACTTATCCTACAGGTGGTCTACATCGCGGTCCGCTTCAAATCCATCCGCTATGCGGTGGCTGCGGACGTGGCGCTGCTGCACGATCTGCTGGTGGTCACCGGCGTGTTCGCGCTGACGCGCAAAGAGGTGAACAGCTCCTTCGTCGCCATCCTGCTGACGGTGGTAGGCTACTCTATCAACGACACGATCGTGGTGTTCGACCGCATCCGAGAAAACCTGGCGCAGCGCACTCGCGAAGCGTTTGAGCGGCTGGTCAACCGCAGCATCCTGGAGGCGCTGGTCCGGTCCATCAACACCGCGCTGACGACCATCATCGCGATTGCGGCCGTGTATCTGTTTGGCGGGTCGACCATCCGTGATTTCTCGTTCGGGTTGATGATCGGCATCTTTACCGGCGGGTACTCCTCCATCCTCAACGCCTGCCCCATCCTGGTGGACTGGCACCTGTGGAGTGAGCGCCGCTCCCGGCGGCCCGCCGCCGTGACCGCATCTCCGGTCACCGTTCCGCCCGGCAGCAGGCGGGACAAGAGGGGATAGCCACGCCGAAGGCTAAGCGCTTATCGGGAGTGTGGAGTTCCTGATGATCATTGCGTTCATCGTTCTGGTCGTCCTCTTCGGTCTGTTCGGCTGGTGGAATCAGGCCCCGGCCCCCATCCAATTTCTCGGCTGGCATTATGAGACTAGCGTGGGTCTCGCCGTGATCGTGCCCCTCATCCTGGGACTGCTGATCGGATTCGGCATCTCCTGGGGCAAGCAGCAGCTGCTTCGGGGGCAATTGCGCAACGCGGAAGCCAGGACGAAAAGCGCTGAGGGCAAGCTCCGGGAAATCGCGCGCCAGACCGAGATTGCCAGCGATCAGCAGGATCAGGAGCAAGAACCCTAGCTGATGCCGATCCCCGTGCGCTGGGAGATCGCCCGGCCGCTCCCGGCCCGCGACGCGCTCGCGCAGGTGCTGGGCGTTGACCCCGTCGTCGCGCAGGTCTTGATCGCCCGCGGGTACGACTCCGCTGACCGCGCCCGGGCGTTTCTCGACGCTCCGCTGGACTCGCTCCCCGACCCCGATGGCATCGTCGACGTGCCGGCCGCGGCCGAGCGGCTCGTCCGGGCGCTCCGCACACATGAGCCGATTACCATGTATGGCGACTACGACGCCGATGGCGTTTCCGCCACCAGTATTCTGCTCCGCGGATTGCAGGCGCTGGGGGGCGAAGTAAGTTTCTACATTCCCTCCCGGTTCACGGAAGGCTACGGGCTCAACGATGCCGCGCTACAGCGGCTCGCGGAGGGGGGACGGCACCTGGTCGTCTCGGTGGACTGCGGGGTCACCGCGGCCGCTGAGATCGCGCGGGCGGGAGAGCGGAAGCAAGACGTCATCGTCGTGGACCACCATGAGCCCGGCCCGGCGCTGCCACCCGCCGTGGCGGTCGTCGACCCCAAGCGCCGTGATGCCGGCGCCTCGTTCCGAGAGTACTCCGCAGCGGGACTGGCGTTCCAGGTGCTGCGGGCCGTGCGCCGCCGGTCGCACCAGCCGCAGATGCCGGAGGAGCTGCTGGATCTCGCCGCGCTGGGCACGATCGCCGACGTTGTCTCGCTCGTCGAGGACAACCGCATCATCGCGCGCGCTGGCCTGCAGCGGATGCGCGATCTACCCTGCCTGGGA
>Ga0209161_10000620_pt1 | contig 28867 bp, 24 predicted proteins | sample GraSoiAngelo_155_FD_186169 | JGI IMG/M metagenome (GOLD analysis project Ga0209161, IMG submission 186169) | Grasslands soil microbial communities from the Angelo Coastal Reserve, California, USA - 14_1009_13_30cm (SPAdes) (version 2) | ecosystem: Environmental > Terrestrial > Soil > Grasslands... | reverse complement strand
CGTCACGAATGCCGCCCTCGGGGAAAAGGCCCACGAGGCGCCCGTCTTTGAGTCGTTCGATCGCGGTGCGAATTGTCTTCCGATCGGCGCGGTCCCGCTCCGCCGGGAATGTATCGACAGCACGCAATGCCAACCCAACGATAGGCAACCGGAAAAATTCGGCCATCGCCATCCAATCGATCTTTCGCCGCACGGCTAGCGATATGAGAAAAGGATCAAAATGACTGATGTGATTCGCCGCTAATAGGAATCCACCGCTGCAATTCGCATTTTCGCCTCCGACGACGCGAACACGCGCGACACAACCAAACAGTGGTCTCACCAACAGCTTGCCCGCGCGATAAAATGTCGCTTTGAGTCCCATGCGTTTGTGTCTTTTGCCGCTTTCCTGCATTTCGGAAAAGTTATTTTTCCTGCTGATTCGTTCTTTTAACGTGATATCATACTTGGCGGTTCACACGCGAGCTGTGGGTCAGAAGCTATGAAACCGAGGAGTCCTTCCACGGGCGGAAAAGGACAATTTCCGCAAACGGACTATTTTTTCCATTCCGGTTTCGGCCGATGGCGCGGTGGGTATTTCTCTCCTTACGACGGCGAGGACAGATCGGAGTTCAGTAATTTTTACAACTTGGGACGCGAATACCGTATCGAAGCCGCGCGCGAACGAGCGAAGGAAATGGCGGCGTTTGCAGCGATTGTTCTTACCTCCGCGTGGCCGGTGCTCTACATGATTGTGACGGTCGTAAAGTTGCTGAGCAAAGGCCGTCCGTAGCGCCTGCCTGCAGCTGCGCTGCATCCGATCTGCCGGCCAGGACGGCCCTGCAATTACGACGCGCTTATTCGGCGCGATATTCCGGCGTTTCTTCGGGCGCGAATCCGTGGCGCGTGGTGTTTTCGGTCACCACGCGAGGGACGAGGAAATTCAAGAGGTAATCTTCGCCACCGGCCTTGGTGCCGCTGCCGCTCATTTTGAATCCGCCAAAGGGATGGCGCCCGACAATCGCGCCGGTGCACGAGCGATTGATGTAAACGTTTCCCGCTTCCAGTCGGGCTTTGACGCGCTCGATATTGGCCGGGCTGCGCGAGAAAAATCCGCCGGTCAACGCGTAGTCGGTGCCATTCGCTACTTCGAGCGCTTCATCGAGATCGCGGATTTTTAGCACGCTCAACACCGGCCCGAAAATTTCCTCGCGCGCGATACGCATGTTTGGTTTTACGTCCGTGAAAATGGTTGGCGGAATGAAATAGCCCTGAGGCGGCACATCTTTGGCTTGATAGGCCAGCGTCGCCTCGCTTTTCCCAACCTCGATGTAATCCAGAATGCGCCGGTAAGCCGCCTCATCGATCACCGGACCGACCATGATCCCCGGTTCTTCAGGATTACCAATGCGCAGACTCGCTGCGGCCGGAATCAGGCGTTCCATCACGCGATCGTAATTGTCTTGGAGTAAAATGAGACGCGATAGCGCGGAACACTTCTGTCCCTGAAAACCGAACGCAGAATAGATGGAATAGCCAACCGCTTCACCAACATCGGCGTCGGAGTCCACGATCATCGCGTTTTTGCCGCCCATCTCACATATGACACGCTTTAGCTCGCGTTGACCGGGTCGAGTGATCCCAGCCGACTCCCAAATCTTTAATCCCACTTCGCGTGATCCGGTGAACGCGATCAGATCGACATCTTTGTGATCAACCAAGTGCGCTCCGATCACAGATCCGTGTCCGGACAGAAAGTTCAAAACGCCTGGTGGAACGCCCGCTTCCTCAAACACCTGCATCAGCATCGCGCCGCAGACGATCGATTGCTCGGATGGTTTCATGATCACCGTATTGCCGGTTACAACTCCGGCAGATGCCATTCCGCAAAGAATCGCGATCGGAAAATTCCATGGTGCAATGACAAATGCGACGCCTCGCGGCCAATAGTGATGATAGCTATCCTCCCCGGGAACACGTTGTGTGAGCTTCGGACGTCCGAGACGTCGCATCTGCTGCGCGTAGAACCGGCAAAAATCGATGGCCTCGCGAATGTCTCCATCGGCTTCATTCCACGGTTTGCCGACTTCGAAGACTTCGACCGCGGACAGTTCGTAGCGCCTGCGTTCCATGATGTCCGCCGCGCGCTCCAGCAAGCGTGCCCTTTCTTCGAACGGCGTCCGGCTCCACTTGCCGAATGCCTCGCGCGCGGCCTTGACAGCGCGCTCGGCCTCGGGAATCCCTGCTTCCGATCCGTAACCTACAATCTCGTCCGGAGCGCTTGGATTCACGGAGGGCGTCAGCTGATCGGTCCAGATTTTTTCGCCGCCGATGACGAGTGGATATTTTTCGCCGAAGCGTTTGCGCACTTCGCGCAATGCGCCCTGCATCTTTTCCTGACTGTCTTTATAAGCGAAATTCACAAGCGGCGAATTTCGGTAAACATCGCCGGGGGCGATGTCAAGGGAAGTGGAATTTTTGCCATCAGGCGAGGCAATGCCGCCGGGGCGATCCCGACGTGTCGGGACTACAGCAGGGTTGATCAGGTCCCTTGGATCGCGCAGCAATTCATTCGCGGAGACGTTTTCGGCGAATTTTGCGCGCAGAAATCCTTCATTCGAGGTGTTCTCGAGCAGACGTCGAACCAAATACGCCATGCCTGGAAGCAGCTCGCCGACCGGGCAATATTCGCGGACGCGATAACCCATTTCCACCAGCGCCCGTTTGATCGGCCCTGCCATGCCGTAGAGCAGTTGAAACTCGAAGCGGCTGGGATCGAGCCCGAGCTCGTCGGCAAAGGCCTGCGCGTGCGCGATGCTGCGAACATTGTGCGAGCCGAAGGCAGCGGTAATCGATTCGTTTTCCAGAAGCAACCTGGTGAGCGTTTCGAAATTCGCGTCACTCTCCGGCTTCTGAAAATAAACCGGACAATCCCACCCGTTCTGGAGCGATTTCGCGGTTTCGTAGTCCCAGTATGCGCCCTTGACCAGCCGTACGGCGAAACGCCTGCCTCGTTTGCGACCCCACTCGATTAGGTCGCGCAAATCGGCTTCTGAATCTCGTAAATACGCTTGGATGACGATCCCGGCATGCGGCCAATTCTTGAACTCCTCCTCTGTGAAGATGGTTTTGAACAGCTCAAGAGTGGTGTTTTTGTGCGCGTAGCTTTCCATGTCGAAATTAATGAAAGCGCCGACCTCTCGCGCGCGGCGCAAAAGCGGTCGCAGCTTGGGCGCGAGATGGGCAATAGCATCCTCTGGATCCGCCGGATTTATTTGCGAATAAAGCGCAGAAATTTTGACTGACAGATTTACAACTGGAAAGAGCTCCGAATTTTTGCCCAGCGGGTCCGTCCAGTTTTTTGTTTCGTGCGCGAGTTTCTCGAGCAAATCCAGATAACGCGCCGCATATTCATCCGCGTCCGCTTCGCTCACAACGGCTTCTCCCAACAGGTCGACAGTAAAGCCGATTTTTTGCGAACGGCGCTTGCGCAAGGTTTTTATTACGTCGTCCGGATTTTTTCCGGCGATAAATTGGTGCGCCATTCCGGAAACATTCCACCGCAGGATTGGGCCGCTCACCCAGGGAACGATGCGTGCCAGATGAACGCCGGTGCCAACAAGCGGCCCGAAGCCGTCATCGGAGAAATACTCGTTGAGATGCTCGATAATTTCGCGTGAGCGGCGCAGCGAGGGCAGAACATCGACAAAGCGAAACAGTTGCACCTTAAACCGCTCGTCACGCATGGATAGTGCCATCAACCGCTGATAAAATCCGGCCTTGCTGAAAAGCGGCTCTGGATGCTTATCGACGAGCTCGAAGATACGGCTGCCGCGCCGCTCAATTTCGCTTTGGCGGGCCCTCATTTACGAAACTAGTCCGCCCCTGTGCGTTAGGCAAAGCGCAACCAGCCGTCTCCCGCAGCGTAAGAATTTTCCCTACAGACACGATCACTTAGCCGCTTCTCTTCGAAATAAGAATGAAACTGCTGCACGCAATTTCGAAGAGCAAAATCGAACGGTATTGCCTGGCAGAGATCGGAGGCCCAGGGCTCTGAGCTGTCAGGCAATCTCTTTGTGCTTATTGATCGTGCGCAAAAATTCGGGTAGCAAAGTGGCGAGATGATCCTAGAGCGCCATGAATTTGCGAGCGATAACGTCGCACCGATTTGCCCGGAGGCCTGGGCCGAATTGCAGGAAGCAAATGAGAATTACGCGCCATCATATGGCGAGGACAATTGGACCGCGCGCGTGTGCGGTCGGGTTCGTGAAATCTTCGAGACCGACTGTGATGTTTATTTTGTTTTCACCGGCACTGCGGCGAACGCGCTGTCGCTCGCGCAGCTGTGCAAATCGTTCCAGAGCGTGATCTGTCACCAGCATTGTCACATGCAGACGGACGAATGCGGCGCGTGCGAATTTTTTACCGGAGGATCGAAACTGCTTTTGGTTGGCGGCGCCGATGGAAAGATCGACATCGGCCAAGTGGAAGCGCTGCTGGCCCGCGAGAACGAGTTTCATTCGCATAAGACGGGCGCGATCAGCATTGCACAAGCTACGGAATTCGGAACGGTTTATAGGCGCGACGAAATAGCGGCGATTGCTAACCTGGCGCGCACCCACCAACTGTTTCTCCACGTGGATGGCGCGCGTTTCGCCAATGCAATCGCATCGCTTGACTGTCCGCCCAAAGCGATCACATGGGAGGCTGGGGTTGACGTTCTGTGTTTTGGAGGAACGAAAAATGGGGCGGCTGTCGGCGAGTTGCTGATTTTTTTCGATAAGAAGATCGCGCGCGAATTTGATTATCGCGCGAAACAGGCCGGTCAGCGCGGATCGAAGATGCGTTTTCTTGCCGCGCCGTGGCTTGGGCTTTTGACTGGAGACGTCTGGTTGCGGAACGCGCAGCATGCCAACCGTGCGGCACGTCTCCTTGCGAGCCGTTTGCAAAAGGAGGCAGCGATCGAGAGCGTATTTCCAGTCGAGGCAAACGCGGTGTTTGTGTCGATGGATGAGCGACTCGCCAGCGGTCTCCACGAACGCGGCTGGCGTTTTTATAATTTCATCGAGCCCGACGTTTATCGTCTGATGTGTTCGTGGTCGACGACCGAGGAGGAGATCTCAAGTTTCATTGCCGACGTTCTGGCGATTAAATGATTGAACAGATCGCGATGAAGGCACATCTGTTACAAACGACATGAAGACACTGGAAGGACCTTTGCTGTTTGCGGCGGTTTTGCTTGCTGGATGTGGAACGACCAAAAACGTTGCAGTGACTTCTTACCATGTGACGCGGGACGTTGCCGTCGGTTCGTATCGTGTCGCTACCGCGCCGGTGCATTACGCTTTGGGGCGGCACGGCGAACCAACAATGGTTGGCACGACAGAGGCAACGTCATCGGATGTCACTGAGCCTGGTCGGCCTGTTTCATTCCAACAGGTGACTTCATCGCCGCAGCGCAGCTCGAAGCATCAGGCCGAAAGCAGTCAAAGCTTGTCCCGAACAACTGCGCAGGTCCCTCGCACAGAGACGACACAGGCAAATACAAAACCATCGTCACCCGGGCATGCTTCATATCCTCAGACGGGATTTCCAACTGCGAAAGCGGTGCCTGAGAAGCCTGGGTACGTGTTCAGCCCGTTTGATAGCAGCGGACGATATGTCGATGTCAGCGGTTACGCGTCCGGTACCAAAGTAAAGGATCCGTGGACCGATAAAATTTTTGTCGTGCCGTAAAGCGAGCGTTTCTGTAGCCGTCGCCCTGTGGGCGACGTGGCCCGCGTTTGAATAGCAACCTCAAATTCACGCTTCGCGCAGCGAAGCGGCTACAGACCATTGATTGCTGTGAAGTTAGGCGAGTGTTACGTAATAAGATGAGACTGGCATTGAGACTCGTGCTCTGCTCGATGGTCTGCTGGTGGGTCCTCGCGTTCGCACCGCACGCCTTCAGCCAGTCGTATCAAGGAAAACAACTCGTCAGGACGGAGTTGCTGGCCGACACGAACGCGATTGTTCCAGGAAAGCCATTTACCGTCGGCTTGCTGCTGCGAATGGCTCCGGGTTGGCATACCTACTGGAAGTTTTCCGGTGACGCTGGTCTTCCCACAGAATTGAAATGGAAGCTGCCACCCGGCTGGAAAAGTGGTGAGGTTCAGTGGCCGATTCCGTTAAAAACAGTCGATCCGGGCGATATTCAAACGTACGGATACGTACATGAAGTGCTGCTCAGGCAGGAGATCACGCCGCCGCCGAAGATTGAGAATTCAACAATAAAACTAGTTGCCGACGCAAGTTGGCTGGTATGCGAGAAAATCTGCATCCCTGGGAGTGCAACATTGGAATTGGAGCTGCCGGTATCGGCAAGCAGCCAGCCGACGAACACGGAGCTTTTCGGGCGTTATCGGCGTTTGCTGCCGCACAACTGGCCGGGACCGAATGTAGCAACTGCCGAATGGGGTCGGGTTGGATCCGATCTTCGCTTGAAAGTCACCGGCGCGACATTAGCAAATTATCCAGCGGTCGATTTCTTTCCGTTGCCGGATGAAGGCACCGTTGTGGGGCATCCAACGGTCGAATCACGAAACAAAAATGAAATTGTCTTGCGTATTCCGATTGAGTCCTCGGGGAAGAATTTGTCGTCCATTGCAGGCGTTGTTGTTTTTTCCCAGAAGCCAAACGGTGAAGACCGCGCGGGGTGGCAGATTACGACTGCGTCGATTGCTTCAACGGCTCGTCCGGCGCCCGGACGAGGCGTCCTCACGTTTCTGCTCTTCGGCTTCATCGGCGGGATGATTTTAAATCTGATGCCGTGCGTGTTGCCGGTGATTTCGTTGAAGATTTTTGGATTCATTCAGCAAGCCGGTCAAAGCCGACAGAAAATTTTGCGGAGCGGCATCGCGTTCACGCTTGGGATTTTTGTGTGGTTCATCGCGCTTGCGGTGCTTTTGATTGCGCTCAAAGTCGCGGGCCGCGACGTCACTTGGGGCGGTTTTCAATTCACCAATCCGTATTTTGTTCTCGTGCTGAGCGTGATTGTGCTCGTGTTCGCTTTGAATCTCTTTGGTGTATTTGAAATTTCCCTGCCGCAAAGATTTTCTCGCGGTTTGCTCTCGACGAGCGAGCGCAAAGATGATCTTGGCTCCTTCTTTCAGGGCGTATTCGCAACTGTGTTGGCCACGCCGTGCACTGCGCCGTTTCTCGGCACCGCACTCGGTTTCGCATTTTCGCAATCGCCCGCAATCATATTGGCGATGTTTATCGCCATCGCCGCTGGGATGAGCGCGCCTTATCTGCTTTTGAGCGCGCAACCTGCCTGGCTGCGGTTTCTGCCACGGCCTGGCGCCTGGATGCTGCATGTGAAACAATTCATGGGCTTTCTGCTGCTCGCGACGCTGCTCTTTCTTCTCTACGTGCTCGGCGCCCAGCGCAGTCTGGAAGGAGCGATTTGGGCCAGCTGCTTCCTATTGGTAATCAGTGTCGCGTGCTGGATGAAAGGCGCATTCGTTGTGCCGACAGCATCCGCGGCGAAACGAGGCGTCGTGCTCGTGCTCATGCTCCTGCTCGTAATCGGCAGTGGCATTTATTTCGTCGGCGACAAATTTCACTCCTCTAACGTTGCTTCCGCCGATTCACGGCTGCGAGGCGATTGGCAGCCGTTCACGCCGGAACGTTTGCAAGCGGAGCTGGAGCAAGGTCATACCGTTTTCGTAGATTTCACAGCCGCGTGGTGTCTCACGTGCAAATTCAACGAGGCCAATGTGCTCGAAAGTCAGGACGTACGAGAGGCATTTCAACGTCGCGGCATCGTGAAAATGAAAGCCGACTGGACCAACGGCGACCCGGTGATTACGAAGTTACTGCAACAATTTGGTCGCCCGGGCGTTCCGCTCTACGTGCTGTATCCGGGGAAAAACGAAGAGCCAATCGTCTTTCCGGAACTGCTTACCAAGAGCATGGTCCTGGACAAACTCGAAACTGTCTCGCGCAAAGTCGCTTCGCAGTAATCTATAATGCCTCGGGTTGCGCGACTCCCGACTGTCGATACTAAGAGCTGATCCCTTTCTACTGGCCCGTCTTCTGCCTTTTCTGTTCCCCGATCTGCGTCTTGTTGAAAGTTCGCCGGCCCATTGCCAGTGTGTTGTCGCCGGAAAATTGAACCTACTCAGAGACTATGCTTTCTAACGAATCTATGAACACCAAAATTGCACTGACCGTCGTCACATCATTGATCGCCACCGTAGTCTTTGCCTTCGACCCGCCTCCGGTAGGCAGCGCGGCGCCGGATTTTTCGCTCGCCGACGCGAAGGGCAGTACGCACTCGCTTTCGCAATACAAAGGCAAATATGTCGTGCTCGAATGGTTTAATCCGGAATGCCCGTTCGTGAAGAAGCATTACGGCAGCGGCAACATGCAAAAATTGCAGGATCAATACACAAGCAAAGGAGTTGTCTGGCTTACCATCGATTCCAATGCCCCCGGCACTGAGGGGAGCATAACGCCGGAGCAGGCGCAGAAGATCGCTGAATCTTGGAAGACGCATCAGACAGCGTTGCTTCTCGATCCAGAAGGCAAAGCGGGCCGCGCATTTGGCGCGAAGAACACGCCTCATATGGTCGTGATTAGTCCGGAAGGAAAAATTACCTACGAAGGTGCGATCGACAGCAAAGCCTCACCGAACCCGGCGGATATTCCCAGTTCTACCAACTACGTAAAGGCGGCGCTGGACGAATCGTTGGCAGGCAAATCGGTCTCCACGCCACAAACCAAACCGTACGGTTGCTCGGTGAAATACAAGTCGTCCTAGAATTGTAGCGGGTGTGTAGCCTGCAAAATATTTCGGAGCGGCGGCCTAACTGGCCGCCGCTTTTTGTTTGCGAATAGAGGTGCGAATCTTGGAGCCAAGTTTTATGGCATCTCGTGAATCGAAAATGTTTTTCGGTTGGAATGAGCGTGTACTGATTCTGCTTCTATGCGTTGTTGCGGCTCTTCGAGTTTTTGTCTTCTCTGCCGCCTTTCCGTTCTTTAGCAACATCGACGAGGACCTTCATTTCGACCTCATCACGCAGTATTCGCATGGCAGGGTTCCGCGCAGTTTCGAGCCGCTACAGGACGAAACTCTCAACTGGATTGTTCCCTACGCTTCGCCGGAATTTCTGTTCACGCCGGAGCAATTCCCAGGCGGAAAATTTCCGCCGCCGTTGTGGAAGCAAACTGTCCCGGATGTCGGATCGGACATTGCCGCGACAAGAGCTGCGTGGAGCAGCGAGATCAATTTCGAATCCTCTCAGCCGCCGCTGTATTATATTCTGGCAAGCGTTTGGTGGCGTATTGGCCAACGCCTTGGACTCAACGAGCTGGAATCGCTCTACTGGATTCGTTTTCTTAACGTGCTGCTGGTCGCGGTCATGGTGTGGCTTGGATATGTGATCGCGCGCACAGTCGCTCCTGATCGCGTGGAGTTGCGTCTCGGCGTGCCGCTGTTGCTAGCATTTATTCCTCAGAACGTTTTCTACGCGATCAATAACGATGTTCTGTCGCCGGTCTGTTTTGGCACGTTGTTTCTTTGCGTTCTCCAGTGGTTAAGAGCGAATAGTGCGACCTTTTTGATTGGCGCGCTCACCGGTTTGGCGATTGCAGCCACGTACCTGACGAAGTTATCCAACTTGCCGCTTATCGCCGTCGCGCTGGTCGTGATCCTTGCAAGGTTGCTGGTGATTACGCGAGGAACCCCGCGCGCTGGCCTGATGGCGCTTGCCGCGATTGTGATCTGCGCCGCAATCCCGATTGGCACTTGGATGCTTTGGACGCAATATCAGTTCGGTGATCTGACCGGATCAACAGCGAAAATTGCATTACTCGGTTGGACCCGAAAACCGTTCATGGATTGGTGGCAGCACCCGATTTTTACGCCGCGTGGTCTCTGGATCTTCTGGTCAGATTTGATTGCGAGTTTCTGGCGGGGAGAGGTCAAATGGCACGGGCAAACGTTGCGTTGCTCGCTGGTCGATGGATTCTATGCCATCTCCTCCCTCGCATTGCTGGTCGCGGCGCTCATCGGATTGCGAAATAAGGCTGCGCTCTCCACGTTTCAGCGGCAAGCGATCGGCATTGCCGTGTTGAGCTTCATAGCGTCGGTTGGATTCCTGGCGTTCCTTTCGATCCAGTTCGACTTCGGGAATTGCGTCAATCCGTCCAGAGAGCATCCGTATTTCACGTCAGGCCGATTACTGAGCGGTGCGTTCATACCGTTCGCCTTATTTTATGTATGTGGGATCAGCTACCTATTACGCCTGCTTTCGCCAAGGCTTCAGCAGGCAGGCCGAATCAATTCACCTGTGCCGCTGATCGGAGTGGGCGTAATCGTGGTGTTTGTCACGGTCTCGGAGATTATTGCAAACCGCATGGTCTTCGCTAGCGACCACAACTGGTTTCACCAGTCTCCTGCAGTCCCCAGAGACGTTCCAAACTAATGCTACACAGCTGAGGCCCGGCCAGAGTAACGACGCAATAGCAAGCGCAACAGCGGCGTCGGCATTAGTCGAGCCAAAAGCATGACAAGCTTCATTGCAAATCCAGGAATAACTATCGGCTTATCTGCCTCAAGCCCCTTTATCGCGTCTCGCACGACTTGTTCTACCGGAACAAGAACGAATTCCGGGCCAATCTCTGGCCGCCCGTCCGGCCGCTTGGCGACTTGTTGAAATTCGGTTCGAACAGGGCCGGGACATAAAGCGCACACGCTTACGCCTGTTCCGTGGAGTTCAGCTCGAAGCGCTTCAGAGAAACTGGTGACATAAGCCTTGGTAGCCGCGTAAACGGCGGAACCAGGCACCGGAAGAAAGCCAGCCGACGAACTGACGTTTAGAATACTGCCGCGGCGTTTCGCGATCATTTGCGGAAGGACGTGGCGAGTGAGTGAAGTAAGCGCCACCACATTTACCAGCGTCATTTGCTCGTTGCGAATGGAATCGCTTCTCGCAAAAAGGCCGCTGTCGCCGAGGCCGGCATTATTCACTAAAACATCGACATCGATGCTTTCGCGATCGAGCCACTCCATCAACTCCTTCAGTTGGACCAGATCAGCGAGATTAACGTTCCGAAGGCGAATCCGAACATTTGGATGCTGCAGTTGCAGTTCTTCGCGCAACTCAGCCAGCCTGTCCTCACGTCGCGCAACTAGAATCATAGATTGCGCGCGTCCGGCGAGTTGCCGCGCAAATTCGCGGCCTATACCAGCGGAAGCTCCCGTGATCAGTGCGTTACAGCCGTCGAGCTTCATGTGCGCTTGTAGCCGACAGCCTTGACGTGGGCTTTGCTAAGATGCCCACCTTTATGGCGGCCGCGATCACCGCCCACGGCTACAGCGCCGCCACTGCCTCGCAAGTGCAAACCATCCAAGTCATGTTTCGTCAACGCGCGCCAATGCCCACGCTGCAAATCGGCAAGCCGAAGATTTCCGAGTCGAACACGGACAAGATGTTTAATGCGATACCCAACAGCTTCAAACATGCGGCGAATCTGCCGATTGATTCCCTGTTGCAACACAACGCGCAGACGCGTGGGCGAGACGGAGTGAAATTGTACAACTTTTGCTCGCTGGCCGTCGAGAAAAATTCCGCGCAGCAATTTCGGGGTGAGTGCGAAGTCCCAAGGCCGATCCAACGTCACCTCATATTCCTTGTCGATCTTGTAACGCGGATGTGTAAGTCGCTGCGCCAGCTCGCCGTCGTTTGTCAGAAGAATCAGACCTTCAGTTTGTGCGTCCAAACGGCCGACGTTGAAGAGGCGCGCTAGTTTTTGTGGAAGTAGATCGAAGACTGTATCGCGCGTGTGCGGATCTCTTCGGGTCGAAACAAATCCGCCGGGTTTGTGCAACATGATAGTAAGGGCGGGAGCGGCACTAACAAGTTTGCCATCAACTTTGACATGGTCGTGCGGGCCGGGCTGTGCGCTGAAGTTGGTGCAGATTTTACCGTTGATGGTGACGCGACCCGCCGCGATCAATTCATCACAATGTCGCCGCGATGCGACGCCGGCACCGGCGAGGAAGCGGTTCAAGCGCATCAGGATCGTTGAAGGGTTAAAGCGTTGAACGTACCCGCTTCAACAATTCAACCGTTCAACCCTTCAACGCGCCTAAACGTCCGGCTTGGTTTTCGGCAGGCCGATGACTTTGCTGTCTTTTTTCCATTGACCGCGCTTCTTCAAAAGCTCGACGCGCTCGAAGCGTTTCAGCACATTCCGCCTGGTGGCGATCGTACTAGTCCCCTTCAAACTGCGATGTTGCGACATGGATGTACCTAAAAGTTACAAGAGTTACAATGAAAATGAGCCGCCATATTAAGCCTGCGCGGAAATTTTTCAAACGCTGTAGCGGCGCGCTCAGAGTTGATTCCCGAGCACTACGTACGTCCCCGACGTGATGACCTGGTGATAAATGTGAAAGCGGCTGGTCAATAACTGTTTCCAATAATCCGCCCGGCCTTGTTCCACGATGAGATAAACCGCACCGGCTCCGACCCATTTCTCCAACACCGCTTCTTCATTCACGAAAATATCTATCGAGGGCTTGCCGATCGGAGCTGCTTTCTGGCGGTTTTGATTAACAAGAAGGAACTTCCGGTTCAGATAAAAAACAAGGCTGCTGCTCTCGTCGAACGGCCCTTCAAAAATCGCATCGCCTCCAGCATCGAGGCGCGGATTTAGATACCGCGCTACATCTGCTAGTGAGAAATAAGGCGCGGTTCGTGCGACGCCTTCGATCATGCTAAGCCCGCCTGGAATCATGGCTGTAGCCAATGCCACCGCGGCGAGTTTTTCGCGCCGTTTGAAGATACAATAGAGCGCCAGCAGTGAGAGAAGCACGAGAGAAACACCGGTAGTCGCGAGCACCGGCCGAATTACAAGCCAGGCTGACATCGGCATCTCGTGTAACGCCCGCCATGCGGTCCATCGCGCGCCCATCGTCCCCCAGTTTCCGTTCAAAGAGCGCGCGGCTCCGATGAGCAAGCACGCCGCCAAGACGCTCATCATTCCAGTGATACCCACTGCGATTGCGCCTGCGGCGCGCAACTTTAGCGGCATCCGGTCCCACACAACCGCTGCCAAAAGCGCAACCGGGCTCCACATACTCATCGAATAATAATCCTGCCGTTGGCCCAGAAAAAGCACGGGCACAAAAACAACAGCCATCCAGCAGAGCAGCAACGCATCGGCGAAATTAATGTCGTGCGGTCGCGTCACGCGACGCCATGCGAAAAGCACGCCGGGCAGCAGTACGATGGACCACGGAAACCACCAGGCCAAATGCATGAGCACAAATTGGTGCGCAGGCATGCCCTTGTAATCATGCGTCTCATCGGTGAGTCCGCGCAGATGTCCCCACCATTCCGTACTGACCTGATACCGAAAATAACCCGGAAAATGTAATTCCGCCCAGATATGCCAGGGAGTAAGAATCAAGAGAAAGATTGCTACATATTCCCACCGCAAAAGCGCGCGATATCGCACCTGTGCTGCGCGATAGAAAATTGACAGCAATACAAGAATCGCCGCCGGGTAAAGGACGCCGAGCAAACCTTTGGTCAAGCAAGCGAAGGCCGAGCAAATCCAAAATCCGGCGAACCAGGCACGCCGATGCCGCCGCCGCTGATAACCGGACACAGCACAGAACATCGCGCCCGCGATGAACGCGCTGACCAGTGGTTCGGGCATGACAATGCGCGCGAGCAGAAATGTGCCGCAGAAGCTGAGATAAATCAGGCCGGCAATGAAGCCGCGCCAGTAATCCGTGAGCTTTTCCCCAATCAGAAAAATCAGGGCAACCGAGGCGACGACTCCAAGCGCGACCGGAAGGCGAGCAGCTGCAGCGTTTACGCCAAAGAGCTTGAAGGAAATAATAATGAGCCAGTAGAGCAGCGGCGGCTTTTGCAGGCGCGGGATGGCGTCGTTCGTTGGCAGGAGCCATTGGTGGGATTCAACCATCTCTCGGGCGGCTCCCGCATATTGCCCTTCTGTCTCACTGTACAGATCGCCGCTACCTATCGTCGCTACGTGCAACAGCGCAGCTAACGCAATTAGAATCGCGAGCAACGCGTGACGTGTCGGCGGCGGAGGCAGCGCCGGCGGCTCGAGCAGAGTTTCTTCAAGGCGTAAGCTTTGGGTGGCTGCGGTCATTCAATGCGTTCTTCGTGGGAAACAATTCCTATTTCACATTCGCCTTTGGGATTCTGCGCGGAATCGGCCTTGTGGTATTCTTGCCAGTGATCGGGCAAGCGCAGCAGTTTCCCCGTTGGCATTTGGATCAGCGCGAGCATCTGACGGCATTGCGCAATCAACGTGTTGTCCTTCGGTCGTGTGATCCGAAATCCGCACCGGAACCGCGCACGTTCTACCTGATCGAGCCAACCCTCAATCATCAGCCGATCTCCAAGTTTAGCCGCACGGCGATAATCAATCTCCGTACGTACCACCACGGGATATGTTTGCTTTTCAGCCATTTCGGCCAGGCGAAGGCCGAGTTCTTCGGCCAGATGTGTGCGCGCGATCTCAATGAAACGCAGATAAGCGATGTTCGACACGACGCCTCCGCAGTCGGTGTCGAAAAACATCACTTGCACATCTGTGCGGATTCGCGGCGCAGCCATAGTATCCTTTGAAGTATCAGATTTGAGGTTTCTCGCCTAGAATCGACAGCACTGCATCAGCCACTTCCTGAGATCGGACCGCCTTCATGCAGCGGAAATCAATTGGACATTCGCGGAGGAAACAGGGGCTGCATTCGACATGGTGTCGCAGGATAATGTGGCCACCTCCGAGCGGACCGGTCAGGCGCGGCTCAGTAGAGCCAAAAATAGCGACCACGGGCACGCCGAGCAAAGCGGCCAGATGCATCGTGCCGGTATCGTTGGTAAGCACTAAGCGGCATTCCCGCAGTTCATCGATGAGTTGATCAAGTGTTGTATGGCCTATCCGATTCACGCAATGGTCGCCAATCGCAGTCGCGATCTGATCTCCTATTGCCATGTCGTTCTTCGTTCCGAACAAAATCCATTGTGCCGATGATTGCGCGCTAACCTTTGCGGCGACCTCGGCAAATCGCTCCGGCAACCATCGTTTAGCCGGGCCGTACTCTGCGCCGGGACAAAGACCAAGTTTGGAGGTTTGATGTTTGATGTTTGATGTTTGAGGAAGGCGTTGGGCGTTGGGCGTTGGAGGTTGGGCGTTGGGCGCTTCTGCGCCGCATTCGCGCGCAACCCGAACAAACCGGAGCGAATGATGTTCTGACGGACCAGGTTTTCGCGGCTTTGGCACGGTTTGGTTCAGCAGCAATCTCCTCCAGTGCCCGAGATAACCGACCCGGCGCGGAATTCCGCTTAGCCAGGATTCAAGTGCAACACGCAGCGAATTTGGAAAAAGAATCGCAACGTCGAAAGCCGGTCGTCGCTTAAGCAACGAGACAACCTGAAGAAGCGAACCACGTGGAAATGGAATTATCGCATCCACTTCAGGAACAAGCTTCCACATCGGCGCAATCTTTGCGGGCGCGGCGATTGTCACTTGCGCGTCAGGACGCCCATTTTTGATCGCGCGCACGGCGGGCACGCTCATCACGGCGTCGCCCAGCCAGTTACTTGATCGAATCAGAATCCGAAATGGTTTTAGGTCGTGAGCTGAAATCCCCGGCGGCAGGTAGACGCCGCGTTTGTATCGCGCGAGAAGAAAATTTGGCTGGGGCGTTTTCCACCGATTATGAACCCAAAACCAATCTTCCGGCGAGACGCGAATTTGTTGCTCGATGATCTCATTCATTCGCGAAGTGAGGTCTGCGACAGAAGCGGCAGGCTGATCAAACCGCTCTGTGAACACCATGCGCCAGCGCGCTGGACCGATTGTGTAAACCCCAGCAGCGATGAGCGCAGCTCGGGTGCGCTTCGCGAGCAAAGCAGGCAGAGGCGAAGTGGATGCCAGCCTTCCGACAAACGGCGTCCAAAGCCCGTGGTCGCCAGCGTGTTGGTCAGACAAAACGCCCACACCGCCACCGGAACGCAGCAACTCGATCACCGGCTCAAATCCTGCCTGGCGATCGAATAATTCCAGCCCAGTTTGGCTGCGCGTCCGGCGCACATGTTCGTCAATAAAACGATTGCCAAGTTTCTGATAGACGCTCGCATTTCGCACGAACCCGACAAACTTCGGCATCAACTGCGCGAATAATTCCCACGTTCCCAGATGACTCAAAACGAGCACCACGGGAACGCCCGCGCGAAATTCGCGGGCCATTGCCTCGATATTTTCGACCTTGACCCGGCGAAGGATTTTCTCTGGCGGCATTGCAGTGAGTTTGACGCTGCAAAGGAAATTGGCGCCAAGCAGCCGAAAATGGCGGCGTACAAGGCGACGCAATTCACGAGGCGACTTTTCATCGGCAAACGCAATTGCAACGTTGTGTTCCGCGAGCTGCCGATATTTCCCAGAAACAAGCCAGGCACAAAAGCCGAGCAATTGCCCAACAGCAAACAGCAACGGCAATGGCAGTGCCGCGGCAATGGCCGACCCCGCGCGAAAGAGGAGGTAAACGACAAAATCGAGCATTGCGGAACCGGCCGTATCGGGGTGTGGCGCGGCAGGGTAGATTTGCCTGCGGCTTGCTTCAACCAATATAATGTCAGCGGTGTCGTCAGCAGATCACTCTTCTTTTGATTCTGATTTCGCGCGCGCGATCTCGCGGAGGTTCGAGCACGGCCGATTTCTCGTCATCGGAGGCAACTCTCGGGAACTGGAGTCTCAATTCGCAGAAGCGGGCAGAGAAGCTGACGTGTGGTCTCCTGACGAGCTAGCTTCGAAGCTGGGTCAGGACGCAGGCAAGGCGCGCTTTCAAACCGCGGTTTGGTTTTATCCGTCACGAGAACACGAGGACGATACGGTGACGGAAGCGCTCTCGGGCTGCGCAGACACAATCGTCCTAGTGCCTGGACCTGGGGCTGACCTTGCTCGGCGGCGTCCCGAACTTGTGCAGCGTTTCACCCGCTTTGGGTTTGTCCCCGATTACGAATACGACCTGATGGATCTGCATCCAGGAGCCGGGTGCCTTCAGCATTTGCCAGGCCAAGCAGTTAGTGAGCGGGTCCCTGCTATTGAGATGGCTTTTGCCCGACTGAACAGCAAGCTGGGTGCGTTGCGGCGAACACTTGAAATTCATGGCTCCGAATTGGAAGGAGCACAGCGTCATATCGCCTCACTGGAGGAGAAGCTTCTCAAATTAAAAGAATACACGCGCGAACTAAGGTTGCTAAAAGAGCGGAAGCAAAAACTGCGCAAATCCTCGGAGCGCAGGCTAGGTCAGATATTGCTCGCGCCGTATCGCCTTCCGCAACATCTGGCTCAAACGGTGTGGAAAAAGCTTGGCCGAAAGCGGGGAAAACCCACGTCTGTTGCGCCCAACGAATACCAAAAGTGGTTCGAACGACATCGTGCGAGTGCACAGGATCTGGAGCGGATGCGCGATGAGGCGCGCGCGTTCGCCTTGCGACCGCTCATCAGTGTTATTACGCCAGTTTTTGATACGCCCGTGCAACGGCTGGAAGAAGCCGTCGAATCAGTCGTCGCACAAGCACATGAAAACTGGGAGCTCGTGCTCGTGGACGATGGATCGACCGGCATCGAGTTGCTCCGCATGCTGCCTCGCGTCGCCGCGCGCGACCAGCGCATTGTACTGACGAGCCTCGGAAAACACGGAGGAATCTCGGCGGCGTCAAATCATGGAATTGCACTCGCGCGCGGAGAGTGGGTCATTTTTCTTGATCACGACGATGTCCTCGAACCCGATGCGCTCTTCCAGGTTCTGAAAGCTTTGCAGACGCATCCCGATGTCGACCTGATTTACTCGGATGAAGACAAGCTCGCCGACGATGGCTTTGAAGCGCCCGTGTTTAAGCCAGATTGGTCACCCGATTTTTTTCTGTCCTATAATTACCTCGGGCATTTGACTGCCGTACGGCTCGACGTCGTGGAGAAGGCCGGCGGATTCCGCTCTGAATTCGATAGCGCACAGGATTACGATCTCTTATTTCGCATCGTCGAGCGGACCAACCGAATTCATCATATTCCGCGTGTTCTCTATCACTGGCGTCGGAGTGAAGGTTCCAGCGCGATCAGCGTCCGGCAAAAACCGGGACAGTTGGAAGCCTCACGGCTTGCAATTGAAGGTCACCTGAAGCGTCGCGGCGAACCGGCCCATCTTGCTGTCGACTGGCGAACGCACGCCTTCTGTGTCAGACGCGAGCTGTTGGAGGCGAGAAAAATTTCGGTCATTATTCGAGCTCGCCATGACGCGGAATCGCTTGAGCGGTACGTCGAAGCGCTGACGGCCCAGACAAACTACCCGAACTACGAGATCGTCATCGTCCAGGTTAACGAGAAATTCCCAGAAAGTGTTACGCGTTTCTCGCATCGTTTGCTGTATCTGTCGGACGCGATGGCCGATTCGACAGCGAAAAATTATGCGGTCGAGCAGACCGACAGTCCGTGGCTTCTTTTCCTTGACGGCAGTATCGAAGTTATCGAACCGGATTGGCTCACGATCATGGCTGAGCATGTCCAGCGGCCGGAAGTCGGCGCGGTAGGCGCACGGCTGTTAAACTCGGATGGCTTCATTGAGCACGCGGGAATTGTTGTGGGCGTCAATAACATTGCGCAGCCGGCTTATCGCGGTATCCCAGCAGAACATGCCGGGGCGGCGAACCGCCAGTTACAATTGACTCGCAACTGCAGTGCGGTATCGAGCGCGTGTATGCTCACGCAGCGCGAAATTTTTCAAGAGGTGGGAGGATTCGACGCAAATCTGTTTGGCGCGCTCGCCGACGTGGATCTTTGTCTGAAAATAAGGCATGCGGGCTATCTGATTGTTTACACCCCTTTTGCAAGACTTTATTGGCATGACGCACCTGGCAAAGTAGACATGGCTGGGCAGGAGATAATGGAGCAACGCTGGGCTGGCGTTCTGCATGGCGATCCTTATTACAATCCAAATCTTTCTCGCGAACGCGCGGATTTCTCGCTAGGCAAGTAACAAGCTTGGAAAGACTGATATGAATAAAAGCGAAACAAGTTTGTGGCTGGGCGTGAGCGAGGCAGCACGAAATGCATTGACTCCGCGTGATTATAAATTGAGCTCTTTGCCGCAACGAATCGCAAATCTAGGTATTCCTGTCGGCGAACTGGCAGAGGCGGACCGGTCGAGGCCGGACATAAAGCGCGTCTGGATTCCTGGCGTGGAAATTTTTCCACGAAAAATTCATTCGCAGCGTCATCGCGGAATTTTCGGTGAATTTGTCCGACGTGACGAAGGAGTCTTGGCGAAGATCGGATTTTGGCCGAAGCAATGGTCGGCCGCACGCATGTTTGCACCCAGCGCCAAGGGATTTCATGTGCATCCACCAAATATTCCGCCCGACACGACCGCCGAAAAATGGCTGCGACGTTTGTTCATGCACGGGCCACAAAATTATGCGCGGCGTCGTTATGATGACGAACAGTGGGACGTCATGTTTTTTCTCCAAGGACGGGTGGAGATGATTTTGTGCGACCTGCGTGCTGGTTTTTCCAAGCGCATTATGCGTTTCTTCATCGATGGCGACAATCATCAGAGCAGTAACAATGCGGGAGTGGTCGTTCCACCCGGAGTCGCGCACGCCATTCGCGTAGAAGGATCGGAAGACGTGATCATGGTTTATGGGACGAGCACCGTCTTCCATCCCGAATTCGAGGGGCGCATTGCGAGCGAAGTCGAGAGTGCAGACTTACCCGAACCCTGGCAGCGGTTTTTGGGTAGTGGCGATTGACCTGAGTCGCCCAGGGACGGTTCCTGTAAACCCTCCTACCCTTTCTTCAATGAAGCGAAGTTTCGATCCGGCCGTGTTGGAAATGATGGATCGGCCGCAACCGGTTTCGGCCGAGTTAGAGCGCGACCTGGAGCGTATCCGGCAACTGAATCGCTGGTTCGGCAGCTATCGTCTCGTTCTCGGCTTTATGCGCCGCTGGCTCCGCCCGGGTGCTCGTGTTCGGATTGTCGATCTTGCTACCGGCTCCGGCGACATTCCGCGATTAATTACCGATTACGCACGCAAAATTCGCGCGCAAGTCGAAATTGACGCTTTAGATCGACAGCCTGCGACCTTAGAGGTCGCCACGAAATTGAGCACCGGCTACCCGGAAATTTACTATCGCGAAGCCGATATTCTTGAATGGGATTCTGTCGAAAGCTACGACATCGTGCTGTGCACACTTGCGCTTCATCATTTCAGCGATGAAGACGCTGTAACTGTGTTGCGACGATGTCGCGAGCTGTCCCGGAAATTTGTCCTGGTGTCGGACTTGCGGCGCGGACTTCTGGCCACGGCTGGAGTGTATCTTTTGACCGCACTCATTTTTCGCGAACCCATGACACGCTACGACGCGCGGCTTTCTGCCGAACGCGCATTTTCATTTTCAGAAATGCGCAAACTCGCCATGGGCGCCGGCTGGCAAAATTTCGGGCACAGGAGATGTCGGGTCGGGCGCCAAGCCATTTGGCTTGAATGAAATTCAAGTTGAATTGACCTTGTCTGCAGCTTGAAATCAGCGTGAAATGAGACCTTAAATTTGCGAAGTCGTAATGAATTGAACCACAAACGGAAGGGAATTTATGCCGCTCTTGAAACCTGACCCGACATTTTACCCATCGCCGCGATTGGCGATGCAAGCCTCGCCCGAGAAGCATGCATTTGTCGCGGCGCTCAACCCGCCCGGTAGTAAGCTTAACGACGCGATAGTAGTTGTGGATCTCGATCCCGGGTCCCCGACTTACGGGCAACGCGTTGGCCAGGTGACCTTGCCGGAGTTTGGCGATGAGCTGCACCATTTCGGTTGGAATGCTTGCAGTTCGGCACTTTGTCCGTATGCGCCACATCCGCATGTCGAGCGGCGTTATCTGGTGGTGCCTGGGCTGCGCTCGTCGCGCATGCATATCATCGACACAAAGCCGAATCCACGAAAACCGAAGGTGATCAAAGTGATCGAAACGGAAGAAGTTTTTAAGCGAGCCAATTATTCGCGTCCGCACACGATTCATTGTGGACCGGAAGCCATTTATGTTAGCGCGCTTGGAGCGCCCAATGGAGACGGCCCGGGCGGCATTTTCATGCTCGATTGCGAGACGTTCGACATCTTGGGCCAATGGGAGATGGACCGCGGACCCCAGTTTCTTCAATATGATTTCTGGTGGCATTTGGGACTCGACACGCTGCTCACGAGCGAGTGGGGTACCCCGAATATGATTGAGACCGGGCTGCAGCCCGACTTGCTGCTTGGTAGCAAATACGGTCATCAAGTGCACGTATGGGATCTGCGTCGGCGCCGCCATGTTCAGGCGCTCGATTTGGGTAAGGAGCAACAAATGGTGCTCGAGATGCGTCCAGCCCACGATCCCACTAAGGCATACGGCTTCGCCTGCGTCGTTATTTCGCTCAAGGATTTATCCGCCTCTGTCTGGGTCTGGCACCGCAGCAACGGGGCATGGGACATTAAGAAAGTGATCGAAATTCCAGCGGAACCGGCTGACCCAGCAAGATTACCACCTATGCTGAAAGATTTTAAAGCGGTGCCGCCGCTTGTGACGGACATCGACTTATCGCTCGACGACAAATTTCTTTACGTCTCCTGCTGGGGAACAGGCGAGTTTTTGCAGTACGATGTGTCGGACCCGTTTAATCCGAAGAAGACCGGCTCGGTGCGAATCGGCGGTATCGTTAATCGCACGCCGCATCCAAAGAAGCCAAACCAGCCACTCGCCGGTGGCCCGCAAATGCTGGAAGTGAGCCGCGATGGCAAACGAGTCTATTTCACCAACTCGCTTTACGTCGCGTGGGACGAGCAATTTTATCCCGATGGCGTAGGCAGTTGGATGGTCAAGCTTGAGGCTGACCCCCAAGGTGGCATGAGGTTCGACGAAAACTTTTTCGTTGAGAACAGCGATTATCGTGTTCACCAGATCCGCCTCGAAGGCGGCGATTGCTCGAGCGATTCGTTTTGCTTTCCGTGAGCAGGCTCTGGCCGTGGCTGGCGGTCTTTGGGCTGGGCATTTTTCACGGGATAAATCCTGCCATGGGATGGTTGTTCGCCGTGGCGCTGGGGCTGCAGGAGCAGAAGCGCGCAGCGGTGCTCCGTGCGCTGCCGCCGATGGTGCTGGGGCACGCGCTTTCCATTGCGATCATCATCACCGCGGTGCTTCTGGCCCGCGTTAGCCTGCCACATGGGACTGTAAAAATTGCCGCTGCCGCGATCCTGTTTGCCTTCGGCTTCTATCGGCTCTTGCGTTCGCGTCATCCGAATTGGGTTGGCATGCGAGTCGGGTTTGGTGATTTGACCCTGTGGTCCTTTGTCATGGCATCAGCGCATGGCGCAGGGTTGATGCTCGTTCCATTCTTCCTGGGATCGCCGGCTCCAGACGGCGCGCATCACCACAAGTCTCACCACGGCACTGCGTTCGCGAATTTTGGCGCGCCTTCTCTGCTCGCGGCTTCGGTCGCAATTCACACCTTGGGATATCTTCTAATGACTGCGCTCGTCGCAATTCTGGTTTACGAAAAACTTGGGGTCGGAATGCTGCGCCGTGCGTGGTTCAACATCGATTTGGTCTGGATGCTTGCGCTGATGGTCACCGGTGTGTTTATCGTGCTCTTTTGATTGGCGTCGCTTGACGTGATCGAATTTCGTGATTCGCACACCGGAGGCAGTTGGATAAAGCTGGCCGTGTGAAAATTCTGACCACGCTCGCGGAGGCCCAGGCGCAGCCGCCTGCAAAGCGGCGTGTGCTCGTTCCCACCATGGGCGCGCTGCACAAGGCGCACGGCAAGTTGGTTCGGGTGGCGCGCACGGCGGCCGACAAAGATGGCGAAGTCGTGGTAAGCATTTTTGTAAATCCGCTCCAGTTCGAACCCGGCAGCGATTACAAGCGTTACCCGCGACGGCAAGAAGCTGATGAGGAATTTTGTCGAAATAGTGGTGTCGATTTGTTGTTCCGTCCCAGTGCCGCGAAGATGTATGCCGACGATCGTTCGGTGTTCATCGACGAATCGTCGCTTTCGACGACGCTGGAAGGCAAATCGCGTCCCGGACATTTCCGCGGTGTTTGCACCGTGGTCGCGAAGTTGTTCAATATTCTTTCGCCGGACGCGGCGGTATTTGGCGAGAAAGATTTTCAGCAACTGGCGATCATTCGCCGCATGGTCCGCGATCTCAATTTCAAGATCGACATCATTGCTGTGCCTACCATGCGCGAACAGGACGGACTGGCGTGCAGTTCGCGCAATGAGCATTTGATTGTGGAAGAGCGCAAACAGGCGGCAGTTTTGTACAAAGCGTTGCTGGCCGCGGCAGATGCCGGCAAAAAATCTGCGAGAGACGTTGTCGATCTTGTGCGGAAAGTAATCGGCGAAGCGCCGCTGGCGCGTATCGATTACATTGAGCTGGTCGATGCGGAGACGATGGAACCGGTTGAAGCAGTTAGACCGAATTCGCGGCTCGCGCTGGCCGTGTATTTCGGAAAAACTCGCTTGATCGACAATATCCGGCTGGGATGAAGAATTACGACGTGACGCAGACAATCCTGTCTGCGTGTTTGAGCAGGCAAGCCGAGCAGGCAAGATTGCCTGCTTCACGGTCATGAAGGAATACGATTTCGTGGTCATTGGCAGCGGTATCGCCGGGCTCAGTTTCGCACTGAAAGCGGCCAGGCACGGGTCGGTAGCTGTCATTACGAAACGTAAAGGTGCCGACACGAACACTGCCTGGGCGCAGGGCGGAATCGCTTGCGTGACCAGCGATGAAGATTCGTTTCAGCTGCACGTCCGCGACACGCTCGAGGCTGGTGCGGGTCTGTGTGACGAAGCGGTGGTGCGCACGATTGTGACCGAAGGACCCGAGCGTATCTGCGAGCTGGCTGAGCTCGGCCTGCAGTTTGATGAGCGCGAAGTCTCAGGCCACCGTGAGTTTGATCTCGGTAAGGAGGGTGGTCACTCCAAGCGTCGGGTCTTGCATGTGCGCGATGTAACCGGGAGGGAAATCGAGGAAACTTTGCTGCGCGAGTTGGCCCGACAATCGGACGTCCAGCTATTGGAAAATCACATGGCCGTGGACTTGATCACGGCAGCCAAACTCGGTTTCGCTGCAGAAGATCGCTGCCTTGGCGTTTATGTTCTCGATGAAAAAACCGGTGAAGTAGAAACTATCCGGGCAGATCGCATCGTCCTCGCAACCGGCGGTTGCGGAAAAGTTTATTTGTATACGACGAATCCGGACATCGCGACTGGAGACGGTGTGGCGATGGCGTGGCGCGCAGGCGTGGAGATCGCCAACATGGAGTTTATCCAGTTTCATCCCACGTGTCTTTTTCATCCACAGGCGAAATCATTTCTCATTTCGGAAGCAGTGCGCGGCGAAGGCGGCATTTTGCGCAACAATCGTGGCGAAGACTTTATGAAACGCTACGATCCGCGTGGCTCGCTTGCGCCACGTGACATCGTCGCGCGGGCAATCGACGCCGAGATCAAACGCTCAGGTGCGCAATGCGTGTTTTTGGACATGACGCACAAACCAGCGGAATTCATTCGGGAGCGTTTCCCGCACATTTACCAGACCTGCCTGCGATTCGGGATCGATATGTTTAAGCAGGCCATCCCGGTTGTCCCGGCAGCGCATTATCAATGCGGCGGAATCAAGACCGACATCAATGGGGCGACGAATTTGCCCGGGCTATATGCGATTGGCGAGGTTGCATGCACGGGTCTGCACGGAGCCAACCGGCTTGCAAGCAACTCGCTTCTGGAGGGTTTGGTCGTGGCGCATCGCGCGGCAGCCGCCGTGCAGACACGATTTGCTCGAAAGCAAAAAGTCCCGTTGCCGGAATGGAAATCGGGCAATGTGCAGGACGTCGACGAACTGGTTGTCATTTATCACAACTGGGATGAGATCCGACGCCTCATGTGGGATTACGTGGGAATTGTCCGTACCGATAAGCGGCTGCAACGAGCGAGCGCGCGACTGCGAAACCTTCAGCGGGAAATTCGTGAGTTCTATTGGAATTTCAAAGTATCCGTTGACTTGCTGGAGCTGCGTAATCTCGCCGCGGTAGCGGCGTTGATCGTCGATTCGGCACTATGCCGCAAAGAAAGCCGGGGCCTCCATTACACACTCGATTATCCAGAGGCGGATGATCGACATTTCAAGCACGATACGCTACTGAGCCGCGGATGAGATTTACGGTAAGGGTAAGGTACGGCAGTACAACGCCCTCTCCAGAAGGTTTTCGGGGCCTCCATTACACACTCGATTATCCAGAGGCGGATGATCGACATTTCAAGCACGATACGCTACTGAGCCGCGGATGAGATTTACGGTAAGGGTAAGGTACGGCAGTACAACGCCCTCTCCAGGAAGGTTTTCGGGGCAAAACGATGGTGTACCTCAGAAAATTCGGCTTGCCTGAACGCGCGGAATCGGATAAAAAGAGCAGGCGCCTTAACATGAGGAGACTTCTTCCGGTTTGTTTCAGTCTGGCAGTCTTTGTTGTTCCGAATGCTTTCGGAGATGAACAATCCACTTCCCCTTATGCAACGGCGGCAGATTTTGCCAAGTACGCAATGAAACTGCGCGAGCAGGCATTGCTCAAGGTGGAACCGCAGGTGTTCATCCCTACCAGTTCTCGTCCGGCGATCCAGCGCTACCCGTGGAAACCCAACATTGTCACGACGGTGTTTTGGGTCGGAGAGCAGGCCGGGGGCAATAATCCGGTTCCCAATTACAGAAGTTCATGGGACGCGAATTGGACGAGCAACTACGGCGGCTTTGATAACCCCGACGCGTCAGCGCGGCGCAGTTATCTTCCGATCGCCTTCATACCGCGACAAAATCCATTCTACTGTGCGCTACCGTACAACGATGTGACGCATGGCCAGTTCAAGCCGGAAGCGCCCCTCGTGATTCCGTGGTTCAAACAATCTTATTCAGGGCAGGGGCAGTCGGTATGCTGGCACCGGTGGCTCGCTATTCGCAAAGGCAATCGTACTTGCTATGCGCAATGGGAGGATTGCGGCCCATTTCGCACTGATCATTTTCAGTACGTGTTTGGAAATGAGCGGCCCAAGCCGAATCTTAATCATGGTGCAGGGCTGGATGTTTCTCCGGCGGTGCGTGACTACCTCGGCCTGGCGCCGACCGACGTGACGGATTGGCAATTCGTAGAAGTACGTGACGTGCCCCCCGGTCCCTGGCGAAGCTACGGCGAAAATAATCACTTCGTCATTGCGCGTAGTAAGACCGAACAACGGATGGCTGATCGAAACGTTAGCGCCGCGAAGAAGTAGGCGGCCAAGTTTTTCCAAGTCTATCGTTGTAGCCAGGGCCCTGCGCGCCGTCTTGTCAGGCCCGAGTCTGACCGGCCACAGGCCGGTGGCTACAACATTTTGCGAATCGGGCGTCTAGCCGCTTGGGGAAGATGCTGGAGACGGAACCAGTGAAGACGAGGGAACGATTTGGGTCGGTGCGTTTCCACCGGGCTGTGGACTCGGATGAGAAGGTTTCGGCGTCGCCATGCGAATCAGTTCCGACACGGTCACAAAGTTGAAGCCTTTGGCCTCGAGCGCATTAAAAGTAGAGGGCATCGCTTCGATTGTTCCCGGGTGAATATCGTGGGATAACACAATGGAACCGGGTTGAGTCTCCTTAAGAATGCGATTGCGAACCACGGCTGGCCCGGGCCGTTTCCAGTCATATGGATCAACGTCCCAAAGTATGATCCGGTATCCGAATTCATCGTGGACCCACCGTTTTTCGCGTGCTGTAATCGATCCGTAGGGTGGCCGCATTAATGTGGGACGCTCCCCAGTTGCGTTCTTAATTGCATCATCAGTTTGCTGCAATTGGCGGCGAACGCTTTCGTCCGCCATTTTGCCGAAGTTGGGATGCGACCAACTGTGATTTCCAATTTCATGCCCTTCCCGGGCAGCCCGCGCGACGATCTCGGGATGTTCCGCGACGTTTTCGCCGATCACGAAGAATGTGGCCTTGATATGACGCGCGGCCAGTAGATCAAGTAATTTTGGGGTAAGCGTTGCACTTGGGCCATCGTCAAAAGTCATAGCGATGTAAGGTCCATCCACATGTACCGAATTGAATGTGATGCTTGGTTCCTTTGGTCCGGCTGGACTTTGTTCCGCTGCATCCTGCGTTGCCGATATGGATTCGGCTCCGAGCCCGAGCGCGGCGATTACGGTCGCGAAGTAAAGGTAAACAGACATGAGCACGAAAGTGGCATACTGAGTGCGCGTGTCTAGCAGAGGCCGTCAGTTACTTGCAACACGCAGCCAAATCAGGACGGCAGAACAATTAATCGCGCGCATTTTTGCCCTTCCCACAAGTCGCCCAAATATTGGGACAATGCGCTTTTTAACCTTTCCGTAATTTTTGCAGTTCCGCGATGAAGGCCTCAGGTCCGCCCGGAAAGTAACCGTCGTAATGCCAGACCGCTTGTCCGTCGCTGTTGAGCACGACGATCGTGGGAAACCCGACAACCTCGTAATGTTGTGCTAATTCCAGGTTCTGTTTTCTCACCTCGGCACTCTGGGATTTGGCACGAGGAAAATCGAGTTCTACGAGGACCAGATTGTCGCGCGCATAATCTTTAAATTGCGGTTGCGACAAAACCTCTCTATCGAATTTGATACACCAGCCGCACCAGTCCGAACCGGTGAAATTAAGCAGAAGAAATTTGTTAGACGCCTTGGCCTCTTCTTGTGCTTTCTTGTAATCATTCAGCCAGCCGGACTCCGCGCGCGCGAATTGCCCGGAGAGAAAAACAGAGATTGCAAGTATGAGAGGAATGAGACGATACGTTTTCACGTCACCACGTTCGATGTGATTACAACCCGCCGCAAGAGCGGTACAACGCACCGCCGATGCGGCAATCATTCTTTTACCAAGCCGCAAATAGCCCGGCGGAACAACGCCGGGCTATCAACGGATAACCGAAACCTAACGCAAATGTTTCGAGACGAGCTTGGTCATCTCGAACATGCTCACCTGGCTCTTCCCATTAAATACCGGCCGTAGTGAGTCGTCGGCGTTGATCATGGTTCTTTTCTTTTTATCCTGGCAACCATGCTTCTTGATGTAGTTCCAGAGCTTCTTTGTTAGCTCGGAGCGTGGCAGCGGCTGCGACCCAACGATGGCAGAGAGCTTATCATCAGGTTGAACCGGCCTCATGAAGGCGGGATTCGGTTTGCGCTTGGAAGTTTTCTTTTTGGTTTTCGGCATGGAGGCTGACTAACGTTTCGCTCGAAAGAGAGCAAGACTAAATTTTGGGCAAACTTAAAATTTTTATTGCCCGGCCATCCGGCGTACTGCGAGAACTGTCATATCGTCCGGTGAAGTTTTCACCGAATTATCTGGGGCCGCGTACGCTAAAACTTCCTTGAGCAACGCCTCGGCGGTGGGCGCGGAGTGATCCAGCATCTTCTCGAGTTGCTGGGGAGTCGATCGATGGCGTTCGTCTTTTGTCCAGCTAAACAAGCCGTCTGTGTACAGAAGAAAAGCATCTCCTGGCTCAAGATTGATCGGCGTTTCGGAAAATTCCGATTGTTCGATTAAACCGAGCGGAGGCGCAATCGAGCGGACCGATTCGGTCTTGCCGTTATGGCGGCTGACCAAAAGCGGGGGATGACCTGCGCCGACAACACTGGCACTTCCGGTTGCAGGGTCCACCGCCACACACATTGCCGTCATGAAAGAGCGTGAGCCAAAGATACTGCGAAAGTCATGGTTCACAGCTTCCATCACCGTGGCCGGTGTATTCTGC
>Ga0209161_10000618_pt1 | contig 28896 bp, 30 predicted proteins | sample GraSoiAngelo_155_FD_186169 | JGI IMG/M metagenome (GOLD analysis project Ga0209161, IMG submission 186169) | Grasslands soil microbial communities from the Angelo Coastal Reserve, California, USA - 14_1009_13_30cm (SPAdes) (version 2) | ecosystem: Environmental > Terrestrial > Soil > Grasslands... | reverse complement strand
GGAATCGAAGTCATCCCCGAACAGCTTGAAGTTGTGAACAGAGCTGAGACACCACTACCTCTCGACCCAAGAGGCGTCCAGAACACGCTCCTGGAAACTAGGCTCAACTGGAGATTCTTAGACTTCCGCAGCGAAGAATCCAACGCCATCTTCAAAGTCCAATCAGCAATTCTCCGAACTTTCCGCGAGTTCTTCGCCGCCCGACATTACGTGGAGATACAACCGCCGGTGATCATAGCCTCGGCAAGCGAAGGTGGAGCCGAACTCTTCTCGCTCAAATATTTCGAAAAAGACGCCTACCTAGCCCAATCACCACAACTCTACAAGCAAATGTGCGCTATATCCTTCGAGAAAGTCTGCACTATTCTGCCGGTATTCAGGGCGGAAAAGTTCGAACAACCAACCCATCTAAACGAAGTCCGACAGATGGACATCGAACAAGCATTCTCAACAGACGAGGACGTCATGAAGGTCCTGGAGGAATTTCTTGCTGAATGCATCACGACGATTACAATGTCATGCAATGAAGAACTGGAGAAAATCGGTCAGAAACTCGAACCATTGCACCTGCCACTCAAGCGAATGCAATACAGAGATGCGATCGAACTCCTACGCGAAAATGGCGAAGACATCCAGGTTGGAAATGACTTCTCCAAGACACAGGAGAACAGACTCTCGCAGCTTCTGAAGGAGGAGGCATTCTTCATCGTTGGTTGGCCATCAGAACAGAAAGCATTCTACGCAATGCCTAACCAAGACGGTAAGACCTCTAGGGCTTTTGACCTGATCTATCGAGGGTTGGAGATCGCGTCTGGAACCCAACGCATACACGTGCCGGCCCTTCTTATTCAACAGCTCAAGTCCAAGGGGCTGAACCCTGAGAACTTCAAGTTCTATATCGACTCTTTCAGATATGGCGCTCCGCCCCACGCCGGTTGGTCCATTGGTCTGGAGAGGTTGACCATGAAAATGACTGGTAGAGAAAACATTAGGGAAACTACGATGTTTCCAAGAGACAGGAATCGGTTAAGCCCTTAACAGTATTCCGCGAGCCTATGCAAAAGTTTCCACTCTCTCGGCCAACGCGCGAAATCACGCAGCCATTGGGTCCTTCGAAGCTTTGAGGGTGAGAGTCAACCTGCTAAGCGAGCCCATGATCTCCTCCGAGAAAGGCGGCCAGCCAGCCATCTCCACTGCAAAAAGTGCGAGCTCGATACTCGTGCAAACCTCGAAACCTCAGCCTCCCCGCAAAACCTTGAAAAGTTCCGACTGCCCCACGTCTTCTTCGGACCATATTTGAGCCATATCGCCCCAGAAGAATACTTCGAGAAGATCAATCGCTTCGTCTCCTTCTTGGACAACCAGAACGTCAAGATTATCATGGCGATGAGAAAATATGGCCTTAGAAACCTCCAACTCATTGCTAACAAAACCAACATTCCTCGACCGACAGTCCACGCGAGAGTCTCCAAACTCGAAAAAGAAGGACTGCTCCGAACCTGGATCCACCCCAACTACGCGAAACTAGGACTAGTGAGAGCCATGGTCTTCCTCACAACAAAACCAGGCAAGGAACTGCTTGCTCCCGAAGCACTCCGGGTCCCCGGCTACTGGTTGAGACTCATCAGGTGCATGGGAGAATGCAACGGATATTACTCGACTCACGCGATTCCTCTTGAGAAACGCTGGGATTTTGAACAATATCTTGAGAGGATCGTCGCCTCAGGAGTCGCAACGGGATACCGGCTTCTATGGCTAGAAGAAGCAGTGTCGCCACTCCCAGACTTTAGCTATTACGACACCAAGAAGAAAACCTGGACATTCGATTGGCCGAAATGGCTCGACGCTTTAGCCGCAAAACCGGCTCAAGCTCAACGTAAGGAAATCTTTCTGCCCAGTCCATTTGACAAGAAAGACCTGATCATTCTCAAGGAGTTGATCAAGGACGGCCGAACAAAACTGACTGAACTAGCGCACTTGTTAGGTATGACAGTCCCGGCAGTCAAGTATCGTTTCGACAATCTCGCGCAATCTGGGTTCATACGCGAATACGTCATCGACATGCTGCCTTTCGCTCCTGAAATCTCCGACCTCTATGAGATGGTCCTGGAATTCCAGACGCGGGAAGGCTTGGCCCTTGGCGAGAGGGTATTGAGCAGTCTTCCAATGGTCTTGACTCTTTCCCGGGTGGAGGGTGCCAATTCCATTGCTGTCAGAATCTATCTCCCCCGAACCCAGATGAACAATCTACTCACGATGTTCTCGGCGCTAACGCGGAGAGGAGTCCTTGCAGGATTCACTTACGTCTTGCTCGACCCGATGACTATCAGAACGCAGACCTTCGCGTACAAGTTCTACGAAGATAGCACTGGATGGCACTATAACAACTTGGAATATTTTGAAGACCTTAGGAAAGTGTCATCTGCATTCGATAGGGAGGATGGTATGCGGGTAGTTTTCCAGACCGCGCCGGTCCCGACCTTTCAATAGGTGTGCTAGCGCTGAACAAGCCTCAACAACAAACCGGTCCGGATTAGAATTCGGCTACATCATGCTGACAGGTAGGCCCTTCGACGGCTGGAAGGTAACTGCGGGAGGTTCCGCCTTGTCGAAGGACGATACAAGCTTGCGGAGTGCAGCTAGGTATTCGTGGTTGTCATAACGCCATCCCGACTTGTCGTCGAAGGCTTTGTAGTGGAAGGTCTGAGATTGAATCGTCATAGGATCGAGCAACATGTAGGAGAACCGATCTATCGCGCTTCCCCTGACGAGAGCCGATAGCATGGTCAAGAGATTGTTGACCTCCGTTCTAGGGAGGTAGACTCTGAGGGTTATCGAGTTGGTCCCCTTGATTCTTGAATAGTTCAAGACGAACGGTAGACGTTTGAAGAAGTTCTCCTTTGCGATCATCGCTTTGTGTTCCCCGAAGTCTAGCCGGACCTCGTAGAGGTCCGATATCTCCGGCGGGTATGGTAGGACTTGGATAACGTAGTCCTGAAGGAATCCTCGCCGGGCCAGGTTGTCGAACCGATACTTAGCTGCGGGAAGCGTCATCCCGATTAGCTGGGAGAGCTCGGAGAGCTTCTTTCGAGCATCCTTCATTAGCTCTTTGAGAATCAACAGGTCGTTCTTGTCGAAATCATCCTTTGATGACTCTTTTTCCTCAGAACCATTTTGAACACTCTTGCCTTTCATAAACAAGCTGAGCCATGCTGGCCAGTCGAATCTCCAGGCTCTTTTCTTGAAATCGTAGTATTCGAAGTTGGGAATGTGAGAGTGGTAGTCGCCGAGCCAGAAGATCCTGTAGCTCGTGGCGAGGCCCGATGAGACTATCTGGTCTAGATATTGAACAAAATCTTGCCTGTTTTCAACAGGGACAGCATGTTGAGAGTAGTACCCGTTGCATTCGCCTGTGCATCTTGCGATCCAGAGCCAGTAGCCGGGAATCTTCAGGGCTTCGCTAGCTATGACCTCTCGACCTGGCGACGGAGTCAGTAGAACCATCGACCTAGCCAATCCGATCTTCGCAAGGTTAGGGTAGGTCCAAGTGTCGAGCAGTCCCTGAGTGCCGAGCTTGTTAACGCGGGTGTAGACTGTGGGATATGGGACGCCCGATTTTCGGGCAATCGATTGAAGGTTTCGAGGCCCGAACTTCTTCATTGCGCCAATGATCTCAACGTTCTCATCGTCTAGTAGTGACATTATCTGGTGGATCCGCTGGAAATACTCGTCTGCCAACTGGTAACTCAAGGTGAGGCCGGGTTACAGGAGAAATGGGGGTTATAGAAACTTTGGAAAGGTCCCAGAATTGACCTTGGGTAGATTGAACTTTAGCTCGACCTGGTGAAATTAGAGCAACAATTCTAAGAATACCAAGAAACCGCGCCCCAAAAAGCGAAATGGTCCAATTCCTCAACACGCAACAAACACCTTCTAGATTTGCGAACTGAGGTTGAAACTAATTGATCGCCTCCGAATCGAGGGGCGGGATCTAGGAGCTAGCCAACTGTCTGAGGAGTAGATCCGTGATCATAACTCCCTTCGCCTTCGAGGGCCCGATCAATGATGCCTATCATGTTCTCGGCGAGTTCTGTGAATTTTCTGGTGAGCGGATCTTTCTGGTGTTCAAGAACGAATACTCCTCTGCTGAGGTTTTCGAAGACGTCTGAGTTGAAGGGTAGAGCTGTTAGGACTTGGAGATTGAAGAGGCTTGCTATTTTCTCTCCGATCTTCTTGGACTCCTTCTCTCCCACACTGCTCGGTATCATGTTGAGTATCAAAACCACAGGCTTCCTCAACTGGCTCGCTACTTCGTTCATGACGCCGCTTCCAAACATGTCCTGGTGATCAACCCGGGACAAGAGAACTACGACGTCGCAGACCGCCATGGAGACGATTGTATCTTTTTCTATTCCAGGATGGCTATCGATTAGGAGATAGTCAAGCTGGTATTCTGTAGCAAGGTTGTAGAGAACTGCTTTGAAACGGCTGAGATTAAAGCCCGTGTCGACCATTTTGAGAATCTCTTCAAGTCTGTGGCCTGCTGGACAGAAGAGGAGGCATCCCGAATCGATTCCAAGCCTGGGGGTTAGATCGAGAACAGCATCTCTAATGGGGATGGCAGATTGGAGAACATCGTTTATCGTCACCTTAATCTCGACGTCAGATATTCCGAAGATCACGTGCAATCCTGGACCTTCCAGGTCAAGGTCGATCACGGCAACCCTCTTGCCCAATCGCGCGAGTGTAACTGCAAGATTGGCGCTGACTGTGCTTTTCCCAGTTCCGCCTTTGAAGGATTGAACAGCTAGTATCGTTGCTAAGCCTATTCACCAGTCCGATTGACACATCTCGGAATCGTTAGACGGTGCGACGAGAGCGTATCATTCAACTAAAGCTGCACGTTACTAGTATAGTGAGGTAATAGTAGCTTCCAACCAGACCACGCTCGTCCTCACGATTACAGCACTGACACGAACACGCACACCCTTTACTCCCCAGGCACCATGTACGCAGGAAGTAGAGTTCCGAAACCCCAAACTTGACGTTCTGGCAAGTACTTCTTTGGAAGATGTGACTTGACCCAGAGCGTGAAACCGTTATTTATCAAACAATCAGCGTACCTTCGAGTTCCAAAGGACGTCGCAGAGCTAATTGACATAATGGGCGCGCCAACCGGGGCTGTCGAGCTCCGTATCGACGAACAAGGCTGCGCGCTCGTCTACACTTTCGCAAAACAGTCGAGAGCTATCACTGAAGAACCCGAACCAATCGAAGTCCTGGTTGCGGCCCAATAACCAAACTCCAACAACCGGCGACCCCCTCCACGCAAACACAACGATTTTTTCCTTTACAACGACATCCTATTGCGAAATGTCACTAGACAATTCCTGCGGACGGCGTTCCCGAACCCGACCCTGGAACAGGTTCTAGTCAAGATCTCTCTACGCAGCCAAGGATATCGGCTCGAGAGAGGCTTCAATCGCGCGTCTTCGCGACTCCAACCAGCCAGGAAGCGTTAGAGACTGGCCAAGCGCTTCCAATGGCTCATCAACTCCGAATCCCGGAGGGATAGTGGCGAGTTCGAGCAGAATCCCATTCGGCTCGCGGAAATAGATCGATTTGAAATATTTTCTATCCAATACAGGCGTCACATGGACCCCGCGGGCTAGCAAACGCTCCCGCCACTTCAGCTGCACGTCTTCATCTTCAACTGCGAAGGCGATATGATGGACTGTTCCAACCCCGACGTTTCCACTAGGAGCCACCGGCGATTCGATGAACGAGACCATCGAGCCAGGGCGACCTTCCTCAAGCCCAAAGACCTGCTGAGCGGTCCCTGATGACCCTCTCTGATTCTCCTTCACCGACTCCATGTTCAAGATCCCGGCAAAGAATTGACGGGTCTGAGAGGATCCGTGCGTGAGAGCGGTTATATGATGCAATCCTTGCAGCTTCATCTCCGAGCTAATCTGCCGCCTTTGCGGAGCGGGTGCCTTGACAGTTGTGGGGTCACTTCCGAATTGGAGAGTCAATTCCGAATGGGAAGCATCTGAGTAACCCTTCCCTCTTCCTGGGGTCGCAATCTCGAGAATTAGACCGTCAGGATCCCGAAAATAGAGAGATTTGAAAGAACCTCGATCAAAGGGTCCGAGAACGCTCACATCGTTTTGTTCCAGCCAAGTCTTCCATTTGGCGAGCGATTCCAGATCCCTGGTCGTGAATGCAAAATGGTGGGTTACGCCACCACCCACATGTCCAAAACCAATACTCTTTCCCCAGTCAAAAAAAGTGATCAGGGTTCCTGGGTTTCCTTTCTCGTCGCCAAAATAGAGATGGTAAGCGGAGGGGTCGTCGAAGTTCACCGTCTTCTTGACGAGCCTTAATCCGAGAAATCTGGTGTAAAAGTTGACAGCTGACGAAGCGTCAGAAGTGATAGCAGTGATGTGGTGCAGGCCTTGAGTCTTCGGCTCCATTGGTATTCACTGAAGACCGTTTGCTCCGTTAAATCTTTCCAAGGAACAAGAAGGCCCGTCGGGAACTGCCGAGAGAATGTGTTATGAACAAATTGATTCCCCATGAGCTGCAGGTCGCGAACAACTGACACCGAAAACCAATACGATTGCAACCAAGATCGTGTGCACGATCGGACCAGCGTCAGACTCTTCTCGAGTGCTGACCCAGCTTATCCAGTCCGGGATGGATGTTGCACGTATCAACTTCTCGCATGGAATCTATGATGAACACGTTCGCACCATCAAGACGATTCGACAAGTAAGCGAACGTCTCCACCGCCCCGTAGCCATACTTCAAGACCTACCCGGACCAAAGCTACGGGTAGGCAAACTCGCTACTGAGCCTCTTCACCTCCAGAGGCTCGACAAGATCAGCCTGACAACTAAACCGACCAACGCCAAATCCAAGATCCCAATCGCCTATCCCGATCTCCCAAAAGCTGTCAAGAAAGGCGACACGATATTCCTCGCCGACGGGACCATCAGGATCGAAGTCCTACGAACTAAGAAGGATGAAGTTGAAGGACGCGTAATCAACGGAGGCGATCTGACCTCAGGAAAAGGAGTTAATCTTCCCCGGCTTCGAATCCGGGTTCCCGCAATAACAGGAGAAGATAGGGAACACATCAAGTTCGGATTGGAGAACAAAGTCGACATCATAGCAGTGTCCTTCGTCCAGAAAGTCGATGATATCAGAGCAGCACGAAAGGTCGCGGAGGCCGACGGCCACCAGATATTCGTTGTCGCGAAGATAGAGAAGAGAGAGGCAGTCGACAATCTCGAGGAGATCGTCCAGGAGGCAGACGGGATCATGGTCGCCAGGGGCGACCTTGGGGTCGAACTCAAACTCGAACTTGTCCCGATAATACAGAAGAGAATCATTCACGAGAGCAACCGGCTCGGAAAACCAGTGATAACCGCGACCCAAATGCTCGAATCTATGGTCTCCTTACCCACACCTACCCGAGCGGAGGTGACAGATGTCGCGAACGCGATTATTGATGGCACGGACGCGGTCATGCTTTCCGAAGAGACAGCGATCGGTAATTATCCCGTCGAAGCGGTACGGATCCTGGGAAGGGTCGCAGAGGAGACGGAGCGGTTCCTTCCAAAGGAGATCTCAGCCCAACGTAGAGGATGGTACGAGCACGGCCAAGCAGACGCGCTAGCATTGGGAGCTTGCGAGACAGCCCTGCAAGTCTCCGCCTCCGCAATTGTCGCACCAACCCGCACCGGTCGGACGGCACGTCTTGTCTCTAAGTACCGTCCCCCGCTCCCGATCATCGCCCTGACATCTCATCCAGAGGTCCAGCGGCAACTATTGCTCTCCTGGGGAGTTCAAGCTCTTCTAACTAAGGAGTTCAGCACGAGCGAGGAGATCTTCGGTGAAGCGGAGAAAACGGTTGTTAGAACGAGACTTGCTAGAAAGGGCGATAGAATCGTCATAATTGCTGGCGACCCGAAAGGCCCATCTGGCAAAACGGAGATTCTCAAGGTCCAGACAATAAATTAGACTCTATTGACGCTGATGTTTTCAAAATGCGAGTCTGATCTCCAAAGGCTTTATTGGTACCGATTCAGGATGAGACGCTTCCCTGCCAAGAGGACCCTTCAATGCGAGACCACCGACCTACAAACCCCGAAATGCTCAAAACGATAAGTTATCTCAAACGCGCAGGCAGGCAACACCAGGCCCCGCTCTGGCTAACGGTCGCAAGTTTCCTAGGTAAATCCCGAAGAACCAGAATCGTCCTCAACCTCGGGCAGGTGTCGAGACTCGCCAAGCCGGGAGATGTGATCGTGGTACCCGGAAAGGTTCTCGGATCAGGCATCCCCAAGGAGAAACTTACGATTGCGGCGTTCAAGTTCTCGCCAAGAGCACTTGTGAAGATAGAGAAAGTGGGGGGAAGGTGCATTCCCTTGTTTCGGCTTATAGAAGAGAATCCTCAAGGTACGAATGTTAGGCTTCTACGCTAGAGTAGCTGCATCGGTTTTTCCGTCATCGAAAGATGAAATATAGTCGCCTTCCAACTTCACGTCGTTGGGCCGGTAGTCCAGCCTGGTAAGCATACAAATGCGCAGAACGGACGTCGCCCTCACACGGCGAAGGTCGTGGGTTCAAATCCCTCCCGGCCCACCACAATAAGTTGCCAACCAGCAAGGAAGAGTGATGGAAAAGTGAGCTCAATAGACGCGTTTCTCTTTGACCTTCTAAAGGCAACCGTAGCGCTCTTCGTGATAGTGGACCCGCTGGGGCCCGTTCCTATTTTTGCCGGGTTGACAAAACCGATGAGTCTTGATGAAAAGCGGAAGGTTTTCAGAACAGCCGCAGTTATCGGAGCCATATTACTTGCAGTCTTTGCCCTCGTGGGCCAGGAAGTCCTGCTTCTATTCGGGATATCCCTGCAGAGTTTTCAGATTGCAGGAGGGTTGGTTCTTCTCTTGCTGTCGATTGAGATAATATTCCGCGGAGAGCGTTTCGATAAGCTGGCTCTTGTTTCCGCTGAGGAGACAGCGGTTTTTCCTATAGCGTTCCCACTACTGGTCGGACCTGGCGCGATAACCTTGACCTTGATCTCGATCCAGTCTTTCGGGATCATAGTTGCCCTTCTTGCGATCGTAATCGTCATGTTTGTGAGCTGGGTCGTTCTAAGGCAAACCGATAGAATCTACCGCATGCTGGGCAGGACGGGTGCTGCGGTCATAGCCAGAATAATGTCTCTTTTCATAGCGGCGATAGCTGTACAGTACATTCTTGCGGGAATACAGTTCTACTATCCTCCGCGGTAATGATTTGGCAGGGTTGGAGGCTAGATCTTTGCTAGGCCGGCTCGCTTGAGCTGTTTGTATAGGAAGAAGACGACTATGGCGATGATGATGAAGTATAGGACTTGAGAGATGAAATCGCCGTAGAGGAAGGCTGCTGGTTTCTGTGAGACGGGGGACGTAACGGTAGCATTCAGCGAGGAGAGGTTTCCGCTCGGGAGGAAGATCCCGACCAGTGGATTTATGAGATCTTTGACAAGCGCGTTCACAACTGCAGATGCTGCGGCTCCGATGATGAAAGCAATCGCTAAGCCGATGATCCCGAATGTCTGAAGAAAATCCATGAATTCCTTGACGAAGCCCTTCTTCTTCTCGGTAGCTTTCTCCATCTTATCCAATCTAGAAACCGGTTTACAGACCAGTTCTCATGCTATTTAGCGGTTAACGGCTCGTATGCTCCCAAGTTGAGAGGAATCAAGCCCACAAGTATCAACGTCGTAACCGAGAAGGATTTTGTCTCATCCTGAACTGAACACTTCATTTTCTAATCCTTATGCTTCGTTTCCCAGCCTTCTGTATCGATGACTACTTTCTCATCCTTCAGCCCTCTGGGGGGAGCACGATGTCGCCGCCGTTGTTTTACGGCGTAAATGCTGAAAATTGAAACTCCAACAGCAATAATTAGGAAAGCAAAGGACGCGGATGAACTGCCACAGTTAACGATTATGTTCTCGGAGCAGTCCGAGTGTCCAGAGAGAGTTGTTCTCGTGTTGAAATCGGCCTGAAGGTTCTCAGCGGTGAACGAGCCCCTCTTATAGAGAGAACCCAAAGTCCATGAGCCAGTCAAAGATCGGAAGAGCAAAGATTTTTCGACAACCCCAGAACCTGAAGTCAGCGAGCCAGTTAGAGATCTGAACAACGAACTCCGTTCGGCAAGGCTTGCGGTTGAGCCTAGAGAACTAGTCAAAACCCTACTGAGACCCTTGGTCTCAGAAGTAACCAGAGACAGCGAACCAGAGAGCGACCTAAACCACGAAGATCTCTCAACAAAATTCGAGGATGAACCCAGAGAAGCAGTCAGGGTTACGGTACGACCTCTAAAGAAGGAACTTGCAAGACTCAGAGATTCAGAGAAGTATCTGAAGAACGAACTCTTCTCAAGAATGCTAGAAGCCGAGCCAAACGAAGCGCTCAAACCCTTAGCGAAGCCTTTGGTCTGAGAACCCACAACACCAAACGCGCCGGCTAGAGTTCTGAAAATCGAACTGTGCTCAGCGAAAACAGACCCTAATCCCAATGAACCTGTAAAAGACCTCGCAAAACCCTTGGTTTCAGAGGTAGCGAGGGACAACGAACCAGTCAACGACCTGGAAAGTGAAGTGTGTTCAGTGAAAGCCGCGTTGGTAGTCCACGAATCACTCAGAGACCTGAAGAGGGATACTTGCTCGGCAAAGCTGGAGATTGAGGATAGTGACTCGGACAGCGACCTGAAGATGGAAGTCTTCTCCGAGAAGATTGAAACAGAGCCGAATGTCACGGACAAGTAGATTCTACGTCCGTTGAACAAGGAGCTTGCAAGCCCCAACGAATCGCTGAACGACCTGAAGTAGTTGGCTCTTTCCGCGAATCCCGAGTTCATTGTCCAGCCTCCGCTAAGAGACCTGAAGGACGACGTTCTCTCCGCAAAGCTAGATGTCGAGGAGAAGGAACTAGTTATGGATCTAAATAGTGAAAGCCTTTCGATAAAGCCGGAGGCTGAAGATAACGAATCAGCGAGAGACCTGAACAAGGAAGTGTGTTCAGCAAGGCTTGACGCTGAACCGACGGAAGTACTCAGAATAAGAGAGCGTCCCCTAATGAACGAGCCCAACATACTCAATGCGTCTGTCAGAGACCTGAAGAACGAACTCTTCTCACTGAGACTAGGAGACGAACCGACAGAAACCGTCAGTTTTATTTGGTGACCATTGAACAGCGAGGAGCCGAGACCCAACGAACCGGTCAAAGATCTCAAATATGAAATCCGTTCACTAAAGCTAGAAGAGGAACCCAGTGAGCCGACCAGATTCACGGCGAGGCCCTTGATCTGAGAACCGGCAAGACCCACCGTGCTTGTCAAAGACCTAAACAGCGTATTTCTCCCAGCGACAGCCGCTGCTAAGGCTACCGAGCCACTTAGAGATCTGAAGTAGGAAGTTCTCTCAACAAATTCAGAAGTCAAGGATAGCGATCCACTTAGCGACCTGAAAATGGAACGGCTTTCAGAAATGTTAGAAGTGGTACCCAACGAGCCATTCAGAGATCTGAAGGAGGAATTCTTTTCGGTAGGACTGGAGGCCGAGGACAAGGCGGCGCTTAGATTCCTAAGCAGGGAAAGCCTCTCGACAAAAGCAGAAGCAGAGGAGAGTGAACCGGTCAAAGATCTGAATAGGGAAGACTTCTCAGCGAAGACTGTTGCCGAGCCGACCGAGGCGCCTAGGCTTACTGAACGACCCCTGATATATGAACCGGCAAGACTCAAGGAACTAGTGAAACTTCTGAATAGGGAACTCTGCCTCGCAAACGTCGAGCCTGAACCCAGCGAAGCGGCCAGGCCTACAATGCGACCTCTCAAAATAGAACCGGCAGGACCGACGGAGCCACTCAGAGACCTGAGGTAGGAGTACTTTTGCGCAGATGTTGGAGCGGAGCCCAGCGCGCCAGTGAGAGATTTGGCTATTCCTTTTGTTTCAGAAAGGGCAAGAGACAATGAACCACTCAAAGATCTGAAGAGCGAGTTGTGTTCTGCAGCGCTCGGCGCCGAACCAAGAGAGCTTGTGAAAGACCTAGCGAATCCCCTGATTTGATTGCTAGCAAGGCCCAATGAGCCGTTGAGGGACCTGAAAACCGAAAGCCTCTCAGCAAAACTAGAAGCCAGAGAAAACGAATCCGTCAATGACTTGAAGTAGGAAGATTTCTCGGAAAAACTCGAGGGTATGCCAATAGAAACACTCAGATTCTTCGCGATTGCCTTGGCTTGAGACTCAGCATGAGAGATGGAGCTCGTCAGAGATCTGAAGAACGAACTTTTCTGGGTGGGACCTGAGGCGGGCGTCAGTGACCCGCTAAGAGACCTGAAGAAGGCTAATTTCTCGATGAGACTAGATGCTGAAGAGAGTGAATCAGTCAGAGACCTAAGGAAGGAGGACCTTTCCATAAGGTTTGAGGCGGAGCTTAGCGCGCTTGCTAACGATCTGAAGAACGAAGTGTGCTCGGTAAGGGCCGTCGCTGCGCCGATCGATACTCCCAGATTTTCAGTCTTCCCTGTGAAGAGAGAGCTAACAGGAGTCAACGAGTCGGTCAACGACCTCAGGTACGCAAATTTTTCTGCGAGGATTGAGGACGCACCCAGCGAGATAGCCAAACTCCTTGGGAAACACTTCCCGACTGAGGCCACCATACTCATCGAACCCGCCATTGACCTGAACAGTGAATTCTTCTCGGCAAGGCTTGAGAATGGACTGAACGACCCGGCAAGAGACCTGAAGAGTGAGATCGTCTTAGTGAAGCCCGAGCCCGAAGAAATTGAATCAGTCAGCGACCTGAAAAAGGAAGATTTCTCAGTTAAACCCGAATTCAGACTCAACGACCCACTCAAGGACCTTAAGAGGGAGGTTTGTCTGCTGAAACTGGATGCCGTCATTAGTGCGGCGCTCAGAGATCGGAAGAAGGAAGATTGTTCGGCAAAGCTTGAAGTTAGAGCCAGGGAAGCACTCAAGCTCTTTGCGAGCCCTTTTGTTTCTGAGATGGCGATTGATAGCGAACCGATAAGAGATCTGAATAGGGAAGCCTGTCTGCCAAGGGTAGAGGCTGGAGCTATTGAATCGCTTAGGGATCTGAACAGTGAATTCTTCTCAGCAAGAGCGGAGGCTAGGGACAACGAACCGATCAACGACCGGAACAGCGAGTTATGCTCGGCAAGGCTTGAGCCTGAGCTAAGCGACCCCGCCATAGACCTGAACAGTGAATTCTTCTCGGCAAGGCTTGAGGATGGACTGAGCGAAGCAACCAGAGCCTTGCCGACTCCTTTGGCTATGGAACCAGCCAGGCTCATTGAGCCAGTGAGGGACCTGAAGGCGGACGCCTGTTTTGCAAGGCCGGAAGCGATATTCCAGTTTGTTGTTAGAGTAGTTGAACAGGAGTGAGGACTGGAATTACAGGTTAGCTTTCCAGAGTCGACATTAGCTGATGTATTGCCCATCGTGTTCGTAATCGAGTCTGTCAGCGTTTTGAAGATGGAATTCTTCTCTGCGAGACTGGACACTTGAGCTATGGAACCGGCCAGAGAACGGAAGAAGGAAAACTTCTGCGCGAGGTTTGATGCTCGAGTAAGCGAAGCACTTAGTGACCGTAGGAACGAAGTGTGCTCCACAAAATTCGAGGCTGTGGTGAGCGCACCGCTTAGCGACCTGAAGAACGAAGATTTCTCGGCTAGGTTTGAGGCTGCGCCCAGGGCAGTAGAAAGGAGTTTGACATAGGTGGTCTTCTCGGCAGAATTGAGTGTCAGAGCTCCGGTGAGCGTCTGTGCATTGTCCCAGTTGGGAGTGATAATGTCTGAATCTGTGGAGACAGTAGTTTCGGTTGTCGTTGTGGACGAAGTAGAGCCAGAGTATTGAATCACCATCCAATACTCGACTGCGAGATACTTGCCGCTCCAACCACTCGAGGTGGGTTGAGATGCTGAAGTCCAAGTATACTTGGTCGCAACTATTGAGCCAATTACGTCATTGGTCGACGTGTCCCAATTCTTGAACAGAAATGTACAGCTTCCGAGGCTGTTGGTTCCACACTGCCACACCGTAATCCACAGTCTTCCAACAGGAGCGCCCGTCGTCGAACCTGCCGCGACGGTCATGTCGAACTGCCAAGTTCCTGTGAAAATATCCGTCAGTCCGCTCTGTATTCCGACAATATTGTAGACCCAAGCGTAGCCGGTTGGAGAAGATGTGCTGGGACTCCCGGTCGTTGTAGTGCTTGCGCCATCTGGGCTAACTTGATAGAATTTTGCAGCCGACTGGAGAGCGTCACAAATCACCAGCCAGCGGTTCTGGTTCGTCCCGAACGGACAGGTCTGGGTCCCCGTCGATGATGTGCTGCCGTCTTCCATAGCGTTGCTGGCACTATTTTGGTTGACTGTCGATCTCAAGGCGAAGCTTCCCCCGGCAGTCTCGGTTACAGCGTTCTCAGATCCGAAGAGACCCAGAACCAAATCGTTGGCATTCAACGTCGTAACACCCGGGGAAGCTTGAGGAGTGTTATTTCCACCAGAGCAATGCGAACCTTGGTCGCTCGACGTCGCAAAGCCGGAAGCCTGGTCGAACGCCCAGTTGACTACAGTCCCAGTGGGCTCCTTCGCCCCGGTGTACGCGATGATCTGTCCACTCGAAGCAGTCGGAGTACCACCGGTCAGTGTGACAGTCGTAGTGACTGAAGAAAGAGCTGCGGAAGTGGTGCCGACCCATTCTTCTATTCGTGCAGCACAGTTATTCGGTGTCAGGGTTTGTCTGGGGGCGGCTTGGAACGTGATACCCGAAGCTGAGGGAGGAGTCGATGTGGAGACGGTGATCGTTTGAGGATTTGTTACTACTATCAGAATGATTACGTCGGATGTTCCAGACGTGGTGAGCCCAGTAAGGGTAAACGTCGATCCAATAGACCATGTTCCAGTCCTGTCTGGTCCACTGCCTGAATCCAGGATTGGGCTCGAACCGATCACAACACTTTGAGATGTTCCGGTATCAGCTGCACCAGAACTCGTTGCCAGTCCCTCGCATTTTCCGCTACAACCCGTAATGCTTGAGTTCCCCAGATAGAACGTGTGGATATTGTTAGCCGCATGTCCCATTGGGATGGCTGCCGCTACAAGACAAAGTACCAGTGCGGTTAGGAGTCTGAGTTTCGCGGTTTCGACTCCCCTTTGAGGGGAAGGGCCAAGTGGTATGGCGGACGAATACACATGTTGTAACACGTGATGTTAGACGTCGGAACCTCTAGAACATTGCAACGGCTTAGCTTGAGAAGAATTCGGAAATTACTCGGAGACTGGAAACATCCGAGTTTTGGGTTTGTCTTTCGTGTGGGGACCGTGACCTGTTTTAGGTCCAGGTCCACGTAATAGTCCACGTGATTTGTATGGTGTCTCCAATTTGGAGCGTGATCGCGCTGAAAGTTGCCGCGGCAAGGTCGACCCTGTTGGCCGAGTTGTTTCCAGCCTGGTTAACCAAACAACTCTGAGCCACGGTTGTCGCTGCTGTGGCATCAGTGAAGGTCTTGACGACGGTTGAGCTTTGAGGTGAGTTGCCCGAGATGTCTGTTACAGTATCGCCAGCTACGGCCGTGAAACCGTTGGTCGTAAGCTCTGAACCGTTCTGACCGCCAGTACCGCCGGCATTGCCGCAGTCACCGCTTGACGATGCACCGTTGACGCCTGTGGACGATTGACCGGCAGATGGAGCGGCAGTGTTGCCCGACATGGCGATGAAGTGGAAGCTGCACGAGGCGGATACTGCACAGAAACCCTCGTTGTTCGAAGTGACCAGCTTCTCGACGTACTGAGCACCAGTGTTGAACATTACATTGTGGCTTGATTGGCATTCAGGTGTGCCACCGGCAGGAGTGTAACACGCCCGGAAGTTGGCGTTCAGCACTTGGTAGTAGTGTCTGTTGCCCCATGGATTCAAGTTCCCAGTAGCTACGTAGCCACCGAGGATGAAACTTGTGACCGCTAAACTTGTTGCCAGGAGAGCAATAGCACCCCTCTTTTTTGTCCATTCTACTTTGAGAAACTTCATTCTATTCTCTCACCTCCTTCTCACTCCATATCTTCCGGGAGGCGCACCGGACACGCTCTTCTAGAATGTGTTACCAGACGCGACTTGAAGTGGTACTATCCTGATGGTGTCGCGGAGGATTCCTCTTCTTTCCTCGGAGCCTCTTCCCATTCTTCCTTTCCTAAGGGCGTCGACACCAGACTAGTTGGCAACGGTCCGCTCTTTCCTGATGAGATTCTGATGTGCTTGTGCGCTTCACGGAGAAATGCGAACATGCTTAAACTGACAATGAACGCTAAGACTACGAGGATGAAGATTGTTGGTGGCGAGAGGCTTACTACTGTTCTCGCTGTCGAGCTCGACGCGGTGGTGCCCGCGCCTCCACCCACGTTGAGCGGTCTCTCAGAGATCATCCCGTCATAGAAAAGTATCGACGCGCTGCCGATGAATAATGCTGAGAGTAGCAAGAGCCCCAACCTGAGAGATTTCTCGTTCTTCAGATCCAAAATTTGCCCTAAGCTCTTCATCTTCTATCCCTTCACCCGCTCCCCTTTTCCGGAGATTCCTCCCAGTCGTCTTCTCTCCGCTCAGAAGGCATAGACACTGGACCCGCCGACGCTACTGTAGCTACAATGGAGGAATTTCTGGTGTGCATGCGCGTCTCACGTAGGAACTCGAACATGCTTAGACCGATTGCGAACGCTGATACTGCGAGAATCAATGTTGTTGCGGGCGAGAAGCTTAGGCCTCCCCCCGTTGCAAGAAAGGATGAAACTAGAGTCGCTGAGATCATGAACGTAGGCACTGTCACCGCACCAGAGAGCATCGACGATAAAGCCATCTTCCTACGTACTATCGCAAGATAGACGTTCATCCCGGCTGCGATGGCAATTGCTGATGCTAGGTAGACGACGCTGATCATGAATCGCGTTGTGTCGGTTAGGCTTCGGCTTAATATTTCAGCGTTGACGAATGCCTGATCCATTAGAAGTAGTCCAACACCGGCTGCCGCTGCTCCTTGGAAGACGTATTGAAGAATTGATGGCAAGTAGTCGTCAAGGAGGGCGTTTAGGATGCTCATGGCAAGGAAGACAAAGATCCCTAGCACGATGAAGAACTCTGGTACCAAACTTGTTCTCATCCACGTCTAGGATGATGTCCCTAGTTCTCAATTGCGTTACTAGATCTCGCTAGGATCGCGTAGACGAGGCGTTGACCCTTGGAGGATTCTTCGATAGTCAGATTAAGTATGCTCTCGTCCTCGATCTCAAGTAGCCTTGCAAGGTCTTTTGGAATTAGCAGGTACTTACTTCCTTTGATCTTTGTAGGTGTTAACTGTATCGCCATTTCTCCACCAACCAGCCAGTTAGGTAGAGCCTAGCTCTTCCCTAGCGATAATCAGGGCGTAACTCCGAGGTGAAGCGGGAAGTCACAGAATTCCCGACCCCAAAACTATGGAAAAAATAGCATGGAACTGTGAAGGCAACTCTTGTTCGATTTCTCAGAAACCTGGAGAAACTACTGAGAGGTGTCAAGTATGGATTGTGGTCTCGGGACTCGGCCGAGAAGAGACTGTGTATATTCTCCGTTGAGTTTTAGTGCCCTTAAATATGACGTACGTCATGCCGCTCTTGTCGAACCGAGAAAAAAAGACGGAACTAGAACGTAAAGAGAAACCTAGGAAGAATACGGAATTGAGCCAGCTAGAAATCAAGGACTTGCACGCATCCATTGAAGGAAAGGAGATACTGAAAGGAGTCGATTTTCAAGTCAAGCAGGGCGAGATACACGCGATCATGGGACCCAACGGCTCCGGAAAGAGCACCCTAGCCTCTACGATAATGGGACACCCCAAATACAAGGTGACAAAAGGCGACATCAGTTTTGACGGACAAACGCTACTGAACCTGGCGCCGGACGCTAGGGCGCGGAAGGGAGTCTTTCTCGCGTTCCAATACCCATACGAGGTCCCAGGAGTATCACTCTCTACATTCCTCCGAACAGCCTACAACTCTGTCCGACAGGGAGGAAAGCGAGGAGACTTGGGCCAAGAAATGGTCTCGGTTCTCGAGTTTAGGAAGCTCTTGAAGGAGAAACTCAAGCTTCTCGACATGGACGACTCATTCGCGACAAGATACCTGAACGAAGGATTCTCCGGGGGAGAGAAAAAACGGTGCGAAATACTCCAACTGGCTGTTTTACAGCCGAAAATAGCCGTTCTGGACGAAACAGACTCCGGACTGGACATAGATTCGGTCAAAATCGTCGCCGAAGGCGTCAACAAGCTAGTAGGCCCCGAAATGGGCGTCATGATCATCACACACTACCAGAGAATCCTCCGCTACATCAAACCCAACCACGTACACATCCTCCTCGACGGCAGAATGGTAAAATCAGGCGGACCTGACCTCGCGGACGTTCTAGAGGCAAGAGGCTACGATTGGATAAAGAAAGAAGCATTAACTTGAGCTCAGGGTTACGATTGGGTGGTTCGACCAACTCGCAGTGTGCGAAGTCGGCTTCGGGGCATCGACTCCGGGGATTACCGTAGGCGTCGGGTTCCCCTTCACGGCTTCAACTGCTCCGCCTTGCGCCTCGATAATGGGAGGCCGGGAACGTGCGAACCTCACCCGTCCCCGCCGGGCCAGGTTTATCGCCGCTACCCTGTCCCGGTCCATAACTAGCCTGCACTTTTGACACCAGAGTTTGCGGTTCAGTCGTTTGTCCGATTGGAGTCTCTCCCTGCATCTCGGACAAGTCATACTAGAGCCTCTGGTCTTACGTCTAGACAGACGAACCGCAGGTAGGCCTATCCATCGAGCCTTGTACTCTATCTGCCGCTGAGCTTCTCGGAAACTCCACCCGTTCATCATACCCCGATACTTTCGACCTTGACCGTTACCTTTACGGTAGAGGCAGCGTATGCCTTCGATATTTTCCAAAACTATCGCGGTCCTTTGCTGAACTGCAACAGCGATGATCCTTTTCGTCACATCATGAAGGAGTGTCTTGTCCTGACGACTCTCCTGCCTCCATACTTTGATGCTACCACCTTTCTTAGCCGAACATCATTCCTCTTGAAGGAGCTGACAATCCTAGCTGTGACTTTGGCTATTCTAACAGTTTCCGAGAGGTCGTAGTGATGGGTTTGATCGTCGTTTCCAACCGTCAAATTATAGAGATTACGGTCGACTCCCACCGTCGACGTGCATTCTATCTTGGGAGCGTCGCGGGGGATGCAGGGGCTCAGTCTGGTTCGCGTGAGAGTGAAAGAGCGAACGGTGACCCTGGTTGGGAAACAGCCTCTTGAGTATGCTTGGTCAAAGGTATTTGTGAGCGTCTCCCTCTTGATGTGGGAATCTCTAGCTCCCCATTCTTGATTTTGAAACCGTAGCAGGACGTAAGTTGCGGTCTGATCGCGTAGGGCTCTCTGGTCGGGAAGCCTCTCTTTAGAGACTTCTTCCTGGCCGCTAGTATGCCCGCCGCTCGAGATATGCTGCAGAGCTTGTAATAACTGGGAGAACTGTAATGAGCTAGCTGGCTGTAAGAGAGGAGTGAGAGCCTTCTCGGCGCAAACGCGTCGTTAGATAGACCCACCCTTATAGAATCGTTGACCATTCTCCTGAACATATCCAACAACCCTAGAACGTCTCGTGTTGGGGCATAGTTTTGCCAAACCGACTTTACAGCTTGCACACGAGAAGAGATGTCCCTGATAATTTGACCCGAAGAGGTAACCGACCATAATCAAGCCTCTCCGGGAACGTTAATGGAGCACAGGCGGCCCTGTTGAGTACTGTAAATCGAAAGACGTTGAGACCCTACAGTCATTGCGTGCCGATTCCTTCTTAAGTAGCGAACCAAACTTCAGTGTTGCCGCATGGCCCTAAATGGCCAAGAACTCGTGTGAAGTAACGCCTAGGTTAAAAAGGGAGCCCTGAGATAGGATTAGGTAGAGAATATGGCAATTAGTATAACCGAAAAGGCAGCGGTCAAGGTCCAAGACTACCTGAAACAGGTCAGCGACCCGTCCCTCGCCCTACGCATCTTCGTCAAAGCAGGAGGATGCGCAGGATACCAGTTCGGCCTGAAGCTCGACAAGACCAGCGACAGCGACGTCATCGAACACAAGAACGGGGTCAACATCGTAGCCGACCCGAAGAGCGCAGACCTTCTCGGAGACGCCGAGATCGACTATGTCGAGACAGAGATGGGCGGCGGCTTCAAATTCAACTTCCCAGAAAGCTACCTCACCTGCGGCTGCGGCCACAGCTTCGTACCGAAAGGCAAGGAACAAGCTACCGGGGCCCGCAGTCCCGAAGAACACCACGCCCACTACTAGGCCTCCCCTAACTTTTCCCGGACAGCTTGCCCTGAGCACTGTCAGGGGATACGCCACGCAAAAACAAGCGACAGCATACATTCACGAGAAAAAACCGTACGATGTCGAAAAGGTCAGACATGATTTTCCAATCCTCAAACGCGTTATCAATGGAAAACCGCTGGCATATCTGGACAGCGCGGCCACGACCCAGAAACCTCGAGACGTAATCGATGAGCTAACCCGCTTCTACAACGAGTACAATGCGAACGTTCACCGTGGAGTCTACAAGATCAGCGAAGAGGCGACTGCTGCCTATGAAGAGGCACGAGCTAAGATTGCTCGGCTGATAAACGCGAACAGTCCGAGCGAGATCGTCTTTGTACGCGGGACGACAGAGGCAATCAACCTAGTCGCCCAGTCCTGGGGCCGGACAAATGTTGGTCTTGGAGATGGAATTATTCTTACCGAGATGGAGCACCACAGCAACATTGTCCCCTGGCAACTACTCGCCAAGGAGAAGGGTGCGCATCTGAAGTACGTGGGGTTAACCGATGATGGCCATCTGGTCCACGAGGATTTTCGCCAACACTTGGAATCGGGGGGGATCAAACTCGTCACTATGACTCACGTGTCGAACGTTCTGGGAACGATCAATCCTGTTCGTGAGTATATCAGAGAAGCGCACAAGCAAGGCTGTCCAGTCCTTGTCGATGCGGCCCAATCTGTCCCCCACATGCCAGTAGATGTCCAAGATCTAGATTGTGACTTTCTCGCTTTCTCAGGCCACAAGATGTGCGGGCCAACGGGCATTGGCATACTATACGCCAAGAAGTCGATACTCCAAGCAATGCCTCCCTATCATGGAGGCGGAGAAATGATCCGAGAAGTCCACCTTTACGAATCAACATGGAAGGACCCGCCATACAGATTCGAAGCGGGAACCACCAACATAGCAGGAGCGATTGGTTTAGGGAAAGCCGTGGATTATGTGTCAGGGCTAGGACTACGCAATATACAAGAGCACGAACAGGAATTGACAGAATACGCGCATGACAGACTCGGTAAGGTCAAGGGCATCCGAATCTATGGTCCCGAGAATCCGAGGACGAAGTCGGGAGTGATAAGTTTCAACATGGGAGACGTTCACGCTCACGACATGGCGACTCTCCTGGACGAAGATGGGATAGCGGTACGGTCCGGTCATCACTGCGCGCAGCCCCTTATGGAACGGCTTGGGGTCTCATCTACGACCCGGGCGAGCGTCTACGTCTACAACACTGAAGATGAAATCGATCGGCTTACAGAATCCTTGGAACGAGCGGGAAGAATATTCAAGTTATGAGTTCCATATACTCCGAAATAATCCTCGACTACTACCGCTATCCTCGAAACAAGGGGAGCCTCCCACACCCTCAGATCCAAGCCAGAGACTCGAACCCGCTCTGCGGCGACATCGTGGAGATGCAGCTTGAGCTAGATGAGAAGAACACGGTAAAGGATGTGAAATTTAACGGGCAAGGTTGCGCCATAAGCCAAGCATCAGCCTCAATGCTAACCGAACTCGTAAAGGGAAAGACCGTCGATGACGTCCGCAAGATCTCCAAGGAAGACGTTCTCTCACTGATAGGTGGACAGCTTACAGCAGTGAGGCTAAAATGCGCGCTGTTGTCTCTAAAGGTACTGAAGACAGGGGTCTACAACTACATCGGTTCCACCGATGCTACGAACGAAGAATTGTCAGGCCTCTAATCCTGTAGAAGAGAAGTCAGCAACATGTCTTATCCACTGTGGGTGCCGTCGTTCTCCTTTCTCTGCTGCCTCAATTGGTCCTGAATCTTCCTGAAGAAATCCTGGTTCTCAACCTTCTTTGCTTCCGCGTGGATCGCTTCAAGATCCACCTTCAACACTCTTCTCAGGACTCTTCGCCGTCCAAAGATGATCCAAGAACCCACAACTGCGAGCCCACCTAGTAGCGCTATCACTACGACTAGAAGATAGTCGAATGTTGAACTTTGCTGTGGTGGAGCAAGGATGCTAACCAGAGTCGACGTGGAGCCTTGCCCCATGTTTCCGTAACTATCATTGGCACTGACTTGTATTTGCCAGATTCCATATGGGTCGGTTGAGTTTACTGTGTAGCTACCGACCCACTTTGCCCGGCTCTGGTCATAGAACAAAAGTAATGGGCTACCAATCTGGCTCGACGAATGATATGTTGTAGCGGTGACAGTCCCGCTGGTGAAGTTGTACCCTCCAGGGGTCACCACTGAGGCGTAGATTACCACGATACCCCCGATGGTGTAGTTGTTGTAGTTGGTAGTGGCGGAGACAGTGAGTATCGCTGGCGATACAGTAAAGGGCTTCAATACGCTCGAGATCGGTCCCTTGTTCCCATAACCATCATCGAAGCTGCTAACCTCGACTGTGGCGACCCAAGGACCAACTTCGCTACTGAGAGGGATTTGGAGTGTTCCGCGGAACACCCCCAGAGTTGATTTGTAAGCCATCGCAACATAATGCGATGTTAAGCCATCAGCTTCCACTAGACGCAGATTAGCGGAACCTGTTTTGACCTGCGCCCCGTTTGGATACGAGGCGGAGAAACGAAAATCATCAGTCTGGGACCTCTACAGGTAGCTCAGGCTGATCGTAAGTGGAGAAATCGTCACGTTTGTTGCTGTGACGGTAAATGACTGGATATCAGGCGGAGTCTTCGTCGGGCTCCCTGTGAGAGTCAGCGTGTAGTTGCCAAGGGAAATTGAAGCGGGTATCGACGGCCAGACGTAGGAGAGATCTCCATTACTATCGGCTAACTGGTTTAACGGGAAACCTGGTGAGGGTCCGCCAGAGCCGGATATCGCGATGGTCACATTCAGGTTGGGTGCATACCCAGAAGCTCTGATTCCGACGGGAAGAGTACGCGAGTAACTTAGACTGTCGGTGAGACCTACTTGAAACTGGCCGTTAGCGACCCCAGTCGAACCCAATAACAGAGGTTGGGTCTGATTGACCCACACCGCATAGACACCCGTATAGGCTAAGCTGGGGCTGGAACCGAATTTGCCTGGGTAGGCGACACTCTCCACAAACGATACTGCGTGAGGCACATTAGTTGCGTTGGTGGCCTTATGGACGCTCCCACTAGGATCCTTCACACTCCAGGTGAAAGCATAGTTTGCGACCGTGTTGGCATTGGACACGTTTAAGATTAACAAAACACTCGCAGTACTACTTTCCTGCAATCGCGAGACTGACTCCGTTAGAGCATAAGTCTCGCCCACCGCGTGAACCGGCGCGTTGAATGTGGTTACAAACAAGAGCAATGATAGGAGGGAGAGAAGGACGTATCCTCTGTGCTGGAACGAATCCCATCCCTATCCTTTTCTCACGTCGCGCATAGCAGTCCACTTCGAACGCCTATGGGTAAGGCGAAGTGAGAAAGGAGCGAACTGACTAAAGGGCCATGTAACTTGAAATTGTGTGTGAGGGTAAGAATGGAAAACGTGAAGGAAATCGTTGTGAGGAAGATCGACCTAGGCTTGCCGCAGCCTCATCCCACTTCCACGAAGATGTCTCCGTCAGCTACCTTTACCTGATGCTTGCCCAGCGGTTTCTCCGCAGGTGGATTGACTGCTTCCCCCGTGAGTAGATTGAACCGCGAAAGGTGCAGTGCACATGTGACGCTGTCCCCGGTCAGAAATCCCATCGACAAGTCATACTCTTCGTGAGTACAGGTTCCGTCCCACGCGTATACGGTCCCTTCAAGATTGACAACGAGTATCCTCTTGCCATCGTGTTCTATTCCCTTCATCGCCCCCGGGGGAAGCTCGGAGATGGAACACACCTTGATGAGAGTTCCCAAGAATGGCTACCGGTACTTGTAATGTCTCTCGAATAGATCGGACGACACGCTTTCTTTCTCCGGCTCTTCCTCGAATTCCGGTAATTGTTCAGGGCTTGGAGGGATCTGTCCTCCCCTTCCCAGCCACTTCTCTTCAATCAGGTACTGTATCGCAGCTCTGACCGTTCTGAGAGGTATACGTTGAACAGCGGGATGCAAGAATCCAATGATGATCATTCTCTGGGCTTCGCTCTGGGACAAGCCTCGCGACATGAGATAGAAAATCTGTTCCTCATCCACCTGGCTAACTGATCCCGAATGAGTGGCCTTCACCTCATTCGTCATGATCTCAAGCCCTGGTATTGCGTCGGCTCTAGCCTTCTTGCTGAAGATCATTGCATGTTCTGCGAGGTATGAGTTTGAATTTTTCGCCCCTTCTTCGATTCGTATCATGCCCTTGAATATGGTACGTGCTGAGTCTCTCAAGACCCCCCGTGCTAGCACGTGTCCGGTTGTGTTGGTGGATCTGTGTGTGAGATCGGTGACTGCGTCAACTCGCTGTGACTCTGAGCCAAAGACGATTTCGACATCCTCCGCGGCGGCACCGGGTCCGTTTAGGACGCTCTCCACTCGGGATCGGGTGGTTCCTCCACCAATGTGGCCTATAGTCCAGTTCATGCGAGCGTCTTTTTGAGCGACGCATCGTCTATTGAGTGTTGAATGAACGTCGCCTTCGAAGTTCTGTAGGCTAGCGAAGTTGACCTCCGCATCCTCGCCGACGTAGACTTCCGTTACCTCGCTGTACAGAGCGGGCCCCTGTTGGCCGGAATCAAGCTTTGAGTAGGCTTCCTGTAGAAAATTCAGTTTGCTGTTTTCTTCGGCTATGATGATGTTGTGGGTGAATGCAGCCTGGTGGCGGCTCTTGAGGAGGACGATGTTTCGAAAGGGGATTTTGATGTTGAGCCCTTTTGGAACGTATAGGAATGTGCCTGCGGTGAAGAAAGCGTTGTTTAGTGCTGCAAACTTATCGTCGTCAGGGGGGATCGCTTTCGTAAAGTGGCTCCGGGCCAGTTCTGGATTGTTGGCGAGGGCTGACTGTATGTTTGAGAATATGATCCCCTCTTTCTCAAGGGTCCCGTGGACCTCTGTGCGGACCATCTGAGAGTCGACTTGGAGGGATAGAGTCGGCTCCTCTTTCTCCTTGACGAGGTGGGCGATCTCGTGCGGTATCGATTTGATGTGAGAGGGTAGACCAGGTTCGAATGAGTCCAGTGTAAGCCCTGATAGAATGTCCACGTACTTCGTGTAGAGCGTAGATTTTTCGAGTGGTAGCTTGTTGAAGTAGTCGAGAGCAGCGAATCTTTCTCTGCTGAGTTCTTGTGGTTCAGAGAATGACGCTGAGACCTCTTTGATCATGCTTTCTGTGGGGCTGGCGAGGGACTTGCCCATGGCTGGGTACCCTATTGATTGCTGGGCCTGTTAGAAGCTTTGGTTTTCTTCGGTGGCTAGCCGACGGCGCCTTCCATTTCCATCTCGATTAGTCGGTTAAACTCGACCGCGTATTCCATTGGTAGTACTCTGGTGAATGGTTCCATGAATCCAGTGACTATCATGCTGAGCGCTTGGGTTTCGGTCAAGCCTCTGGTCATGAGATAGAACAGCTGGTCTTCGTTTATCCGTCCAACTGTTGCTTCGTGGGTTATTGTTGCGTCGTCTTCGTTGACTTCCATGTAGGGGTAGGTTGATGTTTTTGACTGTGCGTCCATCAACAGGGCGTCGCATCGAACGCTGGATTTTACTCCGACTGCTCCCTTAGCCACATGCACTAGTCCTCGATAGGTGGTTAGTCCTCCGTCTTTGCTGACGGATTTTGCGGTGATTCTGGAACTTGTGTACGGAGCGAGGTGGACCGCCTTCGCGCCTGTATCTTGGTGACGGTCTTTGCCTGCGAATGCTACCGAGACTATCTCGGCTTTCGCTCTTGGTCCGACGAGATAGACGGAAGGATACTTCATCGTAAGTTTACTGCCGACGTTTGCATCGATCCATTCGACGCTGGCGTCTTCGTAAGCGTAAGCCCTCTTCGTGACGAGATTGTAGACGTCGGACGACCAGTTCTGGAGGGTTGTGTACCGAACCCTGGCTCCTTTCTTCGCGATTATCTCGACCACCGCCGAGTGGAGGGAGTCTGTGGAATAGACGGGAGCTGTGCAGCCTTCGATGTACTGCACGTCTGCGTAGTCGTCTGCAATGATTAGGGTTCTCTCGAACTGTCCCATGTTTGCCGCGTTAATTCTGAAATATGCCTGTAGTGGAAGATCGACCTTGACTCCTTGGGGAATGTAGATGAAGCTGCCGCCGCTCCAGACAGCGCTGTTGAGCGCGGCCATCTTGTTATCCTCTGGTGGAATGATTGTTCCGAAATACTTCTTGACAATCTCTGGGTGTAGTTTGAGAGCGGTATCAGTGTCGCAGAAGATTACACCCTTGTCCTCCAAATGTTTCAGGAGGCTGTGATAGACAACCTCTGATTCGTATTGAGCGCCTACTCCTGCAAGGAACTTCTTCTCGGCCTCAGGTATGCCTAGCCTGTCGAAAGTCTTCTTGATCTTCTCGGGAACATCGTCCCAGCTCTTCTCCACCTTGTCGGTGGGTTTTAGGTAGTAGTAAATGTCGTTGAAGTCGATGTGGGAGAGGTTACCACCCCAGGTGGGCATGGGCCTCTGGATGAAATGCTCGTAGGCTCGCAGCCTGAATTTCTTCATCCATTCAGGCTCTTTCTTCATATCAGAAATTTGCTCGACTGTCTGGCGAGAGAGTCCCTTCTCGGACTTGAAGATGGGCTTCTGAGTATCCTTGAAGTCGTACTTCGCATAATCTAAGTCTAGGTAACTCTTGTTAGCCATCGCTTCGTTCTCTCTTTTATGACGTATGTTATACTGGGCTATTTACAGGTTCCGTCTCGTTCTGTTAACTCTTGTTTTGTTGAGTTAGCTTCGGGGCATCGACTCCGGGGATTACCGTAGGCGTCGGGTTCCCCATCATTGCTTCAACTGCTCCGCCTTGCGCCTCGATGGTTATGGGAGGCCGGGAACGTGCGAACCTCACCCGTCCCCGCCGAGACAAGTTAACCGCTGCCACCATGTCTCGGTCCATCATTATTCTACACTTACTGCACCAGAGCTTACGTTCCAGTCTCTTGTCCGATTGGAGTCTCTCCCCGCATCTCGGACAAGTCACACTGGAACCTCTGGTCTCACGCCTCGACAAACGGATAACCGGTAGTCCGACCCAGCGCGCCTTGTATTCGATCTGTCGCTGAGCTTCCCCGAAGCTCCACCCGTTCATTCTACCCCGATACTTTCTTCCCTGCCCGTTACCCTTGCGGTAAAGAGCACGTATGCCCTGAATGTTTTCCAAAACGATTGCCGTTCGCCGTTGGACTGCTAGGGCGACGATTGTCTTGGTGGCATTATGGAGCAGATGTCTCGTCCGCGCGGTCCTTCGTCGCCCGTACTTCGACGCTATACCCGCTTTTGTCCTAGCATCGTCGCGTTTGAAAGACCTGACTATGTGCACTGTTGTGCTGGCTATTCTTACGGTTTCTGAGAGGTCGTAGTGACGTGTCTCTTGGTCGTTTCCAACCGTTAGATTGCACAGATTACGGTCTACGCCGACAGTGGAGATACATTCTATCATGGGAACGTCTAGGGCGATGCAGAGGCAGAGCTTGTTCTGTGTGAGAGTGAAAGAGCGAACCTTGACCCCTGGCTGGGAGATGACATCTAACGTATGTTTGGTTAGCGATATGCTGAGGCGCTTCCCTCTTGCGATCGGAACCTCCAGACCTCCGTTCTTTACTCTGAAATTGTAACAAGAGACCAACAATGGTCTCACAGCGTAAGGAGTCCTGGTGGGAAAGCCTCTCTTCAAAGACTTCTTCCTAGAAGCCAGTATTCCTGCTGCTCTCGAGATGGCGCAGAGCTTGTAACAGCCAGGAGAATCATAACAGGAAAGCTGGTTGTAGGAGAGTAGTGAGAGCCGCCTAAGCGAAAAGGCACTGTTGGCTACACCTATCCGGATGGATTCGTTTACCATCCTCTTGAACAATCCCAGTAATTCCATAAGATCCCGTGTCGGAGCATAATGTTGCCAGACGGACTTGACAGCTAACAAGCGAACAACAAGAACCAAAACCTTCCATATACGTCAGAGAGGCATCCGACAATAGTTAACGGAATCTAGTCTAAAACCATGACGGACCGGTCGAGAGCCAGTTGAAGACCTGAAAGCGAGGATTACTCGAAATTCTTACGTTCCAGTTGCTCGAACTCCCCGGCGTCTGCCATTCAAGAAGGCTGAACAAGCCCGTAAATTCCCCTGAACAAGCGGTCAAAACCATTGGATTATGCCAATCCTTTGATCCATAGGAGCAACGACGATGAAAACGTATGACTCAAGCAATCGTGTGAAATGTCCTTTCTGCGCACGACTTGACAAGTGTTACGACCCAGGCGGTCACGACCACACCTGCGGCCTCTGTCATATGACATTCGATGTCGAGAAGATACAGCCGACACATAGCTCGCCCGGTCTAAGACTCGCCATCCAAGCAATCGGATAACAAGATCCAAGCGGTCT
>Ga0209161_10000615_pt1 | contig 28960 bp, 27 predicted proteins | sample GraSoiAngelo_155_FD_186169 | JGI IMG/M metagenome (GOLD analysis project Ga0209161, IMG submission 186169) | Grasslands soil microbial communities from the Angelo Coastal Reserve, California, USA - 14_1009_13_30cm (SPAdes) (version 2) | ecosystem: Environmental > Terrestrial > Soil > Grasslands... | reverse complement strand
ACTTCCGACAGGATCATCGCGGCCGTCCCTCGCCTCGCTGGTGCGAGGCTGGAAGGACGACGCCACCGGCCTCGAGCAGCGGCTCAAGGACCTGGAGACCATCTCGCGCACGCATCGGCTGCGCCGCGTGATGGTGGCATTCGGGTTCGCGCTCGGGCTGGTGGGGTGGGGGTTCGGCGCGGTCAAGACGCGGCCCACGACGATGGTGCTCGTGGCGGGCGGGGCGGCGTTCGTGAACGAGCTCCTCGGCCTCATCCACGAGCGCGGCTGGTACCGCTGGTGGCTGGTGTACGCGTTGTCGCTGTTCGACGTCCTGCTCGTGGCGGTCCTGGTCGTGTGGTTCGGGCGCGGTGGTTTCGTGGCCGCGTTCTTCATCGCGGTCCTCCCGTACGCCTTCGACCAGGGCCACACCGTGGGCAATTTCCTGGTGCTCACCGCGGCGATCGCGTACCTGGGCTCGAGCTTCCTGCACATCGTGTTGTACGAGCCCGGGGCGAGCCTGACGAACGCGGGGCTCGACACGGTGGTGTTCATCCTCGTGGCCATGGCGCTCAAGCGGATTCCGGCGACCCTGATCGCGCGGATCCGACACGCCCGGAGCGTGATGGGTGAGGCCGAGCGGGGCTACCTGACCGTGCGGGCACCGGCGGGGGAATCCGACGAGCTCGGCTTCCTCGAGCGGAGCTTCAATCGGATGATCGAGGAAATCGGCGGCACGATCTCGATCGTGCAGCGCGAGGCCGACGAGGTGGCGGCGCTCGCGGAGCAGCTCGCCGCCTCGGCCGAGGAGCTCCACGCCACCTCGGAGACCGTCACGCATACGGCCCAGCGGCTTGCGACCGATCTCGGGCGGCAACGCGAGATGGCGGAGGGAGCGCGCGGCGAGAGCGCCAAGGCCGCCGACCAGGCGGAATCGCTGCGCGTCCGCGCGGAACTGATGCAGGCGGACGCCGCGCGCCTGGTCGCCGCGGCGGAGCGGGGCCGGGAGCGGGTCGCGCGCGCGAGCCAGACGCTCCGCGCGGTGGGCGAGGAGGTCCGCACCACCGCCGCGACGGTGGCCGGGCTGTCGGGGATGTCGGAGCGGATCGGGGTGTTCGCCCAGACGATCGCCCGGATCGCTCGCCAGACGCACCTGCTCGCGCTCAATGCGGCGATCGAGGCGGCGCGGGCGGAGGAGCACGGCGAGGGCTTCGCCGTGGTCGCGGACGAGGTGCGGGCACTCGCGGCGGAGGCGGGAAAGTCGGCGCGCGAGGTGGCGGAGCTGGTTTCGGAGCTGCGCGCTGGCATCGACGCCGCCGCGCGGGCGATGCAGTCGGGTGAGACGAAGGTGCGCGACATCGGCGCCGTGGCCGCCGAAGCCGACGCGGCCCTCCAAGAGCTGCATCAGGGGATCGAGCTGGTGGGCGACCTCGTGAACGCCACGGCGGAGGTGTCTCGCGGCCAGGCGCAGCGCCTCGCCGAGCTGGCGCAGTCGCTGCAGCAGGTGGCGGCCATCTCGAGTGCCTCCTCGCAACGAGCCGACGGCGCCGCGGGCGCGGCTCAGGCCGAGATCACGTCGATGGGCGACCTCACCGCCACCTCGCAGCAGCTCGCGCAGCTGGCGGAGCGCTTGCGCGGCAGCATCGCGCGCTTCTCGGTGCTCGAGCGCGAGCCGGAGCCCGAAGAGCCCCCCGTGACCCGCGCCGCGGCGGACTGATCACCCCGGCCGGGAAACACGAGTCGCGTTCGGTCCTTGGTCCCACAATCCCGCGTTGAGTGGGCAGAACGCGCGCAGGGTTTCCCGGTACGGGGTGATCAACAGGTCCACGTAGCGCTCGAGCGCGACCTCGAAGGGGAAGCGGCGCCGGAACTCCCCCGCGGTGACGCCCAGCATCGCCTTCAGGTGCCGCCCAAAGCTCTGCGGTGACGAATAGTCGAGGCGGTACGCCACGTCGGCGACCGAGAGCCCGGGGTTGGAGAACAGATAGGCCGCGTGCACGAGCCGCATGCCGGCGAGGTAGGTCTTCGGCGACGGCAGGCCCGCCCGATAGAAGCGGGACATGAGGGTACTCGAGCAGATCCGGAGGTGCCGCGCCAGCCGCCGCACCGTGGAGAGGACCGGCGCGAGCCGGGCGACCGCTTCGAAGAACGCGCGCACGTCTCCCGTCCCCTCCTCGAGCGCGGGGACGACGCGCGCGAGAATGCGGGCGGCGACCGGTGACGCCGGATGGCCGACCAAGTCCCGCAGCCGGCGCCAGCCTGCGGGCTCCGTGCAGTCCACCGCCGAGCGGACGCCGGTCGCGCCGAGTTTGAGCAGCGTCTCGGTGGCGTTGCGGTCGTGGCGCGAGACGAGAGCGACGGCGGGGATGGCGGGGAACTCGCGCACGAAACGCGCGACCGCCGGAAGCTCGTCGCCGCGGCAAGCGTGGACCGAGAGGACGAGCGCGTCCACCCGCTTGCGCCGGGCCGCCCGCAGGGCGTCCCGGAACGAGCTGGTGTGGAGCGTCGTAAAGCAGCCGTCGCCCGCAGCATCGAGGCGGGGACGCTCGGGCGGGGGCAGGACGGTGCAGACGGTCACCATGCAGGAGAAACGCTAGCGTGGACCCATCAACCCCGCCTCAAGCTGCGCCGGCACCGGGCCCGGACCCCGCGCACGGGGCCCACGCCGCCTCAACCACCGGTCAACGCCCGGCCCTCGCGCAACGGCTGCGGCGTCATGTCGCGGCGCTCGAAGGCATCCGCCACCCGAGCGCCGCGCCCGAGCGCCATCGGGCCGCCCGCGACTACATCGCGAGCGAGCTGCGCAGGGTCGGCCTCGGGGTCGACCTTGCGCCGTTCTCGTTCCGGGGCCGCACGTACCACAACGTTGTGGGCAGCGTGCCGGGGAGTGACGCGCGACGGCCGCGGCTGTTGGTCGGGGCGCACTTCGACTCGACCGCCCACACGCCCGGCGCGGACGACAACGCCAGCGGCGTCGCCGCGCTGCTCGAGTGCGCCCGCCTCATCGCCTCCCGGACGCCGCAGGCCGGCGTCGAGTTCGTGGGGTTCGACCTGGAGGAGTTGCAGACCGTGACCGGCCGTTACCGCGTCGGGAGCCACGCCCTGGCGCGGGAGAAGCGGGCGCGGCGTGAGACGCTCGCCGGCGCATTGATCCTCGAGATGGTCGGCTACCGCGACGCGAGGCCCGGCACGCAGATCGTCCCGCCCTTTCTCGGGATCGACGTGCCGCGGACCGGCGACTTCCTCGCGGCGGTGGGCGATGCCCGCTCCCGCAACCTGCTCGAGGGGTTCGTGAGCGGGGCGCGGGCCGCGGCGCCGGACCTGCCGCTCGTCCCCTATGCCACGCGCTTGCGCGGTTGGCTCCTCCCGCTCACGCGTCTCTCCGACAACGCGTCCTTCTGGGACGCCCGCTACCCGTCGCTCATGTTGACCGACACGGCCTTCCTCCGAAATCCGCATTACCACCGCGCGACCGACACGGGCGCAACGCTCGACTACGCGTTCATGGCGATGGTCACGGAGGCGACCGCGGGAGCGCTCGCCCGGCTGGCCGATGCCGCCTGAGACGGTGCCGGCGTCACCGCGGCGCGCCCGACGCGTGGCGCTCCTCCTGCTGGGCGCGAGCCTGGTGCTCGCCGCGGGGGGCGCCCTCTGGTTCCTCCAGTTCGCCTCCCAGGTGCGGCGGGACCCGGCGTTCATCTATCGCGAGCCCGCGACGCTCGAGAAGCTGCTCAAGCGGGCGAACGACGCCGAGCACGCGGGCGACCGCGCCACGGCGATCACGACGTATCGATTCGTGATGGCGGTGGGGCAGGGGGCGGGTGCCGACCTCGCGCCGTACGTCGCGGCGGCCCGGGCGGGGCTCAGCCGTCTAGGAGCCGTCGATACACTGTCAGGTCCGCCGCGCTGAAGCACACGAACCGCACGAGCTCCACCGACGTCGGTTTCCCGAGCCCGTCCCGCACCGTCGCGATGGCGATCTCCGCCGCGCGCGCAATGGGATAGCCGTACGCTCCCGTGCTGATCGAGGGGAAGGCGATCGATCGAAGGCCGCGTTCGGCCGCGAGCTGGAGCGAGTTGACGTAGCAGCGCCGCAGCAGCGCCGCCTCGCCGCGCTGCCCGCCGCTCCACACGGGGCCCACCGTGTGAATCACATGCTTGGCGGCCAGCCGGTAGCCCTGCGTGATCCGCGCCTCCCCCGTCGGGCAACCGCCGATCGTGCGGCATTCCTCCAAGAGCTCCGGGCCGGCGCCGCGGTGGATGGCGCCGTCCACGCCGCCGCCGCCCAAGAGTGTCGTGTTCGCCGCGTTGACGATGGCGTCCACGGCCTGCGTCGTGATGTCCCCCTGAACCGCTTCAAGCCTCGTCATGGGAGGGCAATCTAGCGCGCACGGGGCGGGCCCCTATTGTTAGCCCGGTCCCGCTCGGCGCTCGCCGGCGGGACGGGACGCCATGCCAGGACGCGATCTGATCGAGCGGGTGCGTAAGGCCCTGGGCGACCGCTACACCGTGCTCACCGCGGTGGGGCGAGGCGGCAACGCGTCGATTTTCGCCGCTCGGGACTCGAGCGGCACCCATGTCGCCATCAAAGTGCTGCACCCCGAGCTGGCCGTCTCGGTGGCCGCCGACCGTTTCCTGCGCGAGATCCGCTACGCGTCGCAGCTCGACCACCCGCACATCGCCCGGATGATGGACAGCGGCGAAGCGGACTATCTCCTCTGGTACGTGATGCCGTACCTGCCGGGAGACACGCTCCGCCAGACGTTGCACCGAGAGGTCCGACTCCCGGTCCCGCGTGCGGTCGCGATCGCCGCGGACGTGCTGGACGCGTTGGAGCACGCCCACGCGCACGGGATCGCCCACCGCGACATCAAGCCGGACAACATCGTGCTCTCGCCCCCCCCTCAGGGCGCGGTCCTGGTTGACCTGGGGATCGCTCGCGCGATCGCCAGCTCGGGCGATGACCGCGTGACCCGGAGCGGATTCGTGGTCGGCACCGAGGAGTACATGAGTCCGGAGCAGGCGCAGGGAGCCCCCGACGTAGACGGCCGCACGGACCTCTACTCCCTCGGCGTGGTCCTGTTCGAGTGCCTCGCTGGCCGCCCGCCGTTCTCGTCGCCCAGTGCCGCGGCTGTGCTCGACATGCATCAGCACCACCCTCCGCCCGACGTGCACGGCCTGCGGCGCGAGGTGCCCAAGGAGCTCGCCGCAGTCGTGACGCGGGCGCTCGCGAAGTCGCGCGCCGAGCGGTGGCAGCGCGCGATGGAGATGCGGGCGGCGCTGCTGCCGTTCACCGCGGGGGGTGCGTGAGGACGCCCGCGTGGGTCGTGGCCGCCGTTTTTGCGCTGGTCGTCGGTCTCCCCGCGCTCGCACCGGGGCAGTGTCCCGACGGGTCCCCGCCGCCCTGTGTGGGGCGCGTCCCACTGGACACGGGCCGTTACGCGATCCTCCCGTTCGCGCATCGCGAGGGCGGTCAACAGAGCACGCTCGACGGCGCCGACTGCGCCGAGCTGCTCACCGAGGGAGTTGCGCGCTGGATAGAGGTGCGGCTGGCCGATAAGATGCGTGTCTACGATGCGCTGGCGCGCCACGGCGCGCGCGCCCCATTCCGCATCCCGTTCGACACCGCCGTCGCGATCGCCCGCCGGCTCGGCGCGGGAAGGCTGGTGATGGGCCAGCTGTGGAGCTTCGGCGACACGCTGCGGCTGACCGCGGGCCTGTACGATGTCGCGCGCGGTGGAGCGCCGGTGCGAGAGAGCACGACGCGGGTCGCGGCGAACGGCGCGATCGGGGCGGCGTTCAACGCGCTCGCCGATTCGCTGCTGGGAGCCGATGTCGGCGCGGCTCGGGGGGCCGGCGCGGCGCAGACGCGCTCGCTCCAGGCTTTGCGTGCCTACGCGCTGGGCGAGCGGGCGATTCGGGACTGGGACCTAGGCCGCGCGGCGCGGGAGTTCCGGGCGGCCGTGGCAGTCGATTCGGGCTTTGCCCGTGCGTATCTCGAACTGGGGCAGGCGCTCTTGTGGGCGGCGGATTCCGCCGCCGACGCGGGGCGCGATCGCGCAGTGATCGCTCGTCGTACAGGAGACCTCGTGGGTACCCTCGGAGGCACGGATGGTGCTCTTCTCCTGGCGCAGCAGGCCGTGTTCGAGCGGCGCTGGCCGGACGCCTGCCGGCAGTATCGCGAGATCGTGGAGGCAGACTCGACGAGCTTCGCGGGGTGGTACGGGCTGGCCGAGTGCAACGCTGGCGACCCGATCGTCGTGGCGGATCCCCAGGACACAGCGCGCTTCGCGTTCCGAGGCAGTTGGCACACCGCCGTCGTGGCCTATCGCCGGGCGCTGCTGCTCGCGCCGTCGTTCAACTTCATCTTCGGGAGGCGGGCCGCCGAGCGGCTGACCCGGATCCTGCAGGCGGAAATTTATTGGTGGCGCGCGGGTCGGCGCGACGGCATGACGTTCTACGCCTTCCCGAAGGTGGAAGGAGACACCCTCGCGTTTCATCCGGTGCCGGCCGCGCAGGCTGACACGTTGAGCGCCGGCACACCGACGCACGTCGCGGCGGTCGGTCGCAATCGCGCGACCCTCATCGAGGTCACCGCAGCCTGGGTGGGCGCGTTTCCAGGCGACGCTCGCGCTCACCGCGCGCTCGCCTACGCGCTCGAGGTGAACGGCAACATCGCGCCTGCCGCCGAGGCACCTCGCTCGGCGCTCACGGAGATCCAGGCGGCCCAGCGGCTGGAGCCCCGGCCGCAGGATCGCGTCGGCGACGCGGTCGCGGCCGTTCGACTCCTGGTGAAGGCCGGAGAATTCGAAGAGGCGCGTCGCCTCGGCGACTCGCTGTTGCGCGCCGCTCCACGAGGGGTCGCGGGTCCCGCTGGGGTGGCGGTCCTGTTGGGGCGGCCGACCCTCGCCGCCCGCCTTGTGGCCCCCGAAGACCCCGAAACCGAATATCCCGCAAGCGCTGACAATCAGTCGGTGACCATACCAATTGCGGCCCTGCGTGTGGGCCTGGAGCTCCTCGCATATGCGTCCGCCGGAGCACCCGCCGAGAGCGTCGCGGCGCTGGAGGCGCGGGTCGAGCGCAGCACGGCGGGCCTGGCCGTCGCATCCCGACCGGCGGTGCGGAGCGCGCTGCTCGACGTTCCGGCCGAGCTCGTGTTTGACGCTATGGGATCACGCCCGGCGCACCGGTCCACTGCCCCAGGGCCCTCGTGGGAGATGGCCGTGCAGTGGGCCCTTGCACACCGCGACACAACCTCGGCGCAAACCACTATCACGGCCGAGCTCAGGCAGCGGGGCGGGCTGCTCTCGCGCGAAGACACCCCGCCGGATGGCGTGTACCTCGACGCGCGCCTGCTCCTCGCGGTCGGCGATACGGGTGCGGCGGAGCAGACGCTCGACGCGCCACTCAACAACCTCCCGAAGGTACACAGCTATCTGCTGCGCTATCTCCCCCTGGCGGGCGGACTGGTACGGATGATGGCGCTGCGCGCCGACGTGGCCGCGGCGCGCGGAGACGATCGTACAGCGCGGCGCTGGGCGAGCGCGGTCGTGACCCTCTGGTCCGGCGCGGAGCCCGCGCTGCAACCGGTTGTGACGCGGATGAGGCGGATTGCGCAAGTACCGAGGTGATGACGATCCCTGACGAGGAGGTCGTATGCCGAGCGGTAAGCGCTGGTTCTGGAACGTGGCCGTGGCTCTTCCACTGGCCTCGGTGTTAGCAGGGAGTAGGGATGCCACATACCGGCAGTATCCACAAAGGGATACCACATATGTAACGCCCCCAGCGCCGGAGGCGTTCTACAAGACCGGCGCGGAAGAGATCCCGTACAAGAGGTTCTACGAAGAGTACGCCAAGGATCTGAGGTTCGACTCCGTGTATGGAGCCGCGGATTCCCAGCGGGTGGAGTTTTCGCCCGACGGGAAGAGTCATCCCGGTCGGGCGGGGGGGGTGGCCTGGATCCAGCCCGAGGAGGGCACGTGGGCGCTCGACCCAAAGCAGTTGGAGCAAGGACGAGTAATTGCGAGGATCAAGACCCAGCAAGGGGTCAAGGCGTTGGGCTATGGCCCGACGTGGTGGACGTATTGGTGGGTGGACAAGCGCGGGCCGGGAGGTGCTTGGCGCTCCCTGTTCTTCTCTCAGGACAGGCCGAGAAATCCGGCGCCCTCGGATTTGACATACACACCACACTATAGCTATCGGTGGCGTCAGTCCATCGCTAAGTGGGGGGGGAGTCAGTGGGGCAACTGCGACAGGTCGGGCTGCTGTACCAAGGAATAGCGTAGCGCCACGCACGCCCGGTGATGGTGGCCGACCCGCTCTTCGACCGTCTGGCCCGCGCCCTCGCGGGCCGCTATACCTTGGTGCGCGAGCTGGGCCGGGGCGGCATGGCGACGGTGTATCTTGGCACCGACGTGAAGCTCGGGCGCGGGGTCGCGATCAAGCTCCTGGCGCCCGCCACGCGGGCCTACCTCGGCAGTGACCGGTTCCAACGGGAAGTCCTGCTCGCCGCCCAGCTCTCGCATCCCCACATCGTGCCCCTGTTCGAAGCGGACGAGGCCGACGGCCTTCTGTTCTACGTGATGGAGTACGTGGAAGGCGAATCGCTGCGGCAGCGACTCAGTCGTCACGGGCCACTGTCGGTCGACGACGCGGTCCGCATTGCGGCCGAGGTCGGCGACGCGCTGCAGTACGCGCACGAAAACGGCGTGATCCACCGCGATGTCAAGCCGGAGAACATCCTCCTGTCCCGCGGCCACGCCCTGGTGAGCGACTTCGGGATCGCGAAGCTCATGGAGGAGCGGGGCAGCACGGAAGGTCCGGCGCTGACCGGTGCCGGTATCGCGGTTGGCACTGCGGCCTACATGAGCCCGGAGCAGGCGAGCGGCGACAAGCGCATCGACCCGCGCAGCGACGTGTACTCCCTGGCCGCGGTGTTGTACGAGATGCTCGCGGGCGAGCCGCCGTTTACCGGACCCAGTGCCCAGGCGATCGCGGCTCGAGTGATCAACGACCCGCCGCGACCGATACGCACCGTGCGCCCCGGGCTTCCGGTGCATCTCGAGCGCGCGCTCGTGCGCGGGCTGGCGAAGGCGCCCACGGACCGGCATCGCACGGCTCGGGCGTTCGTGGACGCGCTCGGGGCCCCGGCCCGCGAGCGCCGCGTGTCCGCGAAGCAGGTCCGGTGGATCGCGACGGCGTGTGGGGCAGCGATCCTCGGGTGGATCGTGTGGCGTGCATCGCGCGTCCATCCGCCGCCCGGGATGGTGCTCGTCCCCGCAGGACTCTATCCCGTGGGGGGCGGGGGCGCCCCACGGCGCGACTCGACCACCGTCCGTCTCGACGCGTTTTTCATAGATTCCGCGGAGGTCGGCGTCGCCGCCTACCGGCGATACCTGGACTCCACGCGAGCCCGTCCGCCCTGGACGCAAGCGCCGTCGGATCAATGGCCGGTGACCGGCGTACTGTGGTCGGAGGCCGTAGCCTATTGCGCGTGGCGGCAGCGCGGTGGCCGCCTCCCCACCGAGGACGAATGGGAAGCGGCCGCCCGCGGCCCGCAAGGCTTCCGCTATCCCTGGGGCGACCAGTGGGAGCCCGGCCGGGCCAATGCCGACTCGCTGCGCGACGGCTTTGCGCCGGCAGGAGCGAGCAGCCTCGGGCGATCGTGGGTCGGTGCGGTGGATTTGATCGGCAACGCGTGGGAATGGACCGCGGCCGCCGCCGCCGACGCGCGGGGCCAGCCCGGCCACGTCATCAAGGGAGGAGCCTTCGACACGTCACCGCAGAACGCGACAGCATCCTACCGCGCCGTATTCCCGGACCGACGGGAATGGCTCGGCCACACCGGGTTCCGCTGCGCGCGCAGCCGCTAGCCACGAATGACGAAGACTCGCTGGCACGCCGCCCGCCTGATCGGGCTGCTGCTCCTCTGCGGCTGCCAGGCGCAGGCCCGCCGCCTGTTGCTCCTCGACCTCGCGCTGTCGGACCCCGCCCTGCTGAACGGCACCGTCCGGCCCTGGCACGACGAGGGCTACACGGTCGAGTACCGCCGCTTCTACCCCCACCTCGCGCGGACCGATCTCGAGCGCTATCGGGTGCTGCTGTTCCTGCTGGGCCGTGAGCCCGAAGCGCCGTCGGACGCCCTCACCGCCGGCGATCTCGCGCTGCTCACCGAGTGGGTGCTCCGGGGCGGGGTGGTGGTGCTCGGCTACGATGCAGACGGAGAAGGGTATCTGGACCGCTGGACGGCGAACCGCTGGCTCGAGGCCGCCGGGACCGGGATCTCGATCGGCGACCGGCTCCTCGAGGACACCACCGTGCGTGCTCTCACGACCACCGGTCGCCCGCAGCCCTGGGCCGAGGGCCGACCCATGGGCGACGAGCCGCTCGGGTCGGTGTTCGACCCCTTTCCGCTCGACCGTAATGATGTCCTCGCCACACGCGACTCGTCGCAACTCCTCGCCGTGACCTCGAGGCACGCGTTCGTGCGCGCACCGCGTACCCCCGCACCCCGCGCGCGCGCCGGCGTCGTGGCGGCCGCCCGGATCGGCGACGGCCTCGTGGTCGTCATCAGTCGCCACGCACTCGGCGCCCTGGGGCCGCAGTTCCGGTCCACGACGGCCCCCGCGCAGCAGCTCGACGCCCTGGATCGGACGCGCGAGTTCCTCGGCGCGGTCGCCCGCTGGACCCGACGCCCGGCCGAGTGGGCGCACGTCCCGCCCGCCGCGCGCGGTGGGCCGCTCTCGCTGGCGCAGGCGCCTGTTCCCGTCGAGCTCTCGCCCCCCCTCCTGAGTCCCCCGACCGGCGTGGACACGATCGCGCTGCCACTCCGTCCGGACCCGAAGCTCGCCCGCGCCACGAGCACCCCGGAGTGGCTGCGGCAGCAGGGCATGCGGGTGCTGTGGACGCCGCTGTTCGCGACCCGTGACGGGCGGCGCGCTGTGCGATCGGGCGCCTCGCTCGATTCGCTCGTCGCGCTGCTCGACGCCGGCGGATTCAACCTGCTCGCCGGCGACGCCGGCCCCGAGAGCAGCGATTCCCTCCACACGTACTGGGAAGAGCGCCTCGCGGTGCGCCGGGCCTGGGCCGATGCGGTGAAACGCCTGCAGCCGACGAGTGTGGCATGGATCCCCCTGCTGGACTACGGCAACGCGCGCCACGCCCCTGCGGATTCGTCGCGGGGCGCGCGCGGCGAGGCGCTCGCCGCCCCGTGCGCCCTCGACTCGATCCTGTGGGCGGAGGGGCTGCCGTCCGCGTACGGCGCCCTCGGGCGGCTCGCCGCGGAGCAGCGCACTCTCGTCATCGCGCTCGGTCTAGACATCGGCGGACCGCGGAGCTACTCGATGGGCCAGGAGTTCTGCGACGCGGCGTGGCGGCGCGGCCTGGCGGGTCTCATCCGCGCGGGCGCGGCGGGGGGGGGCTGGGACTCGCTCCCGTACGCGGCCCGCTACCCGGCGCTGCGCGACGCCGGGTTGCTGCCGCGGTACTACCGCGCTCTGGAGGATGAGGTCGCCGCGCGCGCCACGGTGCTGCGGGACCGGGTGTTGAAGCAGCGGCGGGATCTCTACTTCGCGTTCCGGCTGGCGCAGCCGCCAGCCGATTGGTTCACGCTCGGGTTGCTCCGCGGCTTCGGGCTTCCGGACCGGCCACTGCTCTTGTTCACACCGGAGGTGTGGACACGCGACCTGCTCGCGCTTTACCGGGCGCGCGGCTTGAACATGGTGCACGCGATAGCCCTCGTTCCGCCGCTTCGGGTACGCGACTGGTCGGGGGTCAAGCGGCTGGCCTTCTACGAAAGTGACGGCTTCTGGCTCGCGCCCGAGGAGCCCGCCGCGCCAGGCGCCGGCAGGCGCCTGCCGCCGGACAGCCTGGGCCGCCTGCTGCGGAGGCTCGTGCGCTAGACTTGCCCTGACCCTTCCACAACCGGTAGTTTTCCTGCCGGGTGGCGGTAGGGCGTGATGGTCGCGGCATGCCGGTTGGAGTGGCGTGCTGAGGAAAGTCCGAGCTCCCGAGGGCAGACTGCCAGGTAATACCTGGGCGCCGTGAGGCGACGGAAAGGGCCACAGAAAACAGACCGCCCTTTATCCAAGGGTAAGGGTGAAACGGTGGGGTAAGAGCCCACCGCGCGCCTGGTAACAGGCGTGGCACGGTAACCCCCAGTCGGAGCAAGGCCAAATAAGCAGCGAGACCCGGCCCGGGTCGCCTGAGCTGCGGGTAGGCCGCGTGAGGTGGCTGGCGACAGCCATCCCAGAGAGATGACCATCTGCCCGTTTCGGCGGGCAAACAGAACTCGGCTTATGGCCCTACCGCCCACCGCTCGATGACCTCACCGTCGAAACCTTACCCCGCACAGTGGGAGCAAGTCGCGGACCTGCGGGTATTCCGCACGACCACCCAGGAATGGGAGAAGCTCATCGGGTGGCGCGCCGACATGCGAAAGCGCGGCTGGAAGCTGCTGCGCGTCGCAAGCGAAGGGACCGAGATGGTGGCTGTCTTCGGCCGGACCAAGGGCGACCGCGCGCCCGCGCCGGGTACCGCATAGGGAGCGCACCATGATTCGTCGGCTGCTGCTCGCGGGGACGGCGCTCACCGCCGCCTGCGCCCCACGCAGTGGGACGCCCACCGCGGCGGCCCCTGCACTCACCCCCGCCCCGGGCGCCTCGACAACGACTCCGGCGACGGAGGGGCCCTCCGCGCACCGCCCCGAGGTCGCTCGCTATGGACCCAGCGCCCTGCGCTACGTGGTCCACCGACGGCTCCACATCCAGCAAGCCCTCGGCGATCAGACCCAAGCCCAGGACGTCGGCGCCCGGATCTTCCTGGCGACGGCCATCACGGGGCCGGCCGACAGCGTCGGCTACCCGGCCACCTTCCTCGTCGATTCAATCGTGGCCGATTCGGGAACACCGCCGCCGATCGTGGACAACGTCAGCAAGGTGCGCAGGCTCGTGTTCGCGGGACGCGTGGCAGCGCGCGGTGAGTTCGTGAACGCGCTGGCGTCAGACAGTGCGGTGGCGCAGTCCGTGGTCCAGCTCCTCGGGAACTTTCGGGACTTCTTGCCGCGACTGCCGATCGACGGGGTCAAGCCCGGAGCCGCCTGGACCGACACCGTCGAGACCAGCCAGAAGGGGAGCGGCTCCGAGGTATCGCGTCGCACGATCACGCACTCCACCGCAGCGGGGTGGGAGGACCGCCTCGGTGCCCGCAGCGTGCGCGTGGATGGAAGGCAGACCTATCGCGTCGCCGGCGGCGGCAAGAACGCGGGGCAGCCGTTCGAGCTCTCCGGCGCCGGAACGGGGAGCGGGGTCGCCTACATCGCCGCCGACGGTCGTTACCTGGGCGGTGAGTGGCAGGACTCGACCACCCTGACCGTGCGGCTGCCGGTGCAAGGCGTCGCCGTCCCGGTGATCCAGGTCACTCGAACGACCGTCGCGGTGCTGCCGTAGTGGGCGGACGGTCGGACCCTAAAGGACTCCCCTGCGGTCGCCGGCGGATCGTCGGACTGTCGCTCCTCCTCCTGCTCCTGGCGTCGGGCGCGGTCGCCCAGGTCGCCCCGAACAACGCCGCGCTGTATCTCCATCCCACCGATGTCAGCGATGCGCGCGCCCTGTGGGTGAACCCCGCGGGGCTCGGCCATTTTCCGGAAGCGTCGGTCCATCTCGATCTCACCGTCGGGGAGCCCGGCGCCAAAGGCCAGTTGCGGCAGCTCACCTTGGGCCTCAACTCTCGCGGGTTGTCGCTCGGCTACCAACGGGACCTGTTCAATTCCGTGCGGCGGGGGCACACCTACCGGGTGGGATACGCCGGGGGCCGTGCGGGACTCGCGGCCGGTTTCGCCACGGTGCTGTACCGCGGGGGCACCTCGAGCACCGGCTGGGACATGGGCATCCTGTACGACTGGACGCCGGTCCTGTCGGTCGGCGGCGTTATCCAGAACATCGGGCGGCCGGTCGTGCGCGATTCGACCCTGCGCATCACCTACGTCCCGAGCGCGACCCTGCAGCTGGCGGGGCGGCGGGTCGTCCTCTCCGCGCTCAGCCGCTTCACGTCCGAGGGGGTGGAGGGCTACGCCTTCGGTCTGCGCGGCACGCTACGGGCGGGGTCGTCGCTCCCCATCGGCCTGCTCGCACGCCTCGACACGGACCGCTCGCTACGTCGCAGCGGCCTCGCGTTCGGCTTCTCGCTCGGCGGTGAAGACACCGCCGGTCTGGTCGCCACGACTCCCGGCGATGCCCACGGGATCGATGCCCTCAGCCTGTACGGTGTGTCGACGCGGCGCTTCACCAGCGCCCGGCGGTCGGCGCCCTAGTCCTCGCCGGCTAGTTTGTCGAGCCGGCGCGCCAGCTCGTAGACATCGCGGAACGAGAGGTGGCGAAACACGGTGTCGCGGCGCGCCCGCGGTAGTGTGAGCACCATCCGAAACGAGAGCCCGCCCCGCAGCTCGGCCGCGTAGCGGACCTGGACCGAGTCCCGGCGATAGGCGCGCACGCGGTGTGGCGTCACCACGGCGACGCTCCGGCGCGCCACGAGCAGGAGCGTCGTATCGTCGGCGCCCCGGGGCGAGAAGACATAGAGGGCCGCGTCTCCCGGAGCGAGCGCGCCCTGGCGCCGGAGGGGCTGGGCGAGACTGTCGGGGATGGGCGCGCGCACCGAGACGCGCGGGGCCTTCGACAGGACGGTGAGCACCACGAGCAGGAGGCCCCCCACCACCCCGAGACCCACGAGTGCGTGAAGCGCCCCGGACAGGACGGGCGAGCGCATCCGCACGCTGTCCTGCGCCGCGGTCGGGAGGGCATCTACCAGAGCCCGGCTCAGCTGCTCGGCGGTCTGGAAGCGCTCTGCGGGGTCCTTGGCGAGCGTGCGGTCGACCACCCCGGCGAGCGCGGGCGGGATCTCGCTCCGATGCTGCTGAATGGGCGCCGGGGTGGCGGTGGCCTGCTTCATGAGGATCGACTGGGCGGACTCGCCGTCGAACGGCGGCACGCCGGCGAGCATCTGATACAGCACGACCCCGAGCGAGTAGATGTCCGACCGGGCATCCACGTCCTCTCCGGTGGCTTGCTCGGGACTCATGTAATGCGGGGTCCCGACCACCATGCCCTCAGTGGTGAGCTGGCTGACGGACGCCTCCTGCGCGGCCTTGGCGATCCCGAAGTCGGTCACGAGCACGTGGCCCGCGCTGTCGAGCAGGATGTTGTCGGGCTTCACGTCGCGGTGCACGATCCCGTGCAGGTGGGCGTGGCCGAGCGCGTCCGCCACCTGCCGCGCGATCCGCGCGGCGTCGCGCAGCGAGAGGCGCTGATGCTTTTCGAGCAACTGGCGGAGCGACGGCCCGTCGAGGCAACGCATGACGATGTACAGGACTTCATTCTTGTAGCCCCCGACCTTATAGATCGGCACGATGTGCGGGTGTTCGAGCCGTGCGCTGGTGCGAGCCTCACGCACGAACCGCTCGGCGAGCCCGGGCGACGGCGTGAGCCCCAGGTCGAGCACCTTCACCGCGACGTCCTGGCCGAGGGTCTCGTCCCGGACGCGGAACACGGCGGCGAAGCCGCCTTCGCCCAAGACATCCCCCACGGTAAATTTTTTGCCGAGGGCTTTCTGGAGGCGGCGACGCAGTGTGACGAGATCGAGCGACATGGCGGACGCGAAACCTAGGAACCTGCGCCGCGCGGCGCTAGGGACGGCCGGTGTCGTCCTCGTGTGGCTGTTCGCCGTGTGGCCGCCCCCCGTGTGGTGGCGCGATCACTGGCCACGGGAGACGGCGATGATGCGAGAAGGGGCGGACTGGCGGACAGACGGTCGGGCGGTCGGGGGTTCTCAGTCCGCCCGTCCGGCCGTTCACCCGACCGACCTTGAGAGCATCTCTCCCGTCCTCCAACGCATGGTCATCATCGCCGAGGATTCGCGGTTCCGCTCACACGTCGGGATCGATCTCGCCGAGATCGCGGATGCGCTCGGCGTGGACGCCGCCCACGGGTTCTGGTCCGCCGTCGGCGCGGCGTGGCGGCACCGCGACCGGCTGCGGGGCGCGAGCACCATCACCCAGCAGCTCGCCAAGAATCTGTATCTCTCCTCCTCGCGCAATCCGATCCGCAAGGTGAAGGAAGTGGTGACCGCCCTGCAGCTCGAGCTCGCCCTCTCGAAGGACCGGATCCTCGAGCTCTACCTGAACGTCGCGGAGTGGGGGCCGGGAATCTGGGGCGTCGATGCGGCGAGCCGCGCGTACTTCGCCGTGCCGGGATCGCGTCTCACCGAGGAGCAGGCGGCCGAGCTCGCGGCCACGCTGCCGCATCCGCGCACCTCGAACCCCACGTTCCGCCCGGACCGCACGCTGGCGCGCCGCGACCTCATCCTGGCGAGGTATCGCGGCGTGGACGTGTACATCCCGCCGGAAGAGGAAACAGACTCGCTGCTCATCACCCTGCCGGCTCCTGTGGTCCCGCCCGCGCTCGATTCGCTGAGGATCGACGTACCGGTGGACAGTCTGGAGGATAGTCTCACTGACAGACGCACAGACGCACAAACGACTAGACGCACAGACGCAACAGACGCACAGGGGAGAACAGCAGACAGCGGTCGGGACAGCCTCCCCTGACTCCTGTCGTCTGTTCACCCCTGTGCGTCTGCGCGTCTAGTCTTTGCAGGTTCCCGTATTAGTCAACCAACCGCAGTGGCATGACCAGCGCCATATAGCTCGCCGGGTCGTCCCACCCGACCGGCTCCACGGTGGCAGCGCGCTCCGGGGCCTTGAAGGTGAGCCGCACCTCGTCGGTGGGCATGTACTTGAGGATCTCAAGCAGGTACATCGCGTTGAACCCGATCTCGAGCGGCTCGCCCTCGTAGGTGACGGCGAGCTCGTCCTGCGCTTCGCCCAGGTCGGGGGTCTGGACCGAGAACTTGACGGCGCCGCCGGAGAACGCGAGCCGGATCCGGTGCGTCTGATCGCTCGCGACCACGCTCATGCGCCGCAACGCCGCCGCCATCGCGGCCTTGTCCGCGGTCGCCACTTTGTCGTTCTCGCGCGGAATCACCTGCTCGTAGTTCGGGTACGGCCCTTCGATCAAGCGTGAGAACACGAGCGTCCCGCCGGCGCGGAAGCCGATGTGGTTGTCGCTGCGCGCGATCTCGAGGGCATCGTCGGCCGCGAACAGCCGGCGGATCTGCTCGAGCGCCTTGGGCGGCACGATCAGATCGGCGGTCGAGCCGCCCTTCGCCGGGACGTCCATCTTGGCGAGCCGGTGCCCGTTCGTCGCCACCATCCGCATATGGTCGGGCCGGAGCTCCCACAGCACGCCGTTCAGGATCGGCCGGCTCTCCTCGGTCGACGCCGCGAAGGCGACGTGCCCCACGAGCTTGTGCACGACACCCGCCGCCGCCTTCCACGCCCCGTCGAACTTGACGGCGGGGAATGACGGAAACTCCTCCCGCGGTAATCCGAGCAGCTTGAACTTCGAGCGGCCGCACTCGATCGCGACGCGCGACTCGCCCGCAGCCGTGAACCGCACGGGCCCCGAGGGCAGCTCGCGCGCGATGTCCACGAGCTTTTTCGCCGGTAGGGTCACGGCGCCCTCGGCGTCTACCTCGGCCGGCACGGTGGTCGTGACCGCGATATCCAGGTCCGTCCCGGAGAGCCGGAGGCCCTGCTTCGTCACTTCGACCAGGACGTTGGCGAGCACCGGCAGCGTCGTCTTGGCGGGGATCGCCGCCGCGACTCCGCCCAGTCCTTCCTGCAGCTGCTCTCGCGTGATGGTGAACTTCATCCGTCTCGTCGCCCTTTTCCCGAATTTTTGTGGAGTAAGACTCTACTACTCTACTAGAATAGAACTCCTAGTAGTAGTAGTAGAGGGCGGGGAAATGTTGGCGGTCGGCCTAAGCGGTGCCCAGCGAAGCGACTCGCGTCCCGCCGTCATGCAGCCCGTCTGTTGGGTCTGTTGGTATCCCGGGCTTTCCCCACATCTCCGTGCGCTTCCCACACCCGCCCACACCGCTCGTTCCCAGATGTTGGCTACAGTGCGGACAACTCCTGGCGCGCCATTTCGACGCGCTCCTTGAACGTCCGGTCACGCATCATCTGCCGCTCCACCTTGTCGACCGAGTGGATCACGGTCGAATGGTCCCGCCCCCCGAACGCCTGCCCGATCTCCACCAGCTGCATGCTCAGCATGTTGCGCGCCAGATACATCGCAACCTGCCGCGGGATCGTCAGGGTCTTGGTGCGGGCCTTGGAGCGCAGCCCCTCGGGGGTCACGCCCCAGCGCCGTGCCACCACTTCCTGGACGCGATCGATGCTGGGCGTGGGCTGCGCGCCGTAACTCGCCGCGTCCTCCCCCTGGCGGATCTTGTCCGACAGCGCCTCGCGCGCGAGCTCGATCGTGACCTCGCGGTTCTTGAGCGAGGCGAAGAGCAGCAGCTTGATGATGCAGCCCTCGAGCTCCCGCACGCTCGAGCGGACGTGCTCCGCGATGAACCGCAGCACGTCGTCGGGAATGGTGAGCTCGAGGTGATCCTGCTCCGCCTTCTTGCGCAGGATCGCGATGCGGTGCTCCAGGTCCGGGTGCCCGATGTCGGCCACCAGGCCCCACTCGAACCGGGAGATCAGCCGGTCCTCGAGCCCCGGGATCTCTTTCGGTGGCCGATCGGATGTGAGCACGATCTGCTTGTGCCCCTCGAACAAGGCGTTGAACGTGTGGAAGAATTCCTCCTGGGTCATTTCCTTGCCTTCGAGGAAATGCACGTCGTCCACCAGGAAGAGGTCCACGTCGTTGCGGTACCGGCGCCGGAACTCCGACATCGTGCGCGCGTGAATCGATTCGATGACTTCGTTGATGAACTGCTCGGCGCCGAAGTAGTGCACCCGCGTGCCCGGATACTTGGTGAGCACGGCATGGGCGACCGCCTGCATGAGGTGCGTCTTGCCGAGTCCCGTGGCGCCGTAGATGAACAGCGGGTTGTACGTCTTGCCGGGTGCTTCGGCCACCGCGTGCGCGGCGGCGGCGGCGAGCTCGTTCGACTTCCCGATCACGAACGTCTGGAACGTATACCGCTCGTTGAGCGGCGTGGTCGGGACGCCGGCCTTGTCGACGGTCGCCGGCTCGCGTGGCGCCACGAAGAAATCCATCTGCGGCCGCTGCTGGCGGTCCTCCTGCACGCGGAACACGACCGCCGTGGGCCGCCCGAACACGCGCTCGGCCGCGCGTGCCAGGACGCTGGCGTGCTTCGACTCGTTCCATTCGACGGCGAATTGATCGGGGGCACCGACGATCAGGCGACCGTCGTCCAGCGCGATCGGCACCGCTGGCTCGAGCCACGTCCGCACCGTGGCGTCGGGGAGTTCGCGCCGCGCCTCGTCGAGGAGTCGCTTCCAAGCTTCTTTAGTAGACTGCTCCATCCGCGAATGACTATGGGGTGGGACGTCCAGCAAGGGCGGCCCGAAACTACGCGCCGCTTGTGGAAAAGTCAACCTTGACCACCGCGGCGGCGTCGGTGTACGTTTCCCGGCCTCACGAGAGGAATGTATGGGTCCGACGTATCGCCCGCGCAATCGGCGGCGCATCAACAAGCACGGGTTTCGCGCGCGGATGAAAGACGTGTGGGGTCGCGCCGTCCTGTCCCGCCGGCGGAAGAAGGGGCGCAAGCGCCTCACCGTCCGCCTGCCGTCCAAACACCGGAGTCACTAACGGGAGAGCGGTTCCCGCGGCGCGTGCGGCTCGCGCGCGGCCCGGAGCTCGCTGCCTGCTGGGAACAGGGTCGCCGCTTGCGCACCCCGCATCTCGACCTGGCGTGGCGCCTGAGTCCGCTGGGCCACCCGCGGATGGCGATCGTGGTGCCCCGCTTTCAGTTCACCGCGGTGGCCCGCAACCGCTTGCGCCGACGCTTGAGAGAGATTCTCAGACGCTACCCCGTCGCCTCGCTCCCCGCCGTCGATCTCGTCGTGCGCGCGAAGCGCGCAGCGTATGCCGCCCCGTTTGCGCAGCTGCGCGCCGAACTGGCGGCGAGCGTGACACGCCTCACGTGAACCTCCGGCGCTGGCCGCGGCGCGCCGTCATGGCGCTCATTCGTCTCTACCAGTTGACGCTCGCGCACCTGGTATTCACGCAGTGTCGCTTCGTGCCGTCGTGCTCGCGCTACACCTTCGAAGCGGTGGAGCGCTACGGCGCAGTCAGAGGTGTGTGGCTCGGCATCAAACGGATCCTGCGCTGCCACCCGCTGCACCCCGGCGGCTACGATCCGGTGCCCTAAAGGCTAGACGCACAGACGCGCAGACGCGCAGAGGTGAAGTGGAACGACGCGTTATTCTGGCCGTTCTCCTGATGCTCATCGTGGCAGTCTTGCCGAGCATCCTGTTTCCGCCGAAGAAAACGGCGGACCGGCGGACGGCCGGACTGACTGATAGCACGACGAAGCTCGCGCCGGCGGCGCCGGAGTCTGCTGCCGCTCCGGCGCGACCGTCCGTCAGTCCGCCCGTCCGCCCGTCCGCCGGTGCTCCCGCAGACACCGTGTGGGTGACGTCTCCCCTCTATCGACTCGGCTTCACCACGCGTGGCGGCGCCCTGGTGCGCGCGGAGCTGTTGGGCTACCGCTCGTTCGCCCAGGCGGATTCGGGACGCGCCGTCGAGCTGGTCCGAGACGGGGTGCCGCTGCTGGTCTATCGGCGCACGGGGGGCGGCGACACGACGCTCGTGTCCGACTGGACGCTGACGCCCAGCGCGACACGGGTGCAGGTAGGGCCAGAGGGTGCGACCCTCAGCTTCGCCGGTGCGCGAGACGGCGCGCGGCTCGCGCTCGACTACCGCTTCTCCCCGGCCGAGTACCGGTTCGCCGTGCGCGGGCGGATGGAGGGGTTCGGTCCCGCCGGTGCCACGCTGCTGCTCGGGCTGGGGGAGGGGTTGCGATCGGTCGAGGCCGACTCGATGGACGATTTCCGGCACTACGCCGTGGTCACCAAGGCGACGAAGACGCAGCGCACGGACTTCGGGTCGCTCAAGCCGGGCGAGCGCAAGATCCTGGACGGGCCGTTCGAATGGGCCGGCGTCAAGTCGAAGTATTTCTTCATCGCGGCGCTCGCCGTGGAGGAGAACCAGCCGCGCTTCGGCGCCGCTATCGTGGAGGGCGGCCCGCGCACGGTGTCGGCCTCCTCGCTCTTCGGCCGCTCGACCGTGGCGACGCGGACCCCCGTCGCGGTAACGCTGCCCGTGCCCCCCGCGGGCGAGTTTGGGTACGAGGTGTACGTCGGACCCCTCGAGTATCGGCGCCTGTCGCAGCTCGGTCACGACCTGGACGATGCCAATCCGTACGGCGGGTTCCTGCAACCCATCATCCAGCCCGTATCGGTGCTGGTCGTGAACATCCTGATCTGGATGCACGACCGGCTGACGCTCGCCTACGGCTGGGTGCTCATCATCTTCGGCATCCTGGTCCGGCTGCTCTTGTGGCCGCTCAATCAGCGCGCCATGGAGTCGAGCATCCGGATGCAGGCGGTCGCGCCACTCTTGAAGCAGATCCAGGACCGCTACAAGAACGAGCCCGAGCGGCTGCAGCGCGAGATGATGAAGCTCTACAAGGAGCACAACGTCAACCCGTTCGGCGGTTGCCTCCCGATGCTCCTGCCGATGCCGGTGCTGTTCGCGCTGTTCTTCGTGTTCGCGAACACCATCGAGTTTCGCGGCGTGCCGTTCCTCTGGCTTCCTGACCTGTCGCGCGCCGACCCGTACTACATCATCCCGATCGTGATGGGGCTCTCGATGTTCGTGCTCTCGAAGGTGGGGCAAATCGGGATGCCGCCGAACCCGCAGACGAAGATGATGCTGTACTTCATGCCGGCGTTCATGACGCTCCTGTTCCTGAACTTCGCGTCCGGGTTGAACCTGTACTACGCGGTCAGCAACATCTTCAGCATCCCGCAACAGTATTTGATCGCTCAGCGGCGCTTGCGGGAGCAGGGACGCAAGACGTAAGCGGGAAAGGGGAAACGGGAAAGGGGAAAGGCCCGTGTTGTCCGATCCCATAGTCGCCCTCGCGACGCCGCCTGGTCGCTCTGCCATCGCGCTCATCAGGCTCTCGGGGAAGGGTGCGTTCGATGTCGCGGCGCGTGCCCTGCACCCGTTTCACCCCGACCCGCCTCGCACGGTCCGTCGCGTCCACGTGGTGCATCCCGCGACCGGCGCGCCGGTGGATGATGCGCTCGCCGCCTGCTTTCGAGGGCCCCGCTCCTACACCGGAGAGGACCTGGTCGAGCTCTCGACGCACGGTGGGCTGCTCGTCCCCGCGGCGGCGGTCGCGGCGTTCGTGGCCGCGGGCGCGCGACCGGCCCGACCGGGAGAGTTCACGCGTCGGGCGGTGCTGAGCGGTAAGCTCGACCTGCTGCAGGCCGAGGCGACCGCCGACCTGATCGATGCCGGCTCGCCCGCGCAAGCGCGGCGGGCCCTGCACCAGCTCGACCGAGGACTGTCGACGCGGCTCGACGAGCTGCGGGCGGAGCTGCTCGAGGTCGAGGCCCTGATCGCCTACGAGATCGATTTTCCCGACGAGGACGAAGGTCCGGTGGCGCCGGAGCGCGTGGTGCGCGCGTGGCGGGCGGCGCGCGACCGGATCGCCCGGCTCCTCGACTCGGCCCCCGAGGGAGAGCGGCTGCGGGAAGGCGCGCTGCTGGTGATCGCCGGCCGCCCCAACGCGGGGAAGTCGTCGCTCTTCAACGCGCTGCTCGGCACCGAGCGCGCCATCGTGACGGAAGTCCCAGGCACCACGCGGGATGCGGTCGAGGCGCAGGCGGTGCTCGAAGGCTTTCCGTTCCGGCTCGTGGACACCGCGGGGCTGCGGGCGAGCGACGATCGTGTCGAGCGCCTCGGAATCGAGGTGAGCCGAAAGTATCTCGCGGCGGCGGATCTGGTGCTCTACTGCGAGGACAATCGGGAAACGGGAAAGGGGAAACGGGAAAGGGACGCGCGCGACGAGTTTCTGGCGCAGGTGAGCGCCCCCGTCGTGTTCGCGCTTACCAAATCCGACTTGGAGCCACCGCCCGACGGTCCGACCGTCCGGCCGTCCATCGCCGTCTCAGCGGTGACGGGCGAGGGCCTTGCGGACCTGCGTCGCAAGCTCGCGGAGGTGGCCTACGGCCGCCTGCTCGCGCTGGGCGACGTAGAGCCGGTCGTGACGCGGGCGCGGCACCGCAGCGCGCTGGAGCGTGCCCTCAGCGAAGTCGAGGCGTTCCACACCGCCCGGGGGAGCGGCGTGGACGCGGCCGCTGCTGCGACGCACCTGCGCGCGGCGGTGGGGGCGCTCGACGATCTCATCGGCGTGGTCACGCCGGACGACGTGCTCGATCGCGTGTTCGCGAGTTTTTGCGTGGGGAAGTGACTCGCTGGGAGCTTGACGCGGTCCTGACATTTTGCGCCAACCGGTTGTCAGAAGGCCTGCTTGCTGACCCACCTAATCGGCGCCATGTTTTCCCTCCCCCGTTGCCGCGAGGCGCCCCGTGTCACTCGTCAGGTCAGTTCCTCGATTTGCGACCGTCGGATTGGTCGTGACAGCCGCATGCGTCTACGACGCGCGCATTCCCTTCCAGCCGGCCGGGCCGGCAGCCGCCGCTCGGGCTCCCGAGTTCGCGTCCGTTGCAACCCGCGGCGGTGGGGCCAACGGTCGTCACATCGTGTCCTTCAGCGGATCGGTGCCGGCGGATTTCGCGGCGCAGGTCGCGGCCCTGGGCGGCAAGGTGCTCTGGGTGTCGTCGGGCTCGGGCCTCGCCGCGGTGAGCGGTCTCGAGGGATCCGCCGCCGCGACGCTCGCCGGCAAGCGGGGCATTCAGGCGGTGGACGCCGACGCATTGATTCCTCTCGACGTCCCCCTGTTGGCCACGGAAGCGACCGCGGAGGGCGGCGGCGTCCAAAGCAACGCTGCGCCGGCGGCGGCGGTGCGCTACCCTCGTCAGTGGAACATGCGCGCGGTGCAGGCCGACGTCGCGTGGGCGCACGGAGTCGTCGGCTCCTCCGGCGTGTCGATCTTCATGCTCGACTCAGGGATCGACCCCCACCACGCGGACACCGAGGGCCGGGTGGATGCAACGCGCTCGCGGGACCTGCTGGGCACATTCGACGCGCAGCTCGAGGATGGCACAACGGTGCCTTTCACCGAGGCCGATACCGTTCAGAAGTACTTCCCCGGCAAAGAGATCTACACCGATCTGTTCTTCCACGGCACGCACACCGCTGCAACCGTGAGCAGCAACGCGGTGCGCGCGGCAGGTGTCACGTCGCGGACGACGCTCGTGGCCGTCAAAGTCTGCGGGTACATCAACGACTGCCCGTTCAGCTCGATTCTCAACGGCGTGATCTACGCTGCCGACGACGGCGCCGATGTGATCAACCTGAGCCTGGGCGGGGCGTTCCCCAAGGCGGGCAACGGACGCTTCGTGGGACTGATCAACAAGGTCTTCAATTACGCGCGGAGCAAGGGCGTCACGGTCGTGGTCTCCGCCGGGAACTCGGCAGCCGATCTGGACCACGACGGCAACACCTATTGGACCTTCTGCAATACGCCCTCGGTGATCTGCGTCGCAGCCACGGGCCCGACATCCGACGCCAACGCCACCAGTCCCAACCCCAACCTCGTTCGCAACGGCCCGTGGACCAATATCGATGCGCCTGCCTATTACACGAACTTTGGGCGCTCCGCTATCAACGTGGCGGCGCCGGGCGGGAACAGCTCTTTCGGTCCGCCGCTCGCCGCGCCGGCCGGGAGGGACGTGTTCGTGTGGGCGGCGTGCAGCCAGACGTCGCGGCTCACGCAGTTGCTCGGGTGCAGCGCGGCGCCGCTGTTCATCGTCGGCGCCCAGGGCACGAGCATGGCCGCCCCGCACGTCGCGGGCACCGCGGCGTTGCTCGTGTCGATCATCGGCCGGAATCCCGCCCAGATCAAGGCGAGGATCCAGCAGTCGGCCGACAACGTGGCCGGTAACGGCACGACCCCGTTCTACGGTAAGGGCCGGCTGAACGTGGCCCGGGCGGTCGGTGCCATCCCGTGACCCCGTAGCCTAGATTTCATGCTCTGAGAGGGCGGCGGCTCCTGTCGGGACCGCCGCCCGACTTTTTCCACCAGGAGGATACGAGCGGATGGACGTCCAGGCGGGCACGGCTCCCCCTCCCGTTATGCGGTCCCCCGAGCGCTGGCTCGCAGTCTTGAGAATCGCCGTCGGCCTGTGGTTCGCGAAGGCCGTGTTCACCAAGCTGAGCGTCACGCTCGCCTGGGGCTTCCTGCCCGTGCCCACCGCGTCGGACCGGTGGCAGCACGTCATGCCGATCCTGGTCACGAAGTATGCGGAGGGCAATCCGATCGGCTTCTTCAAGGAATTCCTGCTGAACACCGTGGTCCCGAACAGCCACGTGTACGCCCAGCTCACGGCGTTCGGGGAAGCAGCGGTCGGTTTGGGGCTCGTGTTCGGGTGCTGCACGACGCTCGCGGCCGCGATTGGGCTGGTCCTGGTCGTCAACTACGGCTTCGCGGTGCAGTGGCAGGGGTCGGCACAGCAGGGGTTCCACTACATGCTGATCACCACCCTGGTGGTGATTCTCGGCGCGCGGGCGGGGCGGGTGTGGGGCGTGGACGGCTGGGTGTGGGCCCACCGGCCCGGCTCGTGGCTCGCACGGGTGCCGCTCGGCTAGGGGATGTACAGCAGGTCGTTCGGCCGCTCGCCCACCGGGATAGCCGTGACGACCTTGCGCGTCTCCGTGTCGATCACCGACACGCTGTTGGAGCGTCCGTCGGCCGTGTAGAGCCGCCGTCCGTCCGGCGACAGCGCGATCCCCCAGGGCCGCCGCCCCACCACGATCGAATCGATCACCGTCTGGCGAGCGACGTCTGCGACGCTCACGCTCGCGGCCGCTCCCTCCGTGAGGTAGGCGAGCCGCCCGTCAGGACTGAACGCGATGCGGACCGGCTTGGTCTTGCCGTCGCGAATCGGGAACTGTGCGACCACGCTGTCGGTGGCGACGTCGATGACGGTGACGTTGCCACCCGCCTCGGCCGACACCCAGGCTCGGGTGCCGTCGGGGGTCAAGGCGACCGTGCGCGGGTTGTCGCCCACATGCAGGGTCTTCAGGAGACGGCCGGTTTTCGCGTCGAGCACGGAGACGGTGCTGTTCGTCTCCGCGGTGACGTAGAGCTTCGTACCGTCGCGCGTGATCCCCACGCCCTCGGGCTCGACGCCCACCGGCGTCGAGAACAGCGTTTTCCCGCTCGCGATGTCGATCGCCGACGCGTGCGCGATCTCCTCGTTCGACACGTAGGCCACCTTGCCGTCGGGGCTGAGCGCCACCAGCTCGGGGTCACGGTTCGCTGGGATAGTCCGCGTCATCGTGCCGCTCGCCACGTCCACCACGCCGAGCGCGTCGTCCTGCCCCAGGGCGACGTACACCGTCCTCCTGTCGGGACTCAGCGCCATGCCGCGCGGGCGCTTGCCCACCGGGATGGTCGCGACGACGGCGTTGGTGCGTGGCGAGACGACGGAGATGGTGTTGGGGATCTCATTGGTGACGTAGAGCTGCGGCTCGCGCGACCCCGCGCCAAAGGCGCTCGCGAGGACGAAGGGTGCGGCGAGGGCGGCGGCATGCCACCGGCGGGTCGTCTGGGTCAACGGAACGTCCGGGTCAATCGTTGAAGATCGCCTGGTCGACGTGCAGCGCCTTGTCGAGCCCGCGGAGGCGGTCGCGCCCCCGGATACCCTTGAGGATCGCCCCCGTCAGGTCGGCGCCCGTTACGTCGGCATCCGTGAGATCGGCCCCGGTGAGGTCGGCCCGAACGAGCAGCACCTTGCGGAGGTTCGCGCCGGTGAAGTCGGCGCCGCTGAAGTCCACGCTGCTGGCATCGACGCGCATGATACCCATCGACTGGTTGCCGGGGTCCACGCCCAGATTCGCTTTGATGAATTTCGCGCGCTGCGCCTTGGCGTTGTTCATCGGCCCGATCAGGCGGGCGCCCGAGAGGTCCGCGTCGGAGAGATCGGCGTCGTACAGGATAACGGCGAAGACGCTGGCATCACGCAGGACGGCGCGTCGCAAATCGACGCGATAGGCCACGACGACGTCCAGATTCGCCGCGGTGAAATCCGCCTCGGTCGCCACCGCATCGGTGAGCGTGACTGACGAGAGCTGCGCCTTCACCAGATTGGTGCGCACCAGGCGGCACTTCGTGAAATTGGCGCGCTTGAAATCGACGCCCGCCAGATCGAGTCCGGAGAGGTCCTTCCCGGTGAAGTCGGCGGGGTGTGCAGGCGTGGCACGGTCGAGTGCCACGAGCACTTGCTCGCGGGTCAGGGGCTGCTGCGCACGGCCGGCGTCGGGGGCGACGCTCGCTGCGACGACGGCGACGACCACGCCCGCCAGCCTGCCCGCGCGGCCCGTCACGGACTCTTGGTTTTCTGCTGCTGGTCGGAGAGCCGGTGCGGCCGTCCCGGCTTGAGCCAGCCGTCGCTCCGTGCCTTCACGTAGAGGTAGACCTCCTGGATCGCCCCGGAATCGAGCAGCACGTTCCACGCCGGCATGCCCTTCGGGGGCCGGCCGTTCCAGGCGGTGTTGAAGAAGCTGTCGCGCGGGAAGTTCGCGCCGGTAGGGCTCACGGCCCAGCGCAGATCGGGCGCGGTCGGAAGGATGGGGTGCATCGCGTCCTCGCCGTGGCAGCGGTAGCAGTAGACGTGCCACCACTTCCACCCCTGGTAGATCGAATCCGACACCAGCAGGCTGTCCCGCACGGTGTCCCGCAGCGCGGCCACGGCGGCGGCGGGCTGCCCGCCGCGCGGCGCCCACGTCATAGCGACTACGGCCGTGATCCAGGCGCCGACCAGGCCACCCCGCACGAAGTGCTTCGTCCTCACGTCCCCTCTCCCTCGTTGGTTGTACGGTTCCCGCCGGGCGAAGCGCCGCTACGGGCGCATCTCGATCATCGGTACATTGTACTGCTCGAGGATCGCCGTGATCTCTCCGCGTCGGCGGTCGACCACGGAATCGAGCGTGGCCTTGAGCGCCTTGTCGCGGTGCCGCACGGCCATTGCCATATCGAATGCAAAGGGCATTCCTGATACCGCGTCGGTGTCGGGCAACGCAACCATGGTGAGCGGGACGACCTGGCGCTTCACCCAATAGCCCGCCAGGGGCCCCCACACGATGGCCACGTCGATCGAGTCTTTCGCGACCGCGTGTACGATGTCGTCAGGGTGGTCCGCTTTGGGGTCGGGGTTGAGGAAGTTCCCGAACCCGACGAGGCCCACGATGCCGCGGGCGCCGAGCGCGTGCGCCGGTGGCGTGTTGGTGTAATCGTAGCCGATCATGTTCACGCCGATCTTCAGGCGCTTCAAGATCGTGTCATCGAGCGAGCGTACGGTGAACCCGCGGTCGGCGCGGTACACGAAGTAATAGGTGGAGCGGTAATAGGGCTTCGTCGTCGCCACCGGGTCGAGGCCCACCGGGGCCTGGATCATGACGTCGCAGAATCCGCCAAGGATCGAGTTGCGCAGGACGCCACGGCGGCTGGGCCACCAGTAGTTGATGACCGTCGCATTGAGATCTCGCGCGACGAGGTGGGCGATCTTGTTTTCGAATCCCTCCTCCTGGCTGTTGGAGAAGGGCATGTCGTACGGGTCGGCGCAGACGCGCAGGTCCGAGGGAGGCCGCTGCTGCGCGCTGGCCATGAGTACGACGGCGGCGGCGGCGAGGAGCGCCACCGTGAGCCTACCCCGTATGGAATGCATGCGTGCTCCCGGCGGAACCGTCAGAAGGTGAAGAGGTGGCCAAGTACTACACCCGGTGCCGGAGCGCGTTCGCTCCGGCACCGGGTGCTCGACGCATCTGCCTACTGCGATTGGTGTTGCCCTTCGACTGCTTACAACCCGAACACGAGCAGCGTGCCGCCCGCGTTGCTGATGTTGATGTAGTCACCGAAGGCGCCGATCGCGCCGAGCGCGGCGGTCGGATCCTCGGGGCCGATGCCGAGCGCC
>Ga0209161_10000609_pt1 | contig 29003 bp, 28 predicted proteins | sample GraSoiAngelo_155_FD_186169 | JGI IMG/M metagenome (GOLD analysis project Ga0209161, IMG submission 186169) | Grasslands soil microbial communities from the Angelo Coastal Reserve, California, USA - 14_1009_13_30cm (SPAdes) (version 2) | ecosystem: Environmental > Terrestrial > Soil > Grasslands... | reverse complement strand
TCTTCCCGTGGTCCACGTGCGCGATGATCGCGATGTTGCGAATCGATCCGGTCTCGTTCACTTCCACCTCACGAGGTCAAAAAAGAAGGAGGCCACCCGGCGGCTGGCCTCCTCCGGAATTGCCTTTGGATTCTACCCTACTGCGTCGCGACCGTCGCTCCGAAAGCCTGGAGCACCGGACCGATCGGGTTGGCGAACGAGCCGCCCGAGCCGCCGGCGAAGCAAAGACCGACCGGATTGTTTCCCGTCTCGGTCACCATGAGCGAGCCGGAATCGCCGGCGCGGATGAAGGTGGCCGGGGTCATGATCTGACCGCTGAAGGTGGCGGTGCCGGTGGAATATCCGACCGTGATCGTCACGTTGATGGCCTGCACCGTGCCGTGCGTGAGCCCGGACGTGCGGCCGGATTTCTTGACGGCAAGCCCGACCGAAGCGGCCTGAACGGACGACGTGGCCGTATAGCCTCCCGACTGGACGACGCTGGTGGGGTTGCCCGTGTCCATCTGGGCGATCGCGCAATCGATCGTGTTGTTGCCACCGAAGTTGATGCGCACGAATTGAGACAGCGTGCCGCACTGCGGCGTCACGGCGCATCTCGGCTTGCCATCGTAGCGCCCGGGAGCGTCTTCGCGCTCGCCGATGCTGGCGGCGTTCTCGCGCGCGTAGACGTGATTGTTCGAGAGCAGGTACTTGGTGCCGCTCTTCAGCACCACGGCGCCGATCGTGCCTGCCGCGCATTCCAGGTTGTTGCCCGTCGAGGTGCCGCACTGACCCGAGCCGCCCGGCTTGGCATACGGTACGACGTCACCCACCACGCGCACTTCGGTCTGGATCCCATCGACGCTTGCGGGGATGTTTCCCACACCCGGCTTCCGGGTGAGGACGAGCACCGCGAGCCGGCCGTTCGCGCCGACGCCGGTGCCGGTGCCGACGACGTCGGGAATCTTCATCAGCTCCGGCGTATGGGCGTTCTGCACCCGCATCGCCAGAGCCACATCGTTCGGATTGTGCGCCGAGAGCGCGGACGCCACGTTGGATCCCCCGGAGCTGGTAGGCGAGCTGACCGACCCTTCTCGGCTGCAGCTTGTGAGGACCAGTGCGGCCGCGGCCACGAGGAGGAGTGAGACGACGAGCAGGAGACGGGCGTTGTGCTTCCTTGGCATGGAGGGACCCTCCTAACCGGAATCGTACGTCGCCAAGTGAGGGCCCGTCTTCACGCGCCGCCGGATGAGCTCGCGGGGAGAGAGCCCTGTGAGAAGGAAGCCGTAATTTCTATCACATTCCGGGCGTGGATCAATGAGGGAGCGGGTGAGCGGGAAACGGTGTCTCCCGTGGAACATTTATCGCAGCTGAATCCTGGTGGGATCGATCTTGGGCTTGGGGAACTTCATGTCCAGGGACTCGAGCGTCTCGAGCACGATCTCCGCCACCGCGAGGTTCCGGAACCACTTCTTGTTCGCGGGAATGATGTGCCAGGGCGCCTCCTTCGTGCTGCAGCGCGTGAGCGCGTCCTCGTACGCCGCCTGGTAAGCGCTCCAGTATTTCCGCTCCGAGAAATCCGCCTCGGAAAGCTTCCACCACTTCCGCTTGTCCTCGATGCGCTCGAGCAGGCGCCGTTTCTGTTCCGCCTTGCTGATGTGAAGGTAGAACTTGAGGATCGTGACGTGGTTCTCGGTGAGGTGCCTCTCGAAGGCGTTGATCTCCTCGTAGCGGTTCTTCCATACGGGCCGTGGAACGAGATTGTGCACGCGCACGACGATCACGTCCTCGTAATGGGACCGGTTGAAGATCCCGAACTCTCCGTAATTGGGGACGGCATTGTGGATGCGCCACAGGTAATCGTGGTCCAGCTCGTCCTCCGTGGGCGCCTTGAAGGACTTGACCTGGACCCCGGCGGGGTTCAGCCCCGTCATGACGTGGCGGATGGTGCCGTCCTTCCCCCCCGTGTCCGGAGCCTGGAGGACGATGAGGAGCGCGCGCTTGTTCTCCGCGTACATGAGGTACTGCAGCTCGGCCATCCGGCTGCAGGTCTTCAACAAGATCGCGTCCACGTCCGGCTTCCCCTTGAACCCGGGCGTGGCGTCCGGATCGTGATCTCTCAAGTCCACCTTGGTTCCAGGGTTCACGCGCAGCTTCTCGATCAGATTCATGCTCTTCATGCGGTCCAGTATGCGGGAAGCGCGCGGAGGCGTACAATGGAACACCCCATGGCAGGCCGCTCTTCCAGAACCAACGGAGCCAAGGTCCGGTTCGACGCGGACGAGGCGATCTCGCATCTCCGCGAGCGGGACCCGAAGCTTGGACCGCTCCTGGATCGAATCGGGACGTTCCGGCTGAAGCTGGACGGAACCGCGACGCCGTTCGCGGCACTCTGCGAGAGCATCATCTACCAGCAGATCACGGGCAAGGCCGCGGCCTCGATCGCGGGGCGGTTCCGCGACCGCGTCGGCGATGGGCGCTTTCCTCCCCCGGAGCGCGTCCTCGAGGCTCCGGACGCGCTCCTGCGCGAGGTGGGGCTCTCCCGGGGAAAGTGCGCCGCCTTGCGCGATCTCGCGGCGAAGTCGCTCGACGGAACGGTTCCGGAGATGCGGCGCCTCCGCACCATGGAGGACGACGTCGTCGTGGAGCGGCTCACCCAGGTGCGCGGGATCGGACGCTGGACGGCGGAGATGTTCCTGATCTTCCGCCTGGGCCGCCCCGACGTGCTCCCCATCCACGACTACGGCGTGCGCAAGGGATTCAAGGTCGCGTTCCGCACGCGGGAGCTCCCGAAGCCGGAGACGGTCGCGCGGCGCGGCGAGCGCTGGCGCCCCTACCGGACGGTGGCGAGCTGGTATCTGTGGAGGGCCCTGGATTGAGCACGGTCGCGCGTCCCGTCCGCGAGATCATCGGGGATTTTCTCGAGAAGGGCCCGTACGCCGTCGTCGGGGCGTCCAACGATCGCGCGAAGTACGGCAACAAGGTGCTCCGCGCCTACAAGAGCAAGGGATGGAAGGTGTATCCCGTCAATCCGCGCGAGAAGGAGGTGGAGGGGCTGACGGCCTATCCCGACCTCGCCTCCCTTCCCGAGAAGCCGCGCGGCGTCTCCATCATCACGCCGCCGCCGGTCACCGAGCGGGTCGTCGTCGAGGCCGCCGAGGCGGGCGCCCGGTTCGTGTGGATGCAGCCGGGCGCGGAGAGTCCCGAGGCGATCCGCATCGCCCGGGAGCGCGGGCTCGAGGTGATCGGGGACGGAAGCTGCTTCCTGGTCGAAACCCGGTTTCGAGGGTAGATCCCCGCCCTGGCGGACGAGCTCCCCTTTCCGGAAATGGAGCGGCTCTAGGCGTTGAGCGGCGGCCGCTCGCGGTGGAACCGGGTGCGCGATTGATAGAGGGCCCCGAGGGCGAGGAGCGTCGACTCCTCGAAGGGGGATCCCATGATCTGGAATCCCACCGGCATCCCGCCTTTGCCGAATCCGCACGGGAGCGCGATCGAGGGAAGCCCGCAGGAGTTGCCCACCGCTCCGACCGGATCCGCGTAGGGCAGCGACTTGTTCAGGTCCTCGTGGATCGAGGGCGCGACCGACATGAAGTTCGGCGTCACGATCACGTCGTAGCGTGCGTAGAAGTCGGTCATCTTCTCCTGGAGCACGGCTCGCATCCGCCACGCCTTGACCAGGTCCGCGCCGTTCAGCGCGCGCGTGATCTCCTGCTGGTAGGGCGCGTAGGGATCTTTGAGATCCCAGACGCCACCCGACTTGTAGAAGTTCTCGAACGTGGAGAGCGCCTCGGCGTTGATGAGGACGCTCGCCATCTCGGAGGCCGGGAACTCGGGAAGCGAGGTCTCGGTGAGCGTGAGCCCTGCCCCGCGCAGATCCGCGACCGCCTGATCGAACCTCGACTTCACCTCGGGCTCGGCGCCCTTCGTCTTCTTGAAATCGAGCGGAATCAAGGCGCCGCGGATGCGGGAAGGGTCGAGCCGCCCGCCGTCGAGGCGGACCGGCTCGTCGGCGGCGCTCGCGTCGTCGGGGTCCGGACCCGCGATCGCCTGGAGTATCAGACGGCAGTCCTCCGCGGAACGCGCGAGGGGCCCGATCTTGTCGAACGTATAGGCGCCCACCATCCCGCCCGCGCGGCTCACCCGCCCATAAGGGGGCCGGAGCCCCGTGATCCCGCAAAAGGCCGAGGGGCAGAGGATCGATCCCCAGGTCTCCGTGCCGACGGCGAAGCCCACGAGCGCCGAGGCTACCGCGGCGCCCGAGCCGGACGAGGAGCCTCCGGTCCAGCGCTCCGGGTCCCAGGGATTTCGGCCCGGGCCGCTGATCGAGGCATCCGCGAAGCGATACCCCAGGCATCCGGCGAACTCCACCATCGCGAGCTTCCCGAGAAGAATCGCGCCCGCCTCGCGGAGCTTCCGCACCACGGTGGCGTCCTTGTCGAACATCTGATCCTTGGTGGCCTTGGCACCCCAGCCGGTCTTGATCCCCGCGGTCGCGAGGAGATCCTTCGCTCCGTAGGGGATGCCGTGGAGCGGGCCGCGATAGCGGTCTTTCGCGATCTCGCGCTCCGCCGCGCGCGCCTGCTCCCGCGCCACGTCCGGGGTCACGGTCGCGAACGCGTTCAGCTTGGGACCGAGACGCCCGATGCGATCCAGGTACGCCTCGGTGAGCTCGACGGGGGAGAGCTTGCGCGACCGGATCTTCGGCGCCAGCTCCGCGACCGAAAGGTAGAGAACGTCCTCGCCGATCATCGCCGCGTCCCTCGCTTGGACTTGAGGGGCCGGAAGGCGAACGCCATCGGGCTGCCCGGTGAAAGCTCGTAACCCCGGATCGTCTTGAGCTGCTCCGCAAGCGCCTTCTCCTGGGTCCCGATCTCCTTCTTCACCGCCGCCGTCGGTGCGCGGCGGCCTTCGCGGGTGCGGGGCTCGGGCCCCGTGAGGGCGGAAGCGGCGCGGGACAGAGGTGAAGAGACCAGGGCGCCTCCTCCGAGCGCCAGGAGCGTGACGAAGCGGCGGCGTCTCATCCTTTGCGGGGACGTTTTCATGAGCTTCCTCCTAGGCTTCCGGGAACCGGGTGTCCAGCGTAGCGACGCAATGGACCAGCGAGCGGTGCGCGCCCGCGTATTTCAGGAGCGTGATCGTGTTTCCCTCGACCCGCATCTTTCCGGTGAGGATCGCGCTCGCCGCGAGCGTCTTGCCGTTCAAGATGTCGAGCCAGAGAGGAAAGGGCGCGCGGAGCGCGAAGCCTTGGTCGGGATGCGTGGGACCGGGGACGAACTCGGCGCCGAGACAGCGGCCTTCCTGGAGCCGGAGCAGCAGGTACGAGCCTCGCGCGATGGCGCCGCCCGGCTCGAACGCGAAGAGGATGTTGCCATTGAATCCGGTGCCCCAGCTCTGGCCGGCGTTCCGGTACTCGCTCGAGGCGTTGATTCCCTCCTCCAGCGCGTGTGCCCATTCGGAAGTGCCGAAGAGGACGGGCATCAGTCCGCGGCCGGCACGCTTTCGCCGGGCACTCTTCGCACGTCCGCGGGTGCCGCGGGGAACGGAACGAACCCTGGATTCAGGATCGAGTGCGGATCGTACTTGTGCTTGAGCGCCGTGAACGGGCCCCACTGATCGCCGAAGTGATTCTTCCAGCGATCCTCGGTCCAGTCGAGGTACCCGGAGAGATAGCGCTTGCCCCCCATGAGCTCGGTCATGCGGCTCAGGTTCTCGAGCATGGGCCGGGCCCGCTCCCAGAAGCGGGCCGGAATCGCGGGAAGCACTCCGAATCCGATCAGGTCCTCGCCGGGCGGACGCATGAAGAAGGGCACCTTCGAGGTCGTTCCCTTCGCGGGCCAGAGCAGCACGTGCCCCCCGACCAGGATCGAGGGGGGCAGGTCGGGCAGCACCGATTCGATGCAATCCACCGCATGCTCCCAGGGAAGCACCGTCTCGATCCACGCGTGGATGTGCTTCCAGGTGCCTCCCTGCTTCCAGAGATCGAACACCGGGATCATGCGCTCGAAGAAATCCACCGTAGGGAGATCGTCCACATAGAGGCGCTCGAAGGGATCCAGCCCGCGCAGGAGCTCCTCGTCGTCGGGTGGGTGCCCCGGATCGAATTCCACGGTGAGGTGGAAGGGATAGAACCATCGCGCGAAGACCTGGCGGCGGCCGGCCACCGGCTTCGTGCCCTGCGGCGACGGAGACGCCCAGCTCTCGAGGTGGTCCCACCGGCCGCGCTCCATCGCGAGCTTCGCGTCATGGAGAAAACCGCGAAGATCGCGATAGAGGAGATAGTACGTGCGGGTCATGGGCTTCGTGGCACGGAGATCCAGTCTCGCTCGCGTGATGATCCCGGCCTGGCCCAGCCCGGCGAGCGATCCCCAGAAGAGATCGGCGTGCTTCTTCCGGTCGCAGACCAGGCGCTCGCCTGTTCCCGCCACCACCTCCAGCTCGCGGACGTTGTCCCCCTGCGTGCCGTACTTGAAGGAGGAGACTCCGATCCCCGCGATCGCGAGGGTGCCGCCCACGGTGACGCTGAGGTTGTTCGTGAGCACCGGCGGAGCGAGATTCCGCGGCGCGAGATGGCGCACGAGATCGCGCCACACCACGCCCGCTTCCACGTCCACGCTCGGCGCCGAGGCGTCCACGGAGAGGATGCGCCTCATCGAGGACATGGAGAGCAAGATCCCGCCGTCGCTGATCGCGACGCGGCTCTGGCTGTGAGCGGCTCCGCGCGTGGAGACCGTGAGCCCGTGCTCCCTCGCGAACGTCACCGTTGCCGCGACGTCGCGAGCCGTCAGCGGAGAGACGACGAGGCGGGGCGTTGCGTGGAAGAGATTCCCGAAGTTGCTGAGGAGGCCGGCGTGGTACTGGTCCGGCGTCGAGACGACGCCTTCGATGCGGTTCTGGAGCAGCGTGTAGAGTCGGTCCACGAGACGGAAGGTCTCCGAGCTTTGCGATTGGCCGGGAAGCCGCTATCTTACTGGATCGGAACGGAAAACACACGGGCGCCCGGGGGCCGCGCGCGACGGCCCGGAGGAGCGTCCGGCCCTTGGGAGGTGGCGGTGATGCATCGGCGTTCGATGTTCCTCGGCTCGCTCCTCGTGCTTCTCTTTGCTCCGGGCCTCGCATCCGGGGCCGTCCCGCTCTACACCGGCCTCGGGACCGTGCACCACGCGGTGACCACGCGATCCCCGCTCGCGCAGAAGTATTTCGACCAGGGCCTCAGGCTCTGCTACGCCTTCAATCACGACGAGGCCATCCGCGCCTTCCGCGAGGCGGCGCGTCTCGATCCCTCCTGCGCCATGGCACACTGGGGCGTCGCCTTCGCCCTCGGGCCCAACGTGAACTTCCCGGTGGATCCGCCGCGCGAAAAGGAAGCGTTCGCGGAAGTGGGGAAAGCCCGCGCGCGGGCGGCCAGGGCGACCGCGCGCGAACGCGCCTGGATCGAAGCGCTCTCGAAGCGCTATTCCGGCGATCCCAAGGCGGATCTCAAGGCCCTCGACCAGGCCTTCGCGGACGCGATGGGGAATCTCGCCGCGAAATATCCCGACGATCTCGACGCAGCCACGATCTACGCCGAGGCGCTCCTGGACGTGAGGCCCTGGGACTGGTGGACCTCGGACGGCAAGCCCCAGCCTGGAATCCAGGAAGCCATCGCCGCCCTGACCCGGGTCTTGAAGAAGAACCCATCCCACACCGGGGCCAATCACCTCTACATCCACGCCCTCGAGGAATCGCCCCATCCAGGACAGGGACTCCTCGCCGCGGGGAGGCTCGCGAAGCTGGCCCCCAACGCCGGGCATCTGGTCCACATGCCCTCCCACATCTACATGCGCGTGGGCCGCTATCGCGACGCGACCGAGCTGAACCGGAAGGCGATCGGGATCGACCACGCCTACATCGAGGCGGAGAAGCCGCATGGCATCTACCCGATGATGTACTACGTCCACAACATGCACATGGCCTGGGCGGCGATGACGTTCGAGGGGCGGAGCGTGGAAGCGATCCGGATGGCGCGGACCCTCGCCGATCACGTCTCCCCCGAGGCGGTCCGGCAGATGCCTCCCATGGAGTTCTGGCTTCCGGTCCCCTACTACGCGCTCGCGCGGTTCAAGAAGTGGGACGAGATCCTGCGCGAGCCGGCGCCGCCGCCGGACCTGAGATACACGACCGGCATGTGGCACTACGCGCGCGGGGTCGCGCTGGCGGCGACGGGGAAACAGGGCGAGGCGCTGGCCGAGCGCGACAGCGTGGCCGCGATCGCGGCGGCGATGCCTCCCGAGGCCATGGCGGGTCTCAATTCCTCGGCGGCGCTTCTCCGCCTCGCGTCGAGCGCCCTCGACGGGGAGATGGCGATGAGGGGGGCGCGCTACGCGGAGGCGGCGAAAGATTTCCGCGAGGCCGCGGCCAAGGAGGATTCCCTGCATTACGACGAGCCGCCCGCATGGTACCTGCCCGTGAGGCAGTCGCTGGGCTTGGCCCTCCTCAAGGCCGGAAAGGCCGAGGAGGCGGAGAAGGCCTACCGGAAGGATCTCGAGCGCTACCCCGGAAACGGATGGTCCCTGTACGGGCTCGTCCAGGCGCTGAGCGCGCGCGGCCGCGTGACGGAAGCGATGGCGGCGAAGAAGCGCTTCACCCGCGCGTGGGCGCGCGCGGACTTCAGCCTCGCGGGCTCCGCGATGTAGGGAAGGTTTCTAGCGGCCGAGCGCGAGATCGCGCGCGACCTTGATCACCAGCGCCAGGACCACCAGGAGCACGACGGCCCGGATCACGCGGTCCCCCCGGCGCACGGCGATGTGGGCGCCCAGGAATCCGCCGAGGAGCTGCCCCGCGGCGAGCGGGAGCGCGATGGACCACACGATCGCTCCACGGCTCGCGAAGAGGACGGCCGCGGCGACGTTCGAGGCGAAGTTCGCCACCTTGGCGTCCGCGCTGGCGCGCGCGAGCGGGAGTCCCAGGAGCCCCACGAAGCCCGCGATGTAGAAGGTCCCAGCGCCCGGACCGAAGAATCCGTCGTACGTCCCCACCGCCAGGGCGGCGATCCCCGCGACCCATGCCCCTCGCGCCGGCGCGCTCCGGGCTTCCGCCCGCGGCCGCGCCACGGTGACGAGAGCCGCGGCCAGGACGAGGAGACCCAGGACCAGGGGACGCAAGACTTCCGGGCGGATCACGCTCACGAGCGCCGCCCCCGCCAGGGCCCCCAGGAACGCCAGAGGGAACGTGACGCGCGCCGCCCGCCAGTCCACGAGGCCGGCACGGGCGTACCGGACGGCTGCGGCGAGCGAGCCGAAGAGCGACTGCCCCTTGTTGGTCCCGAGCGCGAGATGCGGCGGGAGCCCCACCGCGAGGAGCGCCGGGACCATGATCAGTCCTCCGCCCCCGCCGATGGCGTCCACGGCCCCGGCGAAGAACGCGGCCAGGACCAGCGCAGCGAGCTCGAGCGGGGAAACGGCCGGCACGGGGGAACGCAGGCTCACCGGCTCGAGGATTCGCCTTGATGCCTGATACTTTGCATCATGAAGTAGTGTGCGTACCTCTTCTGCGAGATCGACTGTCACCTCGCCCACTCGGTGGAGCGCGTCGCCCGAGGGAAGCTCCCTTGTACCCCAATCCGCGGCAAGTCTACATCGTGGATTTCCCGGTTCCGGATCTGACCGGCTCCCGCGAAACCCCTTGACACCCCGGCAACTTGTTCGATATTAAGCATGCTGAACTTTATTCAGCGCTGCGCACTGCCTCGAAGGAAAGGACCCCATGGAGATCTGGAAGCGTTTCAACGACAAGGAATTGACGCACTCCATGGCCCACTATCTCCAGGCGGTCGCCGGGCTCAAGGAGGAGAAGGGACACGCCCGGGTGGGGGAGATCGCCGACCGGCTGGGAGTGTCGAAGAGCGGCGTAACCTCGATGCTGCGCTCGCTGTCCTCGCGCGGGCTCGTCACGCACGAGCCCTATGGCTGCGTCGAGCTCACCGACGACGGAAAGCGCCTCGCGCGCCAGACCGAGAGCAATCGCCAGGTGCTCACGATGTTCCTGACCCACATCCTTCGCGTGCCCGAGGAGATCGCCTACGAGGACGCGTGCATGATCGAGCATCTGGTCGGTCCCGAATCGATGGCCCAATTCCTGAGGCTGACGGCGTTCATCGGCTCCGAGGATCCCGCGGCCGAGCGGTTCCGGACCGCGTTCCATCAGTACCAGCATCGCTGCGCGAGCAAGGCGGCCGCCAAGGAGTGCCCGGTGTGCAAGCACGGGCGCTGCCTCGCGGACACGTTCCCGGGGCTCTCGGACAATTTCGCCGAGGGAGCCGCCAAGTGACTCCGCGGCGCAGCACCTGCCCCAAGACCAAGAAGCTCGCCGAGCTCAAGGCCGGCGCGCGCGCCGTGGTCCGGCACGTCTCGGGCGAGCCCGAGCTCCTGCGCCGGCTGCTGGAGCTGGGATTCGTTCCAGGCACTCCCATCACCCTGGTTCGTCGTGCCCCGATGGGCGACCCGATCGAGCTCCGGCTCCGCGGCACCCACTTCTCCATACGAACCTCCGAGGCCGATCGCATCGATGTCGATCCCTACTGATCTCGCCGCCGTCTCCCCGTCCACTTCGGACCGGGCGAGGCGGCAGCCCGAGGCGCACCGCCGCACGAGACGCAAGCTGGTCGCGATCGCCGGCGGCCCCAACTGCGGGAAGTCCACCCTCTTCAACCGGCTCACGGGGCTGCGGCAGAAGGTCGCCAACTACCCCGGCGTGACCGTGGAGAAGAAGGCCGGCTTCTGCCCGCTCGCCTCGGGACGCACGGTCGAGGTGCTGGATCTGCCGGGCACGTACAGCCTTCGTCCCGGCTCCCCGGACGAAGTCGTCGTGCGCGACGTGCTCCTGGGCGTTCAGTCCGACACGCCGCTTCCCGATCTCACCCTGCTCGTGCTCGACGCGACGTGCCTCGAGCGCCAGCTCTACCTCTGCATGCAGCTCATCGAGATCGGAAGACCCGTGGTCGTGGCGCTCAACATGATGGACACCGCGGACGAAGAGGGGCTCCATGTCGACGCGCCCCTCCTCGAGCGGACATTCGGCGCCCCGGTCATCCCCATCTCCGCGAAGACCGGGAGCGGGCTCCGGGAGCTACGTGAAGCGATGGAGCAGGACGTGGCACCGCCCCGTCCGGTGACGCGCACGCTCGCGGCGCCCCTCCTCCAGGCGGCCCAGAAGGTCGCCGGCATGCTGCCATCTACCGGTCCCCTCGCCACGCTGAACCGGTTCCACGTCGCGATGGCGCTCCTCCTCGACGAAGGGGAGGACGATTCCCTCATGCGCGCCGTGCCACCCGCGATCCGCCGCGAGGTGCTCGCGTTGCGGGCGCTTCTCAACGCGGAGATTCCCGAGTGGCGCTCCCACGAACCCATCGGGCATTACCGCTCGATCGAGGATCTGATCCGCCGCGCCACCCTGCGCGTAAAACCGGAGACTTCGGTGCGCGAGCGCATCGACCGGGTGCTGACCCACCGGGTGTTCGGTCCCCTCATCTTCATCGCCTTCATGGCGGTGATCTTCCAGTCGCTCTTCATGTGGGCGCAGCCGCTCATGAACGCGATCGATTTCGGGGTTTCCGCTCTGGGCCGTTTCATCGGACCCTGGCTCCCGGCGGGCCCCATCCGGTCGCTCGTGGTGGATGGAGCGATCGCCGGCGTGGGCGCGGTGGTGACCTTCGTGCCTCAGATCGCGTTCTTGTTCCTGTTCATCTCGCTCATGGAGGATTCGGGATACCTCGCGCGGGCCGCCTTCATCATGGACCGTCTCATGCGAGGGGTCGGGCTCTCGGGCCGGGCCTTCATCCCGCTCCTCTCTTCCTTCGCGTGCGCGATCCCCGGCATCATGGCGACGCGCACGATCGACAACCGGCGCGACCGGCTGACGACGATCCTCATCGCTCCCTTCATGTCGTGCAGCGCGAGACTTCCCGTCTACGCGCTCCTGATCGGGGCCTTCATCCCGAACCGGACGGTGCTCGGGATCTTGAATCTTCCCGGGCTCGTGCTCTTCTGCCTCTACGTGCTGGGGATTCTCGCGGCGGTGGTCGTGGCCTGGGCGCTGAAGCGCACCGCCCTCCGAGGGGCGCGGCCGCTCTACGTCATGGAGCTCCCGCCCTACCGGGTGCCGTCCTGGCGCTCGGTGCTGGTCACGGTGCGCGATCGCGCGGGGCTTTTCGTGCAGAAGGCCGGCACGGTGATCCTCGCGGTCTCGATCGTGCTCTGGTTCCTGGCCTCCTATCCCAAGAATGCCGAGGTGAAGCCGCTCGAGAAGGAGCTCCAGAAGGTGGAACAGAGTGCCGACCAGGCTCAGGCGCAGGGCCAGCGCGCGGAAGCGGCGGCGAGCCGCGCCCAGGCGGTCCACCTCGAGAACGAGATCGCCGGGGTCTCGCTGCGCGATTCCTTCGCGGGGCGCGCGGGGAGGCTCATCGAGCCCGCGATCGCGCCCCTGGGCTTCGACTGGAAGATCGGGATCGCGCTTCTCTCCTCCTTCGCGGCGCGCGAGGTCATGGTCTCCACCATGGCCACCGTGTACAACCTGGGAGACGCGGACCAGACTTCGGTATCGCTCCGGGAGAAGCTCCGCCACGCGGAGGACCCGCGCACCGGAGAGAAGGCCTATTCGCCTCTCATGGCGGTGAGCCTGATGGTGTTCTTCGTGCTCGCCTGCCAGTGCATGTCCACCGTGGCCGTGGTTCGACGAGAAACGAACTCCTGGGGCTGGCCGATCTTCATGGTCGTGATGATGAACGCGCTCGCCTGGATCGCGTCCTTCGCGGTCTTCCAGGGGGGCCGCATGCTGGGGCTGGGATGATCGCGGGCGCCGGCTGGCAGGACCTCACGGCGGCGTTCGCGACGCTCGTCGCGGGAGGGTGGCTCTTCCGGCGCTGGCTCCTCAAGCGGCGCACCAAGGCAGGCTGCGATCAGTGCGCGGCCTCGATGCACGCGCGGATGGCGCGGAAGCCCGAGGTCCGGAGACCTGCGGGATAAATCCTCGCGTCCGGTGTTCCTCGTAGCCATGCGCTTCGTCTCGTCTCTCCTCGTCATGATGTGCCTCGCCGCGTGCGCGGTATCCGCCCATGCGGAGCCCGCGGACTCGGCGGCGGGCCTTCCGAGATCTCCCGCGACCTGGACCGATGTCTCGGCTCCAACCGGGCGCCTCTTCACGAAAGGGGACGCGTGGTACGCGGCGGCGACGGTAGCGACGGTCGCCCTCGGGACGCGCCTCGACCGATGGGCCCAGGACGAAGCACCGGAGAACAACGGACCCTTCGCGGTGCACGTCTCCCACGCGGCGGAGCACCTGGGCAACGCCGCCTACATCATCCCGGCGTTCCTGGTCCTTGGGGCAGCCGACGCTCTGGAGCACCGCTCGGACCGCGCGGCCTCCCTCGTGCGGATCGTCGAGGGAATGGCGGCGGCCGGCGCCGCGGCAGGGGTGGTGAAGTTGGCGGTGGGGCGGGCGCGTCCCTTCCAGACCCCGGGCGATCAGGACGTCATGCTCCCCTTCTCGGGATATTCGTCCTTCCCCTCGGGGCACACCACGCTGGCGTTCGGTCTGGCGGCCGCCATCGACAAGGAGACCTCGGCGAAATGGGTGCCCTGGGTGGTCTATCCGCTGGCGGGGCTCGTAGGGTGGTCGCGGGTCCGCGACGGGAAGCACTGGTCGAGCGACGTGGCCGCGGGCGCCGCCCTCGGTGCCTGGACGGCGCGCAAGGTCGTCACGCTCGCGCGCCGGAGAATCCGCACTCCCTAGCGCGCTGCGTGCCCGGCCGGACCGGTGTGCGGTGCCAGGTCCCGGTCCAGGAGGTCCGAAGCTCCCGCCACGCGCACGAGCTTCGGGTATCGCTCTCCGCCCGCGTACGAGACCCGGTAGGTACCGTAGAACTCGCCGTTCTTCGTCAGGACCTCGATCGGGTTCCTGGATCGCGCCGCGGCGCGGATCGCTTCCCGGATCACGTCCGGGGTGAATTGCTTTCCATTCACCGCGATCACCTTCATTCCCGGCGAGAGTCCCCCGCGCGCGGCCGGGGTCCCGTGCAGGACGTCCAGCACCTCCCCTTCGTCCGTCAGGTACAGCCCGATCGAGTAGCGAAGGTCCACCCGCTTCCGCGCGTGCTCCAGGCTCTTGTGATAGGCGGACGCCGAATCCACGTAGCTGAGCTTCCATCCGCCGTGCGTGATTCCCGCGAGGGGCGCCCGCGGCTGCACCCGGTTCACCCGCTCCGTGAAAAAATCCGCCCAGTCGTAGGGATACACCGCGTTCATCGCGGCCACGACGTCCTCGAACCGGTACGTCTTCACCTCGGGCGGGCCGCTCTTACCTCCGTGGAAGAGACGGCAGAAATCGTCGAGCGATCGCTCCCCGTGGGTGCCCGCGCGGATGATCCCGTCCGCCTCGAGCCAGAGGAGCAGGCTCTCGTCGTAGAAATCCACCCCGCGCCGCCAGGCGGACCACGGCCGTTCCGCGCCATAGAGGAACTGCGCGGAGACGGCGGTGTCGAGGAGCGGCCGCCATGTCCGGCCGGGCTCGTTGTCCAGATCGGCCGCGATCTCGGCGAGATAGTCCCTCGCTTGCTCCGGGGTCAGGAGCCCGCTTCGGGCCGCCAGCATCCATCCCAGATACTGCGTGAGCCCCTCGTAGACCCAGAGGAGGTCGGTCCTCATGGGGATTTCGTAGCTCGGCGTGGTGAGGTCGGCGGGCCGACGGTATTTGCCGTTCCAGGAATGCGCGAACTCGTGCGAGAGGAGATCGGCGGACCGTACCCTCAGGTCGTCGTCGATCAAGGACCGCTCCTTCACTCGGTTGTCGCTCGACTCGTGATGCTCGAGCCCGAAGAAGGGCACGTGGTCGCTCAGCGTGAACAGGAAGTGGTACTCGCGGTAGTGATGGGCGCCGAAGAGCGCGAGCGCCTCACGCACGAGATTGGAGCAGTGCTCTACTTCCTCGCGCGTCATGTCGATCGCTTCGCGGCTGTCCCCCACGAGATGGATCACGTGCCGGGGATGGATCTCCGGCGCGAGCGTGATCGTCCGGAAGAACTCCCCCGCGTTGACCGGGGAGTCGATGAGCGTCGCGAGCGGCGCGGGCCGGAACTCGATCTTCCCCGCCGATTCATGAGCCACCGGGAGCGCGGTGCCGTACTTCCAGCCCGGAGGGAGCGTGAGGGAGGCCTCGTAGACCAGATCCTCGAGCGGAATCCCGGCCGGATACAAGAGCACCTGGTTCCAGTTCAAGACCGCGAGCCTCGACGTGGAGGAAGCGGCGAACGTGTACCCCTCCTCGTCCCCCGAGATGAGGAAATCGAGCGCGACGTCCAGCTTCTTCGTCCCCTGGGGCGCCAGGACGTGGATCGCGTACATCTCCACCTCGTCCCGCTTCCACGGGACCTCCTTCCCGTTCGCGAGCACGCGAAGCCCCGCCAGATTCGCGATCGGCCCCGTGGGCCCGTGCTCGCCGGGAATCCATTTCGGATAGAGGAGCGTCACCGGGTCCGTGGTGACGGGAATCGCGAGCTTTGCGTGGACGATACGTCTCGTGGCCTCGCTCATGTCGACCCGGAGCTGGATGGGAGCGGCCAGGGCGCCGCTCGGGGACAGCAGGAGGAGGAGGAGCGCGAGGCGGACGAGCATCCTGAAACGATGCCACCCGGAGACGCTCTTCCACAAGAGTCTTGTGCTACGCTCCCGGTTTCCCTCCCCAGCACGAAGGAGCATCCCTTGATCGATCTGAGGCAGATCCAGAATGCCGCCGAGCGGATCCACGGCAAGGTGCATCGCACGCCGCTCTTCTCGTCGTCGGCCCTCGGCGACCACACGAGACTTCGGCTGCACCTCAAATGCGAGAACTTCCAGAAGACCGGATCCTTCAAGCCGCGTGGAGCGCTCAACAAGGTCCTCTCGCTCTCGGAGGCCGAGCGCGCGCGGGGCCTGATCACCGTCTCCGCGGGAAACCACGCGCAGGCCGTGGCCTGGGCCGCGCGTCAGGTCGGAGCCCCCTGCGCGGTGGTCATGCCCACCGACGCGCCCCGATCCAAGCTGGACGCGGTGCGCGGCTACGGCGCCACCACCATCCTCCATCCGGACCGGGCGACTCTGTTCGACCGGCTGGAGCAGGAGCGAACGGCGCGCGGCGCGACCTTCATCCACCCCTTCGACGATCCGGTCGTGCTCGCCGGCGCGGGGACCGCCGGGCTCGAGATCGTGGAGGATTTCCCCGAGATCCAGGCGCTGGTCGTTCCGGTGGGGGGCGGCGGGCTCCTCTGCGGCGTGGCCTGCGCCCTCAAGGCGATCCGCCCGAAGGCGCGGCTCATCGCGGTCGAGCTCGAGGCCGGGCCCGGATTGAAGCCGGCGCTGGAGGCCGGGAAGCCGGTCCCCGTGAGCCGCCCCGCGGACACGCTCGCGGACGGGATGACTCCGCCCTTCGTGGGAGCGATTCCCCTCGAGGCGGCGCGGGAGTTCGTGGACGAGATCGTCACGGTCACCGAGGACGAGATCGTCGAGGCGATGAAGCTCCTCCTCACCCGCGCGAAGCTCTACGTCGAGGGCTCCGGGGCGGCTGCGACCGCGGCGCTACTCGCGGGCAAGGTGCGCCTCCCCGAGAACGCCCGGACGGTCGCGATCGTGTCGGGCGGGAACGTGGATCTGAGCCGGTTGTGCGCCGCGGTCGCGGGAGAGGACCGCGAAGACGCGGCCGTCGGCGGCCGGGCGCGCGCCGGGAGGCCCCGCTAGGCCGGGCCATGAAGACCCTCGTCATCTCCCAGCGCGAGGTCGCGCGGCTCCTTCCCATGAAGGAATGCACCGAGCTCATGGCCGAGACCCTTCGCACCCTGAGCCGCGGAGACGCGGTGCTTCCGCTGCGGACGGCGATGTGGCTCCCCGACCGCTCCGGACTCCTCGGCGTCATGCCCGCCTTTCTCGGGAAGCCTCGTTCCATGGGCCTCAAGGCGGTCTCCGTGATGCCGGGGAACCATGGAACGCCGTACGATTCCCATCAGGGTGCGGTGCTTCTCTTCGAGGCGGACCACGGCTCGCTGCTGGCGGTCATCGACGGCTCCTCCGTCACGGCCATCCGCACCGCCGCCGTGAGCGCCGCCGCCACTTCCGTCCTCGCGAAGGCGGGCGCCTGCGACCTCGCGATCCTGGGATCGGGCGTGCAGGCCACGACCCACCTCGAATCCATGAGCGCCACGCGGACTCTGAGACGGGTCCGCGTCTGGAGCCGGAATCGCGCGCACGCGCGCCTCTTCGCCGAGCGGGAATCGGGGCGGTGCGGCTGCTTCATCGAAGCATCCGAGAGCGCCCGCGAGGCCGTGGAGGGCGCGGACCTGATCTGCACCGTGACCGCTTCACGCGAGCCGGTGCTTCAAGGGGATTGGATCGCGCCGGGGGCCCACGTGAACGCGGTCGGCGCGAGCTTCCAGGGAGCCCGCGAGCTCGACACGCGCGCGGTGGCGCGCGCGCGGCTCTATGTGGACCGGAGGGAATCGGCGCTCCACGAGTCGGGAGATTTTCTGATCCCCCGGGAAGAGGGCGCCATCGGAGACGACCACATCGTGGGTGAGATCGGGGACGTCCTTCTCGGGAAGGTGCCCGGGAGGCGCTCGGCCGAGGAGATCACGCTCTTCAAATCGCTGGGCCTCGGCGTCGAGGACGTGGCCGCGGCGCGTCTCATCTACGAGAATGCGCTCCGGACGGGCGCCGGCACGGCGGTGGAGCTGGGAGGGCAGCGCGATCCGGGCGATTGATCCGCCCCGTCCGGAGGAGATCGCCCAGGCCCGCGAGCGCATCGCGGGCGCGGCCCTTCGCACGCCCCTCGTTCCCCTCGAGCTGACGGCGCTGCCGGACGCAGGCACGGGAGGCGCGCGGCGCCCGCCGGCGCGAATCCATCTCAAGCTCGAGAACCTCCAGCCCATCGGCTCCTTCAAGATCCGCGGCGCCATGAACGCGATGCGCCTGGCCGGTCCGGCCGCGCTCGAGCGTGGTGTCTACACCGCGAGCGCGGGAAACATGGCCCAGGGAGTCGCCTGGAGCGCCCGCGCGATGGGAATCCCCTGCACCGCCATCGTTCCGGACACGGCGCCCCGGACCAAGCTCGACGCGATCGAGCGGCTGGGAGCCTCGGTCGTCAAGGTTCCCTTCGAGACCTGGTGGCGCGTGCTCGAGGAGCACCGGTATCCCGGGATGGACGGACGCTTCATCCATCCGGTCTCCGATCCCGCCGTGATCGCGGGCAACGGAACGATCGGTCTCGAGATCCTGGAAGACCTGCCCGACGTGGACACCATCCTGGTTCCCTACGGAGGCGGAGGGCTGATCTCGGGGATCGCGATCGCGGCCCTCGCGAGGAAACCCGGAATCAAGCTCTACGCGTGCGAGGTCGAGACCGCGGCCCCGCTCCGGGCATCCCTACGCGAGGGATCGCCGCAGACCATCGAATACCGCCCGAGCTTCGTGGACGGCATCGGGGGCAGGAGCGTCCTGCCGGAAATGTGGCCGATGGTGCGCGGACTGGTAGAAGACTCGATCGTGGTCTCGCCGGAGGAAATCGCGGCCGCGATCCGGCTGCTGGCCGAGCGGAGCCGGGTCATCGCGGAAGGGGCGGGTGCCTGTCCGGTGGCTGCGGCGCTGCAGGGAAGCGCGAACGGCGGGAAGGTCGTGTGTGTCGTCTCGGGGGGAAACATCGACTCGAGGAAGCTCGCGCGGATTCTGGAGGGGAACCTTCCGGACTAGGGCTCGCCGTCCCGCGCGGTCCCTGCGGGCTGTCCGTCCCCCGCGGTCCCGGTCGGGACCGGAGCCGGAGCGTCCTCGACGGGGCGCTCGGGCAGAGCCGGGCTCCCCTTCACCGGCACGCGGACGACCAGGAAATCGGCGACGGCGCGATCTCCTGCCCTCGCGGCGCTGAACTCCCAGCGCTGGAGCGCCGCGCTCGCCGCTGCGACGATCGATGGATCGGTCGAGCCCTCCTCCTGCATGTCGAGGAAGCGCGATTCGCGAATCCGGCCGTCGCTCCCCACCATCACCACGAACGGGATCAGGGTCGGCAGGGGACCGGGGCATCCGGAGCAGTAGGCCTCCTCCTGCGACTTGGCTTTGGCCTTCGAGGTGATGTCCTCTTCGAGGAGCGCCTGGCTGCTGTCGATGGGAACGAGGTAGCGGCCGGCGTAGCGATAACGCTGTCCGTGCCGGACGTTCTCGAAGCGCGTCACGCGGGGCGCGTGCGCGTAGATCACGGAGTCCTGCTCGAGGACGACCGAAAGAAGGAAGTCCGTCTCATCCGCGCCGTGATCGGGGCCTCCGTCGATCCCCAGCCAGCCCCGGATCAGGTACCTTCCCGGGCGCTCCGGCCGGATCACGATCTGGATCAGCCGCTGCGCTCGCCTCCGCATCCACCGGTTCACGTGCGCGACGCTCACGGTGTCCCCGGAAATCACGCGGATCCCTTCGGGAATGGAGATCCGAGCCACGCTCGTGACCGGCACGTCGTAGGAATCCTCCCCCCAGACGCGCACGAGGAGCGTGGTCGCCTGGCCGAGCCGGGGCGGGGTCTTGAAGTAGCCGGAAATACCGAATGAAGGCTCCCCCTCGGCGCCGATGCCCGCGCGCGCGGGAGCGGCCGCGATCGAGACCGCGGCCACGCAGGCGAGGAGCACGAGAACGGCCACTCGGGGCCGGATGGATGCAAGGGGATTCATCGGTCTCTCCATGCTTCGGTTTCGGCAGATTCCCGCTGAAACTATAGGTGATCGTGCGAGCGCATTGGGGCTGGAACCCACTCGAGGGCCCGATTAGAATGCCGTGGTGCGATCGTTTCTCACGCGCGCGGGCCTGGGACTCCTCTCACTCGCCGCACTGTCCTGCGCCTCCATCCAGCTTTCCGACGAAGAGCAGGCCGAATGGGGGCGTGCGATGGATACCCCGCTCACGTTCATCGTGTCCCGGGAGCGGTCCCTCGAGACCTGGGACCGGGCCCAGGAATTCATCGGCCGGTACAGCTCGACGAAGCTCCGGTCGACGACCGATTCGTTGCTCGTATCGTACGACTCCCCTACCTATCAGAATGTTCCCCCCGCCGAGTCCGGGTCCGCCATCCACTACGGATATTCCATTTCGCGTTCCCGGGATCCGGAAGGAGTCCGGATTGGGGTCCAGTGCATCTCCACCAGCAAGCTGGGAGAGAAATCCGCGGACCAGAACGCCCACATCGCGGCCTACTACATCCGGACGGGCACCCTGGGCTGCAATCGCTGTATCGTCCGCTAGCGCCCGAGTCCAGGGAGGGCTCCTCATGAGGCGACGCGACGCACGCGGGTTCACGATGATCGAGCTGGTCGTCGCGCTCGGGATCGTCGTCAATTTCGCAGGATCTCGAAGAGAAAGGCCACGTTGGAGATTCTCGGCATCAGCGGACGGCTCTAGCGGTCAGGCCACGTAGAACGTCGGGAGGGAGCGCGAAGCGCCCGGCTCATGAATGAAGCTCGACCACGTCCCGGTCGGCGAGGACGTGATCGCGATCCACCTGCTGCCCGTCGAAGCGCGCCGCGCCCCAGATGCGCGCGTACTTGACGCGCTCGGCCACTTCCTTGTGAACCGCGAGGGCCAGGGCGTGCACCGTGGCGCCCCGCTTCAGCACGAACGGCCTCTCGAGATCGGGCTTCTTCCCGGGCTCCTTCGCGTAGATCCGGATCCGATCGAGCGAGCGGAAGAGAAGCGGACGAAGGTCCTCGAGCCCGGTTCCATGCTCGGCGGATACGGCATGAAAGGGAATCCCGCCCGGGACGGCCTCGCGCGCGAGGGAAACGAAGGTGCCGTCCGGATCCAGATCGCGCTTGTTGCCGATCGCGAACACCGGCTTCACGAGCAGGAACGGGGGCGCATCATGCGGAAGGGGGCGCTCCAGAGGCCACACGCGCGCTTTGTCCAAGAGCGCCGTGAGGCCCCGCACGGATTCCTCCAGGTCGTCCGCCGCGATGTCCAGCACGAGCAGGATCCCGTCGGCCGAATGGGCGAGGTTCGGAAGGTAGGGCTCCGTGTGGGCGGGCGCGACCGGAGGCGTATCGACGAGCTGAACCTGGACGTCCTCGAAGGGCATCATGCCCGGCAGGGGCGCGCGCGTGGTGAAGGGATACGGCGCGACCTCCGGGTGGGCGTGCGTGAGCGCCCGCACGAGCGCGGATTTCCCCGCGTTCGGCGGGCCGAGGAGCACCCACTGCCCCGCGCCTTCCCGGGGCACGTGTCCCGGATCGAACCGCTGCGCTCCCGCGCGCCGGGGAGCCGCCTCTTCCTCTTCGAGCTTCGCGATGCGCTTTCGGAGATCCGCCTGGATCTTCTCGGTGCCCTTGTGTTTCGGCAGGAGCGCGAGCATCTCGCGCAGCGTCTCGAGCTTCTCCACGTGCGTGGCCGCCTGGCGGAACCGTTGCTCCGCTTCCTTGTATTGCGGCGTCAGGTTTGCAGGCATGGAGTCGCGCCTTTCGACAGGATCGGGACAACATTGTACACCCGCCGCACATGCCGCGTTAGACTCCGCCCCGAAGCGTAGCGATCGCGAATCCACGACCCGAAGGGTTCCCCTTGAGCGAGAGCTCTCCCCCGAAAACCAGGCGATCCCCCGAGACCATGGGCATCCTGACCCTGGCGGCCGGCGCTTCGATCTACGCGCTTCTGGTCGTGGTCGCGTCGATGGGCGCGGGCGCGAGGGGATGGGGCGTCCACGCGGCGGGATTCCTGCCGCCCGGGATCCGGCTCCTCCTGCTCGCCGCCCTGCTCGCGGCGGCGGTCCTCCTCTGGATGACGGCGCTCCAAGCCCAAGGCACTCCGGCGGTCCCGCCCCCCGCGTCGAAAGGCCGGCCGGAGCGACCGCGCCTCTGGCTCCTCGCACCGCTTCTCCTTCCGTTCGGAGCGGCGCTCTGGTTTCTTCGCGCGCGCACGCAGCTTCTCGGGGACGGGGCGGTCTGGCTCGCCACGGTGCGGTCCAGCCAGCATCCGATGTTCAGCGAGCCGCTGTTCGCGGCCCTCTGGCATGCCTTCGCGCGCCTCGTGCGGAAGACGGGACACGCACCGGACGCGGTCTCGATGTCCCTCTTCTCGATGCTGTGCGGCGGGATTGCCGCGGTGCTCCTCGCCGGGATCGCGCTGGAGATCGTTCCCTCGCGGACGCGGTGGCTCGTCCCGTTGGGCCTCCTCCTCACGCTCGGGGTCTCACAACTCTACTTCGGATACATCGAGAGCTATCCGCTTGCGGCCGTGTTCCTCCTGCTCTACCTGTGGCTGGCGCTCCGCCGGGTACGAGGCGTGGATCCCGCATGGGTCTCCGGCGCCGCCCTGGCCCTCGCCATCTCCGCGCATCTGAGCGCGATGTATCTCGTTCCTTCCTATGTCGTCCTGGTCGCGCTCGAGAAACGGCCGCTCCCGCAGAAGCTCCTGTCGCTCGCGCTCCCCATCGCGTTCCTCGCCCTCCTGCTCTTCGTGCTGGGGTACCGGCCCGCGCAGTGGCAGGCGCCCCTTCATGCCGCGACGAGCGGGATGCGGGAGGGATTCGAAGGAGTCACCATCCACCGCCCGTATGGCTTCTTCTCGTACGGGCACCTGTCGGACGTCGCGAACGTCCTGTTTCTCGCCATCCCCGTTCCGGTGCTCCTTCTCCTCGGATGGGCCGCGGGCCAGCCCCGGTCGGCCCGGCCGCTCCCGCGGGCTCTCGCCGTTCTCGCGGCGGCCGCGCTCCCGGGACTTCTCCTTTCGATATGGCTCATGACGCCGGTCGCGCCGGCTCAGGACTGGGACCTCATGTCGGTCTTGCTTCTTCCGGCCGCGGTCTTCGCGGTCGCGGCGAGCCGGCGCCTCTGGGAGGGGCCCCCGCGCGCCCGGGTCGCCGCTGCGCTGATCTCGATCTCGCTCGTCTCGCTTCTGTCCTTCGTGCTCGTGAACGCGGACGAGGGTGCCGCGGTCCGGCGCTTCGCCGCGGTCGTGAACGACCGCGATCGGGTGTCGAGCTATGGAAGGTCCTACGGCAACAGCGTGCTCGAGCTCTTGTACCGGGACCGAGGGCAATACTCCGAAGCGCTCCCCTATGCTCGCGCCGCCGCGGAGGCGGAGCCCACGAATCCCCGCAACTGGACGAACGTCGGGTTCGAGCTCATGCGCCTGAGCCGGTACGAGGAAGCGCTTCCCTACCTGCGCGAGGGAGTGCGGAGGGGTCCGGAGCGGTGGGAAGGAAGGTACAACCTGGGCCTCACCTACATGAAGCTGGACCGCTATCCGGATGCGATCCCGGTGCTCCGCGACGCGGTTCGCATCCAGCCGAACCTGCCGGTGCTGCGGCACAATTTGGGGCTCGCCTTCTACCGGAGCGGTCAGACCGATTCGGCCCTCGTGGTGTGGCGGGAGATCCTCCTGCGCTGGCCCGATTACGCTGCTTCGCTGAAACTGCCGAGTGAGCAGCCTACTGCCCCGTGACGGTCCAGCGTGATGTCGGGGGAGCGGTGTCTCCCTCGAAAATGGTGAAGATAAATTTTCCACGGGAGACACCGCTCCCCCGACAACCCCCTTGCACCCTTGCGGCGTGCGTTTGCGCTATACTTTCTCCGTTCATGGCGGATCGGCGGTCCCCGCGCGGCTGATCTGGACGAAGGAGTCCACCAGGTGCAGGGGAACGCCGTCATGGAACGCAAGGACGAACCACTCTCCGGAGACATCGAGGCAGAGGCCCGTCCGTACGGGGCCGACGCCCACTTCGTTCACTCCTCCCTCACGCTGACTCACGCCCAGGGACTCCGCGTGCGCTGCGGCTTGCTCGAGCCTCGCGACCCGGCCCAGCCCGGCGAGCGGCGCCCCGGAATCCTGGTCATGTCCGGACGCGAGATGGGTGTCCGGGCGATCGAGCAGGTCACCGATCTCAAGAACGTCGTGGTCCTGGCCCTGGATTACAGCTACGAGGCTCGTCCCAGCTACACCGTTCGCACGTTTCTCAACGACGTGCCTCAGATCCGGCGCGCGGCGCTCGACGTCGTTCCCTCGGCCCGGCTCGCCCTCGAGTATTTGAGACAGCGGACCGACGTGGATCCGACCCGGATCATCCTCCTCGGGTACAGCTTCGGCGCCCCGCTCGTACCGCGGATCGCCGCCGAGGACCGAGGCCTCGCAATGGCGGGAATGATCTACGGGGGCGGCAACCTCCGCACCCTCATCTCGCACAACATGAGACGCTCGCGCGGATGGATCCCAAGCCAGCTGGCGGGAATCCTGGGCTCGCTGATGCTTCGAGCCCTGGATCCACTCCGGCATGCGGGGAAGGTCTCCCCCACGCGGCTCCTCATGGTGAACGGCCGGCTGGACGAGCTCATTCCAAGGAAGAACGCCGAGGCGCTCTACCGGAAGGCGCGGAGCCCGAAAAAGATCGTCTGGCTCGACTCGAACCACGTCACACCGAAGAACCGCGACCTGACGCGCCGGATCTCGAGCGTGATCCGGGACGAGATCGTCGCGACCCAGCTCCTGAGCTCGACCCACATGACGTGATCGCGAGGCCGGAGCTCCTGACGTTCGACATCTTCGGCACGGTCCTCGACTGGCGCCGCGGCCTCCGGGAAGCGCTCCGGGAGCACGGAGCCGGGCTGAGCGATTCCGACTTCGATCGGGTGATCGATCTTCAGGCCGAGCTCGAAGCCGGCCGCTTCCGCTCCTACGCCTGGATCGTGAGCGTCAGCCTCGTACGCGCCCTGGGGCTCCCGCTCTCCTCCGCCCGGGCGATCGGCGAGCGGGTGGGCGCGTGGCCGCTCTTCCTCGATTCGCGCGAGGCCTTGAGACGCCTCCGCGCGCACGCGCCCTGCGTCGCGACCACGAACAGCGATCAGCGGCACGGACGTCAGGTCCAGAGCGCCCTGGGATTCGACCTGGACGGCTGGATCTGCGCGGAAGAGACCCGCTGCTACAAGCCGGATCCCGGCTTCTGGCGGCGCGCGGCCGCCCGTCGGCGCCTTCCCTTCGGCCCCTCGTGGTGGCACGTGTCCGCGTACGGCGATTACGACCTCGCGCCGGCGCGCCGGCTGGGCCTCACGTGCGTCTATGTGTCCCGGGACCACGCCCGCTTCGGTCCGGCGGATCTCTACGTGCGCGACCTCGAGGAGCTCGCCGGGAGGGTCGCGGCCTCCGCCCTCTCGTAGAGCCGCGTCGCTCCTGCACCGCGGTACGCCCAACCGGATGTTCCCACGAGGAGAAATCCAGTAAAGTCACCGCCCATGTCCACGACCGGAGCCCACGATTTCAGGATGCCGGACCTTCGCATCGTCCCCTCCTCGCGGCTCGTGCCGCACGAGCGGGAGGACGAGCGTCGCGTCGGGCGGCTGACCGAGCGGCTTCGTGGCTCCGGAGTGCTCAAGAATCCGCCGATCGTCACGGAGGTCCGGACCGCCGACCGAGGCGACTACCTCGTCGTGCTGGACGGGGCCAACCGGGTCTCCGCCGCGCGCGCCTCGGGCCTGCCCCACTTCCTGGTTCAGGTGGTGCGCTACGAGGACCCGGGGGTAGAGCTCATGACCTGGCATCACGCGCTCTCGGGATTCCCCTACACGCGCCTCCGGGATTCGCTGGCCAGGATCCCGGGGCTCACCCTCGAGCAAGAGCCCTTGGGCCGCGCGCGGGCGCTTCTGGCGCGCCGTGAGGCGATCGCGTACGTGGTGTCCGAAGAGGATGGCGCGCTCACGTTGAGCGGGGATCGCGGGCTGAGGGAGCAGAACGCGCTGCTCAACGCGGTGGTGGATCTCTATCGGGACCAGGTTCCCTTCCATCGCGTCGCGCGCGACTCCCTGGACGAAGCGCGCGCTCGTTTCCGGGACGTGACGGCGCTCCTGGTATTTCCGCGCTTCCATCCCGACGAGATCCTCGACATCGCGACCAGCGGAGCCAGGCTCCCCGCCGGGATCACGCGGCACGTGATCCCGTGGAGGGCGCTCCGCCTCAACGTCCCCCTCGAGGTTCTCTCCGATCCAGCCCGATCGCTCGAGGAGAAGAACGAGTGGCTCGTGGCCTGGATCGAGGAGCGCGTCGCTCAAAAGAACGTCCGTTTCTACGAGGAGAGCACCGTCCTCTTCGACGAGTGAGGCCCGGGAGGCCGGAGATCGTAGCTACCGCCGCGCCGAGAGCGCCTCCGCTTCGCGCACGAAACTCTGGGGATCGATGGGCTTGCTGACGTAGCCGTCGAATCCCGCGCCCATGACCCGCTCCCTGTCTCCCGGCATCGCATACGCGGTCACCGCCACGACCGGAATGGATCGGGTTCCCGGGTCCGCCTTGAATCTCGACAGGAGCTCGAATCCGTCCATGCCGGGAAGCCTGAGATCGCAGAGGATCAGGTCGGGTGTCGCGGCGGCGGCGACGCCCAGAGCGGTATCGCCCGAGGCGGCCCCCAGGGCCTCGTGCCCAAAGGCGCGGAACAGGTAGATCATCAGCTCGAGGCTGTCAGGATCGTCTTCGACGACGAGCACGCGAAGGTGCATCAGTCCGCGGGAAGCCTTAAGGTGAAGATGGTTCCCCTCCCCGGTTCGCTGGTGAAGTCGATCTTTCCCCCGAGACGGTAGGCCATCCTCTGGCTCAAGTGAAGGCCCAGGCCCGATCCCGGATCGGCCTCGGATCGCTTCGCATGGAACTGCTCGAACGGCTGGAACAGGCGTCCCTGGTCCTCCCGCCGGATCCCGATGCCGGTGTCCGTCACGCGAAACGCGACTTCGCGGCGCTTCCCCGGCACCGGGCTCAGCTCCTCCAGATCCACTCGAACCGTTCCCTGCTCGGTGAACTTGATCGCGTTTCCGGCGAGATTGAGAAGGATCTGCAAGAGCGTTCTGCGGTCCGAATGGATCTCCACTTCCCGGGACGGCAAGCCGACCTCGAATCGAAGCCCCTTGGCCCCGGCCCCGGGTCGAAACGTGGCGCCAATCTCCTGAACGATCGGCCGGCAGGCGACCCGCTCGAGCTGGAGCTCGGTCTTTCCGGATTGGACCTTCGCGAGATTCAGCAGATCGTTGATGAGAGAGAGGAGATGGCGGGCGCTGAACTGGATGAGCTGGAGCTGACGCTCCTGATCCTCGGTCAGCTCCCCGGGCAATTTCATCAGCATGGTCCCGGTGAAGCCGATGATCGAGTTGAGCGGGGTCCGGAGCTCGTGACTCATGGACGCCAGGAACGCATCCTTGGCGCGGCTGGCGATCTCGAGCTCGATGTTCTTCCTCCAGAGCTCCGCCTCGAAACGACGTCTCTCCGTGATGTCCCGCGAGCTCTTCGAGAGCCCGATGATCCGCCGGTGCTCGTCGAGGATCGGGGAGAGCGTGATCGAGACGTCGAGGCGGGATCCGTCTTTCCGAAGACAGACGGTCTCCAGGTGGTCTACGCGCTCGCCCCGCCTCACGCGCGCCATGTAATCTTTGAGCTCCTCCATCCGGTCCGCGGGCACCGTCATGCTGATCGGGCGGCCGATCGCCTCGTCCCGGGTCCAGCCGTGGAGCCGCTCCGCCGCCCGATTCCAGCTCGTGATGGTCCCGTCCAGCGTTTCGGAGATGATCGCGTCATCGGAGGATTCCACAACCGCCGCCAGCCGCGCCCGGGTCTCGCCCGCCGCTTGCAGGCCCGTGATGTCCCGGGAGCTCTTCGAGAGCCCGATGATGTTTCCTTCGTCGTCGCGAATCGGAGAGAGCGTGATGGACACGGCAATGCGCGTCCCGTCCTTCCGGACGCGGATCGTCTCGAGGTGATCCACGCGGTCGCCCTGGCGCGCGCGCGCCATGCATTCGTTGAGCTCGTCCATCCGGTCCGGAGGCACCGTGATGGTGATGGGCAGTCCCAGCACTTCTTCCGCCGCCCAGCCGTACACGCGCTCCGCGGCCAGATTCCAGCTGAGGATGGTTCCGTCGAGTCCCTCGGCGATGATGGCATCGTCGGAGGATTCGACGATGGCCGCGAGGCGCGCCCTGGTTTCGGAGGCCTGCTGCCGGTCGGTGATGTCCTGATAGGTCAGGATCACCGCATCGAAGCTGGAAGTATCCAGCCGGTTCACCGCGACCATTCCCAAAGCGCGGTAGCCGCCCCCTTGATTGCGGAAACGGAAGTCGCCGAGGATGGGGAAGCCGGGCCTGGCCAGAGCGTCCTGAAAGAATCCCTGGGCACGGCCGGAGTCCCTGGGATGGATGTTCTCGAAGATGCTTCGACCCGGGAGGGCGGTGATGGGATATCCAAGCAGATTCGCGGCCGCGGAGTTCGAATAGAGGACCCGCCCCTCTTTATCGACCAGCACGGTGGGCTCGGTGCTCTTTTCCGCAAGAGCGCGAAACGCTACCTCGCTCTCGCCGGGCGCGTGAAGGGGCGAGGAATTCGCCTCGGGTTCTTTCTGTCTCGAATTCTTACCGCGGGTGCGCAACGTCGAAGGTTTCTCTCGCATGACCAGGGCAGTCCCTGCCGGAGCAAACGCTCGAATCGAACATGAACGGACGCATACAACGCTAGCACACCGGATCCTCCGTCAATCAATGGACAATTTCCTTGTCGGGGACAGGCTTACACGATGCTACGGACGGGGTTGCATGGCCCCCCGCGTCCGGGTGTGAGCCGTTTCTCACCCGATACGTTCAAAGATCCCAAGGACTTCAAAGCAGTCGCCGAGAAGGTGCAACGACGGCCGCGGCGTGCCGGAGGGGCCGGCTTCAGACCTCGGCGGTCGTGGGATCGATCACGGCCTTCACGGCGGAGATCCGGTTGGCCGGGAATCCTCCCAGGCGGGCGTGCTCGCGAATGAGTTTCTCGTCCGGGGCGAGATAGATGCAGTAGATCTTGTCGTCGGTGACGTAGCTATGAACCCACTGGATCTGCGTTCCGAGCTTCCCGAGGACGCCGCACGACTTCTGCGATACGGCCTGGAGCTCCTGCCTGGAGAGTTTGCCGGCCCCGGGAAGGTCGCGCTCGATGACGTACCTTGGCATAGACCCCTCCTCCTTCATGGCCGCGGATCGCCGCGGACGTGGCTGTGAGTGGGCGCTG
>Ga0209161_10000607_pt1 | contig 29029 bp, 23 predicted proteins | sample GraSoiAngelo_155_FD_186169 | JGI IMG/M metagenome (GOLD analysis project Ga0209161, IMG submission 186169) | Grasslands soil microbial communities from the Angelo Coastal Reserve, California, USA - 14_1009_13_30cm (SPAdes) (version 2) | ecosystem: Environmental > Terrestrial > Soil > Grasslands... | reverse complement strand
TGAAACGTGCCGAAGTGCATCGCGACGCTGCGGCGGGCGCCGAGATCGAGGTGCGCCTGCACCGCCTCAGCCGGATTCATGTGGATGTCTTGCATGAACCAGCGCGGCTCGTAGGCCCCGATCGGCAGGAGCGCCAGATCGATCGGGGAGAGCCGCGCGGCGATCTCCCGGAAATGGGGGCCGTACCCGGAATCGCCGGCGAAGAGGATCCGGCGCGCCCCGGCCTCGATCAGGAATCCGCCCCACAGCGCGCGATTGCGGTCGAACGGGCCGCGCGCCGAGAAATGCTGGGCGGGCGTCAGCGTGACCGGCAGCGTCGCCGCGCTGGCACGCTGCCACCAGTCCAGCTCCTCGACGTTGCGGATGCCCGCCGATCGGAGCAGGCGGCCGTTGCCGAGCGGTGTCACGAGCCGCGGCTGAAAGCGCCGCTCGAGCGCCCGCAAGGTCCGGAGATCACAGTGGTCGTAGTGATTGTGGCTCAGCAGCACCAGGGAAATGGCGGGCAGATCGTCGAATCGCACGCCCGGCGCCCGCACGCGGCGGGGGCCCGCGAACGGGACGGGGCTCACCCGCTCCGAGTACACGGGATCGGTCAGCAGGCTGGTGGTGCCGACGCGGATGAGAAACGTGGCATGACCGATGAACGTCACGACCACGTCGTCCGGGCCGGCTGCCGGGGGCCGGTGCGGCTCGACCGGGACCGTCGCCGGCCAGCGGCTGCGCGGGGTGAGCAGCATACGCGGCACCCTCCAGAAGGGTTGGCCATTGGCGCCGTTGGGATTGTGAAACCGGCGCCCGTCGAAGTGGGCCGTCACCGTGGCTTGATGGGTCCTTGACCGCAGCGCAGCAACGTGCGGCACCTGGTCGTCAACCGCGGTTCGGGAGTGCCACAATGTCACACACTCGCTCTTGGAAAGAGGGTTGGGCCGTCATCCTGATGGCTGGTCAAATCGGTGGTTGCACCGCTTGGCCACTGGAAACGGTGTCGCCGGCGGAAGTCATCGCTCGAGAGAAGCCACGCGTGGTTCGGGTGCAATATGCGGACGAGCAACACGAGGTGCTATACCAACCGGAAGTGCGAGGCGACAGCCTGCTGGTGCTCGGTCTCGTCGGCGTCGGCGCGGTCGTGGGCTCGTTGATCGCGATCGCGAACATGCAGGGACCGTTCGACAACTGGGGGCAGTGAGCGTATCATGCCTCCATGAAGAAAGCCATCGGCGATAACATGATTCCGAAGGAGTGGGGATTCGAAAAAGGCCTGCGGCTCGTCAAGCAGGCCGGCTTCGACGGCATCGAGCTGTGGCTGGGCGACGTCCCGTGGTTTCAGCTGAGCACCGCGGATGCCCAGGTGCGGGAGCTGCGGCACAAAGTCGAAGATGCCGGCCTCGTCGTCTCCAACGTGTCGACCGGTTTGCACTGGGCCTCGCCCCTGTCCGCGCGCGACCCAACGGTCCGGGCTCGGGCGATGCGCATCGTGGAGCGGCAAATCGAGACGGCGGTGCTGCTCGGCAGCGACGCGATCCTCGTGGTCGCGGGCCTCGTGACCGAGGAGGTCCCCTACAACGAGGTGTATCAGCGCTGCGTGGATGCCCTCGCGTCGCTGGGCGAGACAGCCACGCGCGCCGGCGTCCGGATCGGCTGCGAGAACTGCAACGCCGAGCACCGCTTTCTCATCAGCCCGCGCGAGTTCTGGCAATTCCTGAACGACGTGAAGAGTCCCGCGGTGGGGATCCATCTCGACGTCGGCAACATCCACGACACGGGGTTCGCGGAACAGTGGATCGAGATCCACGGGCCGCGCATCACTCGCATTCACCTGAAAGACGTCATGAAGCATCGCGGGCGCTGCGGCGACCAGAGCGTGTACACCAATTTGTTTCTGGGCGACAACAACTGGCCCGCCATCCGCGCCGCGCTGACCAAAGTCGGTTACGACGGCTGGTTGGTGGCGGAAATGGAGGCGCGCTACCGCTACGCGCCGGATCAGCAGTTCTACGACACTGCGCAGGCCATGGACCGCCTGGTCTCCGGGCGGTTGTGAGATGGCGATCAGCCGCAGGCGGTTCGTCGGCTGCGTCGCCGGCTCACTGACCGCGGGGCTGTCGCTCGATCTGCGGCGGCCGGTCGACGCGGGTCCGCGGCGCGTTCTCCTGGACCTGGGGGAGCACTGTGGCCTGCGCGAGTCGGTTGCGGGATACGAGTCGGCGCTCGCCGGTCTGGGGACGGGAGTGTACGGGCGTGGCACGGGATGGTCGGTGAGCACCGGCAGGAAGGGCACCCACGGCCCGACCTCGTTCCCGTATTGCTTCGCCATCACCCGCGCCACCTGAGCCAGATGTCCGAGGTCGTGCACGACCCAGGTCGCGAGCAGCTGACGCAGCGTCACGCGCCCCAGACTGGGGTGTTCACCGGGGAGGTCGAGCTCCGCCGCGGTGAGGTTCCAGGACTCGAGTTGCTGCAAGTTCGCGGTCCGTAATCGGGCAAACTCGTCGAGCAGTGAGTCCGCCGAGCGTCCCGCGTTGCGCGCCCGGTGACGGAAGCGATCGTAGGGCTCGAACCGGGGATCGGGTCCCCGGGCGAGGATGATGCGGGCACGCGGGATCCAATCGGTTTCCTCGCCGTCGATGAGGTGTCCGACCACGTCGAACGGGCTGAAGGTTTCGGGACCCTCGTTGCCTCGGATCCAGGGTTCGCTGAGACCCTCGAGCAGCGCCCGCAGCGTGGCCGGGGAACGGCGCAGCACTTCCGTCGCCAAGTCCAGGTCGAAATCCATCGGCATCCTCATTGGTACATGTCCGCCCTGTCCGCCTGTGCCAGCTCCACCAGGAATCCCGCGATCTTCTCGCTCACCGCCTCCACGTACGTCCGTCCCTTTTCCGCCGTGGCCGCCGCGGGGTTGCCGACGCCGGTGTCGTCGGTCACCTGACGCCACTGTCGGGGCGCCCAGGCCCAGCCTTCCCGCAGCCCGGCGGCCTTGAACCGCCGCGCCCGTCCCGGACCGGCCTCGGACAACGGCCGCACCAGCTCCGGCGCCACATGCAGCATCACGCTCGTCTCGAGCTCGCCCGCGTGGTCTCCCAGATCGGAGAAGAACGCCTTCGCGTCCACGACCTGGTACCAGTTCACGGTGCAGAGGAACAGCGACACGGCGGGCTGCAGCTCGCGGATCATCTGGCGGAAGTCGTTGCCACCGTGCCCGTTCAGGATCACGAGCTTGGGGACGCCCTGACTCGCCAGCGCCGTCGCCGCATCGCGCAGCACCAGCGCCTGCGTGCTGGGGTTCAGGTTGACGCATAGCGGGATATCGATCTGGCCGGTGTTGACGCCGAATGGCACCAGCGGCAGCACGACGACCCGCGCCCCCCGCTCCCACGCGCGTCCCGCCGCCAGGGCCGCAATCCGCTCGGTTTCGACGTTGTCGGTCGAGTAGGGCAGGTGGAAGTTGTGTGCTTCGGTCGCACCCCACGGCAACACCGCGACGTCGTAGCGCGTGTCGCGCACGGTCTTCCAGGTCAGCTCGTTCAGGATGTAGGGACGAGGAGCCATCGGGTTCCTTGGGGACCGGGACCCCCGATACTAGCATACTCGGCTTGACGCCGTCGACCCGCCGGTCTATTAAAAGGGCCGATGACAGCCGAAGACGCGGCCGCGCAGCTCGCGCGCGAGCGGGCGTTGAAGCAGGCCGAGAAGATGGAAACGATCGGCCGGCTGACGGGCGCCATCGCGCAACAGTTCAACGAGCTGCTCACGGCCATCCTGACGCGCGCGGCGGCGCTCGCCCAATCGGGGCCGCCCAGCCGCGACCTCGACGCCCTGAAAGAGACGGCCCAGCGCGGGGCCGAGCTGGCGCAGCGCCTGCTCGGCTTCAGCCGTCACCGCGTGCTCGATCTCCAGCCGCTGGTCCTCACCGAGTTCGTACGCGATGCCCTCGATGCCGTGCGCCGCGGCCTTCCGGCCGGCATCGACGTGCAGTTCGAGGCGGACGAAGACGCCGGCGTGATCGAAGCCGATCCCGCCGCCGTGAAGCAAATCCTGCTGCACCTCGTCACCAACGCCCGCGATGCCATGCCGCGGGGCGGCACGCTGCACGTCGAGGTCCGGCGCGCGCGCCTCGGCGCCGCCGACCGCCCGCTGCACGCGTGGGTGGAGCCCGGGTCCTACGTGAGCGTCGCGCTGAGCGACACCGGCGTCGGGATGGATGCGCGTACCCTGGCGCGCGTTTTCGAGCCCTTCTTCACGACCAAGCCGGTCGGGGTCGGCACCGGCCTCGGGATGTCGATGGCGTACGGCCTCGTGAAGCAGCACCGCGGCTACCTGCACCTCTACAGCGAGGTGGGTCAGGGCACCACGGTCAAGGTGTACTTCCCCGCGGTGCGCGCCCGGGGCGTGCCGGAGGCGGCCGCCGAGGCCGACGAACCGCTGCCGGGCGGCACCGAAACGATCCTGCTGGTGGAAGACGATCAGACGATGCGCTTGGCTGCACAGCAGCTTTTGTCGAAAGTCGGCTACCGGGTGGTCACCGCCGTGGACGGCCAGAACGGGCTCGACGCCTACCGCGCCCACCGCGCCGCGCTGAACCTCGTGATCACCGACGTGGTGATGCCGAAGCTGAGCGGGTTCGACCTGTATCAGGCGATCCGGGGTGAGTCGCGCGGGGTGCGGGTGCTGTTCATGAGCGGCTTTCCCGCCCCGAACTTCCGCAAGACGGTCGGCCAGGATCCGCGCGTCGCGTTCGTCACGAAGCCGTGGACGGCGAGCGAGCTGCTCGCCCAGGTCCGGCAGCTACTCGAGGCACCTCACGCCTAGTCGATCGCCCATCACAGTCCTTTCACCACCCGCTGGATTTGCGCGGCGTCCGTCACACTCCATTCGTACTCGCTGCGCGGCGCCGCGTTGCCGAGCGTGACCGCCGGTGCGCGAAACGTCATCGCGCTCTGGTGTGGCACCGCCCCCGTGAGATGCACCTCGGTCACGCCCGTCGCGCGCACCAGGGCCGGGGCGTTGTCCGCTGTCACGCCGCCTCCGGGGAGAATGCCGATGCGGCCCGCCGCCTGGCGCACGAACCGGGCGATTGTCTCCGCGCCCTCCGGTGCGGTGGCCGCCTGGCCCGAGGTAAGCACGCGTTCCACGCCGAGCGCGACGAGCATCTCGAGGGCCCGGCTCGCGTCGCGGCACACGTCGAACGCACGGTGAAACGTCACCTGCAGCGGCCGGGCCGCGGCGATCAGCTCGCGCGTCCGGTCCACGTCGACCTCCCCGTCGGCCGAGAGCGCCCCCGTCACGATGCCGTGCGCGCCGGCCTGCTTGGCCCATCGGATGTCTTCGAGCATCACCGCGAGCTCGGCCGCAGAATAGAGGAAGTCACCACCGCGCGGCCGAATGAGCACGAAGATGGGGATGTCGAGCCGTGCCCGGCAGACCGCGAGCGTGCCCGCGGAGGGCGTCGTGCCGCCCTCGATGAGGCTGGCGCAGAGCTCGATCCGGTGCGCGCCGCCGCGCGCGGCGGCGAGGGCGGATTCGATGGAGTCGACGCAGGCCTCGACGACGATGGGAGCGCCCATGAGGCCAAGATAGCGCTGCGGTCAGTTATCCGTCTTCCCCAACGCCTCGGCCGCCGCCTTGGTCACGTGGTCACCAGAACAGGCTGCCCTACTTGGTCTTCTGGAACAGCGGCAGGAAGCGCTCGTAGCCCTCGGCCTGCAGACGCTCGACCGGAATGAAGCGCAGCGCGGCCGAGTTGATGCAGTAGCGCAAGCCCGTCGGCGCGGGGCCGTCGTCGAACAGGTGGCCCAGGTGGGAATCGCCGTGGGCGGACCGGACCTCGGTCCGCTCCATGAAGAGGGAGCGGTCGCTCTTCTCGGTGACGTTCGCCGGCTCGAGCGGCCGCGTGAAGCTGGGCCACCCGGTGCCGGACTCGAACTTGTCGCGCGAGCTGAACAGCGGCTCGCCGGACACCACATCCACATAAATGCCGGCGCCGTGGTTGTCCCAGTAATCGTTATGGAATGGCGGCTCGGTCGCCTCGTGCTGGGTCACCTGGTACTGTATTGGAGTCAGCGACCGCCGCAGCTCGGCGTCGCTCGGCTTGGTGTCGTGCATACTCGATCGTACCTCCGTCGGCGGGGCTTCGCTGCCCCATATCTCCCGCAGGCGCCGGTCGCGCCCGCATGCCACGCGATACATCCCGTACCTGACCGGATTCTTGCGGTAATAGTGCTGGTGGTACTCTTCGGCGGCGTAGAACGCCGTGGCCGGCACGATCGCGGTGGCGATGGGCCGCGCGAAGCGCCGCTCGAGCGCGCGCCGCGAGGCGGCCGCCACGCGGTGCTGCAGCGTGTCACGATAGAAGATCGCCGTGTGGTACTCCGGTCCGTGATCGCAGAACTGACCGTCGGCCTGGGTGGGATCGATGTCGTGCCAGAACGCGTCCACCAGTCGCTCGTACGTGATCCTGGCGCGATCGTACACCACCTGTACGGCCTCGAGGTGTCCCGTCTGGCCGGTGGACACCTGCTCGTACGACGGGTGCGGCAGGGTGCCGCCCGTGTAGCCTACGGTGACGGATCCGACGCCCGGGACCTGGTCGAAGGCGCGCTCCATGGACCAGAAGCAGCCGCCCGCGAAGGTGGCGGTGTCGAGCGGCACGGTCGTCATGACAAGAGCGAAGAGGAGGTTCATGGGTTGAACGTAGGCGGGCGCGGCGCGCGGGTGAAGCGCCCGGGCGCTTTCTTAGAGCTTTCTCACGGAGCTCACACTCCCCGCGCTGGCCGGCCCACCGTAGGTTAGCGGCGTGCAGATTCTCCTCGTCGAGGACGACCGCGAGCTGCGGCGCTTCCTGAGCAAGGCGTTCCGCGAAGAAGGCTACGGGGTCACGGAGGCCGACACCGGCGACCGGGCGCTTGAGCGCGCGCTGGGGGGGACGTACGGCTGCATCGTGCTCGACGTCATGCTGCCGGGTCGGGACGGCTTCAGCGTCGTGTCGGAGCTCCGGGCACGTGGCGTCTTCACGCCGGTCCTGCTGCTCACCGCCCGCGACGAGCTCGAGGCGCGGGTGCAGGGCCTGGAAGGCGGCGCCGATGACTATCTCACGAAGCCGTTCGACCTGCCGGAATTGCTCGCCCGGGTCCACGCGCTGATTCGCCGCGCCGAGCTGCGGCACCAGGACGCCACGCTCAAGGTAGGCGATCTCATGCTCGATCCGCTGACCCGTCGGGTCACCCAGGGTGAGCGCGTGGTGGATCTGAGCCCGCGCGAGTTCGCGCTGCTCGAGTTTCTGATGCGCAACGCCGGCCGCTCGGTGTCTCGCTCGCGCATCGCGGAGGCAGTGTGGAACTACCAGTTCGATCCCGAGACCAACGTGGTGGACGTGTACGTCAACTACCTCCGGAAGAAGCTCAGCTTCGGGGGCCGCACGGCGCCGATCCGGACGGTCCGCGGCGTCGGGTACCGGCTGGACGGGGCCACACCATGAGCGAGCGCCGGCTCGCCGCCGTGCTCACGCGCCGATTCACGCGAGTGGCGTGGACCGGGCTGGCGGGCTACGCGCTGCTCGTGGTGGCGCTGTTTGCCGCGGCCGCCGAGATGGCGTTGCGTCGCTCGCTCGAGCACTCCGCCGACCTCACCCAGTCGCTGCTCGGCGCCTATCGCGATTCGACCAGCGAGCCCGGGGGCGTGATGCCGTCGGCGCTCGCGGACCAGCTCGTGGCCATGGGGGGCCAGGTGGTGATCACCCGCACCACTACCGCCGCGGGCGGAAAGCAGCAGGTCTACTTCGTGTCGCCCGACATGCCGGCGAAACGACTCGAAGGCCTGCCGGCCAACGCCTCGCCTGTCGACGTGCGCCGCGCGCTGCTCGCGGCCGTCGCGCAGCGGTCCCGCTGGCGCTATCGCGTGCTGCACCGCTCGGCCGGTGCCTTCGACATCTACGTCGTGGCGAGCCGGGAATCGTACGTCGTCGCGCTGGGCGCGCTCGCGGCCGCGGCCGCGCTGCTGCTCCCCGGCGCGGGGCTCGCCGTCGCGCGCGGCGCCCGTCAGGCCGTGGCCGGCGCGCTGCGGCCACTCGAGCGCGTGACCGCCGAGACGCGCGCCATCGGTCCCGCGGAGCTGGGCACGCGCCTCACCAGCCCGACGGGTCAGACGGAAGTGACCGAGCTGGCGGACTCGGTCAACCGCATGCTGGAGCGGGTCGATCGCGCGCACCGGGCGCTGCAGGCGTTCACGGCGGACGCGAGTCATGAGCTGCGCACGCCGCTCACCCACCTGCGCGCCCGGGTGCAGTGGGCGATGGCCGAAGGCCGCACCGAGGGGGAGCTGCGCGAGGCGCTCGCGGCGATGGAGCGCGTCCTCGACCAGACCGCCAAGCTGGTGGAGGAGCTGCTGCTCATCGCCCGGGGTGAGAACCGCCAACTGGCCCTGGCGCACGCGCCGTTCGAGCTCGGCGCAGTGGTGAACGAGGTGCGCGAGATCACGGAAGCGATGGCGCTCGGAAAAGAGCTCGCTGTGGGCGCGACGCCGTCGCCGCCGCGCTGGGCGTTGGGCGACGCCGACCGCACGCGCCACATCCTCCTGAACCTCGCGTCCAACGCCGTCCGCTATACGCCGAGCGGCAGCATCACGTTCGGGCTCGAGCGCAACGGCACGATGGTGGGGGTGAGCGTGCGAGACACGGGGCCGGGCATCGCCGTGGAGCATGTCGAGCGGATCTTCGACCGCTTTTTCCGCGTCGATCAGTCGCGCAGTCGCGATCTCGGGGGCACCGGGCTCGGACTGGCGATCGCGCGCCTCCTGGCCGAGCTGCAAGGCGGCCATATCACGGTGAACTCGTCCCCCGGCGCCGGCAGCACCTTCACCGTGTGGCTGCCCGCGGCGGGGTCCCCGTCCGGTCCGTGACGGCTCATGCGCTGCGCCGGGGGCGGATTCGACCGCTCCCCAGAAGGAACTCTCCGACCGAGGTTTCCTCGTGAAAATCGGCGCCGATGAGACGCGCGAAGCGCTCGGGGTCGCCGCCGCCGAGCGCGCAGGGTGCCAGCCCCATCGCCGTGGCCACGAGATACATGTTCTGCAACAGGACGCCGACCTCCTTCAAGATCAGCGCGTACGCCATCGCCCGGTATTTCGAGGTGACTCGCCGAAACCGTGCGGCGATCACGATCAATACCTGCGGCCGAACGGATCCCCCGGCCGCAGCGGAGGCGAACCGCAACAGCGTCTCGACGTCCGCTCGGGGTGCCTCGAGGCCTTCGAGGCGGTGGCGCACGGGGTCATAGTGGTGGATCCCGGGCGGAACTCCGCGACACGCGGCGACCACGGCATACAGCTCCAGGCCGTACCGCGCGCCGCCACTGGGATATGGACGGGACGTGTGAGTCGCAAATACCCGCCTCACTCGCGCGACGCGAAACAAGAACTCACCGAGCTGGTGCGCCGTGAGTGGCGTCGCGCCGTAGCGTCGTTGCGACCGGCGTGCTTCGAGCACCCGAGTGAACGGTACGTCCCGCGCCCTGAGCCTTCCGAGATCGGGACGCGTCAACGGGGTCAGGCTGGTCGACATGACCGGCTTGACAGCGGGCGGCGGACGGCGTGGCGACCCCGGCCGTTCCAGGGCCACGAGATCCCGGCGCTCTTTGCGGGCGCTCGCGTGGAACACGAGGTCGCAAAAGTCCCAGTCGCTCGCGGTCGCGTCCGCGTCCGCGAGCATCCCGGCTCCGTGCAACAGGGCAACGAACAGGCGCGCGGCGGCGGGACTCGTGCCCGGCGCTGCGGCGGCGAGCCCCCGGAGCGTCGTTGGGCGAGAGAGGGTCGCCACCATGTGGAACGCCGACCGGTCCAACAGCTCTAGCTGCGCACCGGACAACGGCGCGTCGAGCACGAACGCATCGCGTTCCCGCCGCAGATAGGTGAAGCGGGAGAGTTGGTACCGCTGGTGCGCGCCCGCGGTCCCCCCCGTCATCGAGAACGGACGCGCCCCGGGAGCGAGGCGCGCGATCACGCGCGCTCCGTGCTGCAGGACGTAGCATACGGCGCCGCACTTGAGGAGCGAATCGAGGCAGTAGTACCAGTACGGCAGCGCCCCGGGGCCGTCGACCCGGCTCACGACCTCGGTGAGATCGTCCTCCGGGGTGCCGCGGTCGGCGAGCATCCCCAGGACGCGGCGGATACCGGCGGTGAGGCCGCGCAGGCGCAGGCGGCGGTGGGGCAGCGCAACCCGCACGCTCCCTCCCCGTTCAGCGCGCATCCGCACGGCCGAACGGAGGGCGAGTACAATCGCTGTGCTGCTCGGTCGACTTGGGTCTAGGCCGAGCACCAGAACAGGGAGCACCACACCCGGGGTTCGATTTCATCCGGTTTCAGGCCGGGCGGTTTCACGGGGAGAATCAGGTACCGGAGGTCCGGCCCGTCCTCTACCACTCGGACTTCGCGCACTCCCTTGGGCAGGTCTACTCCCTCCGCTTTCAGCACCGTCAGTGGGTCCTTCTGCAGCCGTTTCTTGAACGCCTCATCGCGCCACGCCTTCGCGATGACCTTCCCTGCGCTCTGCACGAGACCGATTTCACGCTTGCTCGCCATGGTTCACCTCCGGCAGGCCACCCTACATAAACAGCTCAAGGGGGTTAAGCTCCGCTTCCTCGCAGGGCTTCGCAAGCCAGCCGAGCGCGACGGGAGTGTCGTACAGGCGGCCCGGCGCGTACCGGGCTCGAAAGTGCCGCAGTCCCGGGACGATGACCCGTACCACGGCAGCGTCGATGTCCGGCCGCGTCTGATCCAAGACCAGCAACTCCATGTCGCGTTGCTCCACCACGCGCTGACACCAGCGCACGTCCTCCCGTAGATCGCGGTGGGCGACCCGCGGGAAGTCTGACAGGCGGCTCGGTTGCCCCGCGCCGGGGACGAGATAGGGGCGCGCCCCGCTCCCGGTCCTGTCGAACCACGCGTGGAGCGCCGGCGCAAATCTCCGCCCATCCCGCTCGACGCTCTGCACCAGCGCCAGCATCTGGTTCATCTCCGTGAGCGCCCGCATCGCGGCCAGTCGGGCATCGAGGTGCGCCCCGAAGCCGAGCAGCAGCTGCCGCGGTCGCGGCGCGAGCTGGCGCGATACGGCGACAAAACACGGAATCCCGAGATCGCTCGTGATGTCCAACACCCAGAATGCCCGGCCGAGCGCCGCGTACGACGCGCGCAGCGATTCGCAATAGCGGCTCGCGAGGTGCAGCGCCGGACGCTGCACGCGGTTGTACCACCAGAGAGCGACGCTGTCACGCTCGACGAGCTCCAGGAATCCCTGGAGGATCGCTTCCTCACGGGTGTTTCCCGCCGCGCAGCCGTTGGAATCGGCCCAGCAGAAGGCCCGGTCCGGATCGAGGGGATAGCCGTAATAGAGCTGCATCGAGGGGAGATACTTGTGACGGCGCTCGGTGAGCGACCAGACGGGTGTCCAATCGATGGGGAGCGTGGGATCGAAGCGCACGGGGATGAGACGGGTGTCCAATCGATGGGGAGCGTGGGATCGAAGCGCACGGGGATGCGGTTGGGTAGCGAGCTGCGAAGGTTCCGTTCCCTGCGCTGGCGATACTGCGTCTCGCTGAACAGCGCACAACAGTTCGGATGGATCGCCCGCGTGCCCAGCTGGACGAACGACCGCCTGACCCGAGGCTCATCGCCTTGCCAGCTCCCGCAATACCGCTCGACCGCCTCCGCCACGGCGCTCGTCCTGGCCTGAGCGGCCGTCCGGCCTTTGCCCCCGCTGCGGGTCGGCAGTGTGCGCCGGAGGTGCATCAGATTGTGCCACTGCGCGGCGCCGGCGTGGTCCGCCACGAATGCGTGAATTGGGCCCGCCCCTTCCCCCGCCCCGTCGGCGAGCGGCCGCACCTTCTGGACGACGCCCGTCAGCGGATCGATCAGCGCAGCGAGAGTCCGCATCGTCTCGCGCGGCAGCACGCAACGGTGACCCCCGTCGGTGGTGAATCGCTTGAGCGAACGTGCCAGGCGGAGCGGGCGGACCACCTGCCGCGCGTACAGCCTCGCGTCTCCGCAGGCCGGGCACTGGGGGCGCCGCGCGACGGGGTGTCGGTGCCACCGCAACTCGCCGGCTTCACGCGTGATCAGCAGGCCAGCCAGGTGCGCGTGGGATCCGCCGGCGATCCAGCGGGCGAAGTCCGTCGGCCGGAACCGATACGCCTGCGGGCCCGGCGCCGTCGGGGCATGGCCCGGACGAACCGCGCCTCCGCGGCGCACGGTGCTCCACCAGTAGGACCTGACCGGTTGGTTTCCGCGCAGCCGCTGCTCGAGGCATTTCCAGCAGCAGGTCTCTCCCGGAAGGAACAGCGGGCCCACCCAGCAGACGCTGCCCCACGGTTTGGCGAGGAGCCAAGGGCGCCGCGCCCGCAGCGCGCGCCGGTTCAGGTCCTCGAGCTCGGGCCGGAGGTAATCGTCGGTGAGCGCTAGGGTGATCCCCCCAGCCTCGCGCACCAGGAGGCCAGGCCGCGCCGGCTCCGCGTCGCCGCGCCCGCGCTCCGGCTCGCCGAGATAGCCCCGCTCCTCGAGCTCGGCAAGGGCGTAATACAACGGCGCCGCTCCGTGCCGAGCCGCGAGGCGCGCCACGATCTCATCGCTCGAGTAGCCGCCAGTGAGCCAGGGCGCCAGGTGCTCGTACACCCGGCCGCACAATACGTGATCGCCGCGATCGGAGAGGAGCAACACGCCTTCCCCTCGAACTACTGCGACACGATACAGCTCCTTGAAGACCGGTCGCTCGAGCATCGCTGGCGATTGCCTAACGACCTGCCAGGAGGGCCTGAAAGCGCGGATTGCCCCGCAGCGAATCGAACGCGGGGTCGCCCCGGAGTTCGGGCAGGGAAATGGGCGCGGGGATGACGAGGAGGGAGCGCAGCTGGTCGATGGCGGCGTCCTGTTGCCCCAGGGTGCTGTACAAGCGCGCCAGCTCCAGCGCCCAGAAGGCGCCGCGCAGCGCGTCGTGAGACACCGGCTGCAGCGCCCGCACGGCGGCGGCCTCCCGCGTCGCATCGGAAGAACGTCCGAGGCCGGCGTACGCCAGGCCCAGTTGCACATGATAGTACGACCCGCTGTCCACGGGTGTCGTGGCGAGCGACACACGATCGAGCCCCCGCTGGTATTCCTCGTCGAGAATCGGGAACAGGCGTCCGTAGGAAGGATCTCCCAGCAGCACGGGCACGATCTGGTGCGTGAGGTCCAGTCGCCTGGCCGCGTCGTGCATGACCCGCCGCGCGCTGTCGGCCTCTCCCTGAGCCCGGTAGAGCAGCGCTTTGGACGCGACGGCCGGAACCCAGTGCGGCGCCAGCGCCATGGAGCTGTCGTAGAGCGCTCCCGCTTCGACGTAGCGCCGCATGAAGTGGAGCGTGCCGCCGACCTCGAACGCGAAGATATGGGAGCGCGGATCGAGTCGGAGCGCCTGCTGGAACGTCGCCAGGGCTTGGTCCCACTTGCCCTGCCGGCGTTCGACCGACGCGATCACCCACAGCAGTTGGCTGTTGTTCGGCTGCCGCTCCCGGGCCGCGCGGAACTGCTCCAGCGCCCGGTCGTAATCGAGATGCCCCCAATAGTAAAGGTACCCTCGGGCGATGCGGGCCTCCGGGAGGTCGGGGCGGAGCGCGAGGGCGCGATCCGCGGCGTCGCCGGCCAGCTCGAGCTGCCGGCTGGTGCGGTCGAAGAAGTAGTAGAGCATGCTGCGGGCCTGTGCGAGCTTGGCGTAGGCCAGCGCGAACTGCGGGTCCAGCTCGACTGCGCGCTCGTACATCTCGACCGCGCGCCTCGCCCCTGCTTCGACCAGGAACTCCCTGGCGTACGAATTCCCGCGCAAATAGTAGTCGTAGGCCTGGAGGTTCTCGGTCGGTGCGGCGTCGGTTGCGGGTCGCTCGGGAAAGAGCAGCCGCACGTTGAGCGCTTCCGCCACGCCGGCGGCGATCACGCCTTGGACGTGGACGATCTGGCCGGGGGCGAGCGCCGCGTCGTAGCGGCCTCCCCAGACCAGCTGCTCGTCGGACACGCGGGTCAGCTCCGGTATCACCCGGACCACGCCGGTCCCGTCGGCACGGCGGTCGGTGCGGACCGAGCCGGCCAGGACGTACTGCACCTTCAGCTCTCGCGCGATCTCTTTGAGGGTCATCCTGCGGACGCTGTAGTTCATGGCGCTGGCGTGCGAGATGACCGCCAGGCCGTTGTTCTCCGCGATGCGATTGGTGATTTCGTCGGTGAGACCCTCTGCAAAGTACGCGTCGCTCGGCTGGCCCAGATTCTCGAAGGGCAGGACCACGATCATGCGACGTGCCCCGACAGGCGAAGCGCTCGGCACCGCCGGGCGCCGCACGACGGCCCAGGTGCCCGCGAGCAGGGCCGACGCCCCGAGCACGACCACGGCAGCACGGCGCACCACCCTGACGCTCATGCGAGCGCCGCTGGCCCGCGCTGCCGCGGTCAGCGCGTCGCCGAATTGCTGCACCGTCGGGAACCGGTCGTCGGGGGCGGTCGCGAGGGCGCGTGCCATGACGTTGTGAAACGCCGGGGGAAAGGAGTCCCGACCCGTGGCCAGACCGGTCACCGGGTCCGTGACGGGGAGCTCACCGGTGAGCATCTCGTGAAACACGCAGGCGAGACTGTACTCGTCCGCCCTGCCGTCGATGGGCGCTTGCCCGATCGCCTGTTCGGGACTCATGTACGGGCGCGTGCCCACGGTGAATCCGGTTCCGGTGATTCGATCCCCCCCGGCGGCGCTGACGGCCCGGGCGATCCCGAAGTCTGCGACGACGGCTCGCCCGCTCGAGAGCAGGATGTTCTCCGGCTTGACGTCTCGGTGCACCACGCCGTGGGCATGAGCGTAGCTCAACGCACCGGCGATCTCGCTGAGGATCTGGAGCGCGTCGTCCACCGACAGCCGGACCTCGCGGTCGAGTCGGTCTCGCAAGGACTCGCCATCGACGCACGGCATGACGTAGTACAACAAGCCATCCGCTTCGCCAGAATCGTACAGGGGGAGAACGTTGGGATGCTGCAGATGGGCGGCGATGTCGATCTCTTGGAGGAACCGTTCGGTCCCGAGCGCCGCCGCCAGGTCGGGGCGCAGCAGCTTGAGGGCCACCAGCCGCCGATGCTTGAGGTCCTCGGCGAGGTAGACTGTGGCCATCCCGCCGCGCCCGAGCTCGCGGTCGATGGTGTAGCGGCCCGCCAATGTGGCCCTCAGCCGATTCAACGGGGACGTCACGGCCCAACCCGTCGTCTCAAGAATCTCACCACCATAGGGCGGGAGGGCTCAGGACGCTAGCCCGACCCGATCTGACGACGGGCGAGGGCTACTGCCGCCGTATCGTGGCATCTTACCACGAGAGGGCAGGGGTAGCGTCAGAACCCGGCGAGTCCCCTGGCTTCTCATGCTCCTCTCACGACCTGCTTGCTCCGCCGTCTCACCTGGACTAGCATCGAGCCGATGACCGCCAGTCCCGAGCCCCCGTTCGGTATCGTCCGTGTCGCTCCGTTCGCCGGCTTCGTTCACCGGTTCGACGATCTCATCGGGTCCGCGACCACGATGGCCCTCTACTTCATCCATTCACGCCGCTGGCGCGAGAATCACGACGCGGCCATCAAAGGCTTCCTGGGTCGTCCCGGCACGACACTGGAAGCGTTTCTCCCCGATCTCGAGAGCCACGAGCTCATGTTCTCGCTCGGCAAGCATTTCGAGGACGGGCCCCTGATCCCCGCGCTCGTCGCCGATGCCTACCGCTACTTCGCGCGGCTGGCGAGAGACTTCGGCAAGCCTGCTCACGTGTGGCTGTTCGATCGCTACCCGACCTACTCCTTCTACCGGTTCGACGAGCGCGCGGTGATCGCCCTGTATTCCAACACCACCGCCAAGAAGGAGCTGCCGGCGTTCGAGGTCACCGCGCACGGCATACTGGGAAAGTTCCTCGCGGCCGACATGGACGATCTCAGGAAGGAATGTCGCAAGCGGGCGCTGGCTGATCTGGAAATTGTGATCGCGAACGCCGCGCCGTGACCGATGATATCAGAAGGTCGTGGGGACGCCCTCGGCCACGACGACCACCTGCTTGCCCCAGCGCTGCTCGAACCACTCCGGGTGCTCGGTGTGGACCGGCAGGATCCGCCGCGCGCCGATCTCCTCGATCAGGCCCTGCAAGGCGGGTCCATCGATGTGCCCCGACGCGTGATACGGCCCCTGCTCCGCGCCCGGCAGCCCGCCCACCTTGCGCAGCGCGAAGTGATCGAGCCAGTTGGTGAGCCGCTTGGCGTCGATCTCCTGCTCCTCGCTGTGCGCCTCGGAGCTCGAGTAGATGTAGGTCCCGCCTGCCGGCTCCAAATCGACCAGGTTGGTGATGTCCCAGTACGACAGGCAGAGGATGTACGCCCCGGGCTCGCGCCGCACGTCGGCCGCCTTCACGAAGTTCGCGGCAAAACGCTGGCGCACGTCTTTCTCCCAGTTCGGTACCGTTCCCAGCGGCTCGTCGAGGATCGCCAGTCCGCCGGAGGCGGGGTGGGGGATGTTGGGGTCGATGACGTGGAGATGCTCCAACATGTAGGCGTCCTTGGTCGTCACCACGAGCCGCCGGCCGCGCGCCGTGGCGATGTCGCGGAAGGTCCGCAGCCGCTCGATGTTGCGCGCCGTGAAGTCGGCGATCACCACGCCGCCCGCCTGTCGCACCACGTCGTCCGCCGCCTGATGGACCTCGGGCTCCGTCACGGCGCCGCTCTGGTCCACCCGTGTTCCCTCGATGATGAGCAGCGCCGGCTCGAGCGCCCGTGCCGCTTTCACGAACTTCTCGGTGCGCTGCCGCGAATGGCCGTGCATGCGGAGATCGCCGCTGTAGATCACCCACCCGATCGGCGTCTCGATCCCCCAGGCGCCCGACCCCGGAATCGAGTGATCCACCCGCCAGAACCTGACGCCGAGCTCGCTGAGCCGCCGCCCGTCCAGGAGCTCGAGCGGCGCCGACTGGATGCTGGTCCGCTCTCCCGGAACCCAACCCCAGAAGCCGGCGAGCTGCGCAATCGCCGCGGCGGGATCGGTGACGTCGGTGCCATCGGTCGCGATGTAGTGCTTGCGCTGAATGCGGGGGGCGCCGCGGGCGGCTTCGAGCACGTCTCCCTTCGAGGCGCGGGGCACGAGGTAGTTGAACTCCCCATCTACGCCCGTGGGCTTCGGGTCCTGGAGGCACTTCCCGATCAGCGCCGTAGTGAGTCCGGTGTACACCGGAATATCCTCACGCAAGAACCCCATCGAGCCCACGTGGTCGACGTGTCCGTGAGACAGCAGCACGCCGTCCACGCGGTCCACGGTGCGATACCGGGGGTGACCACGATACCGCGCCCACAGCCCCGGATCATGGGCCGAGAGATCGCTACGATACAGGCCTTCGAGCGGCGGGATGAGGCCCATCCGGAGATAGTCGCGCAAGCCGAGGGTCGCGCCCCGGGGTTGCACGAACTCCTCGAAGAACCGGCCCGTGGGCCCGAACCGCATACCGAAGTCGAGCAGCCAGCGGCGCGCGGGCCACTCGACGAGAATGCGGTTCCCCCCGATCTCTCCGGGGACGCCGCCGTACACGGTGATGGAAAGGCCTGCGGTTTTCGGCACAGTGAACCCTGATGATTTACTGACCCCGGGCGCAAGCCCGGGGTTCACGAAGCCTTTGCACTCCCGCTCGCGGGGAGCATCTTCCCGTCCATGAACCGGATCCGATCCGCCTCGCTGCTGGGCTCGTTCGCGATCGCCCTCGTCGTGGCGGTCCCGGCACCGTCTCAGACCGTTCCGCCGGGCACGTACGGCGCGCTGCGGTGGCGCCTCATCGGCCCACACCGCGGCGGCCGCGTGCTGGCCGTGGCGGGAGTTCCCGGCGACGCCGCCACGTTCTACTTCGGAGCCGTGGACGGCGGCGTGTGGCGCACTCGGAACGCCGGCGTCACGTGGGAGCCGCTGTTCGACGACCAGCCGATCGCCTCCATCGGCGCGTTGGCCCTCGCGCCCTCGGACCCGAACGTTATCTACGTGGGGACCGGCGAGGCCTCGATCCGCTCCGACATCACCTATGGCGCCGGCGTCTACAAGTCCACCGACGGCGGTGCCCACTGGCACGCGCTCGGCCTCAGCGACACGCGGCACATCGGGAAGGTGCTCGTAGATGCCCGGAATCCCGACGTTGTGCTCGTCGCGGCGCTGGGACACGCCTACGGCCCCAACCCCGAGCGCGGCGTGTTCCGCTCCACCGACGGCGGGCGCACCTGGACCAAGGTGCTGTACAGGGATCCCGACACCGGGGCCATCGACCTGGCGGCGGATCCCGCCGATCCGCGAGTGGTGTACGCCGCCCTGTACCAGGCGCGCCGCACACCGTGGGAGCAGTACCCGCCGGACGAAGGACCGGGGAGCGGGTTGTACAAGTCGGCGGACGGCGGGGCCACCTGGACGCCCGTCACCGGTCACGGCCTTCCCGTCGGTCCGGTCGGCCGCATCGGTCTCGCGGTCGGCCGCGGCGGACGGGTCTATGCGCTGATCGGCGCGAAGGCGGGCGCCGGGCTGTACCGCTCCGACGATGGCGGCGCGACGTGGCGCCTCGTGGGGAGCGATCCGCGACTCACGAGCCGCAACTGGTACTTCTGCCGGGTCACGGTCGATCCCGACGCCCCCGACCCCCTCGATTCCGCCATCGTCTACGGCGGCGACACCTACGGCGGCGTGCATCGGTTCGACCGGCGCACGGGCCAGTCGCAGGACATCTCGCCCTGGCCCGTGTCGACCTTCGGGGTACCGATGCCGCAACGGAAATACCGTTTTACGTGGACGTCGCCGCTGGTGTTCGACCGCGTCGATCGGCACGCGCTCTACCTTGGCGCCCAGATGGTGCTGCGCACCAGAGACGGCGGCCTCCACTGGGAGGCGATCAGCCCCGACCTGACGCGTGCCGGCGCGACCACGGGCGCGAACGCCGCCGGACGGGGCTACGGAGTGGTGTACGCCATCGCCCCGTCGCCGCGCGCCGCGGGGTTGCTCTGGGTCGGGACGGACGACGGACTGATCCACCGGACCAGCGACGCCGGCCGACACTGGCAGGACGTGACGCCCCAGGGCCTCGAGCCCTGGAGCACCATCACTTCGCTCGAGGCGTCGCCCTTCGACACAGCCGTCGCGTACGCCGCCGTCGACCGCCACCGGGTCGACGACTTCGCGCCGTACATCTACCGGACCCGCGACGGAGGCGCGCACTGGACCCGCGCCGATCAGGGGATCGCGCCGCAGGCGTACGTGCAGGCGGTGCGCGCGGACCCCGTCCGTGCGGGGCTCGTGTACGCGGGCACCGAGACGGGCGTGTACGTGTCGTTCGACGACGGCGACCACTGGCAGTCGCTGCAGCTCAATCTGCCGGTGGTGTCAGTGCGGGACCTCGCGGTCCACGGGCGTGACCTGATCGCGGCCACACACGGTCGCTCGTTCTGGGTGGTCGACGACCTCACCCCGCTGCGCCAGATGGGGGACTCCGCGCTGCGCGCCCCTGTCTACTTGTTCGCTCCGGCACCGGCGGTCCGGGTGCGCCGCAGCTTCAGCAATGACACCCCGCTGCCGCCGGAAGAGCCGCACGGCACGAACCCGCCGGCCGGGGCGGTGATCGATTATCTGCTGCGAGCCGTGCCCGATGGTCCTGTGACTCTCGAGATTCGCGACTCGCGCGGCGGTCTCGTCCGCCGCTTCTCGAGCGACGACCGTCCGACGCCCCCGGTGGAGCCGCCGCAGATCGCCGTCGATTGGTTGCCGCGCCTCGAGCCACCCACGCGCAGTGTCGGGCTCAACCGCTTTGTGTGGGACCTGCGCTATCCTCCACCCCCCGCCGCGCGCTATGGCTACAGCATTGCCGCTATCGCCGGCCAGGGAACCGTGGCCGAGCCGCAGGGACCGCTGGTCTTACCAGGGGCTTACGAAGTCCGGCTCGGCGTCGGCGGGCAGACCTACACCCGGTCGCTCCGGGTCGAGCTCGATCCGCGGGTCCACGTCGCCGACTCGGGCGTCGTCGCCCAGCTGCGCCTTGGCCTCGACATCTGGAACGCCCTGGCCGCGCAGCACGCGCTGGCCGGGAGCCTGCGCAGCGCGCGCGACCAGATCAGCGCACTGGCGGCTCGATCGCTCGACCGCGCGACCCGTGCGTCGCTCACCGCACTCGACGGGCAGGTCGACAGCCTGGCGCGCGCGGTGGACGGCGCGGGCGACGAGCTGGCCGGGCTCGAGACCGCGGTGGAGAGCGCCGATCGCGAGCCTACCGAGCAGGCGCGGGCCGTGTTCGTTGCACAGCGTGAGCGCGTGGGGGGCGCGTTGCGCCGCTGGCAGCAGCTGCTCACGGCCGAGCTGCCCGCACTCAACGCGCGGCTCGGGCGCCAGCGGGCGCCGGCGGTTCACATCGAAGAGCACGTGCCGGACACAACCGCGGGCCCGTGGTAAAGCAGAAGTGCTATTGCGGCTCGATGCGTGACACGGGGTGAATCTCGTTCCACTGCTTGTGGTTCTTTTCCCGCACGAAGGTTCCCGTGATCGCGGCGTGCGTGCCGAGGGGGGGAATGATCGTGTTGTCGGTGAATCCCGCACAGGCGGGCTGCGCGTCGCTCTGCGTGACGGTGTAATGACACACGATCTCGAACACGAGATTGCCGCCTTCGTCCGACCGATTGCCGGCGTTGATCAGGCCCGCGAACTGCGAATCGACCTGCAGCCACCCGTGGGTGTCGCCGTCCGGCTCATGACGCACGCCGTCGGGCTCGTGGTGCGCCTGGCCCGCGGTGGCGTCGACGATCATGCCCGTTACGGTGACACAGTCCTGCTGCACGAGCAGGCGCGACGGATGGTAGACGCGCTGCCACAAGCTGTCCCCACACCCTACCATGCTCGCCGAGCCCGGGACGCCGGGGCCGGAGGGAAGCGGCGCCGCGAGCGGGGTGACGCTCACCCGTACCTCACGGCCCCAGACGTAACCCTCTTCGCCGGCGCCCGTGCGGACGTGGTAGTACCCGCTCTCGGGGGTGGATTCGAGCAGGGTCAGGGGCGGCTCGGACGGTGTCAGGAGCCGCAGGGCCGGGTACTCGCTCGAGGGATCGGGGCGCAGGTTGACGTTGTGGACGACGGTGACGGACTGAGCGGACGCCGCCGTCGTGCACCACAGCAGTGCCGCACCACCGATCAGCAACCGGACCGTGCTCCGCTGCTTCATCGCGTCCGCGGCGCGCCGGGGGTCAGTCTGCCGGCACCTCGGCAGCAGGCCGATGCCCGGCGGGCGCCCCGGTCCAGCGCGCGACCTTCGCCCCCACCCAGCTCCCGAAATCGTCCAGATAGGTGTAGACGACGGGCACGACCACGAGAGTGAGCAGCGTCGACGTGATCAGCCCGCCGATCACGGCGTGCGCCATGGGCGCCCGGAACTCAGAGCCCGCCCCCAGCGCGAGCGCCGTCGGAAGCATGCCGAAGATCATGGCGAGCGTGGTCATCACGATTGGGCGGAGGCGCAGCTCGCCGGCGTCGATCAATGCCGCGCGCCGGTCGCGGCCGTCGGCCCGCGCCTTGTTCGCGAAATCGATCAGCAGAATCGCGTTCTTCGTCACCAGCCCCATCAGCATGATCACGCCGATCATGCTCATGATGTTAAACGTGCCCCGCGTGAGCATCAGGCCCAGCATGACGCCGATCAGGGACAGGGGCAGCGATAGCATGATCGCGAGTGGCTGCAGGAAGCTGCCGAACTGCGACGCGAGAATCAGATAGATGAACACGATCGCCAAGGTGAGCGACTCGAGGATGTAGCCTACCGTCTCAACGAAGTCTTTCTGCTCGCCCCCGAAATCGAAACGGTAGCCCGGCGGGAGGTCGAGCTTGGCGAGCCGCGCGGTCACGTCCTTGGTCACGTCGGTGAGCGGCCGGATCTGATAGTTGCCTTCGATCGTCGCGACGCGCTCCAGGTTGAGCCGCTTGATCTCGTTCGGCGCCCCCGAGAGCCGGATCTGTGCCACCTGACCGAGCGGCACCATGACGGGCGTCCCGGTACGCCGGTCGGTCTGGCTCGAGGCGATGGGGATGCGCGCGATGTCGTTCTCGGTCTCGCGTGCCTCGGGTGCGAGACGCACGACCACGTCGTGCGCCAATCCGGACTCGTCCTCCCACGTGCCCGCCTTCTGGCCCGCGAGCACGGGGCGCAGCGCGCTGCCTACCGCCCCGACGGAGAGACCGACTTCGGCCGCGAGGTCGCGCTTCACGTCCACGGCGAACTCGGGCTTCCGGCCCTCGAGGCTCGAGCGGAGGTCGACCAGCCCCGGCACGTCGCGGATCGCCGCCAGCGCCCGGTCCGACATCTCCTGTAACCGAGTCAGCTCGGGACCCTGGAGGTTCAGCTGGATCGGCGATTGGCTGCCGCCCGCGGCACCGAGCTGCACGATCCGGGCGGCCACGCTCTGGAACCGGGGCAGCACCTGGCGCAGGTCCGCCTCGAGCTGCTGCTGAGAGCGCCGGCGTTGGCCCTTGGGGGTCAGCTTCACGTAGATCTGACCCTTGTTGACGGCCTCGTTCTGCTGCGCGCCGCCGATCGTGGCATAGGTGAGGGCCACCTCCGGCTGCGCGTTCAAGTACCGCGCGATCTCGAGCGCTTTGCCCGACGTATAGGCGACGGACGAGCCGACCGGCGTCTCGATCGAGAGGGCCGTCTGCTCGTTGTCGGACGCCGGCATGAACTGCCCGCCCACCAGGCCGAGGCCGAACAGGCTCATCGCGGCCACGAACGCCGCGAGCGCGATCCCCATAGTGGCGAGCCGGTGGTCCAGCGCCCAGGCGATCACGCCGCGGTAGCGCTGGCCCAGGCCGTGGAACGAGTCGTTGAACTTGACGAGCGCCCGCCCGATCGGGCCGCGCGCGGCCCCGCCCTCAGCCTGCGGGTCGTACCACAACGACGACAGCATGGGGTCGAGCGTGAACGACACGAACAGCGACACCAGCACCGCGAACGCCACCGTGATCCCGAACGGGAAGAAGAACCGCCCCACGATCCCCTTCATGAACGCGACCGGGACGAATACGGCGATGACCGACAGGGTGGTCGCCATGACGGCGAACCCGATCTCGGCCGTGCCGTTGCGCGCGGCGGTGTAGTGGTCCTCCCCCCGCTCCACGTGGCGCACGATGTTCTCCCGTACCACGATCGCATCGTCGATCAGGATGCCGATCGCGAGCGACAGTGCCATCAGCGTCATGATGTTGATGGTGAAGCCGAAGGCGTAGATCGCGAGGAACGAGGCGATCACCGATACGGGCAAGGTGAGCCCGGTGATCACCGTCGAGCGCCACGAATTCAGGAACAGGAACACGATCAGCACCGTCAGCGCCGCGCCCTCGAGCAGCGTCTTCTGCACGTCGTCCACCGAGTTCCGGATCCAGGTGGAGTTGTCCTGCACCGTCGCCAGCCCGACGCCGGGGCCGTTCTCGCGCTGGACCGCGCGGGCGACCATGTCGGGAGCGATGCCGAGGGCGTTCATGCGGTCCGGGAGCAGCAGCACGTGGATCTCGCGCTTCAACCCCCCGACGACCGTGACGCTCCCCACGCCCGAGATGTTCTCGATCCGGCGGCTCACCACTTCGTCGGCGAGGCGCGTCAGGTCGCGCAGCGCCCACCCTCGACCCAGCACCGAGAGCACGAAGATCGGTTGGTCCGACGGGTTGGCTCGCGAAATCACCGGCGGGTCGATGTCTTCCGGCAGGTCCTGTCGGATGGCGTCGATCTTGGCGCGCACGTCCGCCTGGGCGTCCATGACCTTCGTGCCGAGATTGAACAGCACGATGATGGTCGAGAACCCTTCCGTCGAGGTCGACTGGATCTGCTTGACGCCTTCGACCGTGTTCACCTGCTCCTCGATCTTCTTCGTGACCTCGCGCTCCACCGACTCGGGGCTCGCCCCGGTGTAGCGCGTCTGGATGACCAGAAGCGGAAACTCCACGTCGGGGAACTGGTCGATGTTCAGCCGGCGGTAGGAGAACAGGCCCAGCACCACGAGCGCCAGCATCATCATCGTGGCGAGCACGGGCCGCTTGATGGACAGATCGCTCAAAAACACGGCTCAGCCCTCCCCACCCGCGATGGTGACTCGCAGTCCCGGCTCGAGGCCGCTCGCCGGCCCGACGATCACGATCTCGCCGCCCGCGAGGCCGCTCGAGATCTGCACGAGCGAGGTCTGCTCGTCCGTCGCGCCCACCTGCACGTCGCGGCGCGCGATACGCCCTCCCTCCACGACCAACACGTACTTGGCGCCGCCGCCATCCGTGCGCAGCGCGCTCAGCGGTACGGCGATCGCGCCCTGCACCTGCCGCAGCACGATGCGGCCGGACGCGAACAGCCCTCCCACGAGACGGCCGCCCCGGTTGGACACCGTCACGTACACCTTCACCTGCCGCGTGGCTGCGTCGACCGTGGCGTTGATGCGGGCGACCCGGCCGGAGAGTCCCGACTCGGGCGCGCCGGTCACCGCGAGGGCGACTGGCGCGCCGACCCGCACGTCGCCCACGTATTCGCTCGGTACGGTGGCCTCGAACTCGAGCTCGGCGGTGTTCACGAGCTGGAACAGCAGGTCGCCGTCCTTGACGCGATCACCCGAGTCGACCGCGCGCTGGCTGATCACGCCTCCCGCGGGGGCCCGCACGGTTGTTTCGTCGAGCTTCTTTTTGGCCTGGGCCTCGCTCGCCTCGGCTGCGCGGAGATTGACCTCGGCGTTCTGGACGTCACGCTCGGACACCGCCCCTTCCTTGAACAGGCTCTGCATCCGCTCGTAGTCGGATGCCGCGAGGCGACGCTGCGCCTCCGCCGAGAGCGCCGCGGGCTCGACCGCGTTGGTGCGGAACCGGGCGAGGGCCTCGCCCTGGTGCACGGCCTGGCCCTCCTTGACGAGGACCTGCTCGACCACTTCCGGAATGGGCGACGCGATGCGTACGACCAGCGACGGCTGCAGGGTGCCCGAGACCGGCACACCGCTGATCACGTCGGCACGCTCGACATGCGCGACGTCGTTCGACCCCAGGACGACGGCGCGCATCGAGTCCGCCGCCCCCCGAGTCGCCGCTCCGGCCCGCTCACCCCGTCGCGCGGCCACTATCGCTATGAGGGCGACCCCCACCACGGCGCCCCCGATGATGTAACGCTTCATGGTTGTGCTTCCTTCACGTTGAGGGCTCCCGCCACCTGCTCGATCGGACGCTGGATGACCGGGACCGGCCGTCCGAGCGCGCGCTCGAGCTGCGCCAATGCGACGAAGTAATCCCGCGTCGCCTGCACTTGGTTGACCTCCGCCTGCTGCTGTGCGACCCGCGCGTCGGACACTTCGAGTTGCGTCGCCAGGCCGTTCGTGTACCGCACGCCGGCGAGGTACTGGGCCCGCGTAGCCTGGCCCACGGTGGCGCGCCGCGCCACCAGCAGCGCGCGCGCGCGGGCGACCTCGGCCTTGGCCTGGCCGACCTCGAGCTCCACCTGCCGGCGCATCTGGTCGCGCTGCGCCTGCGCCCGCAGCACCGCCGCCCGGGCTTGCTCCAGCTTGCCCGCGGTCCGGAAGCCGAGGAAGATCGGGAATGAAAGCTTCAACTCCCCGTTCCAGCCACGCCGGAACTGGTCACCGGAGCCGGGAAACACGCTCTGTGGAAACGCCTGCTCGTTGTAGGTGGTCGTGGCCTGGAGCGTGGGCCAGCGATCGGCGCGCGTCACCTTGAGGAGCTGCTCCTGCTCCTGCACGGTCGCATCGGCCGCCGCCAGACCCGGCCGATCGGGGCCCGTGAGCGAGTCCGTGGCGACCACGGGGATCGTTGCGTCAGGGGAGTCAAGCGTCGTCGCGACGACGAGCACCTGCTCCGCCGGGAGATTCAAGAGACGCTTCAGGTCGAGCAGCGCGAGGTCGTACCCGTTATGCGCCGCCACGACGGCGGGCTCCTGATTGGCCGCGTCCACCTGCGCGCGCAGCAGGTCGTACTCCGCCCGCGTGCCCGCCTGTCGATACAATTGCACCGCGCGCTGGTGCTGGCGCGCCTGCTCCAGATTCTCCACGGCGATCGCCACGAGGCGCGCCTGCAGGGCCGCGTTCCAGTACGCCTGCTTCACCTGGTACGTCACCTCGGCCGCCGTCTCGGACTGCTGCAGCGCGGCGATGTGTCGCGCCGCCTTCGCTGCCGCCAGGCCCGCCCCGACCTTGCCGCCCGACCACAGGAGCTGCGTCGCCTGGAGCTGGACGTTCCACACGTTCGGAGCGCCGAACGGGGTGTTCTGAAACAGCTTCGCGATGGAGCTCGTGTCGGCCACCGCACCCTGGTAGATCGAGGCGAACTGCCGCGTATAGATGAGCGAGCCGGTGATCTGCGGCAGCGCGGACGACAAGGCCTCACGCACCTGGCCGTTCGCCTCGAGCACCCCCGCTCGGGCCACGCGCATGGCGAAGCCTTGGTCGAGGGCACGGTGAATCGCTTCGTCGAGCGTGAGGCGCAACGTGTCGCCGGGTGCCTGGGCCGCGGCCGGCCGGAGCGCCGCGAGAGCGAAGAGTATGGTTACGATCGCGCGCGTCACTTGTCCCCCCTTCCATCTGCGAGGCCGTCGATCACGAGGGTCAGCCGCTTGCGGAGCTCCTCCTGCAGGCGGAAGGGGGGCTCGGGCTGGTCGAGCCACATCATGATCGTGCCGTGGTAGACGTCGGCGAGCACGTGGTGGACGCGCTCGGGCGCGACGTCGCCCCGCAGCTCGCCCTTGGCCTGGAGCTGGCGCACCACGTGCTCGCCCAGCGCGTCCCACCGGCGACACACGGCGTCGTCGGGGTCGTGCATGGAACGGGTCCACTCCATGGCCATGTGCTTGGACAGCTCGCGGTCCGCTTCGTAGAAGCTCGCGACCTCGATGAACAGGTCGCGGACCTTGGGCCAGGCGGGCAGGCCCTTGGCGAGGATCTCGCCCAGCTTCTGCTCGGCTTCGCCCACCCACTGCTCGGAGAGGTAGCCGAACACCGCTTCTTTGCGGGGGAAGTAATTGAAGAACGTGCCTTTGGCGACGTCGGCGCGGTCGCAGATCTCTTCGACGGTGGTGGCCGCGACGCCCCGCTTGCGGAACAGGGCCAAGGCGGCCTCGACAATCCGCTCCTTGGTTTCCTCTTTCTTGCGCTCGCGCCGCGAAACTTCCAATTCTGGAGTCACTTAGCACCTGTACTGAGACTAATTATGACTGAGGTCAACTTTGGAGTAAGGACAATATTGCACTGGCTCCGGTACGTCAAGCCCCGTCGAAAAGTTTCTGGGGCTGGTCGTGAAGCCCTGCTGAAGTGGGGCTGAGGATTTCGTGCGGTCGCGCCATCGTCTGGCGATGGGCTGGGCGTGACAGAGACGGTAGGTCTAGAAAAAAATCAACGTGATGGCGACGAACAGCGGCAGCAGAATCCCACAGCTGTAGGCCATGTACCCGAAGAACGAGGGCATCTTGATCCCGTTCTCCTCGGCTATGGCCTTGACCATGAAATTGGGCGCGTTCCCGATGTAGGTGTTCGCGCCCATGAACACCGCCCCCGTGGAAATCGCGGCGAGCAGGCGCGCCGCGCCGGGATCGAGCGCCAGCGCACCGATAAAGCGCCCCTGCGCCGGCACGCCTTCGAGACCGGCCGCGCTGGCGACGAAGGCCAGGTAGGTCGGAGCGTTGTCGAGCACGCTCGACAGCGCGCCCGCCGTCCAGAAGAACTCCCAGGGCTGGGTCACCCCGAACCGCATGCCCAATACCGTGCGCGCCCCCTCGCTCCAGCCGTTGAGGATCTCGAGCACGGGCGCCATCGTCACGAAGATCCCCGCGAACAGCACCGCCACCTCGATGATCGGGCCGAACGTGAACGCGTTGCGCTCGCGGTTCTCGCTCGGCGTCGCGCCGTAGGCGGTGAGAGCGAACGCCACGAGGACGACCTCCTGAGTTCCCGCGGCCCAGGGCCGTCCCGCGGCCGCGGCCTTACCGGCGGCGATGATCGTCAGGAGCACGGCGCCGAGCGCGGCCACGGAGACCCCGCCCCGGACCCGCAACGGCTCGTGCACCATGACCTGCTCGAGCTGCGAGCCGGGGCGCTGCCGCTCTTCGCGGTCCAGGGCCCACTGATCCCACACGTTGAAGATGACGAGCAGCGAGGCCGTCATGGTGAGCCACTGCGGCCACAGTCGCAGGGTCCACTCGAACGGCACCCCCTTCAGGAAGCCGAGCAGGAGGGGCGGATCGCCCACGGGGGTGAGCAGGCCACCACAGTTCGAGACGAGAAAGATGAAGAAGATGACGATGTGCGCCGTGCGCTGCCGGCTCCTGTTTGCCCGCAACAACGGCCGGATCAGCAGGACCGAGGCCCCAGTGGTGCCCAGGAGGTTCGCGAGCACCGCTCCCAGTCCTAGCATCCCCGTGTTCACGAGCGGCGTGCCCGAGAGGGAGCCCTGGATGTGGATGCCACCGGTGATCACGAACAGCGCGCCGATCACGATGATGAACCCGACGTAGTCGTGCATCTTGTCCGCCAACACCACCCGGCCGGGCTCCCCCAACGCGATCCCCAGCTGCCACAGCACCGGGAGCGAGAGCGCGACCGCGACGATGGCCTTGTTGCCGTTCGGATGCCACCAGCGAGGGGCGACGAGCGGCAGCACGGCGATCGCCGCGAGCAACGCCACGAACGGCAGGGCGCTCGCGAGTGGGAGTTGGGCCCCCAGCATGGGGCCGGACACTAGGCCGCACGGGCGGGACGGTCAAGCCTGACGCGGCCAAGCCTCCCGCGGGACGCTCCAACCACTTACCATTCACATGGCGCAGCGATTGTTCGCGCCCCCTGCCGGGAGCGGTCCATCCCCTTCGGTGGACCGAGGCGTTGCCCAAACGGCCCCCCCGCGGCGGTTCCTCCACCAATGGGTGTGTGTCATGACGGACCTCACGACCGAAATCCTGGCGCTCAAGGCCGAGCGGCGGGCCGCGATCCTGGCCCACAACTACCAGCGACC
>Ga0209161_10000606_pt1 | contig 29054 bp, 25 predicted proteins | sample GraSoiAngelo_155_FD_186169 | JGI IMG/M metagenome (GOLD analysis project Ga0209161, IMG submission 186169) | Grasslands soil microbial communities from the Angelo Coastal Reserve, California, USA - 14_1009_13_30cm (SPAdes) (version 2) | ecosystem: Environmental > Terrestrial > Soil > Grasslands... | reverse complement strand
GCGCTCGATGTTACTCGGTCGTGCTTGGAGATGCGAGAGTGCGAGAGGGGTCTACACTCGAATCATACGCGTCGAGTGCATCACGCGTCGATCGACGCGACGACAACGAAGATCTGAACGACCGAGAAGTCCCGACGAACCATCAAGGAGGTCACGAATGATTCCGCGACAGATTCCGCGACAGCTGATCTCGGGTGTGCTGGGTCTCTCGTTGCTGGGCCTGGCGGCGGCCGGCTGCGGCACCGCGACGGGCGCGGCGGTCGGTGCGGGTAGCGGTGCCGCCATCGGCGCCGGGACCGGCTACGGGGCAGGGAAGGGTGCGCTGATCGGCCTGGGTGTCGGCGTGGCGGCCGGTGCGGTCTACGACATCACCAAGCACAACAAGTAAAGGAGGGACTCCGATGAATCGCTCACTCATGCTCTCCGGAGTGCTCGCGACGACCATCGCCATCTCGGCCGGGCTCGCCTTCGGGCAGTCGAAGGCCGCGGACTGCAAGGGCCGCGCGCAGGCGCCGGAGCGGGTCGAAGGACAGGTCGTGAACGTAGACCAGAACTCGGGCAAGGTGACGATCCGTGAGAAGAACGGCAGCACGCACGAGTTTCAGGCGAACCCGGAGACGCTTCAGGATATGAAGCCCGGTGATCAGATCGAGGCGAAGCTTCGCGAAGCGCCGAAGTGCTGAGCCGCGCCGTGCGCTAGAATCGCTCGCGTGGCAGCGACGCCTGACGATCCGTGCGGCGCGACGATCGCGGAGCTCCAGGCGGCCATGCAGGACGGGCGCCTGACTTCCGTTCGTCTGACCGAATCGTTTCTGCAGCGTGTCGCGACGTACGACCGCAGCGGCCCGCGGCTCAACGCCGTGCTCGAGGTGAACCCCCAGGCGGGTGAGATCGCCGACGCGCTCGACCGGGAGCGCGCCTCGGGCCGGGTCCGCGGGCCGCTGCACGGCGTTCCCCTCTTCCTCAAGGACAACATCGCCACCGCCGATCACCTGCACACCAGCGCGGGCTCGCTCGCCCTTCGCGACTGCGTCGCCGCCCGCGATGCGTTCCTCGTGACGCGTCTGCGTGAGGCCGGCGCCGTCATCCTCGGCAAGACCAACATGACGGAGTGGGCCAACTTCATGACGACGGGCATGCCCGCCGGCTACAGCTCGCGCGGCGGTCAGGTCATGAATCCGTACGATCCGGTGCTGAGTCCCGGCGGCTCCAGCAGCGGCTCGGCCGTGGCCGTCACGGCCAACCTGTGCACGGTCGCGGTCGGCACCGAGACCTCGGGCTCGATCCTGAACCCGGCCAATCAGAACTCGATCGTCGGTATCAAGCCGACCCTCGGGTTGATCTCGCGCTCTGGGATCATCCCGATCGCCGCGAGCCAGGACACGGCGGGCTCGTTCGGGCGCACGGTGGCCGACGCGGCGGTGCTCCTGGGCGCGATGACCGGTGTCGATCCGCGGGACCGGGCGACCCGCGCGAGCCGCGCCCATGGTCGCCGCGACCACGCAGCGGCCCTCGATCCGCTGGGGCTCGAGGGCGCCAGACTGGGCGTGCCGAGGACGCCGTTCTTCGACGCGCTAGGCGCCGCCGATGCTTCGGTGATCCACGCGGCACTGCAGGCGTTGCGCAGCCTCGGGGCCGTCCTCGTCGATCCCGTCGACATCCTCACGGCCCGTGAGGCGGCGGAGTTTCGCTCCAACGTGTTGCTCTACGAGTTCAAGCGCGATCTGAACCGCTACCTGGCCGATCTCGACGGGACATCACCGATTCGGTCCTTGCGTGACGTGATCCGCTACAACGAGGCGCATCCCCGCGAGATGCTGCGCTACGGGCAGGTCCACCTGCTCGCGGCGCAGGCGGCGGCGTGCGGTCCGCGGCTTACCGTTACAGTCGCGCCGAAGATGTCCGGCTCGCGAAGACCGACGGCGTCGATCCCGTGATGGAGCGCGCCGGGCTCGACGCCCTCATCTTTCCCGGGTGGTCGGGCGCCGCCATCGGCGCCAAGGCGGGCTACCCCAGCGTGATCGTGCCGGCGGGCTACACCGCCACTGGAGCCCCCGTGGGCCTGACGTATCTCGGCCGCGCGTGGAGCGAGCCCACGCTGATCCGCCTGGCCCACGCGTTCGAGCGCGGGACCGGTCATCGCCGCTCGCCCCCGAACATCGCCTGAGCGCCGGGGCTCGTGGCGCTCCGCTATAATCCCGCGATATGACACCCGAGGAATGGTTCGAGGCGCTGACCGCCGAGCTGCTCGCCCGGAGCCCGTTCCGGCGCTCCGACTACTTCAAACGATTCGCCGACGGCGCGCTGAGCCGCGAGCAGGTCTGGGGGCACGTCGCCCAGCACTATCTCCTGGTCGCGTGGTTCCCGCGGATCTTCAGCGGCATTCACGCGCGGTGCGACGACCTCGAAGTACGCAAGGACTGCGCGCGCCATCTGCTGGTCGAGGACCTCGGCTACTTCGAGGGCCGGGTGGGGGGGACGCCCGACCACGACGAGATGTTCCGGCGGATCGGCGACGATCTCGGCTACCCGCGCGAGGCCTATGACGCGATCGTCGCCGTCCCCGAGATGGCCGCGATCATCGAGTTCTTCCGCCGCCTGGCCCACGATGTGCCCTGGAGCGCCTCGCTCTGCGCGACGGCGCTCCTGGAAGAGGAGGTCGTGGAGATCGCCCAGACCGTCGGCCGCGCGCTCGTCCAGCACTACGGCGTGCGCCCGGAGTGGGGCGGCCTGAACTACACCGCGCATGAGGCGATCGAGAAGGAAGAGTCGGGCGAGACGCAGAAGATCATCCTCGAGCACCTGCGCACGCGTGCCGACCTCCACGCCGCCGAAGCCGCGATGCGCGAGATGCACCGGCTGCTCGAGGCGTACGCCGAGGGGCTCACGCGCCGCTACGCATCCTGAGGCGGTCGATCGCCGGACAGCGGCGAGAGTTCGAGCATCCCGAAGGCGCCGGCGCCGTACGACCCGGTCAGGACGGCCAGGAGGTACCAGCGCCGGCGAGACACCGTCAGGACTTCAGCGCAAACTTCTGGAACGTGTGGCAGGTGGCGGGGACGTGACCGCGGCTGCCCGCGAAGGTCCACGTCACCTCGCTCACGTAGACGTCGCCGTGCGAATCGACCCCGATTCCGTGCGGGGCAGCGAAGCTTCCGGCCGCGACGGGATCGGGCCCACCCCAGCGCGCGATCACGCGTCCGTCCCGGTCGTAGACGCTGACGCGGCCGGAGCGGGTCTCGCCGGCGGGTCCGTAGCGGTGCGACGTCTGCCCGGGCTGCCACCAGAGCTCGGAGACGTAGGCGCGCCCCTGGCTGTCGAACACCAGGTGAGTCGGCCGACGGGTGTCGGTCCACTCGGCCAGATACTCGCCGTCGGGGCTGAAGATCTGGATCCGATCGTTCTCGCGATCGCAGACGAAGACGCGCCCGTCGGCGGCGACGGCGATGCCGTGCGGCAGGAAGAACTCACCGGGACCCTGACCCGGCACGCCCCACGACCGCTTGAGCTCGCCGGTCGGTGAGAACAGGTGGACGCGGCAGTTGCCGTAGCCGTCGGACACGTAGAGATCGCCGCGGGGGCCGACCGCCAGATTCGTGGGGCGGTTGAAGGGGCCGCCGGCCCGCTTGACGGTCGCGGTGTTCTTGCCGTCGTAGCCGGTGTCGGACGGGGTGTTCATGGTGCCGAGGGTCATCAACAGCTTGCCCTGCGGCGTGAACCGCCGCACGGTGTGGTTGCCGTCGTCCGAGCAGTAGAGCGTGCCGTCGGGCGCGACGGTGATCCCGTGTGTCCGCAGGGTGAACTGCCCCTCGCCCCACGAGCTCTGGAAGTTGCCCTTGCGGTCGTAGACGATGATCGGGTGATCGCCGCGGCAGATCAGGTACACGCGATCCTCGCCGTCGACGGCCACGCCCGCGACGTCGCGATGCGCCCATCCTGACGGCAGCTGCTCCCAGCCCTCGACGACTCCGTAGCTCATTGCGCTCGCCATGGCATGACCTTTCTCTTATCGCGTTCACACCCGCTCGTAGGAGAGTCGCCGTACCTTGTCCATGTTCGTGCCCTCGATGCGGATCAGCCGCGTCGGGCCTTCGCGCCGCGGCGAGTGCAGGTCCCCTTCGTTGTAGACGTACGCCATGCCCGGCTTGAGCGTGTAGCTCCGGACGTGACGCACCTTGCCGGGCGTGTCGGGGCCGGCCGGATGGACGAGCGCCCAGTCGTTCATGATCGTCTCGCCGCGCGCCTGGCCGTAGATCGCCCACGACGGCCCGTGATCGTGCGGGTTGCTCTCTTTGACGCCGTCGTACACGTGGGCGAGGATGCAGAAGCCGAGCTTCGGATCTTCGTAGAGGATCTTGCGCTCTGGCACGTCGTCGCCGACGTATGTGGCGATGAACGCGTCGTCCTTCAGGACGTTCTGGACGATCTCGCAGACCTTCTTGCGCCCCGACGGCCCGGGCTCCTCGGTGAGCGCGCGCTGACAGGCGGCGCCGAACTGCTCCAGAGTCCAGCTCATCGTGTGACCTCCTCGGTTGTCAGGATTTCTCCTTATTGCGCACCTCGGCCGGCGGGGCCCCAGCCCCGCGACGGCCTGCGGCGCGCCCTACCACGGGCGAGGCGCGCGCAGGAGCCGTCCGGGCAGCGCCCCGGTCGGCTTGCCGTCACGCAGCACGACCTCACCATTCACGACGGTTGCGGCGATCCCACGGGCCTTCTGCACGAGGCGCCGCGCCCCGGCCGGCAGGTCGTGGACCACCTCGGGCATCTCCGGCGCGATCGTCTCCGGATCGAACACCAGGAGATCGGCGGCCATGCCCTCACGGATCAGGCCGCGATCGCTGAATCCCCAGTGAGTGGCCGGCTCGAAGCTCAGCATCCGCACGCCCTGCTCGAGCGTGAGCGCCTGCTGGCCCCGCACCCAGTGGCTGAGCAGGTGGGTCTGGAGCGAGGCGTCCATGATCTGCGAGACGTGGGCGCCCGAGTCCGAGAACGTCACCACCGTGTGGGGGTGCTTCATCAGCTCGAGGGCGTGCTCTTGATTCTCGTTGGCGAGCGGCTGGAGGAAGAAGCGGTCCAGATCCTTCTCGAGGGCGAGGTCGATCATCGCCACGACCGGGTCGACGCCGCGCTGGCGCGCGACCTCGGCGACGGAGCGGTGCGGACCTTCGGCCGTGTCCATCACGAAGATCCATTCGTACGACGTCACGCGCGCCTCGGCGCCGATCGGTGTGCGTTCGTCACGCTCGCGCGCGGCTTCGACCAGGCGGCGCCGCGTCTCGGGGTCGCGCAGCCGGCGCTTCTGCTCCTCGAGCGGCAGCGCGCGCAACTCACGCCACACCGGGAGCCGATCGAATGGGAGATTGGTCTTGAACGAGAGCACCACGGAGAGCGCCCGGCTGTGCACCTGGGCGAACATGCGGCCGCCCGCCGCCGCCGTCTCCTCGAGCAGCGCAAGATAGACCCGCCAGAGGTCGGGCTCCTCGCGGCGGCTGAAGAGCCCCCACGTGATCGGTCGCCCGGTCTCCACCGCCAGATCGCGGAGCCTCACGTGATAGTCGCGCAGGCGCGCCGGATCGCCGCCGGTGCGCTCGCCGGCGAGCTCGAAGATCCCCGTGTTCAGATCGCCCATGACCGAGACGAGTCGGCGAATCTCCTGCCAGGAGGCCAGGCGGCTCGCGACCGGGCGCCGGTCGGGCGTCTCGTGGCTCGACGAGCGCGAGGTCGTGAAGCCGATGGCGCCGGCCCGCAGCGCGTCGCGCAGCTCGCGCTCCATCGCGCGCAGGTCGTCCTCGGTCGCTTCCTTCTCGAAGGCGCGCTCACCCATCACGTACGTGCGCAGGGCCGAGTGACCGATGTAGCCCGCGTAGTTGATGCCCTTGGGCAGCGCATCGACGCGATCCAGGAACTCGGGGAAGGTCGTCCACGTCCAGTCGATGCCCGCGTCCATCGCCGCGCCGGCGATGTCCTCGGCGCGCTCGAGATTGCGCACGACCAGATGACGCTCGGCCTTGCCGCAGGGGGCGAGCGTGAAGCCACAGTTGCCCATCACCACGCTGGTCACACCGTGCCAGCACGAGCAGGTCCCGAGCGGATCCCAGAAGATCTGGGCGTCCATGTGCGTGTGCCCGTCCACGAAGCCGGGCGCCACCACGTGGCCGTCGGCATCGAGGACCTCACGCGAGGCCTCGCGAATGCGGCCGATGGCCGCGATGCGTCCGTGTCGCACCGCGACATCACCCCGATAGCGGGGCAGGCCGGATCCGTCGACCACCGTGCCGTTCTTGATCAGCAGGTCGTAGGGCATCGACCGGGCCTCCTTGGCGGGGCTAGGACATCCGTGCGCGTATCCTACGTCAGCAGGTGGCCGGTCGCCAGGCGAAGATTGGGGACGATCGAGAGATGGAGACGAGCGAACGCGAGGTTAGGCGGTGTCGATTCCGGAAAGACGATCGTAACTGACCGCGACCTGTCCGCTGCCGTCCTGGTCGACCAGGAGGCCTTCGCGGGTCAGATCGACGAGCGTGCCGACGATCGGAGCCCGCGCGTTCATGATGGACAGAGACACGCGCCGTCCCTTGTAGACGACCGCCTCTCCCATCCAGAGCTTCGCCATGGCATGGCTCAGGTCGTCGACCTCGCGGATCGCTCCGAGCCCGGGCACCGTCGTCGCGGCGGACGCCGCCATGGGCGCGTGATTTACCAGGACGGCCTCGGGCGGCCGCGCGACGCGAGGAGCGGTCGGGACGACCGGAGCGACGTGAGGGGCCGCGGCGGCGGAGGGGGCACTGGCCACGCGCGGCTCGGCGGTCGCGCGCGCACCCTGAGCGACCACGCGGCCGAGCGCCGAGATGAGGTCCGACATCTGCCCCATCAGCCGTCGGAAGATGTAGAAGCCGAACAGCGCCACGCCCAGGGCCAGGCCGAGGCCGACCTGCGATTGCTGCTGGTTGAGCGCGCCGATCCGGTGCAGGGTCAGCACGAAGATCAGCAGGGGAAGGACCGTCGTCACGGCGAACACGGCCGAGGCCGCGTGGCGGAGCGAGTTCGACTTGGCGCCTGGTCGAGACGGCGGCGGCGAGGCCTTGCGCGCGACGGGGTGAGCTGACACGGCGGCCATCACGTTCAATCGTAGGCGAGGGGGGTCCCCCGGCCTCTAGAAAAACGGAAGACCTCTCTCGAGGCCCGCGAGCCGGCGGAGTGAGGTATCGTGGGGGGCCGAAGGAGGGTTCCGATGAGCGACATGAAGGTCGACACGGTACGGTCTTCGAACAGTGGGGTGGTCGGTCGAGCCCAGAGCGAGGCGCGGGGCTATCGGCTCGTCCTCGACTCGTCGTCGAGGGCTCAGCCCGACGCGTTCACGAACAGCGAGGCGTTCCTGGCCGGCGTCTCGTCCTGCGGCGTCACGCTGATCGAGGGGCACGCCAAGGACACAGGCGTGCCCATGCGGTCCATCCAGGTCACCATCGAGGGCGCGCGCACAGCGGCCGAACCCAACCGTTTCGCCACCGTCACGATGACGTTCGAGATCGCCGGCGTGAGCGCGGCGCAAGCCGACGAGCTCGTCGCGACCTATCGCGGGCGTTGACCCCTCTACCGCACGGTCGCGGGCGCGACCGACGTGAAGGTCCAGGTGGTAGCCCTTCCATGACGACGTGGTGAACACGCGGCGATGCGCGTGGGCGCGGGGGACGCTGGATCGCCGCTATCACGACCAGGAATGGGGCGTGCCGGTCCATCGGGACCGGCGGCTCTTCGAGATGCTGATCCTCGAGGGCGCCCAGGCGGGCCTCAGCTGGTCGACGATCCTAAAAAAGCGAACCGCGTACCGCAAGGCGTTCGATCGCTTCGATCCGACGAAGGTCGGGCGCTATACGGCGACTCGAGCGCGCCGCCTGATGAACGACCAGGGGATCGTCCGCAATCGGGCCAAGATCGCGGCGACGATCGACAACGCCCGCGCGTTCCTCGCCGTGCAGCGCGAGCACGGCAGCTTTCACGAATACCTGTGGCGGTTCGTCGACGGCCGACCCATTCAAAACGCGTGGCGGCGCCACGGTGAGTGCCCGGCGGAGACGGATGTGTCACGGGCCCTCAGCCGCGATCTGCTGGCGCGCGGCTTTCGGTTCGTGGGGCCGACGATCTGCTACGCTTTCATGCAAGCCGTGGGCATGGTGAACGACCACACCCGCGACTGTTTTCGGTGGCGCGAAGTTCAGCGGCTCGCGCGGCGCCCCCGATGAGCTGGAGAGACGACAATGGCTGACAAGCGGCGGGTGCGGGTCGCCTCCGTGGGCGACATCCCCGGTGGTGAGGGGCGCGTGGTCGAGGCCGAGGGCAAGACGCTGGCGGTCTTCAACGTCGACGGCGCCTACTACGCCCTCGACAATATGTGCGCGCATCGCGGGGGACCGCTCGGCGAGGGCGACCTCGACGGCAAGGTCGTGATGTGCCCCTGGCACGCCTGGCGCTGGGACGTCACGAGCGGCGCTAACGTCAACAACCCCGCCGTGACGGTGGCCTGCTACCCGGTCGCCGTCGAGCACGGCGCGATCTTCGTCGACCTGCCCTGAGGATCGCTCGTGGAGTTCCTGCTCTCCTCGCCGCCGCTCGCCATCGGCGTGGCGGTCGCCGCCGGCATCGGGCTCGTCTTCGGCTGGATGAACTACCAGCGCTGCCCACACTGCGGCCATCTCGTGCGTCGTGCGGGTCAGGGGTGGCGGCGCTGCGGCGCGTGCGGGCGCCAGTATCGCCGCGGGCTCCGCATCCGATGACGGCGCCTGGCCCGCGTTCTCTGGAGGTCCGTCCATGACGCTCCCGTCACCCCGAACGCTGCTCATGGCCGCCGCCGCGTTCGTCGCCGCGGGCCTGCTCGCCGTCGGCGGCTGGTTCTGGCATTCGTCGGGCCAGCATCGCGCGATGTCCGCCTATGCGGCGGCGCTGACGCAGGCGCAGTCGGCTCAGGGCCCGCAGGCGGCGCCCGACGCCAGAGAGGCCGCGATCCGCGGGCTCGAGTCCGCGCTCACGCAGTACTCCTCGGGTTCCGGCGCCGCCGAGGTGGCCTACCAGCTGGGGAATCTCCGCTTCGAGGGCCAGCAATACAGCCAGGCCCGCGGCGCCTGGGAGCTGGCGGTCGCGCAAGGCGCGACGCGCACGCTCAAGGCGCTGAGCCTCGGCGGCGTGGCCTACACGTGGGAGGCCGAGCGCAACTATCCGAAAGCCGTCGAGGCGTTCAAGACCGCGCTGACCGGCATCGGCCCGAAGGATTTCTACTACGAGGAGCTGCTGCTGGGCCTCGGCCGCACGCAGGAGCTGGCCGGCCAGAAGGCGGAGGCGATCGCGACCTACCGGCGCGCACTCAGCGAGCTGACGCAGAGCCGCCGCGCCGAGGAGATCCGCGCGCGTCTGGCGGCCCTCGGCGCTTAGCCGATCGGGCCGACCGCACTTCCGATAAGAGGGATTATGTAAAGTTCAAGGAAGTGCCGCGCAGACGCGACAGGGATCTCGAGGCGTCTCCCCGGTTACCCGGGGATGTGGGCTTCTTCGGGAAGCTCGGCCCACTTCGGCGTCCACACCGGGACGGTCAGGCCGAACTTCTCGCAGAGGTCCTTCACTTCCGACGCGAACGCGTGGCGGACTTCGTCGTTGTCACGGAGCTTGAGCTTGAGGCGTCTATAGACCTGATTCTTCGGTGATCCGGGCCGACCGAAGATGTTCATCGTGCGGATGAACCACCTGTTGAACGTCGCCTGGGCCTCGTCGTGGGTCTGGCGGTCCCCGGCGAGCTTCTTCACCCAGTACTCGCCGTGTCGGATGTGGAACTTCTCTTCCTTGAAGATCCCGTCGATTGCGCGCACCCAGGGCCCGTAGGAGCACTCGCGCACGTCCTCGAGCTGGTGACCGGCGCCGCGGTCCATGCAGAAGTTGAAGAAGACGAAGTCGGCCCAGGTGTCGATCGGGTAATAGAAGATGTTGACGCGCTTGTCGCTCGTGATGCGCGCGGTCCCGATGTCCGCGGTCGCCTCGATCCGCATCGTGAGGATCTCGTCGTGCTGGCGCACGTGGGTGTCCACGTCGACGCCGAGGTCGGCCAGGAGCCCGTACATGACCGTGGCGTGGCGGAGCTCGTCCTTCACGATCTGGGCGACGACGTGCTTTTCCTCCACGGTCGGCGCCTTGGTGATCCAGGGCACGTAGCCGTAACCGCCGGCCAGCTCGGAGTCCGCTTGCATCGTCAGCAGGTGGACGAGGGTTTCCCGATATTCGGGCGTCATCTCCTCGGCTGACTCGAGCCTGACGCCGCCGGTGATCTTCGCCATCATGTCCGTGGCCGGATCGCTCATCGCGTGCCCTCCCACGCCCTCAGAGTACTCCACCGCGCTCGATGACGCGCACGGCCTTGCCCTCCGACCGTGGCAGCGTCCGCGGCGCGACGATCGTCAACTCGACGCTCAGGCCGATCGCCTTCTGGAGACGATCGGCGACGCGGCGCCGGAGCGTCGCGATCTCCGGGTGCTCCAGGCTGAACCCACCGCAGCGGGCGACCAGCTCGGGCGCCGGCTCGACCTGGACCTCGAGCCTCGCCAGCGTGGCGGCGCGGTCGACCACGAGCTGGTAGTGCGGCACGAGCTCCTCGATGCTCAAGAGCGTGCGCTCGACCTCGGAGGGATAGAGGTTCACACCCTTGATCACCAGCATGTCGTCCGCGCGGCCCTTGACCCGCGCCATCCGCACCGAGGTGCGGCCGCAGCGGCAGGGCCCCGCGGTCAGCGTGCTGATGTCGCCGGTGCGGTAGCGAATGAGCGGCGCCGCGCGCTTGGTGAGCGTGGTCAGCGTCAGCTCACCCTCGGTGCCCGGCGGCAGGCTGGCGCCGGTGGCCGGGTCGACGATCTCCGGCAGGAAGTGATCGTCGGCGATGTGCAGGCCCGCGCGCTCCTCGCACTCGCCGGCGACGCCGGGCCCGATGATCTCGGAGAGGCCGTAGGTATCGAAGGCGCGGAAGCCGAAGGCCCGCTCGAGCGCCTCGCGCATGCCCTCGGTCCACGGCTCGGCGCCGAACATCCCGATGCGCAGCCCGAGCTCGGCGGGCTTGCCCCCCTGCTCCACCAGCGTTTCGGCGAGGTGGAGGGCGAAGGACGGCGTCGCGGCGAGCACGTCGGGACGGAAATCCTGGAGCAGCAGGTGCTGGCGCGTGGTGTTGCCGGCCGACGCCGGCACGACGGTCATGCCGATCCGCTCGGCGCCGGCGTGGAAGCCGAACCCGCCCGTGAAGAGACCGTAGCCCAGCGCCACGTGAAGAAGATCGCCGCGCCGGGCGCCGGCGGCGGTCATCACTCGCGCCATCACCTCGCGCCAGACGTCGAGGTCACTCGTGGTGTAGGCGGCGACCGTCGGCTTGCCCCTGGTGCCCGAGGACGCGTGGACGCGCGTGACCTCCTTGCGATCGACTGCCAGAAGCCCGAACGGATAGTGCTCGCGCAGGTCGCTCTTGTGGACGAAGGGCAGCTCGACCAGCTCCGGGAGCCCGCGGACGGTGACGCCGCTCAGCCGGTCCCGGTGAAACGGCACGCGCGCGACGGCCCACGCGATCGTCTCGCCGAGGCGTTCGAGCTGCAGACGCTCGCGCGCCTCGCGCGACATCGTCTCGGCCTCGCGGTTCCAGATCACGGCGGCGGGTCCTCGAACCCGTGCTCGCGGCGCAAGCGCTGGATCTCGTCGCGGATCAGCCGCTCGGCGATCGGCGGCACGACCTCCCGCGCGACCTCGCGGACGATGCGCTCGACCGCCGCGCGCACCTCGTCGTCGCCGGCGCGCGCCACCGAGGTCTCGGCCGCACGCACCGCCGCCTCCCGCGCCGCCCCCTCGCCCGGGTCCCCGAACCCGTGCGACCGAAGCGCTGTCCGGATCGCCTCGAGCAGTGCCGTGCCGCTCAGCTGGTCGAGCTCGAGCGCGCCATCCACCGGCACGTCCGCCGGGGCGCTTTGCCCGTCGCGCAGGAGGAAGAACACCGAGACCTGGCGGAAGTGCGGCGCGGCCTTGAGCGTGCGGACGACGTCGACGCCGGAGACGCCGGCGCCTGGCAAGTCGGGGTCGATGAGGACCACGCTGACATCGTCGTGGTCACGAACCGCGCGCAGGACCTCGAAGCTCGAGCCGACCGCGAGCACGTTCCAGCCGGCTTGTCGCAGGGGCGCTTCCAGCTGCGCCCGGCTCGCCGACGCCCCGTCGGCGATCAGGACGCGGGGCGGACCCGCGCTCACGTACGCGCCGGCCGCCGGCCGGCGACGCGCCGGGGCGGCTCGGGGAACAGCTGATCGACGATCCGGTGACGGCGGAGTCCGACGGCCTCGCGCTGGATCAGCAGCGCCACGCGCGCCTCCGCGGCACGGTTTCGCGCGCGCTCGTGGTCGGCGAGCAGCTGTGTCCGCTCCACGTCGTCGGTGGCGGCTTCCAGCTCCCGGCCGACGGCGGCGGCCGCGGCGAGAGCCTGCTCGAGGCGCTCGCCGGCGCGCCCGAGCGCTGCGGCTTTCTCCTGCGCGATCTCGGTGTCTATCCGCCGGTTCGACTCGTAGAGGCGGGATCGGCTCATCGGATCTCACGCCCCGGCGAAGCCGTCGCGTGCCTCGGGGGTGCCACCGGATGTCTCATCGGACGCGGGCGATCACGTCCTGGTAGACGGCCATCGTGCGGTCGATCTGGAGCTGGACGTCGAACAGGCGCTGGGCTACTTCGCGGGCGCGGCGCGCCATCCCGCGGCGGCGCTCCGGATCCAGAAGCAGCCCGATCGCCGCCTCGGCCAGCGCGGCGGGGTCGCCCTTGGTCAGGAGGCCCGTCTCACCGTCGCGCACGACCTCGTCGCAGCCCGGCGCGTCGACCGCCACGGCCGGCAGGCCGCACGCCGCGGCTTCGGCCAGCACCAGGCCCTGGGTCTCGGTCTCGGAGGCGAAGAGGAACACGTCGGCTGCCTGGTAGCACTCGACGAGCGCGTGGTGCGGGCGCACGCCGAGGAACCCGATCCGCGTGGCGACCGGCAGCGAGCTGGCGAGCCGCCGGAGCTGCTCGGCCTGGGTCCCGTGGCCGACCAGGAGCAGGCGCGCCGCCGGCACCGTGGAGGCGATGCGCTCGAACGCCAGCAGAACCCGGTCGACGCTCTTCTCGCGGTCGAGTCGCCCGACGTAGAGCACGACCGCCTCACCGTCACCGATGCCCAGCTCTCGCCGTGCGGCGGCCCGGTCGCCGGGCCGGAAGCGTTCCAGGTCGACGCCGGTCGGCACCACGCTGATCGGTGCGCGGACGCCGCGAGCGCTCAGCTCGTCGCGGATGATCGCCGAGGGTGCCAACACCGCGTCGGCCCGGGCCGCGAAGGCGGCGCTCAACCGCACCGCCGCCGCTTCGACGAGGGCGCGCTTGAGCGGCACGTAGTGCGCGTACTTCTCGTAGCGCGTGTGGTAGGTGAAGACGAGCGGGCGCCGGGCCCGCCGGGCGAGGCGCCGCGCCGCCGGCCCGAGCAAGAACGGATGGTGGGCGTGGAAGACGTCGAAGTCGATCGCGGCCACGAGCCGCGCGATCCGCCGCGAGTACGGGACCGCCAGAGCGAACTCGGGATAGGTCGTTGCGGGGATCGACGGATAGCGTACGACGCGGGGCGAGGCGTCGCGGGCGCCCCCCAGGCGCGGCCCGAACACCCAGGGCTCGTGCCCGGCCGCTTCCAGCCCGCGGCGAAGCGTCTCGACCGAGATCGTGACGCCCCCGCAAAACGGCAGATAGTTGTTGGTGTAGAGCGCGATCCGCACCGGCAGACGCCTGTCAGGCCTTGTTGAACTTCTCGAAGTCCTCCGGCTTGATGTTCTGCAGCCACTCCCGGAGCTGTTCGGGGTCGTCGGCTTTGACCGGCTCGGCTTCTTTGGTCACCTCGAGGCTCTTCGCCTTGCGGATGACCTCCTCGTCGACGTAGATCGGCGCGTTCACCCGTAGGGCGAGCGCGATCGCGTCCGACGGGCGCGAGTCCACCGTGTACTCGGTCTCGCCGAGCTGCAGGTGGAGCACCGCGAAGAACGTGTTCTCCTTGAGATCGGTCACGACGACCTTGAGCACGCGAGCCTCGAGCGCCTCGAGGATGTTCTTGATAAGGTCGTGGGTCATGGGGCGCGCCGGCGCCACTTTCTCGAGCTCGAGGGCGATGGCGTTGGCCTCGAAGATCCCCACCCAGATCTGCAGCGAGCGCTTGTCCTCTTCGTCGCGGAGGATGATGATCGGCATGTTCGAGACGGCGTCGAGGGCCAGCCCGCGAACCTTCATTTCGACAAACATGCGGCCTCCTCCGGCTGGGACGCGAGGGTCCCGCGCAGGCTGTGGGGCAGTGCCTCGGTGATACGGATCGGGGTGAGGTCGCCGAGCGACACGCTCCCCTGCCCGTCGAAGTTGACGACACGGTTGCAGCGCGTCCGGCCCGCGAGCTCTCCGGGGCTCTTCTTCGAGGTTCCGTCCACCAGCACCTCCACCGTTTGTCCGGCCAGCCGGCGGCTGCGCTCGGCGCCCACCCGGGTCGCGGTCTCCAGGAGCTGGGTGTTGCGCCGGGCCTTCACATCCTCCGACACCTGATCGGCCATCACCGCGGCGGGCGTGCCCGGTCGCCGCGAGTAGCGGAACACGAACACGTTGTCGTAGCCGACGCGCTCGACCATCTCGAGCGTCTGCTCGAAGTCGGCCTCGGTCTCGCCCGGGAAGCCGACGATCAGATCCGTCGAGAACGCCATCGTCGGGACCGCGTCGCGGATCTCCGCGACCAGCTCGAGGTAGCGCTCGCGAGTGTAGCCGCGGTTCATCCGCTCCAGTACGCGATTGGAGCCCGACTGGAGCGGCAGGTGGAAGTACTCGCACACCTTGGGCACGTCGCGCATCGCGCGGATCAGCTTCGGCGTGAGGTTGTACGGGTTCGAGGTCGTGAAGCGGATGCGCGCGATGCCGTCGACCTCGTTGACCAGCGCGAACAGCTCGCCGAGGTCGGTGGCCGGCGTCAGGTCGCGTCCGTACGCGTTGACCGTCTGACCGAGCAGCGTCACCTCGCGGCACCCGTCGGCGGCGAGCCGCTCCACCTCGTCGACGATGGTCGCCGGCGAATGGCTCCGCTCGCGCCCGCGCGTGCGCGGCACGACGCAGAACGTACAGTGCTTCTCACACCCTTCCATCACGGTGACGAAGGCCTTGAGGCGCCCGGCCGACGACGGGCGAGCGGTGATCTTGACGAGCGGCCCCTCGCCGGTCTCGAGCACGGATCGACGGTCGCGCCGCACGCGATCGACCAGCTCGCCGACGCGCGCGATGGCGGGCGAGCCGAAGACCAGATCGACCACGGGCGCCCGGCGCTGGATCGCGCCCTGGTGAAGCTGGGCCATGCAGCCCATGACGCCGATGATAAGGTCCGGGCGCTGCGCCTTGAGCAACCGCAGCTCGCCGAGCTTCGAGAACACCTTGTCTTCGGCCTTCTCGCGGATCGCGCACGTGTTGACGAGGATCAGATCGGCCTCGGCCTCGTCGGCCGTCAGCTCCCAGCTCCGCTCGCGCAGCAATCCCGCGACGCGCTCGGAGTCGTACTCGTTCATCTGGCAGCCGTATGTGATCAAGTGGAGCTTGGCCATGCGTCCCCGGAAAGTGCAGTCTTTACGCTGACCTGACCGTAGCATCGGCGGTAGGGCAAGTCAAACCAACGTCGAGGACGGCGCGTGCGCAATAGTCTTCCGTTGCTCGCGGGTGTTGGGGCATTCTCGAATCTGGCGACATCGACGTTCCCCAGCAGCCCTGGAGGAGCCACCATGTGGATGCCTGGAGCGCTCATCGGCGGGCTGCTTGCCTACCAGGTCTATTCCGACGCATGGGCTCTTGGCGCGATCATCGGCGCGCTGGCCGGCCTGGTGGCCGGTCGGATGGTCGCCAAGCCCTCGGGAGAGCGGCGGCTGGTGGAGGTCGAGAGTCGGCTCGCGGAGCTGAGAGGCCGTCTCGAGTGGCTCGAGCGACGTGGCGAGACGCTCGCAAGGGTCGATCAGCCTGCGCCGGCCGCCACGCCCCGGCCGCCCGAGCTCGTGCCGCTCGAGCCGCTCATCGCGCGCGGTGAGACGGTGGCGACGCCGGTGACGGAGCCCGCCGCGTCGGCCGCTGCCGAGCCCGAGCCGTGGCGGGAATCGGTGCTGACGAAGGCGCTTCGGGATTGGCCCCTCTGGCGCTGGCTCACCGGCGGCAACACGGTCGTACGAGTCGGCGTGGTCATCCTGTTCTTCGGCGTCGCGTTCCTGCTCAAGTACGCGCACGAACGCTTCGCCTTAGCGATCGAGCTGCGACTCGCCGGCGTGGCCGCCGGCGCGGTCGTGCTGCTCGCGCTCGGCTGGCGGCTCCGCGAGCGTCGCGCGGGCTACGCGCTCACCCTGCAGGGCGGTGGGATCGGCATCCTCTACCTTGTCATCTTCGCCGCGTTTCGGCTCTACAACCTTCTGCCCCCGGCGCAAGCCTTCGTGTTGCTCGTCGCGGTCGCGGCGCTCTCCGCCGTGATCGCCGTCGTCCAGGACGCGCTCGCCCTCGCGGTGCTCGGCACGTCGGGCGGCTTCCTGGCGCCCATCCTCGCCTCGACCGGCGGCGGCAGCCACGTGATGCTGTTCGGCTACTACGCCGTCCTGAACGTCGGCATCCTGGCCATCGCCTGGTTCAAGGCGTGGCGCGTGCTGAACCTCGTGGGCTTCGCGTTCACCTTCGCGATCGGGACGGTCTGGGGCGTGAGCTTCTACCGCCCCGAGCATTTCGCGACCACCGAGCCGTTTCTGGCGCTCTTCTTCGCCTTCTACCTCGCGATCCCGATTCTCTTCGCGCGGCGCCGGGCGCCCGGGCTCGAGCGATACGTCGACGGAACGCTCGTCTTCGGCGTGCCGCTCGTGACGTTCGGACTTCAAGTCGCGCTCGTCCACGAGATCGAGTACGGGGCGGCGTGGAGCGCCCTCACCCTCGCGGCGGTGTACCTCGGGCTGGCGAGAGCGGTCTTCGGGAGCCGCGGCGGGAGCCTGCGCCTCCTCGCCGAAGCCTTCCTGGCGCTGGGCGTGGTGTTCGGCAGCCTCGCGATCCCGCTTGCGCTCGATGGGCGCTGGACGTCGGCCGCCTGGGCGCTCGAGGGTGCGGCGATCGTGTGGGTGGGCGTTCGCCAGCAGCGCCTGCCGGCAAGGATCTTCGGCCTCGCGTTGCAGTTCTTCGCCGGCGCCGCGTTTCTGGCCGACCCGACACGGCCGAGCGGCACGGTACTCATCGCCAACAGCGCCTACCTCGGCTGCGTGTTCCTGGCGGTCGCCGGTCTCTTCTGCGCGTGGTACCTCGATCGACATCGGGCCACGCTCACCGAGCCCGAACGGATCGTCGCGCGCGCCCTGTTCGGATGGGGGATCGCCTGGTGGGTCGGCGGTGCGCTCGGCGAGATCGACCGGCAGGTGGCCCTCGCCTATCGCATCCAGACCGCGCTCGTGTTCCTCACCGCCTCGTGCGCCGCGTTCAGCTGGCTCCACACGCGTCTCGACTGGCGCCTCGCGCGCTATCCGGCGCACGCGGTGACGCCGCTCATGGTCATCGTGTTGGGCGCGAGCGTGACGCAGGAGAGACACCCGCTGGCGCATCTGGGTTACGTCGGGTGGCCCCTCGCGTTCGTGGCGCACTGGTTCCTGCTGCGCCGGCACGACGCCCCGGGCAACCAGTATCGCTACTGGGCTCACGCGGTGGGCGTGTGGCTCCTGGCTGTGCTGGCGAGCTGGGAGATCGCCTGGGGTATCGACAGGCTCGTGGCCGGGCGCGCCGTCTGGCCCATCATCGGCTGGGCGCTCGTCCCGGGCGCGCTCCTCGCCGCGCTCGCATTCTCCGGCACGCGGATCCCGTGGCCCGTCGCGACCCATCGGCAGGCGTACCTCGTGGCCGGGGCGACGCCGCTCGCCGTCTTCCTGGTGCTCTGGGGGCTGCTCGTGAACTTCGTGTCGAACGGTGATCCGGCCCCGCTGCCGTACCTTCCGATGCTCAACCCGCTCGATCTCGCCCAGGTCGGCGCCCTGCTCGCCGTGGCGCTCTGGTTCGTCGAGATCCGCCGGCTGGGACTCCAACCGATCGCGGCGGTATCGCTCGCGCGGGCCGGCGCCCTGCTGACCGCGCTCGTATTCGTGTGGGCGAACGCGGTGCTGCTGCGGACGCTCCACCACTGGGGCGGCGTCCCGTTCGCGCTGGAGGCGATGCTGCGCTCGGACGTGGTCCAGACCGCGTTCTCGATCCTGTGGACCCTGGTCGCGCTGGCCAGCATGGGCGTCGCGACCCGAAAGAGCCTGCGGGCCGCCTGGATCGCCGGGGCAGTGCTGATGGCCGTCGTGGTGGTCAAGCTCTTCATGGTCGACCTGTCCAACGTCGGCACGATCCAGCGGATCGTGTCGTTCGTCGGCGTGGGCGTTCTCATGCTCGTCCTCGGCTACTTCTCGCCCGTGCCGCCCCGGTCTCCGCGCGAGGCCCGATGAGATCGTTGATCGCCGCGCTGCTCCTGGTGCCCGCCCTGGCGGCCGCCGAGCAGCCGCGCGACTTCGCGTACGGCATCCCGCTGCAGACCAGCGGTCAGGACGCGCTCCAGCAGCTCGCGCTGCCGCGCGCGGTCTACGAAGGTGTGGTGCACGCGGATCTGGCGGACCTGCGGGTCTTCAACGGCGCGGGCGAAGTGGTCGCGCACGCCTTCCGCCCACAGGCCACCACGACGACGGAGAAGCCCCGTCCCCTGCCGGTCACGCTGTTCGCGATCCGCACCGACGAGCCGACCGGTATGGAGGGCGTCGAGCTCCACCTCGAACGGCGCGGCGATCGGACGGTCGTCGACCTGCGCACGCGCGAGGGCCGGCCGGCGCGCGGCGCGAAGCTGGTCGGCTACCTCGCCGACGTGCGCGCGCTCGACAAGCCCGTTCGAGGGGTCACGCTCGAGCTGCCAGCCGGCGTCGATCAGGTCTTCACACGCGTGATGATCGAGGGCAGCGACGATCTCAGGCTGTGGACCCAGCTCGCGAGCGGCGCTCCGGTGGTGCGGATGTCGTCCGGCGGCGCGCGCCTCGAGCAGCTACGGATCGAGGTACCGGCCCGGCGCTCGAAGTACCTGCGAGTGTCGTGGCCGGGTCGCAGCGGTTCGCTCGAGCTTTCCGGCCTCACCGTCGAGCCGGGTGAGTCGGCCGTCGCGGCGCCGCGTCAGTGGAAACAGATCACGGGCGTGCCGGCGAAGAACAAGCCGGGCGAGTACGAGTTCGATGTCGGCGGTCAGTTCCCGGTCGATCGGCTGCGCGTCGGGCTTCCGCAGCAGAACACGGTGGCGTCTCTCGAAGTCCTCGCGCGCGCGAAGCCCACCGATCCCTGGCGCCACGTGACGAGCGCGATCGTGTATCGACTGGTCCGCGACGGCGACGAGCTGACGAGCGCCGACATCGAGGTCGGCGCGCTCCCCGATCGATACTGGCTGGCGCGGATCGATCAGCGCGGCGGCGGAATCGGCGGCGGGCCGCTCGGCCTGAGCGCGGGCTGGGTGCCGCACCGCCTGGTGTTCACCTCGCGTGGCGCAGGTCCGTTCCAGCTCGCGTACGGCAGCCGCGACGCGAAGCCGACCGCGTTTCCGATCGCGACCCTGGTGCCCGGATACAAGGGCGAGGAGGACCTCGAGCTCGGACGAGCCGAGACGCCGGCGATGGCGCCCAGGATCGTGATCGGAGGCGCCCAGGCCGTGGCGGACCCTCAGCGACTGAGCGGCGAAGCCGTCACGCGCGCACGAGTCGACTGGAAGCGGTGGACCCTCTGGGGAAGCCTCGTGCTCGGTGTCGTCGTCCTCGGCTGGATGGCGCTCAGGCTCGGGAGGCAGATGTCCAGGCCGGTCTAGCTCGCCATCGCGTCCCCTGAAGCCGGATCCCCCTATACGCACCAGCGCCCCAGTCTGGACGAGCACCGGGGCGCCGGGGGACCTATCCGGATCTTCGACGATCCCTAATCGATCTCTTCGGGACGACCGCCGGGCCGTGCACCGACCGGCTTCTTGCCGAGGTCGCCCTGGTGGCCGTTGCCGTTGCCGAACGTCAGCGGCGGCTGGAGGACGAACTGCTTCTCGAGGCGGTTGCGCCGCTCCTTCCACCCTTCCTGGTACTCGAGCTCGTCCTCGTGCAGCGTCGCCGGCTGCTTTACGCCGTGCGCGTGACGGAACTGGATCGCCAGCTTCGAGGCGGTGCGACGCACCTCGTCCCACGGCGTGCCGAGCGCGAACTGATCGGAGATGGCGCCGATCCGGCCCGTGTGGATGTTGCAGGAGAGCGTGACGGCCGACAGGATCGGGCCCGACCAGTACGAGGTCTGGGAGTTCAGCGGCATCGGCAGGATGTGCAGGTTGTGGCTGCCGCGGCAGTCGCCGGCCACCATCGGCGCGGTGGCCCACGGTGAGGTGATCTCGCCGGGCGCCGGCCAGTCGCCCTGAGCGAAGGCCATGAGCACCGGGTCGTCCTTGCCGCCGTAGGTGAAGCCCTTCTTGGTCTTGATGTTGTGCAGCCGCTCGGCCGAGCAGACGTAACCGAGCTGATCCCGCTCGCCCTTCTCGTTGCGGCTCCAGATGCGCGCGATCACGAAGCGCGAGGAGCGCGTGAGCCCCTCGATGTCGTAGATGTCCTCGGGCGTCCGCAGGGTGATCACCTTCTCCTGCAGGCCCTTGGCGAGCTCTTCCATCTTGGCGTCGAGCGCCCGTTGATCCCGCGGGTGGGCGCCAGCCTCGACGGCCTGGGCCTTGGTATCGAGGTCGACGATCTCGAAGAGATATCCGCGCTTCATCTTCGACGAGGCGATGATCAGCCCGGTGTTGAAGCGGGGCAGCATGTAGGCGCCGGTGGCGTAGTGGTTGAACGCCATGGGCTCGGTCTTGTCGGCGAAGGAGACGAGCACGGTCTGCGAGGGGTTGTCCTTGCGGACCGGGAACGGCAGCACCACCGTGGCCGGCCCGGCGCCGCGGAGGTTGCCGGTGAAGGCGTCGGCGACCAGGTCCTGGCCGGGGCCGTAGAGACCGAGCTCGGCGGCCTTGGTGGCGCCTTCCTGCAGGGCGTCCCACATGAGCTCGTCGACCACCGTCATGTCCACGCTCTCGGCCATGATGCCCGTGACCGCGCAGTCGTCGCCGGTGTGGGTGACGATGAGCGAGGTGAAGATCGGCTCGCCGCGGTAGCTGTTGTTGTCGAGGACGTACTTGGCGATGATCGACTTCACCTCGTCGGCGGCGACGACGTGCCCGCCGACCCCGCCAACGTCGGCCTTGGTGGCCTTGATGAAGCGCGCGACCAGCGCGGGGTTCTTCGCGAACACGTACGACTTGTACGAGAAAATGTTCGGCGTGTTGGTCACCGGAATCTTCTCGGTGACGGTCACGGGAAGCCCGGCGAGCTCGTCCTTGGACTGATGGTACTCAGTCATCTTGGTTGCGGACTGGCCATCCTGGGGGCCGTAGCGCTTCGCCGCCATGCACGCCTCCTTACGTGGTCGGAAGAAAAAGTTCGGGGTGGTTACCTTCGAGAATATCGAGGTACACTGGGAGCGTCAAGCAAGAAATTCATGGGCGTGAAATTTATTTCGGGAAGGGCGGCGTCGGCATGAAAGCAGCCTCCGTCACCCCGCGCGAGCTCCGGCAGACCGTGCGGTGCCTCGAGCTCTACTACCGCCAGGGCCGGAGCCAGAAGGACATCGCCGGGACGCTGGGCGTCTCGGCGGCGACGGTCTCGCGTCTGCTCAAGCGCGCGTTCGACGAGGGGCTCGTGCGCGTCGAGCTCGACCTGCCGCGCCGCGAGGAGCTGGAGGCCGGGCTGGTGGAACGCTTCGGCCTCCGCGACGCGGTGGTGGTGCCGGCCGGCGGTCGGGGCGACGTCAAGGAAGAGCTGGGGACCGCCGCCGCCGCGTACTTCGAGAAGATCGCCGCCAACGGCCTGCGCGTGGGCCTCTCGTGCGGCTTCACGCTCTACCAGACGATCCGGCAGCTCCACGAGCGACGGTTTCGCGACCTCGTCCTCTACCCGTTGTCCGGCGAGAGCGCGCTCGAGCTGGTCGACCTCTTCCCCAACACACTGGTCGGCATGATGGCGGCGAAGTACCGGCCCCACGTGCACGCCTACGCGCTGCCGGTGCAGCACCTGCTCTCGCTGCGGGAGATCGAGCGCGAGCGCCGTCGACTCCTGCGCGATCCCGAGATCCGCCGCATCTACGAGGCGGCCCAGGACGTCGACATCGCCCTCGTCGGGATCGGCCTCATCGGCGAGGAGACGCCCGGCTTCTGCTCCCTGGCGGAATCCTATGGGGTGAGCGTGAAGCGGCTACGCCAGCTCGGCGTCGTCGGCGAGATCAACTACCAGCCGTTCGACCACGAGGGCCGCATCGTGGACCGCCCCGAGCTCCAGGCGCTCATGCGGCGAGTGCTCTCGGTGCCGGGCGACCGCCTCCAGGCCCTCTCGCGGCGCGACGACCGCTATGTGGTGGCGATCGCCGGCGGGAAGGCGAAGCTCGAGGCGGTGCGCGGCGCCGTCGCGGGCCGGTTCATGAACGTGCTCGTCACTGACGAGGACGTAGCGGGAGCACTGCTGCGACGACCAAGCTAGGGCGCTGGCGCGCTACGCGCCGGCGGACGGCGTCGACGCCTCTTCGAACGCGCCGATTTTCCTGAACTTCTCGTAGCGCTCCGCGACGAGGCTGTCGGCCGGCTTGGACGTGAGCTGGCCGAGCTGGTCGCGCAGAGCTTCGCGCAAGTGGCCGGCCGCGCCCTCCCAGTCGCGATGAGCGCCCCCGACGGGCTCGGGGACGATCGCGTCGATCACGCCGAGCTTGAGAAGGTCGGGCGCCGTGATCCGCATCGACTCGGCGGCCTCGGGGGCCTTGCTGGCGTCGCCCCACAGGATCGCCGCGCACCCCTCGGGCGAGATCACCGAATAGATCGCGTACTCCAGCATGAGCACCCGGTTGCCCATGCCGATCGCCAGGGCTCCGCCGCTGCCGCCCTCGCCGGTCACGACCGTCAGGATGGGCGTCCGCAGCCCGGCCATCGCGCGCAGGTTGCGCGCGATCGCCTCGGCCTGGCCGCGCTCCTCGGCGCCGAGCCCCGGGTACGCGCCGGGCGTGTCGATGAACGTGAGGACCGGCTTGTCGAACTTCTGGGCCATATGCATGAGGCGCAGCGCCTTGCGGTAGCCCTCGGGATGCGGCATCCCGAAGTTGCGCGCGATCTTTTCCCGGGTGTCCCGGCCCTTCTGGTGGCCGATCACGACGACCCCCTGCCCTTCGAAGCGCGCCAGTCCGGCGACGACCGCCGCGTCGTCGCCGAAGACGCGATCGCCGTGGAGCTCGACGAAGTCTTCGAACAGCAGCTTGAAGAAGTCGCGCGTGTGCGGGCGCTTCGGATGGCGCGCCAGCTGCGTACGCTGCCAGGCCGTCAGGCTGGAGTAGGTCTTCTGGCGGAGGCGCGCGAGCCGGTCCTCGAGCTTGGCGATCTCGTCGCGCGCCCGGGGCCCGTCCGCGTTGCTCTGGAGGGCGGCGATCCGGTTCTCGATCTCGAGGAGCGGCAGCTCGAAGTCAAGCGCGTCCGGCATAGTCCACGCTGATCGCGCCCGCGCCGAGGGTCGTCTCGCCCTCGGCGACGAGCTCCTGACTGCCGTCCACGGACAGGCCGCGCGCCCGAACGACCACTTCCTGGGCGTCCAGCAGCAGATGGAGGAACACGGGCACGCGGCCCGGATGCGCCTCGCACAGCTGTCGCACGACGGCGAGCAACGCGCTCGCGTCCTCGCCCGGCGCGACGCGGATCCGGCAGGCGTTCGGCTCGGGCGCCGCGCCGCCGTTGCGCGGGCGCCCGGACGACTCCGCCAGCGCCTGCTCCAGCAGGCGGATGTCCTCGGCGAGCACCACCCGTCCCTTCTCGCCGTCGTCCACGCGGCCGCGGACCAGCAGCGCTTCGCGCGAGCGCAGGCACGGGGCCGCGGCCTTGAACGGCTCCGGGAACACCGTGATGTCGACGGTGCCGTCCATGTCCTCGAGCGTGAAGAAGGCCATCCGGTTTCCGCTCTTGGTCGACGTCTCCTTGAGCCCGGTCGGATGGCCGAAGAGGATGACGCGGGCGCCGTGGCCCTTGGCGGCGAGGTCGCCCGAGGTCGTGATGCCGAGCGTCTCGACGACCCCGCGGAAGCGCGCGAGCGGGTGGCCGGAGATGTAGAAGCCGAGCACTTCTTTCTCGAAGCCGAGGCGCTGATCGGCGTCCCACTCCGGCATGACCTCGGCGACCGGACCGCCCGGGCGCGCCGGTGGCGCCGGCAGGAGCTCGAAGAAGGAGCCCTGGCCTTCGGCCTGATCCCGCTGCTGGCGCTGCCCGCTCTCGAGCGCGGCGTCGGTGGTCGCCAGCAGATGCGCGCGTGTGAGGCCGAGCGAGTCGAACGCCCCGGCCTTGATGAGGCTCTCCACCACCCGACGGTTCACGAGGCGCAGGTCGACGCGCGCGCAGAAATCCTCGAGCGTGCCGAAGGCGCCCTGCGCGCGCCGGGACGTCAGGATCGACTCCATCGCGGCCTCGCCGACGTTCTTGATCGCCGCCAGGCCGAAACGGATCGTGTCGCCGGCCACGGTGAACTGCACGGCCGACACGTTCACGTCTGGCGGCTCGACGCGGATCCCCATCGCCCGACACTCCTCGATGTACTTCACGATCTTGTCGGTGTCGCCCATTTCCGAGGTCAGCAACGCCGCCATGAACTCGACCGGATAGTTCGCCTTGAAGTACGCGGTCTGGTAGGCGACGAGCCCGTACGCCGCGGCGTGCGAGTTGTGGACGGCGACACCGTTGGCGATGAAGCTGTTGGCGCCGGGAACCTCGAAGTCGTACGTCGGCTCGACCCCTTCCCTCACGAACCTCTTCGTTCTCGACCACCCTATCCGGGGATCAAGCAAGGATTCGAGCGCGGGAGAGGCGAGCTCTTTGGCGAGATAGCTCAGCGTGTCTCGACGGATTCCGCCCTTCCAACGATTACCGAATACCAGTCGATACGCGACACCGAGTTTTCGACAACCGGCTTTCAGCGTCGGAAAGTGCTTCGTAATCTCGGCGCGAAGCGGTTCATGGTACAGGGCGGTCGGAATCACATCGACCGTGCCGCGGGCGAACACGCGTCGCGTCCCCTCGTAGGTTGCCAGGAGACGGTCGAGTGCGACTCCCTTGTCTCCGACCAGGTGGGGGCGCACGGACTTGGCGAATCTGGAATACGCGTCGCGGCCTCCGAGGAGGTTGATCGTATAGCCGATGCGGCACCCGCCCCGGTATGCGAACTGCTTGCGGTGAATCGTCGATGGGATTCCAAGCTTGAGGAGCAGTCGGCGGACGTCCCAGGCCAGACCTTCCGACGACGTGGCGTAATAGATGGATCGCGTCTTTACGTGAACGCAACCGTCACCTTGAAACATCTTTCCCACGAGACGGGACACCGATCCATGATTCCAGCGGTCGACGATCGCGGGCATCCGCTTGTTGGTCGCGATCTTTCCCTGGAGCCCGCAGGTCTCGAACAGGAACGTCACGGCGTCCGTCGCCCGTGTCCGATCAATGCGAACGGGCCGGACCGAGGACGCCTTGCTGCTGGGCCGATGCTCCACACGCGGCCGCGTATTCGGGAACGCGGCGAGGATCGCACCCATGTCCTCGATCTCGTCGGTGACCGTCGAGTACAGGTAGAAGTGGCTGTCGTAGCCTAGGCTGCCTTCCGACAGCGCGTAGCCGAGGAGGGCCGATCGCTCGGGAGTCACGGCCTCTCGCCCACACGGCAGCTCGCGCGCGACGGCGACGAAGTCGACCGACGTGAGCTCCTCGGCGTTCACCCAGCCACGCTGCGTGAAGATCGGATGATCTGGCGTGCAGCGAAGGCTCATCCCGTTCGCCAGCGTGAGACGGCCGACCATGCGCGGACCGCTGGGACGAACTCCGAGCGCGCGGAACGGGCCGTCCTTCGTGAGGACGATATCTCCGGCCCGAACATCCGTGATGGGCTTGTGCCCGCCCTCGGCGGTTTCGATCAGTGTGTCGGCGCTGAGGCACTTGTTGAACCCATAGCCCGCGAACTTCTCCATCAGCTCCCAGACGCGCTCGGCCTTGGCGGCCGCCGTCCCGCGCTCGCGGCAGCCGGTGACGAACTTCTCGCGCTGCTTCGCCATCAGCTCGCGGTCCTTCTTGCCCATGGCGCGGCGCAAGATGTCGGCCTCGCCCATGGTGAACCCCGCCATGTCCGAGGCGATCTGCATGATCTGCTCCTGGTACACCATGATCCCGTACGTCTCCTGCGTGAACTTCTCCATCGCAGGATGCTCGAACGTGATCTTGGACCGGCCGTGCTTGCGCTGGATGAAATCGGGGATCAGCTCCATGGGGCCGGGCCGGTAGAGCGAGACCATCGCGATCAGGTCCTCGAGGCGCTCGGGCTTGAGGCCGCGCAGCGCGTCGCGCATGCCGCCAGACTCCAGCTGGAACACGCCGAAGGTACGCGCCTCCGACAGCATCTCGTACGTCTTCGCGTCGTCGAGCGGCAGCGTGTCGAGGTCGAGCTGGATGCCGCGGGACTCCTTGATCAGCGCCACCGTGTTGGCGAGGACCGTGAGGGTCCGGAGGCCGAGGAAGTCCATCTTGAGCAGGCCGAGTTTCTCGATCGGGCCCATGGCGTAGCCGGTGATCAGCTCCGGACGCTTGGGGTCCTTGTAGAGCGGGATGTGCTCCTCGAGCGGCTCGTCCGAGATCACGACCGCCGAGGCGTGCACCGAGGCGTGCCGCGTGCAGCCCTCGAGCGTCCGGGCGATCTCCCACAGCTCGCGCACGTTCGCCTGGCTCCGCACCATCTCGGCCAGCGGCGGCGACTTCTGGTGCGCGTCCTCGAGCGTGATGTTCAACGGGAAGTTCGGCACGAGCTTCGCGATGCGATCGACGTCGGCGTACGGCATGCCGATGACCCGGCCGACGTCGCGGATCGCCGCCTTGGCGCCGAGGGTGCCGAACGTGATGATGTGGGCGACCCGATCCCGCCCGTAGCGCTCCGCGACGTAGCGGATGACCTCGTCGCGGCGGTCGTCCGCGAAATCGATGTCCATATCGGGCATCGAGATCCGCTCGGGGTTCAAGAATCGCTCGAAGAGCAGACCGTAACGTATCGGATCGATGTTCGTGATCCCGAGGCAGTACGCGGTCAGCGACCCGGCCGACGAGCCGCGCCCGGGACCGACGGCGATCCCGCGCTCGCGGGCGTAGCGGATGAAATCCCAGACCACCAGGAAGTAGCCCGCGAACCCCATCTTCTCGATCACCGCGAGCTCGTGGGCCAGTCGCGCCTGGATGGCGTCCCCGGGGGTCGGCCCGTAGCGGCGGCGGAGCCCGGCATCGGCCAGCTCGTGGAAGAAGCTGTCGAGCGTGTGGCCCTCGGGGACGACGTAACGCGGCAGATGGAACTCGCCGAAGTCGAGCGTCAGGTTGCACCGCTCGGCGACGGCCAGCGTGTTGCGGCACGCCTCGGGCACCTCGGCGAAGACCAGCGCCATCTCCTCGGCGGATTTGACGTAGAACTCCTGGGTCGAGAAGCGGAAGCGGCCCGGGTCCTGGAGGTTCGTACCGGTCTGGATGCAGAGCAGCGCCTCGTGCGCACGCGAGTGGCCGGCGTCGAGGTAGTGCGAGTCGTTCGTCCCGACGACCGGCGCGCCGATGGCCTTCGCGATCTGCAGTGTGTCGGCGGTGACGCGCGTCTGCTCCTCGAGGCCGTGGGCCTGGACCTCCATGAAGTAGTGGTCCTTGCCGAAGACCTCCTGGTGCCACCCGGCCGTCTCGCGGGCCCGCGCGACGTCCCCGGCGCTCAGGTTCCGCGAGACCTCGGAGTTCAGGCACCCCGAGAGCACCAGCAGCCCGTCGGCGTGCTGGGCGAGTAGCTCGTGGTCGACCCGGGGCTTGTAGTAGTAGCCCTCGAGGTACGCCCGTGAGACGAGCTTGATGAGGTTCTTGTAGCCGGTCCGGTTGCGCACGAGGACCGTGAGGTGGTTGGCGCCCTCGTAGCCGCCATCCTGCGAGCCGCGCTCCTTGCGGCTGCCCGGCGCGACGTAGAGCTCGCAGCCCACGATCGGCTTGACGCCGGCCTTCTGAGCCGCCAGGTAGAAATCGATCGCGCCGAACAGATTCCCGTGGTCGGTCAGCGCGATCGCCGGGAAGCGCAGCTCCTTCGCCTTCTGGACGAGCTTCTCGAGCTGGGCGGCGCCGTCGAGCAGGCTGTACTCGGAGTGAACGTGCAGGTGGACGAAGTCGCTATGCTGCATCGCTGGTCGGGCTATTCCCTCCGGCTATTCTCAGAGCCATTGAAGCGTCGGCTCGGCCGTCGAACGGCCTCACCGCCTGCTGCCTCACTCCCACTCGATCGTGGACGGAGGCTTCGACGAGATGTCGAAGACCACGCGGTTGACGCCCTTCACCTCGTTGATGATCCGGCTGCTGATCCGGCCGAGTAGATCGTAGGGCAGTCGGGCCCAGTCCGCCGTCATGGCGTCCTGGCTCATGACGGCCCGGAGCGCGACGACGTGCGCATACGTGCGGAAGTCCCCCATCACCCCTACGGTTCTGACGGGCAGGAGCACCGCGAACGCTTGCCACACCTCCCGCTCCAAGCCGGCCGCCCGCACCTCTTCCTGTACGACGGCGTCGGCCTCGCGGAGAATCTCGAGGCGATCCGTCGTGACGTCGCCGAGTACACGGATGGCGAGCCCCGGCCCCGGAAACGGCTGGCGCCACACGATCTCGGGCGGCAGTCCCAGCAGCTCGCCCAGGTGTCGGACTTCGTCCTTGAAGAGCTCTCGCAGCGGCTCGACCAGCTTGAACCGCATCTTCAGCGGGAGCCCGCCGACGTTGTGGTGCGTCTTGATCGTGGCCGACGGCCCGCGAAACGAGACGGACTCGATCACGTCGGGGTACAGGGTGCCCTGGGCGAGCCAGGGGATGTCGCCGAGCTTGCGTGCCT
>Ga0209161_10000603_pt1 | contig 29099 bp, 34 predicted proteins | sample GraSoiAngelo_155_FD_186169 | JGI IMG/M metagenome (GOLD analysis project Ga0209161, IMG submission 186169) | Grasslands soil microbial communities from the Angelo Coastal Reserve, California, USA - 14_1009_13_30cm (SPAdes) (version 2) | ecosystem: Environmental > Terrestrial > Soil > Grasslands... | reverse complement strand
TCGGGATAGCGTTTACGGGAACATTTGTCGCGACATCGTTGACCCCGCCATTCACTGGCCAAGCCAAATTCGTCCCCGGCACGGGCACAGGAGGACTGGCCCGCATAAGTGGTAGCGGCATGATACAAGGCACCATAAACGTGAGCGGAACCTACTCGTTCAATGTGGCTTTCGGGCCGAAAGATCAGTAGCTGAAGAGCTCCTTCCAAAACCAACCTCCTAGATTTTTCTTTTCAGGCTGAGCGTCAAGCTTCGGCCTCGATCTCTCCGCGGTGGACCTCATGGCCGCATGAGCCCAGAAAGAGGTCCAGCCCATCCGGTACCGCATCACTTCTGAAGGGGCTTACGTGCACGAAAACTCCTTCGCGGTGATCGATAGGACACTCCGCCTTGATGAGATTCTTTGCCTTGCTTCTGGGACGCTGCCTGGAAACTGGATCCAGTCTCGCAGACAGTTTTTCGATCCTGAGCCCTAAAAGTCCCGCGTATAGGCCTCCGATGCAGAAAATTCCGCTTCCAGCTAGGAGTCCTATTACGCCTGTCATACCAAGAGCATCGCTGGATGTCATTGCAAAATAGAGAGCCACTACGGGGGTGATAACGGCTACTCCGATGATTATCTTGCCGATGATGGAGAGAAAGCCCATGATTTTTCCAGTCCAGCCAGATATTGTCAGATAGAAATGTCTTGGTCCTACCGTTTCTTCTTAGAGTCTCTCTCGCTCACAACCATCTCAACATGCTCGATAATCATCTTGAGAGGAGTTCCAGGCCCAAAATTGCCCGTGATACCCTGCTTCTCCAACAACGGCTTGTCCTCATCTGGAATGATTCCACCGCCCACCAACAGAATATCATCTCCACCTTTCTCCCGGATCAGCTTCGCGACCTTGGGGAAGGCGGTCATGTGAGCCCCGTTGAGGAGGCTCATAGCTACAACATCAACATCCTCATCAATCGCCATCTGCGCAACTTGCTCGGGCGTGGCCAGAAAACCCGTGTAGATTACCTCCATCCCTGCGTCCCGGAAGGCGCGCGTTAGGATCAGAGCGCCTCGATCGTGGCCGTCCAGTCCAGGCTTCGCCACAAGGACTCGGACCCTCTTGAAAGGTTTGATGGTTGGCTTCCTTTGCGCTGGCATTGGAGCGTTCTGATCTTCGGAGGAACCTTTCCGCTAATAGGACTATCGAAATTGGATTCCGTCAGGTCTTCGTCGCATAAGAGAAGCGTCTTCGGATGAACTTGAGGAATCCAATGGCTATTATCACGATCCCAAGGATTACGATTGTTGTCCCAATTAGTTGGAGTACTGTTCCCGTGTTTCCGCACAAACCCGACGCGCAAGACGAGCTAATGACGGAGACGGCATATTGAATGGCGTATCCTACGACAAGAACGAGGAATCCTATGATCATGGTGATCGAATCACGCAAATTAGATTCAAGAACGGGTTACGCGATCGATGTGTTAAGCTAGAATGTCAATTGTACAGCTCGTCGTATCGCTTGTATTTCCAGTAGGCCATAGATACGACCCATGATACCACGAATATGCCGATTATTCCGAAACCCATCGTCTCAAAGTCAAGGGTCCCAAGCGAGGTCCAAAACGGACCGCTTAGCTTCAATTCACTGGAAAGTACCTGGAGCAGCTCAATCCCCCCGATTGCAAAGGCGACCGCGACCGAGACGACAGTCACGGTCAAGTTGTAGTATATCTTCCGAATCGGCCTGAGAAACGCCCAACCGTACGCGGTCAACATCGTAATCCCATCGGTCATGTCAACCAGGACCATTCCACAGGTGAACATGAAGGGAAGAACAAGGATCATCCATAGAGGAACGGCTGCTGAGACTCCGACCCCAACGGTGATAGCTATCAGGGCAATCTCGCTGGCCGTGTCGAAGCCGAGTCCGAACAAGACTCCGATGGGATAGATCTGCCAGGGCTCGCGGACGATCTTGAATAGTCCTTTGAAGTAGCGGTTTAGGAATCCTCTGTTTTCCAGGAGACTTTCCAGTTCTGACTCGTTCATCTTCCCCTGCTTGAGAGTCGTGAACATCCGATAGATCCCCAATACGATGACAACGTTGATGAGTCCGATCAGAAAGAGGAAGATTCCGGAGACTGTTGTTCCTATGACCGCGCCGCTGCTTCGAAGTGCTGGAATCTGATCTTTCACCGCGTTGGTGGCGAGAATGAGGGAGAGGATTAGGCCGACGACCACTGTCGAATGGCCCAGAGAGAACCACATACCAACAGTGAGGGGACGCTTGCCCTCCTGGAGCAGCTTCCGTGTAGTATTGTCGATCGCGACAATATGGTCGGCGTCAACTCCGTGGCGCAGGCCGAAGGTGAAGGCGAGGACTCCGAGGCCCGCGAGCAAAGCGGACAATTGGCCTATGATAATTGAGGCTGTGAGGCCGATTAGGGTGGCGATTCCTAGGGCCGAGTATATGATCGAGATTCTAATCTTCTCTGCTGTTGATAGTCCGAGGGTTGAACGGTTTTGCTGAGTTTCAGTCAATTCAGAAGACGTCCTCTCCAAGAGCCTTTATCGCTCTCAGTGCATATTGACAGGTTATCTCGACATGACCCCGCGCCGTAGTAATATAAAGTCTTAAGTTGGTAATACTTTTAGCCCTCTCGGCCAAGTTGAGTAATACTGTGAGGCGAACCATGATTTGGTATTGAATGATGAGGGAGTTACCAGAATCAGCATGTCTCTGCCACCTGAGCTTCTCGAAGCCTTCGACAAGGCCTCCGAGCACAGCGGCTACAGGGATCGATCTAAGGCTCTCCAGGCCGCGATGCGGTCCTTCATATCAGATTTTGAAACGGGCGTTAGAGGGGGCCATGTTGTTGGGTCCATTGTCATGGTCTACAACCATGAGACCCATGGCGCTGATGAGGGCATCACAGAAACGTCCCACCACCACAGACAATCCATCCTCTCGTCACTCCACGCCCACATTGACGCGGCGCATTGCTTGTGCGCGCTGCTTGTCCGCGGCAAGGCCCAAGATGTCACGAGACTAGAAGGAGAGCTGAAACGACAGAAAGGAATAATGCAAGTAAAATCATCCTACCTCAAGACAGAATCCGTATAGGATTCGGCATTTGTGAAGGAGAATTAGCATGAGAAAACTAGTCGTATCAGAGTTCGTGAAGCTGGATGGTGTCGCCGAAGAGCCTGGCAAATGGTCCTTCCCGTTCTGGAATGAAGAAATCGGCAAGTTCAAGTTTAATGAACTGTTTTCGAGCGACGCTCTCCTACTGGGACGAGTGACCTACGAGGGTTTCGCACAGGCCTGGCCTTCGATGACTGATGAGGTGGTTATGCGAAGAGAATGAACGGTTTCCCCGAGCATGTTGTGTCAAGAACACTGGAAAAACTTGACTGGAACAATTCACATCTGATCAAAGAGAATATTGAGAAGGAAGTATCTAGGTTGAAGCCGCAGCTAGGCCAGGACCTCTTGATCTTTGGCAGCGGCCAACTTGTAAACGCGCTAATGCAACATGACCTGATCGATGAATACCGGCTCTTGGTCTACCCGATTGTTCTATGAAGTGGAAAACGTCTCTTTAGCGACGCCAACAAAGCCAGCCTGAAACTCGTAGAAACAAATACGTTCGGGTTCGGGGTTGTGCTGTTATGCTACCAACCCAGCAAGAAGTAATCTAAGCGGAGATTCTTATTGCTGACGTCAGGTAGGCCTTGCCACCGTTGCTGTGGAATCGCGTGGCAAACAATGCATCCCGAATGTAGTTGATGTTGAACATCGGGGAGAACGTCGATTCGATCTCCTGCTTGGTAACTCTTCTCGGTCCGCCCCAGTTGGTGGGCTCCTTCTCGCTGAAGCAGAGCATAAAGTATTTTCCTCTCCGGGCTAGGACCCGGGCGACCTCCCGCGCGTAAACTGGCCGGTCAGCGTCCGGGAATGTGTGGAAGAGTCCCGAATCAATAACATTGTCGAAGACGCCGTCTTTGAAGTCTAGCGAGAGCGCGTTTCCCTCCCGGAAGTCGACTTTCAACTTTCTCTCGACAGCCTTCAATCTTGCTGCGACAATCGCTCGGTTTGTCAAGTCAACTCCGGTTACCGAGAATCCTTTCTCGGCAATATAGAGCGCGTTCTCGCCTGTTCCGCACCCAACATCGAGGACTTTGCCCCTGACCAGTTCTCCATTCCGCACGAGTTCCACAAAGGCTGGTTGAGGAAGGCCTACGTCCCACGGTGGTACCGTCTTGTAAGCGTCTTCCCAAGAACTCAACGTAAGCCGAACCCCGCTCATCGATAACGGACTCAAGAACATTCTGGACCCATGGGCAGAGCACAATTATGGGCTCCGAATTGCAAAAAGAAGACTCTTTAGACGAGCAAGCGATACCCTTCGTGAGCCTGATTTGGAACAACTTCAGAAAGAAAGCCTAGTCTCACCAACCGTCTCAAGATGGTTGCTCGAAGAGAACGAACCCTCCAGTCAATACTTCACTCTCACCGAGCTGATGGACCGCGACAAACAAGACCCAGCCGTTCGTAGGGCAGGACAGAAGATTGGAAAAGAAGGATGGGCCGCAAGGATTTTTGCGAAACAGAAAGAGAATACTTACTGGGAGAACAAGGAGTCATGTTATGTTCCAAAGTTCACCGGTACAGGATGGCAGCTAGCGGTTCTAGCCGACCTTGGAGTATCATCTGAAGATCCAAGGTTTGCGAACGCAATTGAGCATTTTTTCGAGCTACACAATGTTGAGACCGGCGGATTTTCCATCCGTCCCAAGAATCAGAAAGGGTTCGAGCCGCATGTTTGCAATACAGGCAACATGGTCAGAGCGCTCGCAAAAGCAGGATATTCGAAGGATGATAGGGTTCAGAAGGCGATGGGCTGGCTTCTCTCCAAGCAACTATCTGACTCCGCATGGAACTGCGCGCCATCGGGCAAGCACGGGTCCTTCCTTGCCACTGTCGAGCCTATGTGGGCACTTTCCGAGATGATCAAACACGAGCCGAGAGAAGAATGGAAAGAGGCCGCCGCCAAATCCTCAGAGTTTGTTCTCAGACACAAGGTCTACAAGTCCGACCGAGACGATTCAATTGTATTGTTCGATTTTCTGAAGATACACTATCCCACGCACTACTGCTACGATTTCCTCCACGGGCTAAGGGTCTTGGCAGAACTAGGGGTCCCGAGAGACGAGAGAATCGATGACGCGCTCAGAATGCTGCGCGCAAAACAACTGGTTGATGGACGATGGCCACTGGAAGCAGTCTACAGAGGCTGGCGCCAATCCCATCCCATGCACGGGACCGAGACGGTGTCAAGACCGGAAGAGCGAGAGCTGGTGACAGAAGGATGGGGAACCGACCATACCTTACAGCTGGAGGAAGCAGGCAAGCCCAGCAAATGGGTAACGCTACAGGCATTCCTAGTTCTGAAACGTTTGGGGCTGCTTGAATCCGCGCCCTAATCCACCGAAAAACCCAGTCGCAAGCGACAAGATGAGCTCTTACACAGACGAACTTCCAGTAGTCAACAGAGCTCGGGACTCCCCCCTTTCAGAACCCCGATTCAACACTAGGAAGAACGAGATTCGTCTTTTTCTGATGGGGTTGCGTCAATCTTTAGCTACCTGGGACTCTTTCGCGGCATCATTCCGTTCGACTTCGTTGCGATTGGAGCAACCCTCGTTGGGGGATATCCTGTCTTCGTTGAGACGTTCCAAGCGCTCCGGCCATAGTCGCCCACGGAGGCCGGACCTGTGGAGTGATTGGGATCTCAGACAAGATCAGAAACGAGAGGCGGAGCGCTGTCCAAGAACTCGGAATAATGGACATCTCAACAATCATGCTAACTGGCGACAACAAGATCGTCGCCAACCGAGCTGGGGAACAAGCCGGAATCAAGCAAGTCTACGCAGAGCTTCTGCCCTCTGACAAGGTCTCCATCATCGAGCAAATGTCCGAAACAGGTCAGAGGATAGCAATGGTAGGCGACGGCATCAACGATGCTCCCGCTCTAGCGAGGGCGAATGTAGGCATAGGTATGGGTGCGGGCACTGACATCGCGATTGAAGAAGCAGATATCGTACTGATGACAAATGATCCAGGGAAGATCCCAACAATCGTGAAGACGAGCAAACAGGCATATGGAGTGATCTTGCAGAATTTCTACGGCACTCTGATCGTAGACGAGATCGGATTGGCCCTGGCCTTTGACGGTCTCCTCAACCCACTATTCGCCGCTGGCGTCCACGTAGTATCAGAGCTTGTCTTCATCCTAAACTCGGCAAGGCTATTCGATAACTCAATCGCCTGTCGCACCTTTGCCCATTCCCAGGTCTCTTCCTAGAAGACTGATCTGATGAGTCCTCCATCGATTGCAAGCATTGTCCCGTTGATGTAGTCTGCCTTCTCGCTGGCCAGAAAAGCAACGAGATACCCCACTTCTTCCGTGAGGCCATACCTTCCCGTAGGCACGTCCTGTAGCATCTGTTTCATCGTCTCCTCCAGATCCTTCCCTGTCCTAGACGAAACGTCCTGAGCGACCTGTCTCTGCCTGTCAGTCAAGATGTGACCCTGCATGATCCCATTCGAGGTAATTCCCTTCGAACCATATTCTAGCGCGAGAGACTTCGATAATCCCGCGAGACTCAACCTTACCGTGTTGGACAAGACCAGATTCGGGACAGGCTGTCGCAGCGTCGAGGAAGTAATGTAGATTAGTCTTCCCCAATTCTTTTGAACCATCCCAGGAACAACTAGTTTTGTGATCCATACAGCGCTCATCAAGAGCAGTTTCACCCCACGCTCCCAGTCAGCCTCGCTGAGGTCAGCGAAGGTCCCGGGCTTCGGCGGGCCGGTATTATAGGCGAGAATATCTACGGTTCCAAACTTGCCGGTTGCAAGATTTACTAGATGATCAACATCATCTTTGAGAGTGAGGTCTGCTCTCACAGCATGCACATTGTTGTTTCCAGTCTCCTTTACGATGGAGTCGCGAGCCTTTGAGATGGAGTCCTGATTACTGGAAGAGACTACAACTTTGCAGCCTTCTGCGGCGAGAACTTTGGCCACGCCGAATCCTATTCCCTTGCTCGACGCCGGGACTAATGCTACTTTGTTCTTGAGTCCGAGTTCCAAGATGATCCCTGCCACCGATCTAAGGAGATTAAAGATGATACTAGTTGAGAGAAGCTGATGGACACAGAGGCCTACCTGGAACGAATCGGTTATCGCGGGCCGACACGGCCGACCGCGAATGTTCTGCGCAGGCTACACCGGATGCATCTGCTCTCTATTCCCTTTGAAAATCTCGATATTCACTTGGGCCGGCCAATCATTCTGAGCGAGGCTGCTTTCTACGACAAGATCATCAAGTGTCACCGGGGAGGATTCTGCTACGAACTGAACGGGTTGTTTGCTAATCTGTTGGAAGAATTGGGTTTCAAAGTGTCAATGCTTTCAGCGCGGGTCGCGAGAAAGAGTGGAGGGTTCAGTCCAGACTTCGATCATATGACCCTACTTGTGCAGCTCAAACAGCCATGGCTCGCGGACACGGGATTCGGAGACTCATTCACCGAACCAAAACGACTCGACATTTCGCGCCCACAGGCCGACCATGGGAGAGACTACCGTTTCACTCGGAAAGATGGCTGGACCCTCTTGTCTCGGAGGACGAGAGGAAGTCGTGTCTGGGAACCTCAATACAAATTCAGCCTGATGCCGCGAAAGCTCGAGGATTTTGTTCCAAGATGTCGGTGGCAACAAGCCTCTCCAAGGTCTCACTTCAGAAAGGGCCGCATATGCACATGCCTAACCCCGAATGGCAGGTTGACGCTTACAGATACGAGGTTCATCGTGACGCGAGGAGACGAGAAGGTCGAGCGACCGATCAAGAACCCTGCAGAGTTCGCTACACTCCTACGTCGGCATTTTGGCATTGACCTGAAATGACCGTATTCAGTTTACGGCGAGATACTTGTTCTCAAGATAGCCGACTAGCCCTGATGGATCGTATCCTTTGCCGAAGACCCGGTTGAGCAGTTCCTTGGGAGAATATGTTGATCCTGGTTTGTGGATGTTTTCCGCCAGCCACTTCTTTAACGGTGCAATGCCCTTCTCACTTTTGATGGGAAGCAAGCCCTTTTTCGTCAAAGCGCTCCAGAGCATTCCGGCAATGATGTTTCCGAGAGAATAGCCTGGGAAGGTTGCGAACTGTCCCCAACTCCAGTGAATATCCTGGAGGACCCCATCCGCGTCTTTCTCGGGTCTCTTGCCAAGATAATCCTCTATCATATCATTCCAGACGGACGGGAGCTCTGAGACTTTGATCTTTCCCAGGAGGAGCTTCTTCTCAAGCTCATACCTCATCGCGACGTGAAAGTTGTAGGTCAACTCGTCCGCTTCAACCCGTATGAGGCTTGGTTTTACAGTGTTGAAGTAGGAGTAGAGCTGTTTCTGATCATACTGGGCTACAAAGCTCAGGTTAGCTTTGAGGAGGGGGTAGATGAGTGGGACGAACTCTTTGCTCCTTCCGACGATGTTCTCCCAGAATCGGGACTGGGACTCATGAACCCCTGCGGATACGCCGGAGGCCGTCGGTGTGAGCTGCAGTTCGTGGTCTACTTGAAGCTCGTATAGAGCATGACCGCACTCGTGCATGAGCCCGAACATTGAAGCTTTGAAATTCTTCGGTTCATACCTCGTGGTTATTCTCACATCATCGCTCCCTATCCTGATCGCGAACGGATGAGTGGAAACATCCTGCCGGAACCTGTTATCCGGCATTCCTAACAATCGAAGAATCTTCTCGTTAACCTGTTTCAACGAGTTAACATCATAATCTACATCCTCCAACGGATGTTTCTCTGGAAATACTCCTTGGGAGAGAGTCTTGGCTAGGATCTTCTTGAGTTGCGGGACAAGTTCGGAAAAGATCTTGTCAAGATCAGCGGTAGTCAGTCCTTCCTCAGACAGATCCAGAAGCGCGTTGTATGGGTTTCCTGACGGGTTAAGATGGTCCGCTTCTTCCCGTTTCAACTCAGTTATTTTTTCCAGATGGGGCTTGAATATGCTGAAGTCGGATTTCTTTCTCGCTTCTCTCCACGGGATATTTGAGTCGATCGTGGCTTTCTGTAATTCCTCAACGAGTTTCGGCGGGACTTTCTGGTAGTAATTGAGTTCTCTCTTAACAACCCGGACAACGCCCTTTTCGGCGTCGTTAAGCGCTTTCAGCTTCTCAGCCTTCTCAACAGGATTCGTCAGGTCAATGGTCATCTTCTGACGAAGTAACTCGATCTCGGATTGGGATTGGCCTCTGGCGCTGGCGCCTGCTTCGGGCATGTTGATCTCGAGGTCCCAACCCAATAGGGCCGAAGCATGAGTCATCGCTGCGATTGACCTGTACCTGGCTAGAAGATCGAGGACAACCGGATTATTGAACGGGGTCATGAAAGCGACCAAGCCTCCCAATTCTTAACTCCCTAAAAACTTTGAAGTGTATCAAACCGCCTGACGAGCAAAAGATAATACTCATCGGAAACAAATCGTCGAAGCCGGGAGCAGGCCTTGTCCGATTTCATCCGCGTAGCTTCGACCAGTGACATTCCTGAAGGCAAGATGAAGAAGGTCACTGTCGGCAATCAACAGGTTCTGGTTGTCAATTTGAAGGGCAGGTATTACGCTATTGGAAATGTCTGTACCCATTTTGGTGGATCCTTGGATAGAGGTATTCTTGATGGTAACGAAGTGGAGTGCCCCCTGCACCATTCACATTTTGACGTCATCACCGGGCAGGTGAAGAGAGGTCCCGCCGCGAGGGCAGAGCCAGTCTATGAAGTCAAGGCTGAAAACGGCATTATCCTAGTAAAACCGAAGTAGCAGTAATCCCCGATACGCCTGAGGCTACGACTGTTTTGCGCCGCAGCTGGTGCAGAAGACCGCGACGCCCGGAAGCTTGGCGCCACATTTGAAACAGAATTTTGACTCGACTGGAGGTTGTTGTTGCGACGGAATCGCTGGTTGCGGCGTTACTGGAGAAGACGCGAACGTTTGCTGAGAAGGCTGACTCCAACCAGGCGTTGGAGGCCGATCTTGAATTAAGAAGTACGCTACGACCTGGAAGATCAGAGCAATGAGAAGTATCAAGAAGCCTACCAGTACGATCGTAAGTGCTGCTCCGATCAGGTAGAGCAAACCGGCAGTAGCGAAGGCGCTGACGTTCAGTCGTTGTGAGATCTTCTCGTACGAACGTTTGAGAAAGATAGCGGAGATGATCGAGAAGACCCAGAACGCGCCAAGAATGGCTAGGAATGGTAGAAATAACGCAATGGCGCCAAAGGGGAATAATCCTAAGGAATAGCGAGGAGAGAACAGAAACGCGACCAAGAGAACTGCTCCAATTACCGCGGTTATGGCCGCCAGAAGGGCGTCATCGAAGATGGTTTTGTCCTGAACGGTCTCGGAGATTTCTTTTGTCGCTAGAAGAATGAGTATCCACCCGACTAGACTGATGCCCGGGATGAAGACAAGAATCCCGCCTACTCCGCCAAGGGTTTTGGCCGAGGATAGCGATCCCATGAGCGAAACCGTCTAGTGTCCCGAATTTAAGGTAGGAACGATCCGCGTCGATATTTTGAAGGCTATTCTTCTTTCCAGTTCATGAGTACGCTGCCGAGGACGATGAAAAATGATGCTAGGCCCAGGGCTATGAGGGTGTTGGTCAGGGCTTGGGCCGGTTCGGCGTAGATCAGCGCATACCTTAGTCCGTCGTTCACATATGTTAGTGGCATGAAGTTCGCTATGATCTTCATTATGTCGGGCAATGTCTCGCGGGGCCAGAAGGTTCCACCCAAGAACATCATTGGGAAAGTTATTGCGTTGGCTGCTGCATCTGCGCTCTCTGCTTCCTTTACGAAATTTGCGAGCACCATTCCGATACCCGGAAAGAGGAGAGAGGCCGCAACAACCAATCCTACCGTGTAAATGTCGATGGTCGCCGTCACTCCGAAAATGGCATAGCCGAAGAAGAGTATGACGACGAGCGAGATGGTGGCCAGGATCATCTGGTAGCCCACCATGCCGAGGATCCATTCGATCTTGCTAAGAGGCGTAGTCGCGAGTTTCTTGATGATCTTCAATTCTCGGTATCTGCCGTTGGTGTTGACGGCTCCGAAGACACCCGTGGTGAGTAGGGTCATGCCGATTACTCCGGGGATGAAGAAGTCAATGTAGCGTATGTTCTTGGTCACGATGCCGACTTGTTGGAGAATGAGGTGGTTGGGCGCTTTGGCAATGGCGGCCGCATAGGAGACGGTGACTGAGTGTACTATTCCCGCGAGCGATGCAGAAGCTTGATCGCTCTGATCCATGTAGAGTTGAATGGTCGCATTCTTTCCACTCATAACAGTGGCATTGAACCCTAAGGGTATGACTAGCAATCTCTGTCCACGATTATGGAGCTGAGCATCATTTTTCACATAGGTGAGTGGGTCCGGCTGCTCAGCTGGGACCACGTGGAGGTTGAAGGCTCCAGTACTGTTTAGGACTGTTATGTACCCTTGAGAGAAATACGTTGGCGTATTTGCGTTAAGGTCTTGGTTTTGGAGGTAAAGGTCGAACTTGGTGCTTCCGCTGCCGAATATTGCTCCGAAGAGGACGATAAGGAGTAGGGGGAAGGCGATAGTCCAGAATATGCTGCTCTTGCTCCGGTACCAGCTCTTGAAATGTCCACTGATTATAGTGTAGATTCGGCTCCTCATGCTTAGTTTCCTTCCTCTGAAACCCTACGCCCGGTAAGGTTGAGAAACACGTCGTCGAGTGTAGGACGTCTGACTTCTATTTCCTTGTCGTGCAAGGGGGTCTGTGCTAAGCTCATGAGGATGTTTGTGAGTTCGCCGTTGTGCAAGGGGATGGCAATATCTCCAGCGTTTCTGAGCTCTGCCTTCGGTAGACCTTGGGGTAACTGTTTGAGCCCTTCTTCACCCGCATCTCTGATGATGAGCGTCTTCTTTCCGCCGTGGGTATCAATCAACTGGTCTGGCGTTCCCGACGCGATTATCTGTCCGTGATCGATGATCGACACGATGTCCGCCAAGTATTCCGCCTCGTCCATGTAATGGGTTGTTAGAAAGACTGTTTTTCCCTGACTCTTCAGTCGTTCAATGACGCCCCAGACATCTCGTCGAGCCCTAGGGTCCAAGCCCGTAGTGGGCTCATCGAGGAAAACGACATCAGGATCGTTTACCAGAGAAACCGCAAGTCCAACTCTCTGCTTGAGACCGCCTGATAGCTTCTTGAACTGTTCATCGCGCTTATCCTTCAGGTCAACTAGCTCAATGAGCTTGTCCGCGTCGAGCTGATGCTTGAACATCGCCCCGAAATAGTTGATATTCTCGCGGACAGTAAGACGGTCGATGGCGTTGAAGTCCTGTGGTAGGACCCCGATTCGTTTTCGGATCTGGGCTTGATCAGAACGTTTGCTAACATCATAGCCTAGAACTCTTGCTCGGCCACCGGTCGGGTTCCGGAGACATTCCAGGATCTCAACTGTTGTAGTTTTTCCGGCGCCGTTGGGTCCAAGGAAAGCGAAGACTTCGCCTTTGGTAAGGTTGAACGATATGTCGTTGACGGCAACGTTGTCGCCATATTTCTTGGAGAGTTTGTCTACCTGGACGACCCTGTCGGATTGTCCGGGTAGAGAGGCTGGCAGGTTGTCGCTCATGGAAGCGGGACTCCTACCGCACGATTCTCAAGAGGTTCGCAATGATTATCGTCGCCGTGATTTCTTCTGGCTTCGCTCTACTGTAACATTCCATCCGATTTCACCACAAATATCGTATTGTTCCCGTTATTGCTTTTAATGGTCCAACACGTTTCGTAGTCACATGATGTGATTACATCTCGCTTAGTCGCGAGATCTATTCCGTTCATCTTGATGGAACAACCTGCGAAAGACGGGTCAGTTTCGTGCTGACATCCCATAGTCGCTGGGCGATATCTTCGTTATAGGATTCGTCTGAGGACTTCTTCGTCTTCAGTTTCTCTAAATATTCTCCGTTGAGATCTTTTGCGTCAGGTGAGGAAGCGAGATAGACAAGTGTCTCTGCACCTTGTTTAGGAGTTGTCATGAACAGTTTCGGCAGGGCCATGATGAAGCCTACTGGGCCGAGAGGTCTACTCCAGATATTTGTCGCAACGGTTCCAGGGTGTACTGCGTTGACGGTAACCCCGGTTCCTTGGAGCTTCTTGGCGAGTTCATGGGTGAAGAGGACGAGGGCGAGCTTCGATTGTCCGTAGGCTTTCCATCCACCATACTCTTTCTCGAGGTTGAGATCGTCGAAGTTGATATGCCCATTGTAGTGTCCTACTGATGACACATTGATAATTCTGCTCGGAGCGCTGGCCTTTAACAGGTCCAGCTGGAGGTTCGTCAGGAGGAAGGGAGCGAGGTAGTTTGTGGTGAAAGTATCCTCGTAACCGTCCATTGTGACATGACGTCTTTGGTTGAATAGTCCAGCGTTATTGATCAGCACGTGTAATTTAGAATATTTTCTCTGGAATTCTGTCGCGAGCTGCCGTACCGACTCAAGAGACGATAAGTCGGCAAGTAAGAGATCAACTGAATTGCTCTGTGACTCTTTGATTATTTCTGACCTTGCAGCTTCGCCCCTCTCCTTGTTACGCGCGACCATGACTATTGTAGCACCCATCTTGGCAAGAGCTAGACTGGCCGCTCTTCCGATGCCGGAATTGGCTCCGGTAACCAGGACTACTTTGTCCTTCATTGTTGTCTTGTCGGAGATATTTTCGTTCTGCATATATTATCGCGTAGTTAAACTGACTGGCAGGTCATTATTTAAACGCGTCGGTCATTTTTAAATACTACGCGCCACATGTTGTAGTAGAAAGATGCCACGGGTCGTTCCAGAATACAAAGAAGAAGCTAGAACCCGAATTCTGACGGCTGCAAACCAGGTCTTTGGTGAAAAGGGATACCGACAAGCCACAATGGATGACGTAGCAAAGAAGCTAGGCGTCAGCAAGGGAGCGCTTTACCTCTATTTCGCCAGCAAAGAAGAACTGTTCGAAGAAATCTGCCGAGCAGAACCATTAGCTTTCAAAGAAATTCTATACTCCACCTTCGGCGAGAACAAGAAGCCGCTAGAGAGCGCTGGCGAATTCTTTGACAAAATGTTAAGGCGCTACGGATCGAACTCGGGACTAAGCTTCGAAATATTCTCAGAGGCGTCACACAACTCCGGTCTTCGACGGGTCCTCAAGAAGACTCAGGACGAGTACGCCGCGACTCTGATGAACTACTTGGAGGAAGGAAGAAAGAGGGAGATTATCGATAAAGACTTGAACTTGAGGTCCATAACCTATGCCCTGATTGCCTTGTGGAACGGTATTGAGACAATAATTGTTACCGGGTTGCCGGTCGAAGATGCTAGACGAGCATGGCTGGAAGGATTCAAAGCCATATTTCTGCCCAAGAATGGGATTCACGCTTCACGAAATCTCTGAGACAAGATCTTGTATCAGAGTGTCTGAAGCGTTAGTCAGGCGGCATAATCAAGCAGCTGCGTTCGTGTCATCTGAGGTAGACATAAAACCGATTTCTTGGAGCTTCCTCCGCTTCACATGTCTGCGGCGAAGCGACCGCTTGGCTCCATAGCTTCTGGCAAGGTCGATCACGTAGTGATTATTTTCAAGGAGAACCACACCTTCGACAATTACTTTGGCACTTTTCCGGGAGTTAACGGGATGACTATGCCGAGGTCTCCTAATCCACCCCCACGGGATCCGGATCACCGGCATAGCGCTTGGCTGTCTCGTCAGACGACTTCGGTCCGACAACAGTTCGTTGAGGCTGACATTCCAGCATACTTTGCCTATGCGAGAAAGTTCACCTTGTGCGACCAGTATTTCACGGACGTTGCGGGTCCGTCCACGCCGAACCACTTGATGGTGTTAGCTGCCGATTCTCCCTTCATCGACAACCCTCACCCTGGAGACCCGTCTAGAATCGCTTCATCGCTTCCTCTGGGCATCGAGTCGCACAAGCTGAGCTGGGGAAACTATGGTGGGTACGCATTTCAATATTTGAGCGGTGTCGGGGGGAGAAACAAGTTCACCTCCGACCAGTTCGCCAAAGATGCGGCCGCAGGAAAACTGCCGAACGTCTCATGGGTCTATGCCACGAGTCAGTTTGACGAGCATCCTCCGGACCCCGGGAAGGGTCCGATGGGGAACGTGACAACCGGTATGCAATGGACCGTGGACCAGGTGAATGCAATCGTGGAGGGAGGACTCTGGGGTAAAAGCGCTATTTTCATAACTTGGGATGACTGGGGCGGATGGTACGACCACGTTAACCCACCTAGTGTCGAGACGTGGAAGCTTGCGACTCCGCAGCCATCGTACAAAGGGACACAGTTCCGTTACGGATCACGAGTCCCATGCCTGGTACTTGGCCTATATGCGAAAAGCGGTTACATTTCGAGGAATTTGCACTCGCATGTCAGCCTGGTGAAGTTTTGCGAATCCTTGTTCGGCTTGCCCAGTTTGAACCAGCGGGACTCGCAGGCCGATGACATGTCGGATTGTTTTGATTTCACGAAGACCCAGGCCCACCACTATCGAAACCTTGAAGCAATACTCGAACTCTGAGAGCACAAGGGGTGTATGTTTTGGCGAGGCCCCGAAACTACGCAGTAAAACCTCAGGGCTATACCAGTCCTTATTTTCGAATGAAGGTTGCGAAGAGACCTCCCACACCTCGAAAATGTCGCAGATGCGGAAAGCCAACAGCTACCCCCAAGCACGGTCTCTGCGCCGACTGCAAGAAGATCCTTGGCAAGTGGGTATAGGGCTACGTTGATCCATTCGATTCTCCGAGTTCAGACAAGGAAGAAGAACGATAAACAGGTGGCAGGACCATCAACTGACAAAGAGAGCCCGCGCGGCGCGCTCTTGAACGATCGTAGGACGATTCGAGCCCTGCTCCAAGAGCCTTGGAGATTTCACGTTAAATAGAAATGGAATCGAGCCGGGTACTTTGTTAGAGGAGTCCAAGAACCTGAATGGAACACTCTTCGCCTCCGAAAAGGGAGGGTACGAAACAAGTGCCGATTACTGCCGCTCAACTTCTCGTTCAGTGCTTGGAGAATGAGGGTGTGAAGTACGCTTTTGGCATACCTGGCGAGGAGAACATACAGGTCATTGACGCGTTAGACAATTCGTCTATCCGCTTTGTTCTTGTCCGTCACGAGCAAGCTGCGTCGTTCATGGCCGACATCTATGGTCGTCTGACTGGTCAAGCAGGTGTCTGCATAGGGACCCTGGGACCCGGAGCGATCAATCTCTTACTGGGTACAGCGGACGCAAACACTGACAGCGTCCCGCTCGTCGCCATGAGCGCGCAAGGCGGGTTGAACCGGATCTACAAAGAATCCCACCAGATAATCGATCTTGTTAGCATGTTCAAGCCCGTCACGAAGTGGGCTGAGCTGATCCCGAGACCGGAAGCTGTGCCGGAGATGGTTAGGAAGGCCTTCAAGCTTGCGCAGACAGAACGTCCTGGCGCCGTCTATCTTGCACTTCCAGAGGATGTCGAAAAAATGGTCGTTCCCACAGGTTATCCCCCACTAGAGATCAATGTGGTGCGCGACACCTCTCCGTCTCCCGCTCAGATATCGCGTGCTGCAAAAGTCTTGGAGGCTGCGAAGAATCCTGTGATGCTTGCGGGACACGGTGCCGTGCGCAATCACGCGAGTGAAGCTCTTGTCCGTTTCTCCGAGCGTCTTCACATCCCTGTCGCGACGACTTTCATGGGCAAGGGAGTCTTTCCGGACAACCATCCAAACGCGCTCGGTACGATAGGATTCATGGTACACGACTACGCCAATTTTGGCTTCGACCAGGCAGATGTGATTCTGAGTGTCGGGTATGACATGCAAGAATTCGATCCCGTGAAGATCAATCCGACCGGTGATAAGCAGATCATTCACATCCATCGCTATCCTGCACAGGTCGACGCCCACTATCATCTCGCTGTCGGTATCCAAGGTGACATTTCAGAATCACTCGACGCTCTAGCCCACGAGTCCAAACCTAAGCCAACAGCGAATTCAATTGGTCAGAAGATTCGTCGCCTGCTAAAGAAGGAGCTTGAGATGGGAAGAAACGATAACTCCTACCCAGTAATACCTCAGCGGCTTGTCGCGGATATCCGAGCAGCGATGGGTGCCCAAGACATAGCGCTGGTTGACACAGGGGCGGTAAAGATGTGGATGGCCCGGCTTTACCCAACATATCAGCCGAATACTTGCATCGTCTCAAACGGTCTTTCAACGATGGCCTTCGCTCTGCCAGGGGCGATTGCTGCGAAGCTCGCTTTTCCGGATCGTAAGGTCCTCGCGATTGCGGGAGACGCTGGTTTCTTGATGAACTCGATGGAGCTCGAGACTGCTGTGAGAGAGAAGATACCGTTTGCTGCATTGGTCTGGGTGGACGGGTCCTATGGAATGATCAAGTGGGAGATGGACTTGGAGCTGGGACACCACTCGCATGTTGACTTTGGCAACCCGGATTTTGTCAAGTTCGCTGAGAGCTTCGGCGCCAGAGGCTACTTGATAACGCGAGCGGGAGATCTACTTCCTACGCTGAAGCGCGCGTTGGCCGATAATCACGTCTCGGTCATCGCCTGTCCCGTTGACTATTCACAGAACGCTGCGCTGACGAACAAGTTGGGAAAACTCACAGAGCCCATGTAACAACTGCAAAGTCATCTCTATCCAGCGTGAGCTAGGCGCAAGGGTCTTAGCTATCCCAGGATAATTGTTTGAGCGATTATTACATCTGGTTCTTGTCTTGAAGGAGAAAAAGTTCAAGCATATTGAAACTAAGCTGATTCATTCCGGCGAGCCGGAACCTAGGGTTCAGGGGGCTGTTAGTATGCCGATTTTCCAGTCGGCAATGTTCGAGACCCGCAAGGAAGAGGGATATCATGATATTCAGTATATTCGCCTAAACAACACGCCGAATGCTCGGGCGCTCCATGAGAAGCTTGCCGCGATCGAAGACGCAGAAGACGCCCTCGTAACATCGAGTGGAATGGCCGCAATCTCCACGACACTACTGACCTTTCTTCACAATGGGGATCACCTTCTCGTGCAGAACTGCTTGTATGGTGGGACCCACGATTTCGTCACGAAAGATCTCCACACATTCGGGATATCCCATGATTTCATCGATGGCAACGACCCAGAGTCATGGGAGAAGAAATGGCGGTCCAACACGAGAGCGATCTATGTCGAGACCATGACGAATCCAATGCTGGAGGTGGCCGACCACAAGGCAGTTGTCACCTTCGCCAAGAAACATGGCCTCGTATCTATGATCGACAACACCTTCGCGAGCCCCATCAATTTCCGTCCCATCGAACATGGGTACGATCTTTCACTTCACAGCGGGACAAAATACCTGAATGGACACTCTGACATAGTTGCGGGTGCGGTCATTGGAGGTTCGGAGATGATAAGCAAAGTCAAGCATCGGCTGGACCACCTGGGCGGCAGTCTCGACCCGCATGCATGTTTCCTGTTGCACAGAGGAATGAAGACACTGGCTCTGCGCATGAAACAGCACAACGAGAGCGCCCTCAAGATCGCGAGATTCTTGGAGGAGCATAATGCGGTTGCGAAGGTCAACTATCCAGGGCTCATGAGCCATCCACAGCACAACCGTGCTGGGGAGTTGTTTGACGGGTTCAGCGGTATGCTCAGCTTCGAACCCAAAGGGGGCAAGACCGCGGCAGAACAGTTCATGAAAAATGCCTCTATCCCGATCATCACGGTGAGCCTCGGCGGAGTCGAAAGCCTACTCACTAGACCAGCGGCCACCTCACACTCAGGAATGTCTCCGGAAGACAGGAAGAGGCTCGGGATCACTGACGGACTAATTCGAGTATCGGTCGGAGTCGAGGCGACCGAGGACTTGATTGAAGATTTCGGGAAGGCGTTTGAGGCGATTCGGACCGTAGCCAACATTCCCTGAGAGTCCGGATGACCGATCACATTTCTGTTTCAGATAGATGTTTCAAATCTTCGCCCGCAATCTGCATGACTCGCCAATGCTCTCGGAACCGAGCCCCTAGCTTCTGATACACTTCTATTGCAGTCGTGTTCCAGTCGAGCACTTCCCATCTCATCCCGTAACAATGCTCCGCGATCGCGACCTGTGCGAGATGAACCATGAGGGCCTTGCCGATGCCTTTGCCTCGGAACTGTGGCCTGACAAAGAGATCTTCTAGGAAGAGTCCCTGCCTGCCCTGCCACGTGGAGTAGTGGTGGAAAAAGAAGGCCATTCCGGCTGGGTTGCCATCCGACTCTGCAATGATCACTCTGAACTTGGGATTAGCTGAGAAGCCATCTCTACGCAAGTCGTCTTCCGTAGCTCGAACCGCGTTGGGCTCCCGCTCGTACTCCGCCAACTCCCGTATGAAAGACAGAATCAAAGGAACGTCTTCAGGATTTGCCTCGTGAATTTTCAACATGGCTTACAGGCTCTTATTCCCAATGAGTCAACTCTAACATTTGTCAAGGACAAATTCGTCACTCTTGGATTGTCGGATGGTATGGGGCATAAACCTCTCGAAAGCTCGGTGAACTCTTGGCGCTTGTCGAGACATCATCTTGCCAAACGAGCCCGAAAAGGGCAGATTGAGAACGTCGTTTCGGGCCTATGTGGGGTTCAGGCCCAACGTAAGAGCAGTCTCACTGAAGTGACGGTGAAGCCATTCAGGAATCTCAGCTCAGCCCGAAAACAGCTTGTCAAGGAGGAAGCCGCGAGCTTCGGAGAATTCATGGGAACAAAAGTTGAGGTTACTATTCTATAGTGAATTCTGCCTAATCTGCTTTTTGGACGGAGACGATCTTTCGGACTAGCTTTTGTTCACTTGACGGAACGATCTCGATCTGTCCATTTGGAAAGGCTTTGTCGAGGGCATGATGTTGGAGGTGCCAGTCGAGGAAGACTGCGAGGGCGGCGACCTCGCTCATCGGCTGGTTCGTCACCGAGACATTCCAGTCCGCCAGTTTGAAGACTTCTCCAGGCATCTTCTCCGACCCCACAACAACGAGAAGATTTCCATTAGACCTGTTGATTTCTTGAATAACGTCAGGCAGTCTCAATCCATAGGCGGTCAGGTGGACAATTTTTCCACCCTTGTCTCTCCAGTCTCGAATCGTTTTTCTCCATGGTTTTCCCGATTCGATCGAAAAGTCTCCTCCAAATCTCCCGGCTACTTCCCTGATAGTAGCTTCAACAGTCTTATCTTCCCTATCCGCTATTATGACACCGTCAGCCCCGAGCGCACGTGCTGTGAGACAGACGTGGGTTGTAACCCTTGAATCCCTGAAGAACCGGTGCCCCATTCGGAGCACAATAACCCGTCCCATGTTTGGACCCGGTCGTTTTAGGCTAATAGATTAAATTGGAGAAGCGCACAATATAGGGTGTTAACGAGGGATTTTTGAGAGCATGGGGTCTAATCATGATGATCTTGCACGACTGGCAAGCTTCTTCGGAGGACAGGAAGCTCTCAGCGTCGTCCAGGCACTATCTGACGCTGGGACAACTACTGACGATATTATCGCAGTCAATGCAAACGTCAAGCTGAACGCTGCCCGCAGAGTTCTCTACAAGCTGTACAACCACGCGCTAGTCACCGTTGTCCGGAGTCGGGATGAGAAGACAGGGTGGTTCATCTATCACTGGAAGCTGCAACCAGATCAGCTAGACGCGTTCGTCAGAAGCAGGAAAAAGAAGGCTCTGGAAAAGATGCGAACACGCTTAGAATACGAAAAGGGTCACAGCTTCTTCATGTGCAAAGCATGCCTCACAGTTAGAGTGACTTTCGAAGAAGCCATGGAGTCCGCCTTCCGGTGCAGTAGCTGCAATGGCCAACTGATCAGCGAAGATAACTCTCGGACAGTCCAAGTGCTAGAGGATCTATCGAGAAAGCTAGAGTCGGAACTCCAGGAACGACCCGCAGCATTCCACGCTGACAAGATCTGACCTTTTCGAGGCGACTGCAAAGTGGTAGAGGAGTGGCAGGTCGCCACCCTCGCCGAGAAAATCCCACCGCAAGCCCTCAAACAAGGCTCGCAGGTCATCGCCAGAGTTTTGGCCGCACAAGCTAAAGGCCTCAAAATGGTGTCAGACTTTGGCCTCCAAGGACAGTGGCTCCAGATCAGGGCCAAAGGCGAGGATGCGGACGCGTTTCTCAACCTACTCAGACAAGAGCAAGGCGAGGCCCCAGTCTCCCGAGCAAAACTAGGGAAGTGGGACATTGTGAGAGGCTTCGTCGCTGGAGCCGGCCGAATTGGTTACGGGGTCTATGTCGATATTGGAATTCAGGACCCGGCTCCAAAAGATGCTCTTTACCCGCTTCACAGAATGAGGGCGCAATTGGCAGACGGAGAGGCTAAGTCGGCTAGAGAAATTCTGGATAGTAATGCACTGGTCGATTATGTACCGCTAAGGATGACTGTGACGGAATTTCAGGGGGAGAACATCTCCGTCGAGATGGAGGACGAGGCTAGAGACCGTATTGTTTCGTGGAGAAAGTATCCCTTTGATAGGGTAATAGTGGTTGGAGCGAACAGAACGCAAGCGGAGAACGCTGTAAAAGCATCAGGACTTCAGAGCGACATTGTAGAAGTCGAAAGCCTATCTCTGTTTGTCCAGTCCTTAGTGTGTAAGATTGGCACAGACGCGCCAGGAGTAATTGCAAAGATCGGAGGTAGTCTCAGAGGGATGGGCTTGAAATCCTACAGAACCCCTACCAAGCTGTAGACGCGTCACAGCGAATTCTCATCTATCGGATTGCCGAGCATCGATGTTTCGAGGGTGTCGTAAATTGTGTCAGCTGTTTCGCGGGTCTTGCGAATCTTTTCTCTGCGTCTATCGGGCTTAGACCCCAAACCAAAACCTTCCGGAGCAATCGGGATCTATTGAGGATAATAAGCCGTTTCACTGGCAGAGCCGAGCCCAAAAACCACCATCTCGACCATGGTAAGGAGCATCTGTCCCCAATCGATGCTCTACTTTTCAGATCCAGTCAGGAATGATTCTGCTGTTGTTCGTGGTTTCGACGAAGGTCCCAATATAGCGGTCGCTGTACTTTTGCCGGCCGTCTCCATGGGTCCCAAGACCTGCAGCCACATCAATGATCAGGAGAATGAAAGCGATCTTCGAGATGTTCCTGACGAACGAGGACCATGGATCTAGGCGTTTACCGTCCAGTCTTGCGACTCTCAAGCCCATCAGCTCTTTTCCAATCGTCTTCTCGAACAACGCTTCAGCGAGGACAAAGTAGGTAAGTATGATCAATGGTGCGATTCCGCCCAACCAGAACCCCCAGAACCATGCAAAGGGAAACGTTTGTCCAAAGAAGATCGCCGGAAACGCGGGAAGTGCGACAACAAGTACGAGAACATATACCGCAACCGATACGATCGCGACATCGACTATGTAGGCGATGACGCGTTTCGCCCAGTGGTCCTGGAATCCCCTGTCGTCTTTCAGACGATCAAACCCTGTTTGCGCACTGGGAGCCATGGTTGCAGAGGGTTTGGCGGCTGCTCCGCAGCTATGGCAGTAGGAAGAGTTCTCGTAGAGCTGTGCGCCGCATTTCCAGCAGTAAGCCATTGTTCTCACTCGGGATAGGATGAGTGTTCTTCTATATCACTGTAGGGTTTCTGAGAACTTCTTCGACTGTCTACCCTAGTGCGTGTGTTTCGACGAGGGCTCGAAACTTGTTGTTCTTCGTCATTTCGTCCGCAATTGTCTCGTCTTCTTTGCCTTCGCGGTTCCAGACAATATATCGTCTCTCTCCACCGCGGGAGAGTTTCGCTATGAAATAGGGCATGTAGAACAATGTCCCCTCCAAGAGCTCTAGCCTATCGAGATCGAGCTTCGGTGGGAGCTGTAGCCCGTCGGCGAACATCTTCCATCGCAACAACTTCGTCTTTCTCAGGTACTCAATATTCTCTTTCAGATTCTCTCTCGCTGGACTCTCCTTCGGGAGAGCCTCGTACTGTTTCGACCTCTCTTCTGACTGCACTTCGTAATCTCTCAAGAGATTCTTCAGCTCGGCTAGCCGTTCGCTCACCAAAGCGGTCGAGTCAATACCCTTAACGATAGATGCGGAGTCCTCCTCCATATCGGCAAGCATCGGAATCAGCGCCACCAGCCTCGGGTCGAAGCCGAAGTTCGCTTCTCGCAAAGCCAAGATCGTTGACCGGCCTTCACTGATCACCGTCTGTTTTGATACAAGGCCTTTTTCCGCCGGAAAGCGGTAGGTGAAGTCGAGATAAGGCAGGAAGATCGTCTTGGCGAAGATGATTTTTTCTTCTGTCCCGCCCAGGAGGCCCTTCTTTGCCCGTTTTCTATTGGTGTCACGCAGGAAAACCTCCTCCGGTACCGCAGGGGGGACAGCCCTAACTGTCATCTTTTCAGGAGCCACTCCCTCTTTCAACTATCTTACTTCTGAAAATGGTCTTAGAGACTGTCTACTGTGCGGGGGTCAGAGAAGGAGGCATTGGTGCAGGCGGCGTTGGCGGTCCCCAGACCTGCTGGGGAGGTGCCTGTAATGGGAGCTGTTCCGGGATTGAGAAGAAGGCTACGATCTGAAGTATTGCAGCGATGAAGAGTATCACGATACCAATGCCGACTATCAGAGTGGCAGCCCCAATTAGGAACAGAAGACCTGTCGTCCGAAACATGTCAACTCTCAATTTCGTGGCGATGGTATCGTAGCTTCTCTTGAGGAAGATCGTCGAGATCAGTATGCAAACCACCAGTATGACGCCCGCCAGGATTATGAAGCCAAGTGCGGTGAGAAATCCCGAAGGGATGGTCGTTGTTCCGGGCGTAAAGCCGCGGAAGGTGCTTATCAAAGACGCGGCAGCGATGAAAACGACCACGGCTGCAATGACTGGTCCTATGATCGCTAGTATGACAGAATACAACATGTTGTTAAAGATGGGTTGGTCGCCTGTCGTGTCGGCTATGTTCTTCACCGCGACAAGCATCAAAACAAGTCCTACTATGAGTAGGACGAGGCCTGAGCTGTATGGTGCCCAAAACAGTAGTCCGGACAGTAAGGCAAGTATGGACCCTATTCCACCGAGCGTCTTCGCCTGGCTCAGAGAAGCCATGCTTAGCGCGACTGTTTCAGAGTAAATAATTCTTTACTGAGATACCCAATAGACTCTGCTTTTGTTCGCGTGCTACTTGCTCTGTGACTCTCGATGCCTAACTAGAGCTATGTCACCGAGGGTTAGCTCTCTCGGCCCGGCTTGCCTCACGGGAACCGTGGAGACCTCAAGCTCTTCTCTGGGCGCGAGGAGTTTGACACGCAATATGTGCTCGAGTTCCTTGGTAAGCCGCATTGTGGGCATTATCTTGCCTAGCTCTATCTTCTGGATCACGGTCAGCTTTTCCTTTGCCTTGAAGGCGAGATCCGTCTGCGACAAGTGTAGTTTCTCTCGGGCATCCTTCACAATCCGGGGATAATCTTCGACTAGATCCGAGTCTTCGACGGCTTTCGGTAGGCTCTCTATTGGAGTTCGAGTATGTGATGGCACGGAACCAAGACGGGCTGCTCTAGGTCTTCTCTCAGGAAAACCGGGAAGCTCTTTGCCCAGGCTCGAACATGATTGGCAGACGATCAAGGTTGCCCCTTCGACTAGGGACCGGCCGGGCTTACCGACTATCTCTCTCCCGCAAACCTCACAGTACAATGGCTGTTACAAGACCTCGCGGCGAGAAACAGTAGAAATAGGCTCCGACCAGGCTTAATTAGCTATCGGAACAACGATGCCTCTTCAACACGTCAAGCCACAGCTCCACGAGCTACGAAGGATCAGAGCGGTCGCCGCCTATCAGTTCGGCAAAGGAGCTGAGAAGGCCTTTCCTACGTCAATACTAATCGTGCGTTCCCCGAACACCCATCGGATACGCCACGTGTACAGCGACGGGAAATTATTGGCCACCTATCGTCCCAAGGACGGTCTACTGGCTCTGACGGTAAATGGAGGTCTCGCGCTAAAACAGGTATTCAAGGCTCCAAAGCTACGAGTCAAGGTCACCCCTGGAGTAGAGTCGTTCATCAAGAAGGGGGGAAACGTGTTCGCCAAACACGTGATAGGGGTGGACCCTGAGCTGCGGCCCGAAGAGGAGGTCTTGGTGGTGGATAAGAAGGACCGGTTGCTCGCTGTCGGGAGATCTTTCTTCAATGCCATAGAGATGCAGAGCTTCAAGATAGGAATAGCTGTTAAAGTTCGGCACGGAGCCGCGGATTCTGAATAGGCTTAACAATCACCGGACAGGGTGGAAGAGAATGATTTCGCGATGATGCGTCGAGGAAAGGTCAACCCCCGCGAAGCAAACAGAATGATGCAACGGATGGGCATGCAAGTCCAACAACTAGACGATGTTACCAAGGTGATAATGGAAAGCCCTACCAGAAGGATTGTCATCGACAACCCCGAAGTTGCCACGGTCACAGTACAGGGGCAGACCATCTACCAAGTCGGAGGTGGAACTATGCGGGAGGAGGGCGTAGGCGGAGGTTCTGATGAGGATGCGAAGCTCGTCGCCTCTCAGGCAGGAGTATCCGTAGAACAAGCGACGAACGCGTTACGACAGTCGAGCGGTGACCTAGCACAGGCGATCATTCTGCTCAAACAGAAACGCATCCCCTGATCTGTCTATATGACTATTCAGGCTACCCTGTGCTTCATCCTTGACGATAACCGAGTTCTATTGTTGAAGAAGAACCCTGGCCTCTTCGGAGCCGGCAAATGGAACGCGCCAGGCGGAAAACTACAACCCAAAGAGACCCCTGAACAATGTGCTGCGAGGGAAGTCTACGAAGAGACAGGTCTAGAGGTCCAACCGCGGAGAGTTGGAACTCTCGTGTTTTTCAAGTACGACAAACGCGAGGACCCGGATTGGGTTGCGTATGTATTCTTAACGAGTGAATTTCGCGGTACAATCAAGGAGAGCAAGGAGGGAATTCTCCGGTGGTTTCCAGTCAACCATCCTCCATTTGACGAGATGTGGGAAGACGACAAGTACTGGTATAGACACGCGGTCGAGGGGAAGAATTTTCGTGGAGATTTCTATTTCAGAGGAGATTTTCGAAAAGCTACTTGATCACAGGATCGGGCTTCTCTAACCCGCTTGACTATTAAGGAGACCAAGATGGGAGAGAACCGCGTAGGAGAATCAGTATTGCGGCTAGTTGAATGTGTTCCAAACTTCAGTGAAGGCCGGAGGAAGGAGGTCATTGAATTGATCGCTGACGCCATAAGAAAGACGCCTGGCGTAACGCTCCTTGATGTGGAATCCAACTCTGACCACAACCGATCCGTGATAAGCTTCGTGGGCGAGCCTGGACCCGTGAAGGACGCTACGCTGGCTGCTAGCCAAAAGGCAATCGAACTAATTGATCTGAGACATCACAAAGGTGAGCATCCACGAATGGGCGCGGTCGATGTTGTTCCCTTCGTCCCGTTGTCCGGTGTAACGATGGAAGATTGCGTTTCGCTGGCCCGCGCTTTCGGGCAAGAGTTCGCTGAGAAATTTCACGTGCCTGTTTTCCTCTACGAGGAAGCAGCGACTACCGCAGAGAGACGGAACCTCGCTGACGTCCGTGAAGGAGAGTTTGAAGGCCTCCAAGACCAGATAGGTAAGGACCCGGCGAAGAGACCGGACTTTGGTCCCGAGAAGATCCATCCTACTGCAGGCGCGACAGCTGTTGGAGCTCGAGAGATTCTCATAGCCTTCAACGTCAACCTTGGAACAAGTGATCTAGACATCGCGAAGAAGATCGCCCACCAACTGCGAGCAAAAGATGGCGGCCTTGCGTTCGTAAAAGCTCTCGGGTTCGAGCTGAAAGAGCGGGGAATAGTTCAGGTGTCGATGAACCTGACGAACTATCGCGAGAGCCAAGTGTTCAAGGCCTACGAGCTGGTCAAGCTATTCGCCGATCGCTACGGGGTCCCGGTTGTTGGGAGCGAGGTCGTCGGGCTTGCGCCTATGGATTCCCTTGTCGACTCTGCAGAGTTCTATTTGCGGCTGGAGAACTTTAGTCGGGACCAGGTCCTGGAAAGGAAGCTCTTTGCCCCTAGGCCTTCTACGCTGACTGACCAGAGCTTAGCTATGTTCAGCGAAGAAGTCGCCTCCAAAAAGGCGACTCCAGGCGGAGGAAGTGTCTCTGCGTACATGGGAGCACTCGCCGCAGGACTCCTCTGCATGGTCGCCCGGATAACGCTGGGAAAGAAAGAAGCGCCGCCAGGTGCAGAGAAACTCAACGAGGTAGTGAAGGAAGCTGATGCTCTTCGCCAGAAGCTTCTACGCCTCGTGGTAGAGGACACGGAAGCTTTTGACTTGGTGATGAAAGCGTTCAAGCTTTCGAAGGATCAGCCTGAGGCTCGAACGGACGCGATTAGAGTAGCAACTATCAAGGCGTCCGAGATACCACTCTCAACACTCGAATATTCAGTCAAAGCTCTGCGGCTCGCTCACGAGGTCGCGGAGAAAGGGTCCACCAATGCACTCTCCGATGTTGTCACCGCAGTCTCCGCGGCGCGTGCGGCTGTTGAAGGAGCGGCAAGTAATGTCCTGATCAATCTTGCAAGTCTTGATGATCAAAGGTATGTGGAGAAGATAGCGAGACAAGTCTCTGATCTGCGGAAGGAAGCTGCTCAGCTTGAGGAACGAGCGGGAAAGCTTGTCGAGTCTAGAATTAAGAATCCTAAGATTCCAGCTTGACAAGCCCTGTCCTATTGTCAGCCCAAACCATCAACGGGGCCACCAACATCGTCAATTCATTCCCTTCTTTGGTCAGATGGTATTCTACTCGCGGCGGGATTTCGGCGAAAGCTTGACGCTTAACTAGTCCTGTTTGCTGGAGACTCTTTAGAACTTCTGTCAGCGTCTTTGCGCTTATTCCTGGGAGTCTTCCGGCTAGTTTGTTGAAGCGAAGTGTTCCATCGTTTCCTAACAGGGCCAAGACACAAAGAGCCCATTTCTTGCCGATGATCTCGATTATTCCTTCGCATGGGCAGGGGCATGTGCAGCATGGTTCTCCTTCCTTCGTCCTTACCAACGTGTAACTCCATTACTGTTTGGGTACTTGCCTGTTTAAATACTTTAGAAAAGTAACTGACTAACCGAGGTGAAGCGTGAGTTGAGTTGTTGCTGCTGCGGACCCGGCTGCGGATGCGGCGGGACCATGGAACGAACGGAAGACCGAAAGACAAACGAGACTGCGTAGACCTGGCGAGCTTCTTGCTCGCGTCCCCATTTTTCTTTCCCATTGCCTAGACCTTGAACTGAGAGCTTGACTCTCTAGGGCTTACGACCCGACACTATCAGCCAATCTGGGACCTCCAAGCCCTCGCTCGCCAACTGCAACTCGTGTGTTTTCCAGAATGTGCTCTTCACCTCCCAGCTATGGAGGAAGTTTCTCACCGCGTCAGCCTTTATGATGAGATTGCTCTTGATCTTTTCAACGTGAAGATTTCGAAAGCCCGTTCGTCTTAGCTCCGACATCACAAGGGCTGGTTTGGGAGAGAACCACTCCTTAGGCGGAGTCTTTGTCCACTTCGGATTACTGTCAGCGTCTATCAGCAACCTCTGTCGACGGTTTCTAGCTATTGGCGAGAGGAATGAGTGGACTGTTAGACCGCCGGGCCTGGCAACGCGATAACATTCTGACAAGAACATGGATAGCTCGTATGAATCGATCTCTGGCAGAAACTCACTTGAGATAACTCCCGCATACTTGTCAGAGAATTCTTCCCAGAGCCAGTCTAGGTAATCTGCGACGTTCACCTTGACCCTGCTTTTCAATTTAGCTACGAATAGAGCTTGATTTAGCCGACCTAGAGCCCCTGAGTACGCGCCGGTGAACGTGTCCACCACATTGAATCGGTGGCGGGGGAGAAGCTTTGCCAGAGGAATAGTTAGCTGGCCCTCCCCACACCCAATCTCTGCGAGAATCCCCCTCCTGGTGAG
>Ga0209161_10000602_pt1 | contig 29103 bp, 36 predicted proteins | sample GraSoiAngelo_155_FD_186169 | JGI IMG/M metagenome (GOLD analysis project Ga0209161, IMG submission 186169) | Grasslands soil microbial communities from the Angelo Coastal Reserve, California, USA - 14_1009_13_30cm (SPAdes) (version 2) | ecosystem: Environmental > Terrestrial > Soil > Grasslands... | reverse complement strand
CCCGCTGCAGGCTTTCCACGCTCGTCTCAAAGCCTCACCTTCCCTGGCGCAGCCTGCGGTCGATTACCGCATCCGCCGCGACCGCCTCGATGCCGGCGGCCGCGTCACTCTCCGCTATCTCAGCCGGTTGCGCCACTTCCAAGTCAGCTACAAGCACCGCGGTCAGCCAGTCATGCTATTGGTCGCGGGCGACCCCGTGCGCGTCATCGCCGAAGACGGCGCTCTGCTGCGCGAACTAACCCTGGATCCCAGCCGCGACTACCAGCGGTCAGCCGCGCCTACACTGGTCCGGCATCAGGTGAGACAGCGGTCCGCTAACACCTGAGACATGAGATTGGTCGGGGGCCCGGGATTTGAACCCGGGGCCTCACGGTCCCGAACCGTCTTGATTGCATGTCCTCGGGTGTCCCGGCGGCTCCCCAAGGGCCCTCCTGATCTCAAATACCGCCTCCGTCGTGTCCTCGCGTGACTTCCTAGTGCCGTCTGGTGCCGGGAATGCGTGATACGGCTGTGATCCGGCGTGGGCATCGCCGAGGCGCATTAGCGAGAGGTCGTCTCGCATGAAGACCCGATGAACTGCCCTGAATTCCAGTTCAACGTGCCCAGCCAGTCGCTCAAGCTTGGCACGTAGTCGAACTGTTTCATGCACGCGCTAAGGGACCATCCGTTAGCGACCTTTGCAGCAGCTTAGAGAGGTCGCTCGGAGAAATGATTCCGACCAGCCGGCCACCGTCGACGGCCAGCGTGCGGCCTTCACTGCAGCCGTCAGAGACGCCAAGTAGGTTGGTGACCGGGTCAGCCGGACTGGCCGTAGACACGCTATCGAGCGGACAGGCGACGTCTTTGACGAGAGTCGTAGTTCGAGCCTCTGGCGCAACGTTCTTCAGAGCTGCCAGGGTCAACAGCCCGCTCAACCGTCCGCCTGAGTCGTGGGTTGGAAAGGTCGAGTGCCGAGAGGCCAACACGTAGCCATGAAGCGCATCCTCCACGGTGATTGTTTCTGGAGCCTACACGGGATTGGGGGTCATCACCTCGCGCACACTGATCCCGGACAACGCCTGACGGATGAGGCCGCCCGCCTCTTCCGAACGCGCTGCGCTGAGTAGGAACCAACCGAGAAAGACGGACCACACGCCTCCGATCAAGCTGCCCGCGAAAACGAAGGTGGCGAGGCCGTATGCAATCAAAAGGTAAGCGAAGCCCATGCCGATGCGAGCGGCGATTCTGGTTGCTCGGAAACGATCACCTGTGCGAAGCCAGATCAAGGACTGCAGAAGCCTGCCTCCATCCAGTGGGAAGGCGGGAACCAGGTTGAACACGCCGAGCGAGATATTTATGTAGCCCAGCCATAACAAAGTGGCGGCCACAAGGCCCGGATGTGCGCCACCGCCTGCCGCGATTGAGATGACATAGAAAAGAACGCCCAGCACCAGGCTCGTGAGAGGACCCACAAACGTGAACAGGGCCTGGGTACCGGGAGAATTGGTGTCGCTGCTGAATCGTGACACGCCGCCGAACAACCAGAGCGTGATCCCTTCGACCTTCACGCCGCGGCGCATCGCAACGATGGAGTGAGCGAGTTCATGCGCCAGCAGGGACGCCAGGAATACCAAAGCCGAAATCACGCCGGCGGCCCAATAGGCGCCGGATGTGTGGCCAGGAGCGGTCGACGGCAGGAAGCTGGTTGCCAGGCTCCAGGCGATAAGGGCGGCAATTACCAACAGGCTCCAGTTGAAACCGACATGGATCCCGGCGATTCGGCCCAGGCTGATGTTCTCGTTCATCTCGCTCCTAGCCGCTCGGGCGCGAAGTTGGTGAGTTTGAGTCCTTGCCGATCGTGCGGTTGGTGCCATCTGTCGTTCGTTGCCAGATCAATCTTGTAGCTCATGGCGATGGTCATTGGCCCGGCTCGGGTGACGGTTCTTCGACGAGCGTCGTCGCGTAGGGAACCGCTTCGAGTCGCGCCCGCGGAATCGGCTTGCCGGAGAATTCGCTCACTCCGTAAGTGCCATCGTCGATCCGACCGAGGGCTCTGCTGATTTGTGCCAGCGTGCCTCGGTCGATCTGGTTTTCATCCGCTTCGACCTCCAGATCATTCAGACGGATCGCCTCGTCGCCTGAGTCACCGACGCCTGAGTCCTCTCGTACGGTCTCCTTGCTGTCGCGGCTTCGCTCCGCCATGCGCGATTTGATGACGTCGCGTTCGGACTCGAGACGCTCCCGGAAGTGGTCAAGGTCCTCTCGTGTCAGCATCTCAGTCTCCTATCACGCCGATGGACTTCAGGGTCAACAGACGTAGCCCCAAACCGGACGAAGGACCAACTCAAGCCTTCAAACGCCATCTCAGCTCTTCGAGGGAGACCGCCTCCAGAATGGATTCCATCTGAGCATCGAGATCCGGGGCATGATCACGACTCACTGGAGAGTCTGGATTCTTTCCGGACAGGATGTTTTGGGCCCGGAGGTTCGTCGCGCCATCCACTCGTGTCTGGGTCAGGATGCACCATGGGTCGAGGGACGCCATGCTGCGGACGAACTCTTCGAGCAATGTCTTCAATTTCATCGCGGATCATCCGAAGGTGAAGCAGAAGGCTTCGGCGCCGCCGTCGAGGAACTCGATCTCAAAACGGCGGTCGCGGATCGGTCCGGGCTGACGGATCAGCTGATACATCCGCTGCTGCACAACCGTGCCATTCCCGTCGGCGTCGACATCAGCTCCGTGGGCCGCCGCGGCGCTCTCACCGTCGAGAAGCACGCGAAATCTCACGCTCGCTCCCTTTCTCGCCGGCCCCATCACGAGGTTCACGTCGCGCGCGTGGAACTGGTACGCGACTCGGCCGTTCGTGCCGTTGAGCGCGCTCGCGTCGGAGCGGACGGTCCAGTCTCCCATGAGTCCCCAACGGTTGAGCCGGAGGGGCTCCGGCGCCGTATAGGTGTGCGGTTTGTCCCACACTGCACGGCCGCCCGCATCGAATCCGGTGGCCTGATCGTAGCCGAGGTAGCTCTCAGGCGACCCGAGGTTCTCCCAGTCGGCCTGAACTTCGTCCCCGTTCGGTTCGACCGAAGCCAACCCGGGCCGTTGGTCTTCGACGCCCGCATCAGCGAGCAGTTGCCGGATGACCATCTCCGACCGCTCGTAGTCGCCTTCGCCGAAACGGTGATGCCTGATCTGACCCTGCACGTCGACGAAGTAGAGGGCGGGCCAGTAGTTGTTGGCGAACGCACGCCAGACGGCGAAGTCGTTGTCGATCGCGACCGGATAGTCGATCTTTCTCGCCTCTACCGCCCAGCGCACGTTGTCGAGATCGTGCTCGAACTTGAACTCTGGCGTGTGGACGCCGATTGTGATCAGCCCATGATCCCGGTACCTCTGTCCCCAAGCTCGGAAGTACGCCTGCGTGCGGAGCCAGTTGATGCAGGTGTAGGTCCAGAACTGCACGACCACGACGTGCCCTCGCAGGGAAGCCGGCGTCAACGGCGCCGAGTTGAGCCACACGGTGGCGCCGTCGAACGAGCCGATCGTGCCTTCGAGCGGAAGGTCGCCGGCCGCAACGCCAAGGATCCGCGCCACCCAGCCACGATCAGTTTGTGTAGACATGCCTCCCCTTCTCCTTCATCAGTGGTTGTCGGCATCGATGATCGCGTCCGCAAACGCTTCGCCCCGGGGACATATGAGGCGCGGCTCCCGGGCGCCTTTCCAGATCACTCGTGCACGTTGAAGTGGCACCTCGATACCTAGTCTCACCCCACGCCAGTCCTTCAAGTCGCGCTCAAAGCGGGGGGTTGGGCGAACGAGAACCATCCAAGCGGTGAGAAGTAGGCCATCACGTCGGCGGTCAACTCCGCGCCAGGTTGGCTCATCCCTTCACCCGTTTCGGATTCGGATTGCCCGAGCCATGGTGCTCGTAGCCGAAAGCTGGAGCGAACTTTGGCAAATCTGAGCCTCGCCCTTCTATGGTTGATTCGCGTAGCGGTTACGCCAGTCGTTCATTAGCGCTGTAAGTTCGACAGCCGTCATGCCGTACGTATCGGGCAACGCACCGCCGTCGTAGCCGGCAATGGCTTTCGCGGCCCTACGCACATTTGACGTCTGCTCCGGCGAGACGGAAAGCCTGATGCCCACTAGTCCGCTCAGGGCCGATGTACGCACGACGACAAACGAATCGATGTCCTTCCAGCGCCGAGTCACCCGGCGCCCTAGTCCTGTGAACATGAATCCTCCCGTGGTCAGCGTCAGAGTCGAACGGAATACAAGCTGGATGGCTGCAACAGCGGCGCACAGTCCAAAAAAGACGAATGCGACAATCCCGCCGACGCGTCCGCCCGGAGCCGCGAAGAAGATGAGGACGCCAACCATCGTGAAGACCGCTCCAGCGAAGAGGAGCACGGCCCATTTGAAGCGGCTTGCCTTCAGCACGCGCGTCTCTCCATCGCCCAGTAGAGGATTCACCGCGTGGTCGGCCAAGCGATGAGCGCGATCAACCCGATCACCAGCATGGAATACGTTGCTGCCGTCACAACAATCGCGTTCCACTTCAACCTTTGCGCTGCAGCCATGACCGTCGAGGGCAGGGTCGCAATCACCTGAGTTCGGAAACTGGCATAGCCGAATGGCCACGGGCGCACCGGCCGACCAGTCAGTCGGCCCTCGAACTTGCGTGTCGTGCTCATGTGCAAGAAAGCGCAGGCGATTGCAAGCCCAGAGAACACAACGACGACGAATGATGGGAGGGCCGCGTCGGCCGCGATGAGAAGCACAGCGACGCCACCCCAAAAACCGCCCAGTCCAATCAGGTAAAGCACGGCGTCACGGCGTGCAGGGAACAGGTTGTCAGGTTCCTCCATGGTGAGGCTCTTCATCACCGCTACCGCCCCTCCGGCGACTGATGAGGCTGGCGGTTCTGCCTCGAACGCGCGAGCATTACGGTCGAGACGACGGCGGCAGCGATCAGGATGACAATCGCTGCCGTCAGGCTGATGCCGGGAGGATTCCAAACGCCTATGAGCAAGATTCCGGCGATCATCGCCACTCCGAACGCGACCATGATCAGTCCACCAGCCCGCCAAGCGGCGGCGTTATCACGGCCGATCTGGCGCAGAAGCCACGGCTTACCTCGATAGGCTTCAGCTGCTCGATCCGAGACGCCCCGTATGTTGAATGCGAATGCGGCTCCCAGCAGCGCGTAGAGCATCAGGAAGATAACGAGACCTACGGTGGGGCTCACTTGTACGGGCTAGTCTGCCTCAGGCAATTCCCTAGTGAGCACTCTAAGGCGACTCTTCGATCTCTGATCAGCTAACCCATCCCGCCGCGCCGCATCGCCGTCAAATCGACTGGACGGGAACATTGATAACCTTCGCGAGGCGCAGGAGGTCAGCTGTTGGCCATGTGCCGCGAGCAGGGCCGAAGGCTGCGCTCCCATCGCGGCGAAAGAAACCGCAGCGCGATAGGCCATTGCCGGCTAATGAGAGCCGCATCGAGCCGATCTCACCGACCGCGACCATATTCGTCCCTGTAACGAGAACCTCGTACAGTCGGTCGTCGCGAAGCTCAAGCCGCCGCGTCACCGACGCGACTGAGATTGCCAGAAATACTGCGGCGAACAGCAAGAACATGCCGCCGAACACAAAGCCTGTCGTACTACGCAAAGCAAATACAGCAATCAGGCCTATCAGCACACAAGCAATGAAGGAGCTGCCGTAGAGCGCCAGGTACCAACCCGGAGGCCGGATGATCATCCCCGAGATCGGCCGCTCATCGAACCCTAGGCCGGCCATGGCGAGAGCACGATGCCATACATACCGAGCCAAAGGCTATAAGCAAGTCCGGCCAGGCTCAAGGACAGCGTTACGAGGTTGAAGCTCAGCACTGAGACTGCGAAATAGTTGTCTAAGTCTCTACGGACTGCCCGCACGGCCAAGGCTGTGGCAATCACCGAGACGGCAACGCCAACGATAGGGAAACAGATCAGCACGAAAGCCACAATCCCCAGGATCAAGGCGTTGGTTGAGGCCGTTCGAGATCGACGAATTGCCGTGTGGCTTGTCCACACCCCATCCCACCAGCGCAACGGGCCACTAGCGAAGGGATCCGGGTACCAGCCTGGAGCCACGTCACATTCTGTATAACGGGACGAAGGCCAAATCGTGTTAGCCCGCCCAATGTTGTCGACCTTCGCTCCACCTGAAGCGATTCCCGAAATCCTCTGTGGCGCTTGTCGTTTGTGGGCCAGCGCCTTCCATCCCGGACCGGTCGGATCAATCGGGCCGGGGCAGTACGTACGAGCGCTCCGATTACGCGGATGAACAAGATCGCCGCAGCCGTGCTGAGAATGGGCCCGGGCTAGTTAAACTCGCTCGGGGTATCAAGGATGGACGTCCGAAAGCTCCCATCCGTGCTGACAAAGGGCTTCCTGGGGTTCGCCGGATTGATGACGGTCGCTGCTCTCAGTGTGCACCTATCGAGTTATGGCCCGGATCAGATCGGACCGACGCTTATGAACTTGGCCCTGGCGCTATTCCCGATCGTCTTCCTGGTCTTCGGACCTGTGGTCGTGGTAGTTGCCTTCGCTCGGATACCCGTGGAGAGACTTATGGCCGGCCTGCCGGTCCTCGTCTACGTAGTCGGCGGAGCGGTGCTCCTTTATGTCTTTGTGGATTTCTTCCTGATGATGCGGGTGCTTCCAGGTCAACCCGAGCAGGACGGTTCGAACTTCTACTTCAATGACCATGGCAGTCTGATTCCGATCGGTCTCGACGCCTACCGGATGGCGATGATGCACGCGGCCCGCCTGTTCAGCGGGCATGAGCTGATCTTCTTTGGATTCGGGACTCTGATCGGATACCAGGTCGATGGGATACGGAGCGGGCGGGTCAACCTCGATATAGCGCCACGAGACGAAGTGATGGAGCGTTCTCCGCTGCCCTATCCCCTTTCAAGAGAAGTCGGGCTGCAGACGGCGCTATCCCCAGAGGCCTGCGTGGCGCGGCTGCTGACACCGCCGCCACGCTCAGCGTGGTCGTTGTTCGCCACATCACAGGGACTGAGAGGCCAGGTTTCAACGACCGAGTTTCGCGTGGAAATGTCAGGCCCCCAATCGCAAATGGTTTATGCAGTCGGTCGGTTCGGCAGGGTCGGAGGCACAACCGGGATCCGACTCTTAATGACCTTCAAGAGGTGGCCACTCATGACCTTGGGCGCGTCGATCGTTCTCGCGCCATTGGTTTGGGCGTTCATGGTTGCCGCCGGGTTTCCTTTGCCTTGGTTCTTGCTTGCGTTTGTCGTTGTCTTCGGAGCTGGGGGCAACTTCCTCTTCGGGCTGAATCAGCGGCGCCGGTTGCTCGCGCAGATCAAGCGAGCGACGGAGGCAAGAGAGATTCCGCCGAGCGACCCTGAATTTGCGCTCCTAACCTGATGGGCGGCAACCCTTCAACCGAACACCGTGCGACGCTGCCATTAAACGGGCGAGCCAACTAGCTCGCGAGATCGTGGATGGCCAAATTGCGCCGATTGACCGACCACACGAGATTGCCTGGCTCGCAACAGGCGACTGCAACGACTTCCTAAAGGGGATCGCATATGACCAGAGCCACCGAGCTCAAGTTGTATCAATCCTACGCACGTAGCCGGATCCTGGACTCTCTTGCGAGCGCGGTTGTTCTCAAGTGGAGCGGAGATCTCGCGATTGGAGGCGGGACCGCCTACGTGTTCGCCGGCTTGTCTACGGAACGCTGGCAGATTCTCACTCCAGACATGATCCGGCGCGAGGTGCAGCTTCCCGGCGATCCGGCCAAACGGCCCAAGTGGAAGGTTACCCTGTCAATCCCTCGAGGAACACTTCTGCTCGGTCAACCGAAGCCGCGCGATCCATTTCTGTTCCTCGGCGAGATCGCTCCCACCCGCAACAATGGCAGTCGATCACTTGGACACATTGCGAGCGCCCGGTGGGACGACTACCTGCTGAAGCCTCGTCTGCCTCGGCAAATGTGGGCTCAACTGCGGTTTAGGTGCCTCTACATAGACGAGAGGATTGTGCCAATCGACAGCTGGGTTGGCCGCCCGGATCCCAATCGCTTTATCGAGACCATCGAGCGCCTTCGCGGGCGGCGCAGAGTCGTTGCCAAGGTTTACCGCCGTGGCGGAGGGACGCTTACTTACACCAAGCAGCAACGGACGCGCTCCCTCGTCTACGAGAGCGGAGCGACGAGCCGGCGCGCCCTCCTGCCATATACGAGTTGGCCCAAAGGAGCCGCCGCCGATGAGCAAACTGCACTCGAGGCCTTGATGGTCTTCTGGTCGTATGGCACCTTCCTCCCGTCGATCCGCTGGAATAAGGGCGGACGTGCTACGAAGTAAGCGAAGGCATCTGCAGAGTCACGTCCGAGCGTCCCTAAAGGTCGCGAGCTATTTGGGTGGCCTCTCCACCGACTGGCCACTTACGGCCGGACGATCTGGATGGTGTCCCAAGAGGCCATCTCTGGATTACTTCCCGGGAAATTGTGATACGGCTGTGATACTGCGCCCTACCTAACACCAAGCGTGATGCAAGGATCGTATTCAGAAATTGGTCGGGGGCCCGGGATTTGAACCCGGGGGCCTCACGGTCCCGAAATCTAGGCGGTCTCGTCCACCGAGGTCGATATCGAGGGATTTGAGGCAAGTCGGAAATCTGACGAGGCGATTGAGGCCAGTTTTGGCCACTAGTGTCACCAGAATTACTACATGAACTACTACACAGAATGCTACCCAGGTAAATCGGTTCAGGCCATCGAGACGAGCCTGGCCGGCCTGGTCACTCCGCCCGATCAACGACCACGGGAACCTCGTCCTTTATGCCTCTGAGCATTAGCCATGCTCCAATGGTCAATTCAAACGGGAGGATCGGAAGGAATACAAAAATCGAGACATCATGGCCGAGGAATTGGAACGCGAGCCCAACTAAAGCTACGGACACGGCCGTGAGACCTACGAGAGATATGACGCGCGGGACATACCGCGATTTGTAAAACAGGTAATACCAAAGCATTCCCCCGAAGCAATAGAAAAGCAACTCTGTCGTTTGGCCCAGCTGCACGACAACACCGCTGTAGAGAACTGCGCCCAACGTTTGATAGTAGGAATGGTCCGGAGCCCCCGCCTGAACAAATTCCTGGCTTAGAGGTATCAGCGCAGAAGCCCCAAATTTGCTTATGGCCAGAGCCATTGCTTCTATTAGCCAGCATCCTAGGGCAACAATGGCAATGATCTTGTTCTGTTTGTTCAGGACGACGTAGAGCAGGACTGCCAGGACAATAATTCCAAGACTAGTTACCAGATCACCAAGGATGAAGAGCCGCATCAGGGTAAGCCGATGTGAAATATCAACCAGGATGTCGGAGATGCTCCCGGATCCAACAGCTGACATGAGCAGCAAACTACTGCCCACGCTCGTGAAAGCAACAATCAGGAACGCTGCGCCTAGAAGCCTGGGGGCGTATTTCCTTGTAGTCATCTGTTCTCCGGTGCAATCTGCGCCCGCGGTTTCCATGGTGCTGCCTTAGACGTAGTTGGTGCGGCCGACACGGATATGACGACCTTGCCTCGTGCGCGCCCGGTCTCGAGATAGCGGATGGCGTCTGCTGCTTCGCGGAGCGGATACGTCCTGTCAATGACCGGCGTGACGCTGCCGGCCTCAATCAGTTCCCTTAGGAATTTCAGGTCCTTGCTACTTGGCTTCGTGTCAAGCGGACTCAAGGTCTGGCCGATGAACAGCGACAAGAGGACGGCCTTGATGATCCGGTCGACTGGCCCGATGAAGCGACCTGGGGAGTCACCGCTGCTTAGTACGAGCCTGCCCTTAGGGGTGAGTACGCGTCGGCAGGCAGACGGTGAGGCGGTGCCCGCGAGCTGAAAGATCAGGTCGTACTTTTGACCACGCCGCGTGAAGTCCTCTCGGGTGTAGTCGATGACGCTATCGGCGCCGATCGAGCGGACCATTTCCAGATTCCTCGTGCTGCACACTCCGGTCACATCCGCGCCGAACCATTTCGCGATCTGCACCGCGAACGTCCCAACGCCTCCCGACGCACCGACGATCAGAACCCTCTGCCCTGACCGTATCTCTCCGACATCACGAAGGCCTTGCAGGGCGGTCAACGCTGCGAGAGGGACGGTGGCCGCTTGCTGGAAGCTCAGGTTCGCGGGCTTCAACGCCAGGAGTTCCTCCGGGGCAGATACGTACTCCGCGAAGGTACCTACCCGGACAAAGCCGAAGACCTCGTCGCCGGGCCGGAACCGCGTCACTTCGTTGCCGACCGCCTCAACATCGCCCGCCATGTCGCTGCCGAGAACCGAGTTCTTCGGTTTGCGCACTCCCGCTCCCGCTAGGCGAGCGATGTAGGGCAGGCCCCTCATGAAGTGCCAGTCCCAGGGATTCGGTGAAGCTGCGCGGACGCGTACAAGAACCTCGTCACGCTCGACGTCGGGTTTGCGAACTTCCTTGAGTTCAAGAACGTCCGCCGAGCCGAACTCCTCGTGTGCGATCGCCTTCATTTCTCTGCTCCTCCACATCCAACGGCTGACGCAAGGGGTTGGCCGCTAACCGGGTGTACGCCGTACACCTCGTGGCAGTCTAGGTGTACGGCATACACTTGTCAAGAGGACTGTGGACTTCAGCGGCCTGTCACAAGGAAAGGTGGTCCAGATGGCACAGCAGATCGAGGCTCCGCGCCGGGTCCCCCTGAGCAGGGGCCGCGTGCTGCGAGCCGCCGTCGCCCTTGCCGACGACGCCGGGATCGAGTCGCTCAGCATGCGAAAGCTTGCTGAGGAGCTTGGAGTCGTGCCGATGGCGCTGTACAAGCACGTGACCAACAAGGAAGAGCTCCTGGACGGAATGATCGATGTGGTCGTCGGCGAGATCGATCCGCCAGTCCGCGGAACCGATTGGAAGACGGCTGTCCGGCAGAGAATCCTCTCTGCGCGACGAGCGCTGCTACGTCACCCGTGGGCGTCACGAGTGATCGAGTCGCGGACGAGTGCGACACCGGTTGTGCTCGACTACATGGAGTCGATGATCGAAATGTTCCGGGCCGGCGGCTTGTCCATCAATCTCACCCATCACGTGATGCATACAATCGGCAGCCGTCTGCTGGGGTTCACCCAGGAGCTGTTCGACGACTCACAAAGTGTCGATCCCGAAATGCGGGTGGTCATGATCCGCGAGATGGGACGGAAGTATCCCTATATCGCGGAGATAGCCAGCGCGGCCTCCCACGAGGGAGATTCGGTCGTGGGTCAAGGTTGCGACGATCAGTTCGAGTTCGAGTTCGCGCTGGATCTGCTCTTGGACGGATTCGAAAGTCTCCGGCGGCAGGAGGGGACGTCCGGCCATCATCAGAGACGACAAGAAAATTGCTGAACTGGCGCGCCGTATGGCGCCGTCTGCCAGGCGGTCGGGGCGATGAGGAGCACTCGCGTCCCCAGTTCCGTTCCGCGGAATTTGTAATCCGCGTCGCCCCCGTAGCTGACGCCGACTGAACTGCCCTGGGTTTGATGGAGGCTGCATTCTTTGGGAGGATGTAGCCCATGTCAGCATCGAAGCAGCAGACGCCCAAGCATGGATCGGGACACCAACATCCAGCTGAGCTGAGAGAGCGAGCGGTCCGCATGGTCCAGGAGACCATGAAGGAGACTGGCGAACGTCACGGTGTGGTGACGCGAATCGCGGTGCAGCTGGGACTCGGCTCGGAGACCCTGCGTCACTGGGTCAAGCAAGCCGAGATCGACAATGGTCAGCGCCCTGGAGTGACGACCAAGGACCAGCAGCGAATCGCTGAGTTGGAGAAGGAGGTCCGCGAGCTCCGCCGAGCCAACGAGATCCTCAAGGCGGCGTCGGCTTTCTTCGCGAGGGAGCTCGACCCTCGACTGCCGAAGTAGTGAGCTTCATCAACGAACACCGGGACAGGTTCGGGGTCGAGCCGATCTGCGAGACGCTGCAGGTCGCCCCGTCTACTTATTACGCGGCACTGGCGCGGCCACCATCGGCTCGACAGCTGCGCGGGGGAAAGACCTGGCGTACCACGATTCCGACCCCGGCTACCTCACGGCCGGCCGACCTGGTCGACCGCGACTTCAGCGCGACGGCGCCCAACCGAGCTGCGCCTGATGATTTACCCAGTCGTGCTTGGGGCCGGCGAGCGCCTCTTCGGCGATAGCAACGAAAAGAAACCCATGCGCCTCGTCAGCACCAGGACGGTCGACGATCTCGCTCTTCTCATCTACGAGGTTGTTCGGCTTAGGTCATGAATTACTTCGACACATTGATAGAAGTCGCAGATGACTGTCCGACCAAGAAAGCCAAGGTGCCGCTGGCAACAGCTGGCAAGAAAACCAAGGCGGTGGTTGAGTACGAGATCCTCGTCAAGCATCCATATAGTCACACCGAAGAAGACATCGCTTTTGAGACATACGCCGTCCTACATGACATCCCCAAGGACATCTGGCCCAAGCAACGCAAGAAGTTCTTGAGCAAGGGCCATCCGCACCTGCGGGTGTCGCCGCTGACAAAGCGCTACGGCTGGGGCATTCACAACAACGCTGCAGGCAAAATCGCGCTGATCGCCGTTGAATCGTCGCGGTACAAGCAGCTACTGGCCGATCCGCACACGACGAAAGTCAAGGCGTTTCGCTCTACGCGCGCGTAGAGGTTGGTCGGGGACCCGGGATTTGAACCCGGGGCCTCACGGTCCCGAACTCTGCGACCTTTCGTCCAGAAAAGCTCGAAACGATCGGTTTCAGGTCGAGTTCTTCAACTCGGCCAGCCTCTCCGTCCAGATGTGAGCCGTTCTTCCGTCGGATTACTACATGAGGTGCTACAGGGCCATGCTTTGTGGGATCGGCGCGCAGCCGCCTGGGTAAGAGATCGACTGCCCCTCCGCGAGGCGCCCGACGGCCGGGGCCACGAGCCCAGGCGCGTCGGAGCGCTTTTGCAGCCTCTGGCTTCGCAGCTAGGCTCGCGTCGACGAGCCAACAAGCGACTCGGCCTCGGTCCGGTCGATGAGCCGGCCGTTCAGGCCGCCAAATGCATGGAGGTCACCGCCCACCTCGATGCGTAGGGAGGCATCTACGCCGCCCGCCCGCACCGCCTCGAAGCCGGCCACTCTGATAAGACGTTCTATCTCCGACTGCACCCCGTTGTCGTCGGTCGCGTAGAACAGCACCGCTGGATCCGGGGTTCGGTGTGCGGCCGACGCGAGAAGCGGCGCGGAAAGGGTGCCAAATGCTTTGGCATACAGGGCGCCTTCCGGTAGCAAGCGAGATACCACCTCGCCCGACGACTGGCCTTCCGGCAATGTGCGCGAGACGGAGCCATCGGCACCGACCGCGATCGGGTTGGACGTATCGATCACGAGCTTTCCGGTCAGAAGGTCCGCGATCTCGGGGACCACGATCCTGATCGCGTCGAGCCACAGGGCCAGGACCACGGTATTCGCCCGCTCGACCGCATCCCGGTTGCTGCGCGCCGCCTCCGCCGTGCTGCCGATCTCGGTCGCGAGCTTCTTCGCCGCGTCCGGGTCCCTGGCCGAAAGGACTACCGATTCGCCTCCTGCTGCGAGGTGGCGGGCAAGTGTTCCGCCAATGTTTCCGATGCCAATGATTGCAGTTGTCATGTCACTCCTCCTTGAGAGGCAAGGCCTGCCTCAGAACCCGATGACCTCGTCGACCAGGACCACGGTGATGCAGCCTGGGTTGATCTCGCGGTTGATGACCAAGATTTCGTTGACCCGTTCGGCAGCATTCGCGGCCCGGCCGACAACAAAGCCATTCCCTTCCAGGGCCACGGCTGTCCGCTCCAGGTCGGCGGCGCTCTTCGCCCTGCCATACCGAAGCTTTAAGGCAGGGTCGATGGCTTCGGCGGTCAATTTTTCGATCATCACTGGTCCTCCTCAGACGTACCTGCAAAGCCAAATACTTCCGGCGGGGTAGTTTTATTGCAAGTGCAAGTACCTTCGGATCCGAGCTTACCGGCCTGGTTGACAAACTCGTGGCCGAGGTTCACCCGCGCTCGGTGGATCGCCGCCTGGCTCGCCCTTCTCCGGGCTCATGCCACCCTTGTCCGCTAGCTGGCGGTTGACCTCGTGGAGGTGACGGGTCTGACTCTGGGCGACTACGACGTTCCGGCTCAGCTGGTTCAGGCCGGCGACGCGCTGCGAATGACAGCTAGCCGAAAGAGCGTACAGCTCGCGGTCGGGGATGACCGGGCCCGTCGACAGCCTCGTCGAGGCAGGTCTGGTCAGTCGAGCCGAAGCCGAGGCGGACGGCCGTGAGGTGGTGGTTGCGCTGACCGATCTGGGCGTATCGCGCCCCAAAGAGACGGCTCCGATCCACATTCGGCGGGTGGCGCAGCTCTTCGTCGGGCCATTGGACGGTCAAGAGCTGGCGGTCGTGGAGGGCGCCATGAAGAAGGTCACGAGGAATTGCACCTTTGGATAAACGACCACTTGGGGACAGAATGGCCGGCCTTCCTTAAGCGGAGTGTCCCGCGCGGAGCGTCGTAGTGCCGGATCGTCGATCCCAAGGGAGGGCGTGGCCAACTCCCGCATGATGCGGAACGAACCGGGCGTTCCATACTGGTGACGCAGGAGGTGAGCGATGACTACAGCAATACCGGCCGCTGAGCTCGACGCCCGCTTCAGCGATCCGAACGCATCGGCAACGCCTTGGGACCGCGTCGAGCACACCATCGATGGCGCCGAGTTGTTCTGGATCTCGACAGTTCGGTCCGACGGGCGGCCGCATGTCACGCCGTTGCCGGCCGTCTGGGTCGACGGTTCGCTCTACTTCTGCACCGGCGCCGAGGAACAGAAGTGCGTGAACCTCGCGAGAAACGCGAACTGCGTGCTCACGACCGGCAACAACGCGTGGAAGTCCGGGCTCGATGTCGTCGTCGAAGGCACCGCCGTGCGCGTCACCGACGAGAAGCTGCTGGTCCATCTGGCGGAATCGTGGCGGTCGAAGTATCACGGCGATTGGGACTTCGAGGTGCGGGATGGCATGTTCCGCCACGACGGCGGCGACGCGTTCGTCTTCGCGGTCGCCCCCACGAAGGTGCTGTCCTTCGCCAAGGGCGACTTCGCGCAGACCCGCTTCCGGTTCACCCGCTGACGGAGTGAGTTTCACAGTCCAGAGGCCTGGGCCTGCGCGGCTCGCACCCGGCATCACCCGCCGGCTGATCGCCCAGTTCGCCTCCGACTGATCGCCGAGTTCGCCGCAGGCTGACCGCAGACCGTGCGTGCTTGCTGCGCTGCTCCATCACGCGCTACGCGATCAACAGGGACTAAGGGAGCACAAGTAGGGATCGCAACCTACGCCCTGCGCTTTCAAGGCGGGTGCTCAGCTTTGCAGGACTCGACGAGATTCGAGTTTCAGAGCGGTGAGCTTCAGGGTCCTGACCCGTGCGCCGGCAGCACGCCGGCGTGGACAGCACCTTTGATTTTCAAACCCAGGTGCCTCACGGTCCTGCCCCGTGCGTCCGCCGGCTTGGGGCGCTGCCTATCCAACGATTCTCAGTCGCGTGATCTCACATTGCCTACGAAAGACGCCGTTACACCGCCCCGGTTTCGTTTGGTCTGCAGGAAGTTGTGATACGGCGGTGTGAAGCTGACTCCAACCACATCGGAAATCGCCGATTTCGAATACGAAAATGGTCGGGGGCCCGGGATTTTGAATCGCCCTGGGTTTCTTGGAGACTTCCCGGTTTGGTTTCACGCCACGGCTGACGCCGTGCGCTCCCGATAGTAAGTCGACTCGAACTCTGCTGGTGGCAGATCTCCGATGGAGCTGTGAAGGCGGCGCTGGTTGTACCACTCGATCCAGCGCGCCGTCGCCAGCTCGAGCTGCTCGAATGAGCGCCACGGTCCTTGCTTGCGAATCAGCTCAGTCTTGTAGAGGCCGATGACGGACTCGGCCAGCGCATTGTCATAAGAATCGCCGCGCGACCCGACCGAGCAGACCGCGCCGGCGTCGGCCAGGCGTTCGGTGTAGCGAATGGCGAGGTACTGGACCCCGCGGTCGGAATGATGGACCAGGCCCTTGAGGTCGGTAGTGCCTCTTGACCAGATCGCCATCTCCAAGGCGTCGAGCGCGAGCTCTGCTCGCAAAGTGGTCGAGACCTTCCAACCAACGATGTAGCGACTGAAGACGTCGGTGACGAAAGCCGTGTAGACGACGCCTGGCCAAGTGCTGACGTAGGTGAGGTCGGCAACCCAGAGCCGGTTGGGCGCCGTCGCGCTGAAGTCGCGGTCGACCAGGTCGGCCGGCCGTGAGGTAGCCGGGGTCGGAATCGTGGTACGCCAGGTCTTTCCCCCGCGCAGCTGTCGAGCCGATGGTGGCCGCGCCAGTGCCGCGTAATAAGTAGACGGGGCGACCTGCAGCGTCTCGCAGATCGGCTCGACCCCGAACCTGTCCCGGTGTTCGTTGATGAAGCTCACTACTTCGGCAGTCGAGGGTCGAGCTCCCTCGCGAAGAAAGCCGACGCCGCCTTGAGGATCTCGTTGGCTCGGCGGAGCTCGCGGACCTCCTTCTCCAACTCAGCGATTCGCTGCTGGTCCTTGGTCGTCACTCCAGGGCGCTGACCATTGTCGATCTCGGCTTGCTTGACCCAGTGACGCAGGGTCTCCGAGCCGAGTCCCAGCTGCACCGCGATTCGCGTCACCACACCGTGACGTTCGCCAGTCTCCTTCATGGTCTCCTGGACCATGCGGACCGCTCGCTCTCTCAGCTCAGCTGGATGTTGGTGTCCCGATCCATGCTTGGGCGTCTGCTGCTTCGATGCTGACATGGGCTACATCCTCCCAAAGAATGCAGCCTCCATCAAACCCAGGGCAGTTCAACCACTTTGGAAATCGTCGATTTCGAATACGAAATGGTCGGGGGCCCGGGATTTGAACCCGGGGCCTCACGGTCCCGAACCGTGCGCGCTGCCAAACTGCGCCAGCCCCCGATTGGAAGTGATTCTATCGGGGCACTCGTTGAGACGCTGATCGCGCGGAGGTGGAGGTCCGGCCGCCGAACGGACCTTCATCGGGATGTGTTCTACATCCGCGACGCTAGGGCTTCGATGAACTTGGCGAACCTAACGGGCGGTCAGGTTTGTTCATGGCGGCCCGTCGCGCCCGCAGTCGCTGCCTGACGAAGATGCTGCCGACCAGCCCAAGCACGATCGCGCCCCACACGAAATAGAGGAAGCTGTGCGCTCGCAGCAAGTCTGCGAGTCGCGGCCCGAAGTTGATGCCGATGATCAGCATCACGCCCGCCCAGATTGCCGTCGATACGGCAACGCTCGCCGCAAACACCCGGTAGCGAACATGGAAAATGCCGCTCGCGACCGTGATCGGAATCCGGAAGCCCGGGATATGGCGGCCAAAGATGATCGCCAGCACCCCGTAGCGCTGGAACCATTCCTCCGCCTTCTCCAGGCGCTCAGGGGTCAGGTGCACGTACTCGGCGAGCGAGCTGTCCACCAGGCGGCGCCCGAACCGCCTCGAGATCAGGAACAGGTTGGTGGCGCCCAGGACGACCGCCAGGATGAGGCCCAGCCACGCCGCAATCCAGGCCAGCGGGTTGTGTGGCACGTGCGTCGCCACGTACATCACGAACACGTCGCCGGGCGCCGGCAGCGGTACGCCGGACTCCTCGATGTAGAGGAGGGCGAATCCTGGCAAGAACGCGTTCTGGCGCATGAAGTCGCGCACGATGCGGCCACCCGCGTGTAGGAACTCCGGCAGATCGCCGTAGAGAAGGGCCAAAACGATGATCACCGCCAGCGCCAGGAGTGAGGCCGCGCCGACCTGCAGAGCTCGACCGCTTCGAAGCGAGTTCAATATCCGGCGCCGAAGCGGAACGTGGACGTCAGCGCTGCTCATACGGGTGACCCACTCTACGGAAACGAATTGTGACTACCGGACGGTCGGGTCGACCACGGTTTTGACTTCCACCAGGGTCGCCGTGGCGTCGGCAATCCGAGACTGGTCGTCGCGGTTCTCGACCAATGCCGTCACGTAAACGAGTGTGCGCCGGATGTTTTCCACCTTGCCCACGATCCGCACCCGCTCGCCCAATTTCAGCGGGCGCCGAAAGCTGACCTGAAGGCGGCCCGTCACTCCGGGATGCCCGGCGTGCCAGGCCGCCCAGCCCACCGCCTCGTCCAGCATCAAAGCGACCATGCCGCCGTGCGCCATCCCGGCCCAGCTCTGGAACCGTTCCGGCACCTGGTACTCGGCCGTCGAGCCTTCCGGCCCAGGCTCGAATTTCAGCTGCAGACCCTCAGGGTTGAGCGGTCCACACCCGAAACAGTGGCCGTCGAAGTGGACCTCCACCGTCGATCAGCCCCGGCAGTTCCAGCTGCCCGTGATGTGCTCGGCTCCGCGTTTGCCTGACTTCGCGCTCGTCAGAAACGCGTCCATCGTCCCCGACTGCAAGCTGCGGTCGATGGTGAACGTCACCTTGTCGGCGTCGAGATGCATGGCCGGGTCGGCGTCCTGGTTCAACCACGCTGTGCCGTTGTCACTCGACTGCAGCGAGATCTTGACGTCCTTGTCGGAGTAGGTCCCTGGCCCGCGAAAGTTCTCGATCAGGATGTTGAGCTGCCACGCGCTTCCGCTCGAGTCGACGTTCGCGTAGAAGCTGTCCGACCAGATTTCGCCGTTACGGACTTTGGAACCCGAGCAGAAGGTCTGCTGCGCACCCTGATCGGCAACGATTCCGGTGATCTGGCCCGGAAGGTCGCCGGTAAGCGTAAGGCTCTGCTTCCAATTCCCCTGCGCGATGACAGGCGAGGGAGTCGGCGCCACCTTGACGTTTGTCTGGTTGCAGGCTGCTAGGACGAAGAGGGCGACGATGCCCACAAACCGGAGCATGTGGTCGAATGTTAGCCGTGGCAGCCGGTTCGGAGCATCTGACCCGAGCCATGCGATCTCTCGAGGCCGCTTTCCTGATCGGGGTTGAAGGCGTGACAGAGATCTGGCTGGTGAGACACGCGGACTGCTATCGCGACGTGGTCGTGGCCGAAGACCCGCCCCTCAGCGCGGTCGGACGCGACCAGGCGGAGCGCCTCGGCCAGCGCGTCCGGCGCATGAAGCCGGCCGCAGTGTATTCAAGCCCTTATCGCCGCGCGACCGAGACCGCGCACGCCATCACCGATCATGTCCGTGTCGATGAGCGCCTTGTCGAGATGGCCTTGGAGATCGATGAGGACGGCACGCTCGATTTCCAGGAAACGCCCGACTCCGCGGTGACCAGGATGCGTTCGGTGCTGGACGACGTCATCAGGGAGCATCACGGAGAGCGCGTCGTCATCGTGAGTCATGGCGGCGCGATCATCGCGTGCCTCACCGACGTCATGCACCTCGAGCCTGGGCGGCTGCGAATGCTCCCTTACTACACCAGCATCAGCACCGTGCGCGTGCTTGGGGATCGGCGGATGGTCGGCTCGCTCGGAGACGTCGCCCACCTCGAAGCCCCTCCGACCCAGCCCCTCCGGCGCCTTCGGCGCCACCTCTCCACACGTGGGAAGGACAAGGCCACCTCCCCATGAATGGCGAAGAGCAGATTCGGTCCGACCTCGAGAAGGCCCTGTCGCGACCCGTGAAATCCATCTTGCCGATACCCGAGGGACATTCGGGCTTCACGTATTTCGTGGATCGTGACTATGTCCTGCGCCTTCCGCCGCCCGGCGCGCGAATTGCAGGTCCGGCGGACGTCGCGCGGCAGGGCCGCATAATGTCGGCCCTGCGCAGCGCGGGCCTCCCCACTCCGGCCATCCCGCTGATGAGCTCAGAGCCCACCGTCGATGGGCGGCCGTTCATCCTCATGGAGCGAGTCGACGGCGCCCGCATCGAGGAGACAGCAGAGCGAGAAAAGCCTCTTGACATCGCGACCTCTGCGGTCAACGTGATGAAGCGGATGCAAGCGCTTCCTCTCGACAAGACCGGCATCGGCGACGAAGAACCGGTCGGCCTGAGGGCCGAGATGATGCGGTGGGCGATGCTCATGCAGCGCGCGCCTGAAGAGCTGACGACGCGCGCGGGGGAGCTTGGCGGCCGGCTGGCGGCGCAGATTCCGGTCGAGCGACCGCCCACGCTCGTCCACGGCGATTATCACTTCGGCAACATGCTGTTTCGCGGCGCAGATGTGGTCGCGGTGCTCGACTGGGAGATCGCGGAGCTCGGCCAGCCTTTGCTGGACATCGGGTGCCTGTGCTCGATGACGGTCCGCCGCCGCTTCGTGGACGCGCCCAGCCCGGGTGGCGCTGTCGCCATCGAGATGGATGAACTGTTCACTCTGTACGGAGTCGATGCGGACGAGATGCGCTGGTATGTGGCGTTGAGCCTTTACAAGTACGCCGCAATCCTCGGCTACAACCTGATGCTGCACCGCAAGGGCAGGCGGCCCGACCCGATGTATGAAGGCTTGACGGGTACCATCGTCGGCATGATCGAGGAGGGAATCACCCTGCTGTGACCTGGGACTTTTCGACCGAGCCTGAATTCGAGAAGAAGCTCGAATGGATGCGGCGCTTCATGCACGACGAGGTGTATCCGCTCGAGGTCCTCGATGTCGACGAGCGCGAGTTCATGCGCGCAATCCGGCCGCTGCAGGACGAGGTGAAGCGGCAAAAGCTCTGGGCGACACACCTGCCGCCCGAGCTGGGTGGCCAGGGTTACGGGCAGGTGAAGCTTGGCCTGATGCACGAGATCGAGGGCGCTTCGATCTGGGGGCCGATCGTGTTCGGCAACCAGGCGCCCGACTCGGGAAACTCGGAGATCCTCGCCCACTTCGGCACCGAGGAGCAGAAGAAGCGCTGGCTGCAGCCCCTGCTCGACGGCAAGATCCGCTCCGCGTTTTCGATGACGGAGCCGAACACCGCCGGATCCGACCCGACGCTGCTCTCGACGATCGCGGAGCTTGACGGTGACGAGTGGGTGATCAACGGCCACAAGTGGTTCACGTCCAACGGCATGATTGCGGACTTCCTGATCGCGATGGTCGTCACCGAGCCGAAGGCCGATGCGTATGAGCGCGCGTCGATGATCATCGTGCCGGCCGACACTCCTGGGCTGAAAAAAGTCCGCAACATCCCGACGCTCGCAGGAGAGCACGAGCGCTTTGGTTATGGTCACGCTGAGGTGCTGTACGAGAACGTTCGCGTCGCGCAGGAAAGCCTGCTCGGCGAGCGCGGCCAGGGATTTCTGATCGCGCAGGCCCGGCTGGGGCCCGGCCGCATTCACCACTGCATGCGATGGCTGGGACAGGCCCGGCGTGCCTTCGACATGCTGTGCGAGCGAGCGCTGCAGCGCGAAGCCTTCGGCAAGAAGCTGGCGAGCCACCAGACGGTGCAGAACTGGATCGCGGATTCGGCGGCCGAGATGCAGGCTGCGCGGTTGATGACGCTTCACGCCGCCTGGATCATCGACACCCAGGGCGCATCCGCCGCCCGCAAGGAGATCTCGCTGATCAAGTTCTATGGCGCCAAGGTGCTGCACGACGTGATCGACCGCGCGATCCAGATCCACGGCTCGCTCGGCTACTCGGCGGACCTGCCGCTCGAGGAGATGTACCGCCACGCACGCGCCGCGCGGATCTATGACGGACCGGACGAGGTCCACCGCGTGTCGGTGGCGCGGCAGATCCTGGCCGGCTATCGAGCCCCCGAAGGCGAGTGGCCGCGGGAACACGTACCGACGCGACGCGAGGCGTCGCGGCGCAAGTTCGCGGCTTTGCTGGAGGCAGCCACCACCGATGCCTAGCCGCCTGCCCGAGTACGCGGTCCGAAACCGCGACGTGTGGACGGTGTCGAACGCCAACTACACGGCGGCCAGCGCGGAGGCGACATGGGCGCAGCAAGAGATCACCTGGGGTAGGTGGCACACGCCGGAGTCGCATCTCAAGGTGCTGCCCCCACTTCGCGGGCTCGAGGTCATCGAATTGGGCTGCGGCACCGCCTATTTCGGGGCGTGGCTGAAGAAGCACGGCGCGCGGCGCGTCCTCGGCGTCGATATCACTCCGGCGCAGCTCGACACCGCGCGCGAGATGAACGAGAAGTTCGGGCTCGGCCTCGAGTTCCTGAAGGCCAACGCGGAGGCCGTGCCCCTACCCGACGCGTCATTTGACATGGCCTTCTCTGAGTACGGTGCGTCGCTGTGGTGCGATCCGGACCGGTGGATCCCAGAAGCCGCGCGCCTGTTGCGGCCCGGCGGCGAGCTGGTCTTCATGCGGTCGACGGATCTCGAGATGGTGTGCTCGTCGGATACCGAGCGGATCGGCACCAAGCTCGTCCGGCCATTGAATGGGATGCATCGACTGGACTGGACCGACGACGAAGTTGGGGCGAGCACCGAGTTTCACGTCAGCCACTCGGAGCTGTTTCAGATCCTGCGCCGGGCTGGGTTCGACGTGCTCGACTTCCGCGAGCTGTACGCGCCCGAGGGCGCGGTCGACCATCCCTACTACCAGTACGTCTCCGCCGAGTGGGCCCGGCAATGGCCGTCGGAGGAGATCTGGCGGGCCAAGAAGAGCCGGCGACGCCCCCGTCCCGCGGCTACGCCGCGCAAAAGACGACCCCGGACTCAGTCGCAGGGCTAGCGCTACTCCACGCCCCCACCCGGCGGCTTCGCCGCCGACCTCCCCGGCAAGCGGGGAGGTGAACTTCACTAGTCCTAGCTCGGCACTGATTCGGCCAGGTGCAGCCGGTCCCAGTCGGAGTATTCGCCGTTGACGTGGATGATCCGTTTCAGGCCCGCCTGCTCGAGGAGGCTTGCGGCGATACCCGCCCGATAGCCTGAGGCGCAGTGCACCGCGACCGGCGCCTCGCGCGGGATCTCGTTGGCGCGGTACGGAACGTCGGGCACATACATGTGCACGGCGCCAGGCACGTGGCCTGCGACCCATTCGTGCTCGTCGCGCGCGTCGACGACCGTCATGGGCTCGGCGCTCAGCACCCACTGCGCCATGTCCTCGACCTGAACCGTCTCGAACGTCGAGACCTCGCGGCCGCTCGACCTCCACGCGTCGATGCCGCCGTCCAGGACGCCCGCGATCGTGTCGAAGCCGATGCGCAGCAGCTGGCGCTGGGCGTGGCGCAGCTCAACCTCGGTGCCTCCCACGAGGACGATCGGGCGGCCGCGCGCGATCAGCCAGCCGACCCACGCGCTGACCGGCCCGTCGATGCCGACGCAGTAGCTGCCAGCGATGTGCCCGCGGTCGTAGTCGGACCCGAACCGGACATCGACCACCGCCGCCCCTTCGTCCTTCAATCGCCCCACCTCCTCAGGGTTCAGCCTGCTCAGTGGCGGAAGGGTCATCCCGATCAGGGTCGGACCCCCACGATTCACGGCGGCCATGTCTCGGTAGTAAGTCGGATAGCGGTGCTGGTTCAAGATCCGCGCCAGAAAAGGCATGACCTCGGTGGTCTGAAAAAACGGGTTGGTCTGCCGCTCATGGCCGAGCGTCGTCTCGTGGCCGCTCCGCCCACCGGTACCGCAGAACGAACCGCCTCCGTGCGTCGGAAACACCCTGATCTCATCAGGCAGCCCGCGCAGCCGCACGTGCAGGGTGCTGAGCGCTTCGAGCGCCAGGTGCACGGCGAGATGCGGGCCGAGCAGGTCGGTGCGCGCGACCGCCCCGAGCATCACCGCACCACCTGAGAAAAGCGCCTTCGCTCGGCCGTCCTCGGTCAGCAAGTAAGCCCTGTGCTCCGGCGTGTGGCCTGGGGTGTGGATGGCCCGAATGCTCATCGCGCCGACGTTCAGGTCGGCGCCCGGCTCGAGCTCGTCAATGTTCGCGCCTGCCTCTGCGGCAAGCTCGCGGCGCCCGGAAACGTAGTCGTTGTGAAGGTGCGTGTCGAGTGCATGCGTGAGCTTGAGATTGAGGTCAGAGGCGAGCTTCAGATAGCGTTCGATGTCGCGTAGGGGATCGATGACCAGACCAACGCCCCTGTCGGTGTCGGCGACCAGAAAGCTGGTGTTGCCCAGCTCGCGGGCGGGGACCGCTTCGACCGTGTACACGTATCAGACCAAGAAAAAATTCCGCGGTAGCGGGCGCAGCAATCCGATAGCGCGAAGGTGATCCATTAACGGCTCTAGGTTTCCGGCGTGCGATATGGGAATGCACTGTGCCTGCGACCTGGTGATCAGTAGATAGGCGAAATCGCGGTCGATGTAGGCACCTATGTATGCAGTCCATTTCAACTGCTGAGTCCCGACGTCACCCTCGACATGAATGCCCTCATCGGTTCCTACGAAGTGAAAGCGACCGGTCTGCAACGCTCCTTTGTGTGGATAAAACAGCCTGTAGGCACCAAAGCCGGGACCACCGAGCAAACCGAAAGCGGCCATAAAGGACCCAAGCCACACAATCGCCATACCCGACCGCTGCCAACTGGCGACGATCAGCAGCAGCACCCCGAGCACGCCAATTAAGGTCAACCATCTGCCGGCGGTCCACCAGTAGAGCTGGTACGAGGGACCGCGGAAAGTGTTGGGCGTGACATCGACATATACGTCGAGATAGACGGCCACGGAAGGGTTACGGCAACGAGAGTGGAGCGGTTGTGAGCAGGACCCAGATCGTGAGCAGCGTCACCACCACCGCGCCGCCGTAGAACACGGCCTGCGCGGGGACAGTCCTCGCGACCGGCATGCCGAAGTCGACCAACAAGTAGCGAAGCCGGTGGGCGAAGTGAAAGAACGGCACCGCGATCAGCACGAGCAGGTAGAGCTTCACGATGGGATTGCCGAGCACCTGCACCCACGTGTCGTAGTGGCGGTCGACGACCCGTACGACGCCGAGCGGTCCGAGGATGCCCTGGATGAGGACGTGGACCGGAATCAGGAGCGCCGCGATGACCCCACCCTGTGAGAACAGGAACCACCAGTAGAGATGCATCAACGCGGGGCGCTGCCTGGCGCCGGTGCTCATCGTCCGAACCAGATGAGGACGAAGCCGATCACCACCGACGCCACCGCCCACAGGACGAACATCGCCAGCGAGATCAGGCCCGATGGGAGAGGCCGGTCGAAAAGCTTCACGCGAATGATCACGCCAGTGAGGCTGAGAAAAGTCACGCTGTGGTAGAGCGCGAACAACAGGACGATGACGCTGAAGACGACGAAGGCCGTCGAGCCGTGGGGCGAGTAACGTGCCGGCCCATCGCCCGCGCGCTTGATCTCGACCAGCAGCCACAGGAGCCACAGCGCGAGTGGCAGTGCGGTGAACTCGCGGACGACGTAAAGAAAGTAGTGACGTTTTCGCGTCCACCAGCCCGCCGGCATGCGCCAGAGGTACCCACGCCCCTCTCCCTGACCCTCTCCCCTCTGGGGAGAGGGGAGCGGTTCTGCCGTCACTCCCTATTTCCGTAGGGCAGGACGAAGCGCATCGTGGTGTCGAGCTTGGTCTGCTGGATCGCTTTCGCCGGATCGACGCCTTTCGGGCAGACGACCGAGCACTCGCCGACGAAGCTGCATTCCCACACGCCTTCGGAGTCGCCAATCACCGGCAGCCTTTGCTTCAGTCCCTGGTCCCGCGAGTCCAGGTTGTAGCGCCGCGCCAGAGCGATCGCCGCTGGTCCCAGGAACTCGTCGTTCAGTCCATAAACCGGGCACGCCGCATAGCACAGCATGCAGTTGATGCACTGGCTGAACTGCCTGAAGTCGTCGATCTGCTCGTTGGTCTGGCGGTGTTCGCCCGCACCGAGCGGGATCTCCTGTTTGCGGATGATCCAGGGCTTGATGGACTTCAGCTTGTGCATGAAGTCCTCCATGTCGATGACCAGGTCGCGGATGATCGGGAAGTTGTTGAGCGGCTCGACCACGATAGCTTGCGGCCAGTAATCGCGCAGGAACGCGTTGCACGTGAGCTTGGGCGTCCCGTTGACCATCATTCCGCAGCTGCCGCAGATCCCCATGCGGCAGGACCAGCGATAGCTCAAGCTGCCGTCGACGTCCGACTTGATGTAGTTGAGCGCGTCCAGCACCACCATGCTTTCGTCGTAGAAGGGGATTTCGTAGGACTGGAGGTGCGGCTTCTCGTCCTTCTCCGGGTCGTAGCGCGTGGCCTTGATCGTGATCCTCTTTTCCGGCATTTCAGTAAGTCCTGGCCTGTGGCTGGAAGTTGGTGATGCGCACGTCGCGGTACTCGAGCCGCGGCCGGGCGCCCTCGCGACGAAACGCGAGCGTGTGCTTCAGGTACTTCTTGTCATCGCGCTCCGGAAAATCCCGCCGGGCATGGGCGCCGCGCGATTCCTCTCTGGCCAGCGCCGAGACCGCCATCGTCTGCGCCAGCTCGAGCATGAAATCGAGCTCCATCGCCGCGGTCACCTCGGTGTTGAAGGTGCGGCTCGTGTCGTCGATCCTGATCCGCCCAAAACGTTCGCGCAGGCCGCCGAGCTGCTCGATCAGCTTCTCCATGGCCTCCTTGGTCCGGAAGACGCCCGCGCCCGTATCCATCTCCCGCTGCATCTCCTCGCGGATGGCGCCGATACGTTCGTCGCCGCCTTTCTTCTCGAGGAACTCGACTTCTACGCGCCGCGCTTCATCCCATAGCAGGGCGTCGACCGGGTTCGCGGTCACGGGTTTCGCCGAGCTCGCGTACTCGGCGGCGGCGCGTCCCGCCGCGGCGCCGAAGACGAGGCACTCGGACAAAGAGTTGGAACCCAGGCGGTTCGCCCCGTTGAGTCCGACGTTGGCGCACTCTCCAGCCGCATAGAGACCGGCCATCGGAGTCGCGCCCGAGATGTCCGCGTCGACGCCGCCCATCATGTAGTGCTGCACCGGCCGCACCGGGATGGGGTCGGTCACGATGTCGATGCCGACGAACTCGCGGCCCAGCTCACGCATGAAGGGCAGCTTGCGGTCGATCATCTCCTCGCCGAGGTGGCGAACGTCGAGGTGCAGGTATTTTCCGTGCGGCCCCTCGAAGCCGCGCCCCTCCTCGAACTCGGTCATCATCGCGCGCGAAATGATGTCGCGCGGACCGAGCTCCATCTTGTTCGGCACGTAGCGCTTCAGGAATCGCTCGCCCTGGTTGTTGAGCAGGTATCCGCCCTCACCTCGGACCGCCTCGGTGATCAGGATGCCGGTGAACGGCAGGCCGGTCGGATGGAACTGGACCATCTCCATGTCCTTCAAGCCGACGCCCGCCCGGTAGGCGAGCGCCATGCCGTCGCCCGTGCATATGTTGCCGTTGGTGGTGAAGGCGTAGATGCGCCCCAGGCCGCCGGTGGCGAGGATCACGGATTTGGCGGTGATGGCGTCGAACCGGCCACTGCGCATATCGAGGGCGACCACGCCCACGCAGCGGCTGTCCTCGACCAGCAGCTTGGTGACAAACGCTTCGTCATGGCGGGTGATCTGTGGGTACTTCAACGACGTCTGGAAGACCGCGTGCAGCATGTGAAAACCGGTCTTGTCCGCGGCGAAGCAGGTGCGCCAGGTGGTCATGCCTCCAAACGGCCGGGCCGAGATCTTGCCGTCAGGGTCCCGGCTCCATGGACAGCCCCAGTGCTCCATCTGGATGACCTCCACCGGCGCCTCGCGGACAAAGGCTTCGACCACGTCCTGGTCGGCCAGGTAGTCCGAGCCTTTGATGGTGTCGAACGCGTGGTTCTCGTACGAGTCTTCCGGGCGGAGGGCCGCCGCGGCTCCGCCCTCGGCGGAGACGGTGTGGCTGCGCATCGGGTAGACCTTCGAGACCATCCCAACCTTGACCCGGGGATTGGCTTCGACGGCAGCTATCGCTGCCCTGATGCCGGCGAGCCCTCCGCCGACGACCAGGACGTCATAGCTTTCGAAATCCACTTGCTAAATGATTCTATTGGGAGTCGTGAGCACGCCGTTCTGGCCGCCACCGCCGGAGAAGTACCCGGGTCGACTGCCCGCCAAGGCGGATGTTCTCGTGATCGGCGGCGGGATCGCGGGGGTGAGCCTGCTGTGGCACCTCTCCGCTCGCCGGATCGATGCGGTGCTCGTTGAGCGACACCACCTCGCGTGGGGAGCGAGCGGGCGCAACGCGGGCTTCCTGCTCGCCGGTGTCGCATCGAGCTACGCGGAGGCGGTCCAGGCATACGGTCGCTCACGCGCTCGCGAAATCTGGGAGGTCACCAATGAGAACCACGACCGGATGATCGAGGCGGCGCGGGGCCAGGACGTTGGCCACCGGCGGTTGGGGACCGCGATCCTGCCCGTCGATGATTCAGAACGCGCGCTTTTGATCGAATCGGAGCACCTTCTTGTCGAGGACGGATTCGAGGCGCGGTGGGATGGCACGCGCCTGGTCAATCCACGGGACGGCGAGGTCGACCCGTCGGCGATGGTCGCGGCGCTGGCGCGGCAGTTTAGGACGGGCGCGATTCGTGAGGGCGTGGACGTGACGTCGCTGACCGCTCGGCGCAGCGACGTGCTCGTCGTCGCCGGAGACGACCCATGCGAGGCGGGCATCGTCATCCTCGCCACCAACGCGTACACGCCGCAGCTGGTTCCGTCGGTGAAGATCCAGCCGACGCGCGCGCAGATGATCGCGACCGGGCCCGAGTCTTCGCGCATCACCGACATGCCGGTCTACTCGAATTTCGGCTTTCGCTATTGGCGCCAGCTGCCGGCGGGTCAGGTGCTGGTCGGTGGGTGGCGCGATACGTCGCTCGAGACGGAAAAGACTTACGAGGACGAACCGACCCCGGAGATCCAGCAGCGGCTGGATCGCGCCGCACGGGACCTCGGCGCCAAGGCGGAGGTGACGTATCGGTGGGCGGGAACGATGGGGTTCACCGAGTCGGGGCTTCCGATGAAGGGTCCGCTGGACGGGATACCGAATGTGTACATCTGCGCCGGGTTCACGGGGCATGGAATGGGATTTGCCTTTATGACGGCGAAGCAAGTGGCGGAGTCGATCTAGTCCCCGCCCCTCACCCTGACCCTGCGGGCAGAGCCCGTTATGGACGCGCTATGCGCGCCTTCTGATTGCTCCCCTGAAGGGGAGAGGGGAGACTTCTTTCCAGAAACGTGAGCCAGTTGCCGCCCATGATCCCCTCGACCTGCGCCCGGTTGAAATGCAGCCGGAGCCGGGCAGGCAGCCCT
>Ga0209161_10000599_pt1 | contig 29170 bp, 26 predicted proteins | sample GraSoiAngelo_155_FD_186169 | JGI IMG/M metagenome (GOLD analysis project Ga0209161, IMG submission 186169) | Grasslands soil microbial communities from the Angelo Coastal Reserve, California, USA - 14_1009_13_30cm (SPAdes) (version 2) | ecosystem: Environmental > Terrestrial > Soil > Grasslands... | reverse complement strand
ATGACGAAAACCGAAGCAGCGGAAAGAGAGTGCGGCGACATCTTGTCATTCGGGCTTCGCCGCGTATAAGCGAGCCGCGGCGCGCGCAGCAAGTCTATGTTTACGCGGCTTCGGCATTGCTTCGTCATTCGTCATTCGGGCTTCGGCATTGTTCTGTCGTGGCGCTTCAACGCTTTAACGTTGTAAGGTTTTAACGTGGCGGAGCCATTCGTAATTCGGGTTTCGTCATTAATTTTCACATCGACGTTTCAAACCGCTTTAATACGATGCTCGCAGAATGCTGACCGTTCTTTTTCTTGGCGATGTCGTTGGTGAGCCGGGACGCACCGCAGTCATTGCCCGCCTACCTGAGCTGAAGTCGAAGCACGCGTTGGATTTCGTCATCGTCAACGGTGAGAATGCCGCGGGCGGCCGGGGGATAACGGGAAAAATCACGATTGATCTTTTACGAGCCGGCGTCTCAGTCATCACCACAGGCGATCATATTTGGGACCAGAAAGAGATTCTTTCGTTTATCGACACCGAACCGCGTTTATTGCGCCCGATGAATTATCCCGAGGGCGCGCCGGGAAGCGGATCAATCGTTCTGGAGACGGCTAAGGCGAAAATCGGCGTGCTGAACGTGCAAGCACGCACGTTTATGCAGCCGATTCTCGAAAATCCGTTTCGAGCCGCTGAAGCAGCAGTTATAAAAATGCGCGAAGAGACGCCGAATATCATCGTGGACATGCACGGCGAAACGACGAGCGAGAGGATTGCCATGGGGCGTTTTCTCGACGGAAAGGTCTCCGCTGTCATCGGCACGCACACTCATGTTCAGACAGCGGACGAGCAAATCTTCCCCGGCGGAACTGCTTTCATGTGCGACGCCGGCATGTGCGGACCAGTGAATTCCATCTTGGGCCGTGCCATCGACCCGATCCTGAATCGGTTCATCTCGAATCTGCCTGCGTCGTTCCCCGTGGCCGGTGGCGAGGTGCGTTTGCGCGGGGCGTTAATCGAAATTGATGAGAGCACCGGCCGCGCCGTGCGCATCTCGCGCGTGGATGAGCCTGGCCCCAGTGAGCGTGCCCCGGCCGAACCCGAGCCAAAGATCGATATCGAACAGGCGCATTCTCCGGAACAGACTTGAAACTGTTGAGGTTACAGCCAACTGTTGACCTCCTGAGTTTCGAATTGTGTATGAACATTAACGTCCAACAGAAACCATGAAAAAATCTTTTGCCTTTACTCTCATCAGCGCTCTAGCCCTCTGCGTTTCACAGGTGTGCCAGGGGGAAGCGAAGAAAAACACCAATGAAGCAAACAGGCTGGCGCGCGAAGGCGCGGAGGCCGCGAAGAACGAGGACTGGGACAAAGCCGTTGAACTGCTTCGTAAAGCCACGTCTATGGACCACAAATATTCAGACGAGCTCTCCGCTGTTTATCAACGACGCGGATACGCCGCCGCGAGTAACCAGCAATTCCAGGAAGCCATCAACGATTACAGCGAAGCGGCCAAGCTGACTTCGCAAGATGTGCGCGTTTACGAACAGCGCGCGGCGGTAGAAATGAAGATCCAAGATTACGATAAAGCGCTCGCCGATTACGCCGAAGTCATCAAACTTAAGCCCAATGAAGTGCGATATCTTAATTATCGCGCTTATATTTACGAGTTAAAGAACGACTCGAAGAACTCGCTGGCGGATACCGAGAAAGTTTTGAAGCAGGATCCTAACAATCAGGAGGCAAAAGCGCGGAAGCAGCGTATAGAGCAGAAGATAGCTGAAAACACTCCTCTGACTCCTCCGCCGGGAGCTGTCACTTCGCCTAAAACTTCACCACCAGGTAAAAAGAAACCCTGAGTTTGAGCTTCTGCGCTCAGGTGGCCACTGGTTCGCTGGCTTCCTCGCTTTGCTCAGGCTCCGTAGGCTCCACAGTGAATTTTCGTTTCCGGCGGTTTGCCGGGAGAGGCGCAAGGGTCATGGTGATATTGCGACCGGTAATTTTCGGGTCCATCTCTACTTGCGACATGCCGGAAAGATCATCGCGCACTTTCTCTACGAGTTGCATCCCAAATTCCTGATGCGCCATTTCGCGGCCGCGAAATTGCAGCTGCACACGCACCTTGTTTCCACGATCAAGGAACTCTTCACCGTGCCGGATTTTGGTTAGATAATCATGTTCGTCGATGTTAACGCGAAACTTGATTTCCTTCAGTTTTGAGCTCGCCGGCTTTTTGTCCTTGGTGTGTTTGGAAATGTCATATCGGAACTTTCCAAAATCGATGATCTTGCATACCGGTGGGTTGGCGGTAGGCGCGACTTCGACCAGGTCGAGCCCAAGAGTTTGAGCTCTACGCAAGGCGTCGTTCAATTTCATAACGCCGAGCTGTTCGCCGTTGGATCCCAGAATGACCCGGACTTCGCGGGCGCGAATCCGACCGTTTACACGAATTTGTGGTTGCAGATTAGATCAAGCTCCTGACCGGTGAAACGGGAGTGCGCCGCGCCACCGTATTTCCATCTATCGCAATTCCCAGCGTTAGCATTCGCACACGCCGGGGCACTCTTGCTTCGCCACGGATGCGATCCACCGCGACGAAGTGCTTGCATTAATAATCGCAAGCCGAAGGGAAGTTGTAGGCAACAATCCCGCACTGGCAAGGCCAAACTCGTGACAATCAAGTGCCGATCTTCCGACGATCATTTTGCAGGCGGGTCACCAAAATGCGCCTTGTACGCTGCGTATACAGCTGCGTCATCGAGCATTGAATCAATTGTAGCCGTTAACGGCTCGAGTTTGATGACTCCTGAAAAAACGGCCCGATCGCCGATCTCGGTATCGATAACGAACGCCGGACGCTGCGTGATCTGAAGCGCATAGAATTCGACAGTCGACGCGCGAACGCGCTGTTCGATTTCCGCCGATCTCGCCCGCTCGAGCAATTTTCTGGTGTCGATTCCGCCTACTCCAGCGCCCGTATCAGCGGCAACGTTCCAATCGCCGATTTCCTTGCCTTCGCGCAGCGCAGCACGAGCCAGTGTGAGGCGAACCCGATCGTCGGTAAAACCAAAGTCCTTAGCCGCCTCGGCCACGCAATTCGGTGCGAGCCACTCCGGCAAACTGGGGTCGTACCATTCGGTTTTGAGCATGAACGGCGAACGCATCATCATTCCGCTCCGCCGATAAAACCATTGCTCCTGCTCGCGCGAGGTCGGCAATCCACTGGGATCCATCAACGCGATTTTCCACTGAAATGTGACTCGGCCTTCATATCGCTTTTTTAGTTCTGCCCATGTCGGCTCAGACCAAAAACACCAGGATGAAACGACATCTAGATAATCAGTGACAGTGATGGGCATGGTCTGGATTGGACGTTTTGGGAGTTGGGCGTCGGACGATGGGCGTTTGCTGTATTGTAAACTAACTTTCGACGCTCAACGCTCAACGTTCAACGCCCAACGCTCAATGATCCGAGTGCAGCTGAAATAGACATTGTGAATCTCAATCATATTTTTCTTTTTCTTGCGGTGATTTCATCGCTGCTGGTGTTGGCTCGGGCATGGCGCCCAAGTTCGCCGTACGGTGGCTGGCGTATCGCCGCACTCACCGTCTTCGCCATTACGTGCATTGCCTGGCTTCTTTGGCGTGGAGCCGCCGGATACATCGGTGGCAGCGCGTGGTTTGTTCTGCTCTTTCTTCCGGCAATTGGGTTACGCAAGATGACCGAGCTCGCCGCCCAGAGAAATTACAGATCGGCCAGAAAACTCGGGGCTGCTCTTCAAATTTTGCATCCCAGCACTGAATTGCGTGACCAGGTCCAACTGCTGCGCCAGCTGGAATCTCAGGTAAACCATTCAGCTGGATTCCGTTCAGTTCCACTCGGGTACGAAACGGCGCGTCGCATGCGTCATAATCAACTCCGAAGTGCCCCTGCTGTTCTGATCTTCATTGTCCTCAATGTGGTTGCGTTCCTCTTCGAGATGTCGGTTGGCGATTCGAACGACCCGGAAGTTCTGCATCGGATCGGCGCGCTCGAGCCCTACTCGGTCGTAGGGCAGCACGAATACTGGCGTTTTGTCACTGCGCTATTCTTGCACGGAGGTTTGCTGCATCTGGGTTTCAATGTTTTCGCGCTCTATGTTCTTGGCCCACCACTTGAACGATCCATCGGCACAATGCGATTCGTCGCGTGTTATTTGATTTCAGGAATTGCATCCGGCGCGGGCGTTGTCGGTCTAACTTTGGTCGCTCTGACACGGCCGGCTCAGCTGATCGGTGCATCGGGCTCGATCATGGGCATCGTTGGCGCGTGGGCGGGTTTTTTATTGCGACACCGCCACGCGCTGCATGCGAAACAAAGATTGGCAAATGTGGCGGTGATCGTTGCGATCCAAATCGCGTTCGATCTTTCGACCCCGCAGGTCAGCATGGCCGCGCATATCTGCGGATTGATCGCCGGATTCATCCTCGGGTTAATTCTCGCTCCTCGAGCGGTGTAGCCACACGCCTGTGGCGCGTTATCCCATGCGATCCTGGTTTGTTAATCAAACGGGCCGCAATGCCGCGGCCACACGAAAACTTGCCGGATCCAATTTTCTTGATTAGCTGCCGCTCTGTTCTTCTGCCGTGTTAGCATCAGAACGCTTTAAATTTATATTGGCTAGTTTGCCTCGCATCCGCCTCCGCCAGATACGGCGCGGCGAGCGGTGAGGCTGCTACAGGAATTCGCATGCCGACTTTTCAAACTTACAATGTGACTCCCATCCTGCCGGCTGCGCTGGAGCCGCTGCGGGAAATGAGTTTTAATCTTTGGTGGACGTGGGAACCGGCCGCGCGCCGCTTGTTCAGGCATCTCGATCCCGAGCTGTGGGGCCGCACCAATCACAACCCCGTGCGCATGCTGCAGCTTTCGCGGCAATCCCGGCTGGAAGAGCTGGCGCAAGACAAAAATTTTGTGCGCGAGCTCAAGCAGGTTTTTGAGGAGTTCGAGAAGTATCTCGGACGACACGATACCTATGGAAAAACCGGAGCCGGCAGCGCGATCAAGAATCCCATTGCCTATTTTTCCGCTGAATTCGGTTTTCACGAATCGATCCCGAACTACTCCGGTGGCTTGGGCATCCTCGCGGGCGACCACTGCAAGTCAGCCAGCGATCTTGATCTGAACTTCGTTGCGATCGGTCTCCTCTATCGACACGGCTATTTCCGGCAGCAGATCGATAAGGATGGCGTTCAGCAAGCGATTAACCTTAATCAGAACTTCTATCACCTGCCGATCCGAGAAGTTCGCCGGGGCGAGACGAAGTTTGTTATCTCGGTGCGGATTTTGGACCGGGAAGTTTTTGCCAGGGTTTGGGAATTGCGCGTCGGACGGGTAAACGTCTACCTCCTCGATACCGATATTCCGGAAAACAAAGCCGAGGATCGATTGATTACTGCCGAGCTTTACGGCGGCGATCTTGAGATGCGCATGCGTCAGGAGATCATGCTCGGGATTGGCGGAGTGAAAGCGCTCACTGCGCTCGGAATTCAGCCGGACGTGTTTCACATGAACGAAGGGCATTCGGCGTTCCTGGCGCTCGAGCGCATTCGTCTCAATGTCGTGGAAAAGAAGCTCAATTTTTATTCGGCACTTCAGGTCGTAGCTGCGGCTAATGTTTTCACCACGCACACTCCAGTTCCCGCAGGCAATGATTCGTTCCCGCGCGAGATGATGCAAAAGTATTTCGGCAATTTCGCCAAGGAACTAAACATTCCGTTCGAAGAGCTGTTCTCATTCGGCCACACACGCCTCAATCCAGACGATCCGTTCAGCATGACCATCCTCGCCCTGCGTCTCAGCCGGCACGCGAACGGTGTGAGTAAATTGCACGGTGAAGTTACTCGGTCGCTTTGGAAAGACGTCTGGGCCAGCGTTCCAGTCCAGGAAGTGCCGATTACCAGTATCACAAACGGCGTTCATACCAAGACGTGGATGGCGCCCGAATTTGCGGCGCTTTATGGCAGGCACCTCGGCGACTGGGAGGAACACCTCACCGAACCGGAATTTTGGCGTGGCGTCATTGATATTCACGACGCGCAACTTTGGGAGACACATCAACAACTCAAACGCCGCTTGATTGACTTCGTTCGCGATCGGGAGCGACAGCGCCGTGAACGATTAGGCGAGTCCCCTGAGTCTATTCGCAACGTCAATCGCATTCTTGACCCAGAAATTTTGACGATCGGTTTTGCGCGCCGCTTCGCCACTTACAAGCGCGCCACACTTTTGTTCAGCGACAAGGAACGATTGAAGCGATTGGTGAACGATCCCACGCGCCCGGTGCAATTCATCTTCGCAGGCAAAGCGCATCCGCGCGACGAAGCCGGCAAGGCGTTCATCCAGGAAGTTTACAGATTCAGTCGCGAGCCTGGCTTGGAAAATCGCGTCGTCTTTCTTGAGGACTATGACAGTTACATCGCCCGCCGCCTGGTGCAGGGAGTCGATCTATGGTTGAACCACCCGCTGCGTCCGTTGGAAGCAAGCGGCACGAGCGGAATGAAATCGGCGCCCAACGGCGGAATTAACCTGAGCGTGCTCGATGGCTGGTGGCGGGAAGGCTACAACGGTAGCAATGGATGGGCCATTGGCGCTGAGATCGATGACGGCAGCGCGGAATTTCAAAAGCAAGTGGACGCCAGCAGTCTTTACCAATTGCTCGAGAATCAGATCGTTCCCCTTTATTACGCGAAACCGGACGGCAAGCTTCCGCTCGCCTGGTTGCAGTTGATGCGCGAATCGATTCGCAGCGTCACGCCGGTGTTCAACACGCAACGAATGGTAAAGGAACATACCGAGCAACTCTATATTCCGGCAGCCCAGGCGTACCAGAATTTTTCCCGCGACGGTTGCGGCGCCGCATCGCAATTAAGCCAGTGGAAAACGCAGATGCGAAAGGATTGGCCGCAAGTGCAGATTTCCGACGTCCAGGTAACCAACAAAGATCGGCAAACTGTTTTGGTCGGCGAATCGCTGCAGATCACTGCGCGCGTACACCTCGGCGCAGTCGATCCACGACATGTGCGGGTCGAGGCGTATCACGGCGAAGTGGACGATGGCGACATCCGGAATCCCACGGCCACCGTGTTAAATCAAGGCATCAAGGCCGATGGCGACGGCACCTACGTTTACGAGGGCAGCGTTCCGGCGACCGAAAGCGGCACCTATGGTTTCAGCGTCCGCGTCGTGCCCACACATCCGTGCCTGATGCAAGCGCACGAGTTGCGCCTTATCACCTGGTCGTGATTCTGTAGCCGAGCGCCTTTGGCGCGCCAGAATAGATCACGAAACTCACTCCGGATAACGCCGCGGGGCCGCGACCGCTCGGCGCGGCCCTTTTCCACTCCACATCAACTATCCACTATTCAAGATGAAGCATTGGGAGATGCCTCTCACCATTCTTCTCCGTAATTTCCGGATCGAAGTTACGAAAAAAATGAAGAACCACGGATTTGAAACTCGCTCATCTCCCGACCCACCGGCCGCGTGCCTTCACGGCTTTGGCCTCCTGTCTCGCCGATGCCGCCGACTCGGTTCACGGATAACACCGATTCAAAAACAGAAACGCCTTGTTCGCCACGGCAAACGCCGTATAAATTCGGGCGCCGGAATTTATCCCGGTGTATCAGCATGCGCGTCTCCGTGATTTCTGTGTCCTCTGTGGTGAAATAAGTCATCGTGGAAAGAAGGTGGGGCTCCGCGGTTTCCCGCGGAGCCCTCAAGCGTTGGGGTTATCTAAAGTTCAGTTGTTATGATTTTTCTTTTGCTTGTCTTTCGGTGAATTCTCTGTTGCCGAAAGCACGGGCCTGGGGGGAACAGGGGAAACATCGCTCTAACCTTAGAACACCCGCGGTATTCTGCCAATCAGGCTGCTATGCTGATTGAGTGCCTGATTTTTGACCTAGGGCTATGGTGCGAACCGCCCCTAGGGCATTGGTTGAGTTATTAACAGGAGCGCTGTTTACGCTAGGAAGACGGCCCAGAGGGCCGTGGCTACAACCGCAACGGTCTTACTTAACTTGCGCTATTTTTTTGGCCGACCGTTTTTGTGATGGAGACGGCGACCACGGCTCGGAAGGCGCCAAATTTTCAGTGGCCCATTTCCGGGCAAATTGCTTGAGCTCTGCTGCATTGTCCAGGCTGAGCTTGTGCTTTATTTTTTCGCAGTGGGTCTCGACGGTCTTTCGGCTAAGGTGAAATTGCTCAGCAATCTCTCGTGCGCTGGGGCTCCGAGAAGTTGAAACACTTGGAGCTCGCGATCGGACAACAGCTCGATACCTGAACGCGAGCCGCTCGGTTTTTCGCGCAGCGTTCGCTGCACTACAGCTGCCGCGACTCTTTCGCTGAAATATAGCTCACCGGCGAGGACCTTGCGCAGAGCTCGCAACACCTCATCTGTGGCGTTCTCTTTCATGATGTAACCGAAGGCGCCGGCACGAAGCGCGCGCTCGGCGAAGATCAACTCATCATATTGTGAGAGGACGAGCACCTTGAGGCCAGGCTGCTCGACGCGCAATGATTTGACCAGATCAAGCGCGTCGCCGGCTTTCAACCGCAAATCCAACACCATAAGATCAGGCTTGCATTGTTCGACGAGCCGTTTCGCATCCGAGGTGCTGTCGGCCACGCCGACGCGGGTGAGGTCCGGCTGGCCATCAATCAGTTGCTTCAGGGCATCGCAGAGCACCGGATGATCCTCGATTACGACGACGCGCGATTTCCTGGGAGCTTCTGCTTTCGGTGTCATGGTATGGGCCGAACGTCGGGATCTGCTTGCAGCGGCACGCGGCAGGTGACGATCGTGCCATTAGTGGAATTTGATTGCACTTCACAGGAGCCGCCGATGCATTGCGCTCGATATTGCATGATGCGAAGACCCATTCCATCCAGGCCAGCGCTGCCATCGAACCCTTTGCCGTCATCTCGTATCGTCAGCACCATGTTTTGATGATTAAAGCCAAGATCAATCCACACCTGACGAGCGGAGCCATGCTCCACTGCATTGTGCACCGCTTCCTGCGCGATTCGATAAAGTTGAGCGCTCACAGGCGCACTAACCGGGAGGGAGGAGGCGTCCGCTCTGACCATGCTTTCAACGTGGCAATGGTCACGAACATTCCTCGCCAGGGCCTCGAGCGCGGTTTTCAAATCTCCCACTCCGTCGGCTCCCTCGAGAGTGCGCGCGGTGAGCCTGGCGTGCCGGGCTGCTTCATTTGCAAGGCGCACAATCGCCGAGGCCTTCTCAGCTTCCACGGGGCTTGCCGTGCGCAATTTTTGCTCAAGGAGCTTGGCGCTTAAAGCGATGCCGACCAGTTCTTGTCCAACGCCGTCGTGCAAATCGTACGCAATCCGCCGTTGTTCGCGAGCACAGCTTTCAATCACCTCCCTCTCGAGACGCGCGCGCTCTGCGACCTCTTTCTCAAGCAACGCGGTCTTCTGCTGCCTCAGTTGCTCGAGTTCATTACGCTGCTCCTGGGCCTGCAACTCCGCCTCTTTTCGAGCAGTCACATCAGCGCTGACACCCAGAAGTCGCATCGGTTTTCCGTGATTGTTTACCTGTACGCGTCCGCGTGCCCTGACCCAGCGTACACTGCCGTCTGCGAGCACAATCCGAAACTCTGCCTCGTAATCCTTGCCATTTTCGATCGCATCCTTGACTGCGTTGCGAATTTGATCGCGATCATCTACATGCCATCGGGAAACGAGATCTTCGAACGTGATCTTTCCGGAAGGAGGCAGGCCTAACTGAACGCGGCGCGTCGGACTGACCCATATCTCATCCTTGTTCAAATCCCATTCCCAAAGCCCGACAGCAGCCGAGTCAGCGGCTAGGTTAAGCCTCTTATCGCTTTCTTCCAGTTCACGCGCGAGCTGCACCGTTCGAGCCATTTCGTTACTCAGCTCATAACCCATCGCCACCACAATGGCCGTGTAAGCAAAGGTGAAGAAAAATGGGATTTCCAGGACGCCCCAGATCACGAGCGGCACGTGCACCGCAAAGATCGTGCTAAAAATCATGCTCCCGCCAAGAACTAAGGCGCGTCGGCGGTCGCCGCGTCGCAAAAGGGAAATTGTAGCATCGACGGAAAAGATAAGCAGCAAAACCAGACTTAGCTGACTAAGAGAGCCCCATGGATTCGGGACACCGATGGGCGCCGACACCATCTCACCCCATAACGGGAGCTGGCGAAGGCCGGAAATTGACCAAAAATTTATACTAACAGGAAAACTGAAATTGAGGATCAATACCAGCGTTCGTACGCCGTAGATACTCCACGCCAACCATGCTCGTCCGGTATGAAGATAGCGCCGCACGAAAGCAACGAACGAGATAATGAGGACCCAGACAGGCAGATGTATCCAGCGTATCAAAAGTTCGTATTGATCCACTTCCCTGGCATTCATCATCCATAACTCGAATGCAGCGATGGCCGCCGCCGCGATTGCGCTGCACGAAAACAATAAATGCACCCACTTCTCGCGTTGTTTAAGCCAGACAACGAAATAGAACGCCGCGAGCGTCAGGCACGCGGCGGCATTCATCGACCAGACAATAGTGATCCAACTCATCGGCTGCCGGCAACGACGACTAATTCTGGGATGGTTGTTAGTTGGATCGCCAATCTAACAGAAGGCCATTCACGAGCAGGAAACCAAGCCGCAAATGCGACTACGTCGTCGAATTTCCTAACCATGCAGTCCTTCTTTTGAAAATTCCTGTTTTCTGCAAAAATCTCGGCCGCTTGTGAACCCCGCTTCGCAGGGCGCTCTGGAGGATGCCTGTAACAACGGCTGCTTTCTACAGGGTCAACAAGTTATGTAAAAGACTTTTTTTTCATCTGAACTTTTCTCTTCGATTTCTCACCCTCTTTTCCGAAAATTCGCGGAGCGAAGTTTGGGGGAAATCCTGAACCACCACGGATAGCCGAAGGTCTAATCAGGAAAGCAGGAAGCCAGGAAAATTCTGGCCGTGTATTATGTGGTGACGCCGGCAACAACATGCTCGTCATCGTCGGCGTCTTGAGGGAACATCGTCTACGTAAGCTGAAACACTGCGCTGCCTAGGATCTGTCCGTTGATCTTGATGTCGACGCGATAGGTACCTGGTTTGCGGAAATCTTTCGGATTTGAAAATCCTGACCTTGGTACAGCCTTAGGGCGATATAGGTAATCTGCCGACGGCTGCCTATCAGGGAACATTCCTGATTTTTGGTATAGGAGAATCCCGATGCCTATCGGGTTTTGTGTCAACAATCCGATGTGTTATCCGCGATATCCGTGGTTCTGAACAGATCCGCGTCCGGACGGCGCGCAGGTAAGAAATTTAGTTCGGCGGTTTGGAAACCGTTGTTCCTTGTTTGGGCGTAAACGCGCCGTTGCCTTCGTCGAGATAAATTGTCGAGCCGACGCGGGAGATTCGAAGTGATTGTCGCCAGCCTCCCGTTGGAAAATTTCTTGTCGCTTCGACCGTTTTCGTCTCCGGCTTTAACGCCGGCACATCGATGTCAGTCATCGCTTCGGACAAAACCCTGCCATCCAATTGTTGTGGCAGTGTGATCCCGAGAATCCGCAGGATTGTCGGGGCGAGATCGACATTTCCGGTTGGTAAATCGTCCACTTCACCGCGTGGATAATCCGGGCCAGCGACGATCAATATGTTGTGCATATCGAATCGGCTGAGAGTGGCGTGTGTCCCCTTCCCCGCTGCTCGTTGCCAGTCCGCGTCAATCATTCCCGGAAAGCCGAATTGGTTTTGCGAGTCGTTCCAGCGGAACGCCATCACGACATCAGGCGCATGGTCATTGCTTGCCGCGCCGTAGCCTGACGAAGGCGGGTGAATCATCGCTTGCTCGAGGCCGAACGTTCCTTGCAGCGGCTTTCGAGTGAAAATAACTCCGGCAAAATCTGATTGCTGCAAAAATTCAATCAGACGGCGCGTCAGCGTCTCGTCGTGTCCGATGACATAAAAAAGAACGCTCCCGCCGTTCCCAGCCAGAATGATTTCTCCAGGTTTCGGCTCGTCGGTGAATTCGGTCTTCGCGCCGAAACCGGCGTCGTTCAAAATTTTTCGCAAATCGATCGAGCGCCTGATCGTGGAAAAGCCATGATCGGAGACGACAAATAGATCTGTTGTTTCACGTGCTTTTTGTCGGTCCAACGCCGATAGAACGGCCGCGAGGTTTTCATCGGCGGACTTGATCGCAGTAAGCGCCGGCGGCGCTCCCGGCGCGGACTCGTGCTGTGTAAGATCAGGTTCGCCTAACCAAAGAATCGAAAGAGCCGGCACACCACCTTTCCAAAGAAAATCGGTCATCACTTTCGTTGTCCAGGCGTCCTGTTGCACATGGCCGGATGGAAACGGACCCAGCACGTCGGTGATCGGAGCTATTGCATCGCCCGAAAACGATTTGCCTGCGAACAGCGTGACGCTGTTTCTTACGTAGGCTTGCAAATGTAGCGCATGCGTCCCGCTTGCATCGTCTGCGGAAAGCAAGCCAGAGGCATGCCCTACACTGCGATCCAGCAACAGACCGACAGTCTTTGCTGACGCGATTACCGTGCGTCCGCCTGCGCGCTGGACGAGTTCGACGATGGTTGAAAGGGAAACATATTTTCCACCGGAGAGTTCATCTCCTCTCTTCACCACCGCTGGATTCTCGACATCGATTGCGTGGCGAGAATCGATGTCCGGGCGGTACACATGGTTCGCGATGATCCCGTTCCTTCCGGGATAAACACCAGTAATGAGCGCCGTTCCGTTCACCATCGTCGCGCTGGGATAGACGGAATGATGATTGCGAAAAGTGACTCCCTCATGCGCAAGCTTCCACAGCGTGGGCGTGTTTTGTGCGCTCACGAAATCCGGTCGCATCCCGTCCCAGACGACGACCACAACATGCCGCGATTCATTCGATATCTCCCCCGCGGACGCAACCACGGAAAGTCCGCACGTCATCGCGAACACAAGCGGCAAGCGCAACCTCGGCGCGATATGGCGAACTTGCACTCTAGGTACCCGGAGGTTGCGCGCGCGTCGCGCGGCCGCTAATCAATAGCAACGAGGTGATCCCGCTCGCCAGCGCTAGTGCAGCGCCAAGAACCATGACGCCGCGAAAACCGTGTACAAAAGATTCGTCAATCGCCTGACGAACAGGCTGCTGCAATGGCGGCGCAAGCTCTTTCGGAATTTTTATGGCGGCGAGATTGATTCGTTGGTTGGCAAGTGAGGTTTGCACGGAAGCGGGCAGCCGGAGCTGGGATAGGCGGGAATCAAGTGAATGATTAAAAACATTCAGCATTAAGATGCCGAATACTGCGATCGCGAGCAGACCGGCGACGCGCGAGACGGCGTTGTTGATTCCTGATGCGATGCCTACGCGGTTTCCAGGGACGGAGTTCATAACAAGCGTAGTTAAGGGCGCAACGCTGACTGCCATACCGAGACCAAGCACAGCGACTGCCGGGAAAAACTTACTCCAATAGTGCGCGCCAACTCCTGGAACGACAAAAAGAGCAAAGCCAATCGCGGCGATGATCGGACCGAGGACCAGTGGAAGTCTGCCGCCATAGCGTTCCACAAGTCCGCCAGACCAACGCGATAGAAAAAACATAATCAGAATAAACGGAAGCAACGCAGCGCCCGCAGCCGTGGCTGTGTAGCCTTGCACTTGAATCAGGTTTAACGGCAAGAAAAAGAGCGTGCCGCCAAGCGCGCTGTAAAGAAACAGGGTGAGTAAATTTGCCCCGGTGAAATCGCGCGAACGAAAGAGCGCAAGCGGTAACATTGGATTCTTTGCGCGTGCTTCGACCAGCAAGAAGAGGATTAGAAAAAAAGTGCCCCCAGTCAGCGCCGCGATGACGGCGGGGTGACCAAAATGCAACCGCGAGGATTCGATCAAGCCGTAAATAAGCGATCCAAGACCGATAGTTGCGAGCGTCGCGCCCAGCCAGTCGAGTCGCGCCTTTTGGTTTTCATCCCGGCTTTCGGGAACTCGCCATAGGGATATAATCAACACGGCCGCCGCCAACGGTAGATTAATAAAGAACACCGCGCGCCATGATACGTGCTCGATCAACCACCCGCCGAGAACCGGACCGATCGCCGCAGTGATAGCAGTAAAGCCGGACCACGTCCCGATCGCATGGCCGCGATCTTGATCACGAAAAGATGCGCTGATGATGGCGAGACTTCCTGGCACCAGAAGAGCGCCGCCAGCGCCTTGCATCGCGCGGGCGAAGATCAATTCACGGACATTAGTCGCGAAACCGCACCACGCCGAAGCGAGAGAGAAAATTGCGACGCCGGCGATGAAAATGCGGCGACGCCCGTAGTAATCTCCCAATGATCCTCCCATGAGCAGCAATGCGGAAAGCAGAAGCGAGTACGATTCGACGACCCATTGAACGTCAATGACAGTTGCACCCAAACTTTGCTGCAAGGCTGGCAGCGCCACGTTGACAGCGGTCCCGTCAATAAAGGCCATACTTGAGCCCAGAATTGTCGCGGCGAGGATCCACGGGCCCGAAGTCCTTGCGCACGGCGCGACTGCAGCCTTCGAATGAATCAGGACTTCATCGCAGGGTTGTTGAACGAAAGTTGCCATCTCGTGTCAGAATGCCTGTCGGGCGCAGTTCACATTGACGCTGCGAGAATTTTCGCACTTTCCCAAGCGCAAAATGAAAATCGCGATCTTAGTACTTACGCTAGCGCCGCTCGCTGTTGTCTGCGGCGACGAACTGATTCCGACCGCCGTGGGCACCAGCTGGCGATACAACATGACAGAAGAAGTCGGCAAAGGTCTCAATGTTCCCAGTGCAAAACCAGATGCTGACGGGAAGATTCGCCTGCCGGTCGTGTATCGCATCGATGGGACTGAGAACATCGATGGGAAAGATCTTTTCAAATTCGAAATGCACAGGGGCAGCGCGATCACCAACACCGACCTTCTTAGTGTAAATGACCAAGGAATTATTTGCTGGGCGCGGATTAATCTGGATGGCGAACTGGTTAAGTTTAATCCGCCGCAGACGATGATCGCCGCCCCGCTTAAGAAGGGCGCTGGCTGGGATTTCAATGGACAGGCCGGCGAATTAAAAGTGCATCAGCATTATGACGTGCTCGGGGAGGAAGATGTCAAGGTGGCGGCGGGCGAATTTCACGCGTTCCATATTCGTGGAGAGCAAACGTCGCCGAGCTCGATGACAATTGATCGCTGGTTCGCAACCGGCATTGGAATGGTAAAGGACGTGACGACAATGAACGCTGCCAGGGGAGATTTGCTCCAGCGCATTTCCCTGGAGTTAGTGGAACGGCCCAAAATAATGCCTCGGCCCGAAGTGAAATCCGACGCGATCCCGAACCAGCTTTCGGTGAGTCTTGCAAAGGGACGGTTCGGCAAAGCGATAACGACTTTTTCATCGAGCACATTTCAGATCTACGCGCGCTGGCAAGGGCGGCGGTTACGACAAGGCGCAAAGGTGAAGGCTGTGTGGATCGCGGACAACATCGGCGAAGATTTCCCTCAAGACTACAAGGTGGACGAAGCCTCTACCGTCACTGAAACCCCGAGTGCACACGGTGCGTTTACGCTGACGCGACCCGAAGACGGTTGGGCGCCCGGCGATTATCGCGTGGAATTCTACGTCGACGACGTCTTAGTAGATGTGGTGAAACTAAAGATTGTGGAATGACTGTGACGCAGACAATCCTGTCTGCGCATATCCGCTTGCAGGCTCACCGCAGCGAGTCCGTCCGGTGGCGGACAGGATTGCCTGCATCACCGATTTTCCTGAATCCAATGTCACTTGTGGCAGCATCATAATCGGAGGAGGCATAATTTGAATGAAGAAGATTACGATTGTTTTTCTAGGGGTGTGTGTCGTTCTGGCCACTGGCTGCCACTTGGTAGGAATTCAAGGCAACGGCCACATTAAGACGGATGAACGCCCAGTCAGCCCGTTCGCCAACATCGATGTGAGAGGCGCTTTCACAATCGAGTGGCAAAGCGGGGCGCCCAGCCTCCGGATCACGACGGACGAAAATCTGCTAGGGTACATCGATAGCAACGTTTCCGGCGACACACTGCACTTGCGCACACGCGAGCAGATCCGCCCAACGCATGGAGTTAAGGTGTTTATTTCAAGCCCGACGCGCACAGGAGCCAGAATCAGCGGTGCGGTTAAGCTTGTTGCAAAGCAGTTGACCGGCTCAAGATTTGCATTGGAATCGAGGGGCGCGTGCCAGGTCTCACTCGACGGAAACATTGACGAACTGCTCGCGGATATGACTGGCGCAAGCGAGTTAGCAGCCAATTCGTTGCAAACCAAAACTGCTGAAATCTCGACCACGGGCGCAGGTGACGCGGAGATCGCTGTCGCAGAGACGCTGAAAGTGGTCATCACCGGTGCTGGAAAGGTGAAGTACTCCGGCAGCCCTGCGACTGTTGAGAAGCACATCAGCGGCGCCGGCTCCATTAGGCACAGGGACTGATCGCTGGGAGCGCGGCTTCAAGGCGCCGTTGGGCGTTTAGCGTTTTCAACCCCATACTGACCTGTCATGTTGAACGGAGCGAAACATCTCTGGCTTTAACTTGGGGGTGCAGTCAAAGCAGTGATCAGAGATTCTTCGCGTGGCTCAGAATGACAACCTAGAATCTCGACAGTGCTAAAAAGATATTACCCCGTCCACAGGTCGGTGGGAAATTTAGTTGCATCGATCGCCGATACAGCTTCAGTCTCCGCGCACAAGTGTGTGAGCTGCATCTATGCAAACGGGAAGACACGCCAAAATGATTCGCAGCCTTTCTTTCATCTTTGCATTTCTTCTGCTGGTCCATGCGGCCACCGCCACAGACGAGAGATCGATTAAGGGCCTAAGTAAAGCCCTGGCAGGACTCGCGCATGATGTGGATCCGGCGGAAGCCGAGCTATTATCGGTAACGGCGCACACCAAAGCACGTAGTCTCAAGCGTGATTATCGCGTCGTTCTCAATCCCGAGTTTACCGTGTTCTTGGTCAACATCGGCATGCGAAAACGCGGCTGGTGCGGGCATTGGGCGCAGGACATCGGCGCGCGCCTGAAAGAACTCAACCTCAAGACGCTCGTGCTTCACTGGGGCGTTGCTTACGATCACACATCGAGCGAAAACAATTGCCTGGTAGTCACTGCGCGTAATCAGCCTTTCCAAGACGGAATCATCCTCGATGGCTGGCGCAGGGCCGGTCGGTTATTCTGGTGTCCTGTCATAAAAGACGACGAATACGAGATGGAACAGCACTACGGCCACTCCGGCATCACCATGTGGAGAGAAAACATGCAATGGAGCGCCTGGCTGCAGGATAAGGAGACCGCCGAAAACACGTCGGAAACAGCCGCCGCGCCGCGCTGACTTTCATAGCTAAGACCGCGGTGGCTACCGCGGGACAGCTTTGCGTCCGGCGCCAGCATGAATCTTTTCCGGCTTTCTTGATTCGTACATGCTTAACTGCTGGCTAGGGATTCGCGTGTTCAAGCGCCACTGCGAAGGGATGCAACTCTGCGGTCATTAATCCGGCCGAGACGGTGGGATCGGCTGCCATGAACGCGCGCGCGGCCGCTTCATCGGATGCCCTAAAGATCGCAATGCCAAATGTCTTATCACCTGGCTCTTTTGTGCGTCCAGCCAGAATCAACTGACCGGATTTTGTCGCTTCCTGGAATCGAGCGAAGTGTCGCTCCAACACTGCATTGTCCTCTTTTGTCCAGTTCTTGTCGTCGTACAAACGTGGCACGAGTCTTAGCACATAGATAAACTCTTTCGGCTTGCCGGCTTCAGGAGTCTGCGCGTCCAACGAATGGCTCACCGCGCAAATGCAAGTGATCAACATGAATAATTGGCAGGATCGGTTGTTCATATCGTGGTGCGTCACGTTGCGTCCTTGACGGACTTTGTGCGAGGCTTCTTTGCTTGAATTCTAAAGTTGTCTTCGTCGACAACTCCGAAAACTTCGCGAGAATCCGGCCTTTCTTTTCCTGCTTTCCTCGCTTGCTGACTCGTTCATGTTTCGTAGGTGTCTAAATTCATACTGATTGGCAGCGGTCTCGCAGGTGGTTTGCTCGCTGCGTATTTGGGCCGGCGCGGATACGATGTCGATCTCTACGAGCGACGCGCTGATCCGCGCGAAGGCAACATTGTCGGCGGGCGTTCGATCAATCTGGCGATTTCAACGCGGGGCATTCATGCGCTCGAACAGATTGGGATCGCTGATGAAGCATTGCAACACGCCATCCCGATGCGCGGCCGGATGATTCACGATAGATCCGGCGCATTACATTTCAGTCCGTACGATGTCGATCCGAAAAACTGTATCAACTCAATCGGACGCGGCGCGCTCAACACGACCGTTATCGAAGCTGCGCAGCGATATCCAAACGTGCGCGTCTACTTCAATCACAAATGCACCGACGTCGATCTCGACTCTGCGACCGCCCATTTGGAGAGAACCGATCGCGCTGTAGAGGCCGCTGTCTCAGCGGCAAATCCAAAGATCATCCCCGCACACGGTGACGCAGTGATCGGCGTCGATGGCGCGTTCTCCGCTGTGAGACAATCGATGCAGATGCAGATCAATCGCTTCGAGTACGACGAGAGTTATCTAGCGCATGGCTACAAAGAATTGACGATCCCGCCTGCGCCGGATGGCTCGTGGCAAATGGAAAAGAACGCGCTCCACATCTGGCCGCGCAAAAGTTTCATGATGATCGCGCTGCCAAATCCTGACGGGTCATTCACCTGCACATTGTTTTGGGAGTTCGAAGGGCCGCGGAGTTTTGCCACTACAAAAACCGATGGCGGCGTTCGCCGATTTTTTGATGAGGAATTTCCCGACGCGGTGCCGCTCATGCCAACATTGCTCGAAGATTTTCGCCAAAATCCAACGGGATCACTGGTAACCATCCGGTGTGCACCATGGTATTACAAAGACAAGGTCACGCTGGTCGGTGACGCCGCGCACGCGGTCGTGCCGTTTTATGGGCAGGGGATGAACGCTGCCTTCGAAGATTGCGTTGTGCTAGACGAATGCCTCGAAGAATTTCCAGACAATCGCGAGCGCGCCTTCGGCGAATACTTTTCCCGCCGGAAAGTAAACGCCGACGCTCTTGCCGATCTTGCGATCGGAAATTTCATTGAGATGCGCGACAAAACCGCGTCGAAAACATTCCGGGCAAAGAAAAAACTCGATCACTTCCTTGAAGCGGTGCTACCCGGAATTTATCTGCCGCTCTACACAATGGTCACGTTCACGCGAATTCCATACGCAACCGCCGCCAAACGCGCTCGAACTCAGGATGCGATCGTTTACACGGCGCTGATTGCAATCGTTTTAATCATCGCGCTGTTGATCTTCCACTTCGTCTGAGCTTTGCGATTGCAATGCTGACCGGCTAAGCTGCCGGACATGAGTGCCGATCTCGCGCAGCTTGCCGCCGACCGTTACGAAATTGCCGACGCGTTGCATCGCTTCGCATTCGGCCTCGATCATGGCGACGCGGATTCGCTGGCCTCGACGCTCACGGAAGATTGCATTCTGGATTTTCGACCAGCCGGAAAAAAACTCGGGCTCGATTTTCCGAAGTTGACCGGCAGGCAGGCGATCGTTGACGCGCTGATTCCGCTACTTGGTCCGCTCGATACCAGTCACACCATCAGCAATCTTCAAATCGAGATCAGCGACGATTCGGCCACACTCTATGGATATGTACTGGCGCAACATTTCATGCCGCGGCAAGGTCCGAAGCCGGGCGCGGAAAACGCGCTCCTGATGAATCGTTACGATTGCGAACTGACGCGCGACGGCGAGAAATGGCGTTTCAAACGCATGATGATCGACAACGCGTGGGCGCAAGGCAATCCCGAGATCATCAACGCGCTGGCAGTGCACCGGCTGCTGAGCGCGAAATCGAAACCGCCGAAATAGTCCGGGCCGAGCGTTTGCCTGCCCCGCGCGTACTCACTTGATAAAGCAGGTTCACCAGCAAGCGTAAGTATCAACGCCAGATCCAATCGCGTTCGGCGCAGCATTGATAAATTAGAATCTTAACGTTAAAATCATTACTATGGCTGGTACATACGTTCCACTGATCAGTTCCGGCGTTGCCGGTCCACTTGGCGTTCTACATCTCCCGCGGCTTTGGCAGAAGGTCTCTCTGGAGGAGAATGGCAAACTTGCTTCCGGCTATCCTGGCGTTGGCAAAGGTTTCGATGCGATGACCCTCGCCGCGCTCGGAGTCGAAGAGCAGGCGGTAAGAGATTACATCAAGCAGAACAAGCCGACCTATCCCGAATTCGAGGTTTGGGTAAAGAAGAATGCCAAGTCGCTAAAACGAGACGCGATCGAGAAGCACAACGTGGCGGTGCGCGGTTACAATCATGATGACGAAACGCGACGCGGCATTCTGAGCGAATGCGGCATGACCGATGATGCTTCTGCCCCGAAAGACGCGGTGAACCTGAACAATCTCGACGACTGGTACGAGTTTCACCGAGCGGTGCTGGCATAAGCGTTGATTGCAGAGAAACGAACTCGGACCGCTGTAGTGGCAGGCGTGCCGCCTGCCACGCTCTAGACCTGCAGCCGACACGGCTGCCGCTACAGCGGAAATTGATACAGGCGGCTTGGCACGAGCGTTTCTACAACTGCGTTGACGTGAACATATGCCTCATACAGCTTGCGAGGTGCCTGTAACGCAAACCAAAGCACCATCCATATTTCGCAAAACGGCTGAAAGTTTTGAGCCTGGGGCAAAGTCACTGCCGCAACGGTACTTCATCTCGCCGGAGGTCTTCGCGCAGGAGCAAGAGAGAATTTTCTCGAGGCAATGGGTGTTGGTGGGACATCAGAGCGCAATCGCTCAACCCGGGGATTACTTTATCTCGGAGGTCGCCAACGAAAGCTTGATCGTTGTCCGCGGTAAACGCGGAGAGATCCGTGGGTTTTACAACGTGTGCCGGCACCGCGGAAGTCGACTCATCGAAAACAGAAACGGACAGTTGTCCGCTGCGATTCAGTGTCCATATCACGCATGGACGTACGCACTCGACGGACGCTTGCTCGGAGCGCCACACATGGATGATGTCCCCGACTTTAATAAGGCCAGTTATTCATTGCATCCGGTGAACGTCGAAATTTGGGAAGGGTTTGTTTTTGTGAATCTGAATGGGGAGGAGGCCCGCCTTCGCTCAGAAGCTACTGCGCGGCAACGTTCAGGAGATTTCATCTCCCTGGAACGTTGGTTCGCGCCATTGGCCGGAAAATTTTCGCGCTGGAAGTCGCCGACGCTTCGCTCAGCGAAACGGATTGAGTATGATGTGCGAGCCAACTGGAAGTTGATCTTTGAGAATTATTCGGAGTGTTATCACTGCCTGGGAGTGCATCCAGAGCTTTCGAAAATCTCACCGTATGATTCGGCGGAGAATGATCTGACCGAAGGACCGTTCCTCGGTGGATTTATGCGGATCGCCAAAGGCCGGAGCCTGACCATGAGCGGGAACGCGTGCGCGCTGGGAATCGCAGATGCCAGTCGTGTTCGTGATCGTGCTCCTGCTCATAATCGAAACCCGTCGCAAAAAATCGAGGACGATTACGATCACGAGCATGAACACGATGGGAAGAATCGAGTGTTTTACTACTCGATCTTTCCGAACATGCTGCTGAGTTTGCATCCCGACTACGTAATGGTGCATCAACTTCAGCCTCAGTCGCCGGAGCAGACGCTGATCTTGTGCGATTGGTTTTTCCACCCGGAGGCATTCAAGCACAGCGATTTCGATCCGGACGACGCCATTGAGTTTTGGGACATGGTAAACAGGCAAGACTGGCACGTGTGCGAATTGAGCCAGCAAGGCATTGCCTCACGTGCGTATCAGCCGGGACCGTATTCGTCACGGGAGTCGATTCCCGCAGCGTGGGATGAATATTACCTGCGGCGGATGAAAACTTAGTGGCAGGCGCAGGACTGCGCTATCATCTGCCGCTCTCTCTGTTCGCCACGTGAATCGTTAAATCGTTGAAACGTTGAAGCGTTGCAGCGAGCATGAGCGTATGCCGCCGCTGACGTACGCCAGTTATCTCGATCTGGAGAAACTGCTTTCGCTTCAGAAACCGCGCTCTAGTCCGCCGGAGCACGATGAAACGCTTTTCATCATCATCCACCAAACGTACGAGCTCTGGTTCAAGCAGCTGCTACACGAGTTTGAGAAAATAAAGCGTGACTTTTCCGCAGGCGATCTTTTCGGAGCGATCCACACGTTTAAGCGTGTCCGCACAATCATGAAGGTGCTCGTGGCGCAGGTGGACATTTTGGAAACAATGACACCATCGTCGTTTTCGAGCTTTCGCGACCGGCTCGAAACAGCGTCGGGGTTTCAATCTGTGCAGTTTCGGGAAATTGAATTCGCGCTTGGCTACAAACGCGCATCGACAGTTGCGTACTTGAAGCCGGATTTCCCTGGGTACGATCGGCTGCAAAAACTGCTCCACGAACGCAGTGTGGTTGATCACTTCTACGATTTTCTCGCGACGCGCGGCGCACAGATTCCCGCCGACGTAAAAAATCGCGACGTCACACAACCAAATGGACCAGATGAGCGTGTCCAGAAGGAAATCCTTCGGCTTTACAAGCAGTCGCCTGAATCCTCGATTCTTTTCGAGTTGATGACCGATTTTGATGAGGGGTTACAGGAGTGGCGTTACCGGCACATCAAGTTGGTCGAGCGAACCATCGGCGCGAAGAAAGGCACGGGGGGATCACCGGGCGTGCCGTTTTTGAAAGAATCGCTATTCAGGCCGGTCTTCCACGATTTATGGGCGATCCGGCATGAATTGTAACGCTGACGCTTCGTTGAACGGTTGAAGCGTTGAAGCGGAAACAAGGAGCGACGGCTTGGGAAGCCGTCATTCCCTGAAGGCCGCTTTAACGCTTCAACGAATCACGCTCCATTCCAAGAAATTCGCAGGCGGTGGCGGAAAGCAGCTGCGCTTTCTGTTCGGCGGAAAGTTTCATCAATTCAATGAGCTGGCCCGGTTTCGTTTCGCCAAGCGGGAAAGGGTAATCGGAGCCAAGTGCCACGCGTTGCGCGCCGAAAAGCTTGATCAGCATCTTCAGGGCGTCGGCGTCATGAACGAGCGAATCGACATAGAACCGCGCCGGACGTCTATCGTTCGCTAAATATTTTCGGGGATTCGTTTTGTTATCCATCGCGACGAGGTCCGGGCGAACGTGGAATCCATGCTCGATGCGACCGATCGTCCCTGGAAACGCGCCGCCGCCATGTGAAAAGGCAACGCGCAAATTCGGAAAACGCTCGAAGACGCCACCGAATATCATCGAGCAAATCGCGAGCGAAGTTTCGGCCGGCATCCCGACGAGCCACGGCAGCCAATATTTCGGCATCCGATCCGTGCCCATCATGTCCCAGGGATGCACAAAGATCGCAGCGTTGAGTTGTTCGGCGGTTTTCCAAACAACGTCGAGAGATGGATGGTCGAGGTTGCGACATTGGGGACCGTGACAATGGTCATTCGGATCGACGTGCGTGCCGATCTCGACACCGCGCAAGCCAAGCTCGCGCACGCAACGCTCCAATTCGCGCGCGGCAAGATCGACATCTTGCAGGGGAATTGTCCCGAGCCCTGCGAAATTTTTTGGATAAGCGCGAACAACCTCGGCAATGTGATCGTTCAACATTCGCGAAAGATCGAACGTATCTTGCGGTTTGGCCCAATAGCTAAACATCACCGGTACCGTCGAGAGGATCTGCATCGAAACTCGGGCGCGATCCATATCTTCAAGGCGGCGTTCGGGATTCCAAACGTTCTCGGTGATTTCGCGGAACACACGATCGCCAATCATCATGCGCGCACTGCATTCGTCACGGTGCTCCAACCGGATGAATCCCGGGTAACCGTACTTTTTGTCCAAGTCCGGCCAGTCACGCGGCAAAATGTGAGTATGGAGATCGATCTTCACGATATTGTAGTGTCCGCTGTCTCAGCGGAATGCGCTGAGGTACAGCAAACGCCCTACAGCGCCTGCATCGGTTGTGGCTTTTGAACTTTCGCTCCGCATTTCTTGCAAGTGCGGCGTGCATCGTCATTCCAGAAATCGAGCATCGCCTGGCTGAAATGTTCGACGATGTCCGCGCAGTCGAAATGGATGTCTTCCACCATTGCCCCGCAATTTTCACAGTAGAAAATGACGTGTTCTTTTTCTCCAGGCGGACGGCGCCGCTCGACAACCACACCGACCGTGTCCGGCGGCCGCTGCGGGGAATGCGGAACATTTGGCGGGATAAAGAACGTTTCGCCTTCTCTGACGATATGGTCGACCATGCGGTCGCCTTCGCGAATGCGCACCTTGATGTCGCCCTTGAGCTGGTAAAAGTACTCCTCCGAATCGACGAGATGAAAATCGTTCCGCGCGTTTGGCCCCTTGATGACCATTACAAAAAAATCCCGCCCGTCGTATAGGTAACGGTTGCTCACCGGCGGTTGAAATTTGTCGGCGTTTTGCTCGATCCATTTCTTCAGATCAATCGGCGGTTGCACAGTTGTCATGGCGAAAAGCCTATTTGGCCATGCCCAAAGCGTCAAACCGAGGCGTGAGTTCGCACTTACGGGTCGTTGGGCGCTGCGACGCCACTCGCCGGCGCGCTCACGAAACGGCCGTGAGCACGCTCAAAACCGACATTTAGAGTTGAAGTGTGCTAATGAACCCCGCATAAATATCCGCTTTCCATGAACCCGCGCCGTTTTTTCCAGATCGCAGCCGCAAGCCTGGTCGCGTTGGTAATATGCAGTTGCGAGGAGTATCCACCTTACGGCGTGTCTGGTTTTTATCCCCGCGCCGCTCCCGCGGGTTGGTGGCATGACGAAGGCGCTTCCGGCTCGCCGAAAATCATCGTGCATATCGGCGAACAGAAAGCTTACTTCTACAAGGGAAAAACAGTGGTCGGCGAAACGACCGTCTCCACGGGTAAACCCGGTTTTTCCACTCCGCCCGGTCACTACACGGTCATATCAAAGGATGTAGACCACGTCTCAACCATATTCGGCGATTACGTGGATGATTATGGCAGCGTGGTGAGATCAAATATTGACGCACGAAAAGATTCCCGCCCAAAAGGGACCCATTTTGATGGCGCGCGAATGCCGTATGCGATGTTTTTCAGAGGCGGCTATGCGATGCATCAGGGCTATGTCCCGCCCTTTGCCGCATCGCATGGTTGCATTCGCATACCAAGGGGAATGGCAAGTCAGTTTTTCGAACACGCACCCGTAGGGACGCCGGTGACCGTAACAGAGTGACCGCTGCACGTCGGACCGGCAACGTTGTACTAATCGACAGCGTGTAAGCGGGTGCGGGGCGGTCAGAAAATCGTTTGAGTTGTAGCCGGCATCGGTGATGCCGGCATGCAAACAGCGCCTCTGCGTCGGCCGGGATCACCGATCCCGGCTACAGCGCAGGATTTTTGTGCTAAGATTTCGCTCGGAGCATGAAGCGAAGCATTATCGATGATCAACGTTCCAGCGCCGTGCACTTGAGCACTGAGGAACTGCAACGCTATTCGCGCCACCTTATCATGCCCGAAGTGACAGCTGACGGGCAGCGCCGAATAAAGGCAGCGTGCGTCTTGTGCATCGGCGCTGGGGGACTGGGGTCCCCTGCGGCCCTCTATCTTGCGGCAGCAGGCGTGGGAACAATTGGCATCGTCGACTTCGACGCCGTCGATCTTTCCAATCTGCAGCGGCAAATACTTCACGGGACAAAGGACGTCGGACGCGGCAAATTGGAATCGGCGCGAGACCGACTGCGCGACATCAATCCGGAGATCGACATCGAATTGCATCAATGCCGGTTCTCCAGCGAAAACGCTGCGGAAATTGTTTCCAAATACGACGTTGTCGTGGATGGGTCAGATAATTTCGCCACGCGTTACTTGTCCAACGACGTCTGCGTTTTCGCACAAAAGCCAAATGTGTACGGCTCTGTATTCCGTTTCGAAGGGCAGACGACCGTATTCGCTCCACACCTTGGCGGACCATGTTATCGTTGCCTTTTTCCGGAGCCGCCTCCACCGGAGTCAGTCCCGAACTGCGCGCAAGCGGGCGTTCTCGGCGTGTTACCCGGAATCATCGGCATGTTGCAGGCGATCGAGGCAATCAAGCTGATTTTGGGCATCGGTGAACCACTGATTGGACGCCTCCTTCACTTCGATGCGCTCAAGGTCAAATTTCGTGAGCTCAATCTGCGGCGCGACGCGCAATGTCCCGTTTGCGGGGACACGCCGACAATCTTTTCACCGATTGACTATGAACAGTTTTGCGGCGCGCGAGACGAGGAGACGATTCCTGCGATCTCAGCGGACGAGCTGAAGCGAAAACTGGATGCGCACGAAGCGTTTGAGCTAATCGATGTGCGGGAACCATTCGAATACGAAATCGCCCGGATTGATGGCGCTAAGTTAATCCCGCTGGGAGAAATCACTGAGCGGGCAGACGAGCTGCAACGAGAGCAGCCGATCATTATCCATTGCCACAGCGGGCAGCGCAGCGCCCAGGCGGTGCGACTGCTGCAGCGGCGCGGTTTTAGCAACGTTTACAATCTCGAAGGCGGGATCGATGCGTGGTCGGACCAGATCGATCCCAGCGTGCCGAAATATTAACGCGCCTTCTGTCAGACACGACGCCTTCGGTGCGGTCTTGAGAATATTGCATTAACACCGCGGCTTTTAGCCCGGTGTTAGTGAGGTACTCGAGCAGAAAACCGTTTTAACGGTTTTCTACAGGTTCGAAGCCGTTGAAACGGCTGCCAACTGAGTTGCGCTGAAGGCACCGCGCTGAAGTCGCGGTGTTAATGAGGTTACTTCAGCACCTCGGCGAGCTGTTTGGCGCTGGGAACATCGGTCCAGCGCGCCAGCAATTTCCCGTCTCGCGCAAAAACCAGCACGCGAAACTCCGCCGCCTCGGCCGGTTCCTCGAGCTGCGCAGAGGCTGAGCCATCAAAATCGGTCACAACGAAGATGTCGCTCCTCGCGTCATGCTGAATTTTTTGTGCGTCGTACCGTGTCTGAAGCCGCTTTGCTGCCTCTTGCATACGGTGGCGGATGAACGCGGTCGCTACGTTCCGCACGATGACGCCGTGCTTTCTAGTGAATCGAAAAATGGTGATCATCCTGTATTTTGGATTACCCAAACAATAGTTGGGAATCCTGTCCCCAACCACGTGCGCCTTTTCCCAATCGCTCTTGGTGGCCAGCACCAATACGGTCACGTGTCCATCCGCGGTGGAAAGCTTGTTTTCATCAACGTCGACAAAACTCAGCGAGTAAGTCGTTCCAGTTGAAAATGCGCCCTGCAGAAGCCTTGCAGGAAGAGAAGCCGCGAGAGCTGCAACGAAAAAGAATTGAAGTGCGCGCAGCTTCATAAGTAAGCAAATTGACGACGATGTCGCGTACTGACAACCTTCGGTCTGTCTTATCAAATTCAGCCTCTCCATTCAGCCGGCGGACGATTGTGGCATGTGCGAGGATATCGATCATTTTCATTTGTGGTTTGGCTGGGGGCTGCGATCGCATGGGGGGCCCGCGCTCCTCGCAGTTGACGCAGGATGCAGACAGCAAATCAGCCCAGGGAGATTTTGCGCGCGCGATTGACTTGTACGAAGCCGCGCTCGATGACAGTCCACGCTGCGCCGAGATTCACTACAAACTGGCTCTTCTTTACGACGATAAACTCAACGATCCCGTCAGCGCACTGCACCATTTCAAACGCTACCTCGCGTTAAGTCCAAACGGTCCTCACGCAAATGAGGTTAAAAATTCGATGAAACATGACGAAATCGCGGCGCTGACCGCGCTGTCTGGCGATTCCGTCATCCCCCGATCAGAAGCGGCGCAGTTGCGCAATGAAAACCTTAATCTGCGGAAACAGCTTGAAGCGCGCACGGCATCATTACGAATCGGGTCGGAGAAATCGCAGACGAAAGATGCAAGCTCAAAAAAAATTGCGTCGAAGAAGGGTGACCGAAGCTATGTTGTGCAGCCGGGCGACACGTTCTTCTCTATTTCGCGAAAATTTTATAAGTCATCCAATCATTGGAAAGAGATTCGCGATGCGAACGAAAAGAATATCCGCGATCCGAAAAAACTTACGGTCGGTCAGACCCTGATTATTCCGTAAGCGTCGCACAAAGTTATAGCCAGGATCGTTCATCGTTATGTGTTTAGCGCCAAAGGCGCAGCATTTCATCATCAGCCTGGAGCAGCGCTCCAGGTTTTGTCGCACCCCGAACGCGCCAGCGCTGAAAGCGCCATTCACCTGCGGTACAATTCGATGCATCCGCCGATTGAAGCGCGCTTTCAGCGCTTGTTTACACGACAATTTGAATTCCTGGGGCGATACCCCAGGCTCACATGAGACAGCGCCGTTGGCGCTAAAAGGATAACAGTCAGGAAAACCGGCATCAGCGATGCCGGCTACAATCTCATGCTGTCACTCCCAGCAATTCGCGTTGCCATGGAACCAGCAACGACGCTGCTCGTGCCTGGTCTGTTGCGATCGCCTCCAGCGTGTGACGGGGCGCGATGAAGGATGGCTCCAAGCCGAGCTCTTCAGCTGATTTGTCGCGCAGCAGCAGCAGCTCCTCCGTGCGCCGGACCGTCTCAGCACTTGGCCGGGTTCCAAAACGCCGAGGCAACACCGGCCAATCCGATTCAGGCGCCGCCAGTGCGATTCGTGCTGCCTGCCGAAACGCGTGACGTCGCCGAGACGAAAAATGTTTGTAATCGGGTACGCTCCCCGAAGCGAAACCTACTGCAGCGTCCACAAGCTTTTCGTTCTGCAAGATGTGAAATGGCGGGCGATCGACCATTTCCGCTTCTTTTTCGCGCCATTGCCAGAGGGCGCGAAGTACTGCCGCGGCCCGCGGCTTAAGGGAGCCAGATCCGCGAATGCGCCAAAATTCATCCTGCTTTCGGACACGCGCGACGGCCGCCTGCTCGATCGCGCGCTGACACGATTGCCGCAGCCAATCTCGGCGCTGATGACGATCCAACTCGCCTTCCAACTTTTCGGCAAGTGATAAGAGATAACGTACGTCGTTAATTG